>QWCK01000379.1_pt1 | contig 79356 bp, 73 predicted proteins | sample 1972571 | NCBI WGS metagenome assembly QWCK01 (sample SAMN09866710, study PRJNA288562) | Human gut metagenome isolate term2_stool, whole genome shotgun sequencing... | isolation source: gut | host: Homo sapiens | place: USA: California | reverse complement strand
GTAAGCGTAGCGATACGTTCAGCTGACTGTCACTAATCGGTCGAGGGTTTAACCAAAAGGTCGAGTAGGTAGAGGTAGGAAACGGAAGATGTAAGGTAGACTGCGGAAGCAGGGATTAGATTTCGGATGAATTGGGATAAATGTTCTGTGTGTGGTTTTCAGGGTGTGATATTTTTTATAAGTGAGAAAGTGGAAGTGATTGCTTGATAGCAGTCACTTTTTTTAGGCTTTCTTTTTGGGTCGCAAAAGGGAAAGGGCTGTATTATACTGATAAATAAGAGCTTCAGGAATGCAGACGGAGGAAGAAAAATGAAATTTGAGAGATTTTTTCAGGCAGTAAAGAATGGAAATGATGTGCGTGGAGTAGTCCTCGAGACGGAGAAGGAGGCACGTACTTTCTCTCCTGAGCTGGCAGCGTATATTGCAAGAGCGTTTACAGATTTTCTTGCGTGCAAATTGGGCAAGGAGAGCTCTGAGCTTAGAATTGCGGTGGGGCACGACAGTCGAATTACCGCAGGAGATATGAAAAAGGAGTGTTTTCATGGCCTGTCTGTATCAGAGGTCTTTGACTGTGGGATGATTACGACCCCTGCGATGTTTCAGTCTACACTTCTTCCTGAAAGCCATTTTGATGGAGCGATCATGCTGACTGCGAGCCATCTTCCATTCAATCGGAATGGTATGAAGTTTTTTACAGAGAACGGAGCGCTCTCTTCGACAGAGCTTAAGGAAATTCTTCAGATTGCGGCGGAACTTTCGGAGCGGTGGGGAGAGGCAGATGCAGATTGTCTGGTGACAGCGGCCCGACTTCCGATCGGAGCATTTACCGCGCAGACTTTTGATATGAAAGCAATTTATGCCGCGCATATGAAGCAGATTATCTGTGCGGAGGTGCAGGCGGAGGACTTCCTGCACCCGTTGTCGGGGCTCCATATCGTCGTGGATGCTGGAAATGGTGCCTCCGGTTTCTTTGCAACGGAGATTCTCAAGCCGCTGGGGGCGGACATCAGTGGCAGTGTTTATCTGGAACCAGACGGACATTTCCCGAATCATGTGCCAAATCCGGAGGATGGAGAGGCTATGCGTGCCGCCAGAGAGATGGTGCTCTCTGCGGGAGCGGATCTCGGGGTTATTTTTGACTGTGATGGTGACCGCGCAGCAGTGGTGTTTGAGGATGGGACAGAGGTGAATCGCAATACTCTGATTGCATTGCTTGCCGTTATTGTTGCAGAGAACCATCCGGGTTCCTGGATTGTTACAGATTCTGTCACCTCTGATGAGCTCGCTGATTTTCTGACGAATGGGCTGGGGCTTAAACATCTGCGCTTCAAGCGTGGCTATAAAAATGTGATTGATCGGGGAATAGAGCTGAATCGCAGTGGAGAGTGCTGTGAGCTTGCGATTGAGACTTCGGGGCATGGTGCATTTCGTGAAAATCATTTTTCGGATGATGGGGCCTATATTGCGGTGAAGATCATCTGTCACATGGCACGGCTCCTGCGCGAGAACAAAAAGATCAGCAGTCTGATTGCAGGACTTGGGCAGCCTGCGGAGTCTGCTGAACTTCGCTTTAAAATTAAGGCGGAAGATTTCAAAGTCTATGGAGAAAACGTGCTGAATGCCTTCAGGAACTTTGCGGAACGGGATGTCCGCTTCCATATTGTCAAGCCTAATTATGAAGGGATTCGCATTGCTTTTCAAGATGAGGAGGTGCAGGGGTGGCTGCTGCTCAGAATGTCTCTGCATGATCCGGTGATGCCGATGAATATAGAGGCAGAGAGCGCTGGAGGAGTCGCGGTGATCAGAGAGAGAATACGTCCCTTTTTCAGCAAATACACAGAACTGGAATTGAAGTAAATAGTGAAACAGATTATAATTCCGCTTCAAGGCTGTAGAATGTAAAGGCTCAGGACAAGGCAAAGGCTTTGTATGCTTTGTCCTGCAACTTTTCTTATGAGTGAGAGGCGAAGGAATTGAGGCACCCTTATGGACTTTATTTTAGATATAGATTATTATAAATATCTTCTCTGAGGACTTGACAGAACACAGAAATGTGGTATCTTTATATTGTTAGTTTGAACTAATTATGTTTATGCCTGACAAAACTCCTTCAGGCATTTTTTACCTTGAAATAGTTAGAAAATGCTAACCATCACAGATCGACACCGGGAGGTAAACACGATGAGCGTAGTGATAATCGGAGGAAACGAATGTATGGAGCGCCAGTATTGCGAGCTCTGCTCAAAGCATGGCTGCAAGGCGAAGGTTTTCTGTAAGTTTAAGGGAGGAATGCGGGACAGAATTGGCAAGCCGGATCTCATGATTCTCTTTACGCACACGGTATCGCATAAGATGGTTCAGTATGCGTTGAACAATGCTGGGGATTCCACAAGAGTTGTGCGCTCACACACGAGTTCTATGGCCTCACTCAAGGAAATTCTGGCGGAGCATGTCGCCTGATATGTCAGATCAGTTTATAGTGGAGCGCTGTTCGCCGACGCTTGCCGGGCTGAAAACAGGGAGTCTGTTTCCAGTGGAATACAGTGACAGGGCTGAGATAAACCGGGAGATACGTGATCTGAACAGAACGCTTGCCCTTAAAGGGCTTCGGGCAATTCCGGTTCGCTACACAGAGCGCTTTGTTCTGATTTATCTGTATCGTCCGGATTATCTTAAGCGTGATTTGGAACAGAAGGAAGCGGAGGAGATACTTCGCGAGCTGGGATATTCCTGCGGGAGTACCAACCGCTGCGTGGCAGAGCTGGAGCGGCAGATGAAGAAGCGGGAGACATTTCCGCATGAGATCGGTCTCTTTCTGGGCTATCCGCCGGAAGATGTGCGGGGGTTCATGCGCGACTCACGCCGCGGCTGCAAATGCATTGGTTACTGGAAGGTATATGGCGATGTAGAGCGAGCGGAGAAGACCTTTCAGAAATACAGGAAGTGCACAAGGGTATACGCGGATTGCGTACGAAGAGGAAGTCCGCTCTCTCAGCTGATCGTACAGACGGACAGAAGCGGCAGAGAGAACGGAAGAGAAGTTCAGAAATAAAGCTGTAAAAGAGCTATGTGCGGAGCGCTGGAAGCCTCCGAATCATATAGAAGAAAAGAGTAGAAAGGGATTAGAACGTTATGAGTAAGGTAGCAGTGGTATTTTGGAGCGGAACCGGGAACACACAGGCTATGGCAGAGGCTGTCGAGGAAGGTGCAAGAAAGCAGGGGGCGGATGTCTCTGTCTATGGGCCGAACGATTTTACGGCGGATATGGTCGCAGAGTTTGACGCAATCGCATTTGGCTGCCCATCTATGGGAGCGGAGGTTCTGGAGGAGACGGAGTTCGAGCCTATGTTCACAGCAGTTGAGGGCTCTCTCAGTGGGAAGAAGATTGCGCTCTTTGGCTCTTGGGGCTGGGGCGGCGGTGCATGGATGACCGACTGGGAAGCGCGCTGCCAGGAGGATGGAGCGGTTCTCGCCTGCCCGAGCGCGATGTGCCAGGAGGCGCCGGATGATGCTGCGCTGGAGGAGTGCAGAAGCCTTGGTGCAGCACTTGCCTGAGTGCTTCCATTCTTTTATAGAAAAACCTCGATTTTTGTTCTGAATTAAAAAATAGTTTTTCTGATCACTCAGGCCTGAGAGCTGTTCTCAGGTCTGGGTTTGTTGTATTAAATATAGATTGGCCATTGACAAATTGGTTTGCGAAGGCTAGACTCTTATGCGTAATTAGAAAGTTCTAATAATACTTTGCGCAAAGTAACGGAAGTTAATGTTGCTTGCAGAGCAGGAGGAATTCATGCTGCCGCTTTCATTATCCGCTAATGGAGATATTGTGACTGTGATCAGAGTCGGAGGAAACGCAGAGGGAAAGAAGCATCTGGAGGATCTCGGTTTTGTTGCGGGCAGTCGCGTCACGGTGATTTCGTCCCATCAGGGGAATATTATTGTAAATATCAAGGATTCCAGGCTGGCGATTACAAGTCAGATGGCAGAGAAAATTATGGTGCAGCCTGCGTGAGCGGCGGCGCTGTATATTTGAACAGACAGAGTCAGGAGGGGAGAGAGGATGAAGACACTCAGAGATATTCCGGTTGGAAGCACTGCTACGGTGGTTAAAATTCACGGAAGCGGTGCGCTGAAGCGCCGCATCATGGATATGGGGATTACAAAGGGAATTCAGATTTATGTCCGTAAAGTAGCTCCGCTGGGAGATCCGGTGGAGATCACAGTGCGTGGCTATGAGCTGTCTCTTAGAAAAGAGGACGCGGATATACTGGAGATGGAGTGATACGGAGGTAGAAATGGGAATCAAGATAGCACTTGCAGGCAATCCAAACTGTGGAAAGACAACACTTTTCAATGATTTGACCGGCAGTTCTCAGTATGTGGGAAACTGGCCTGGTGTCACAGTGGAGAAGAAAGAGGGAAGACTGAAGAAACATAAGGATGTCATTATTCAGGATCTCCCCGGTATATACTCCCTGAGCCCCTACACCATGGAAGAACTGGTATCCCGGAATTATCTGGTAGAGGATAAGCCGGATGTGATTTTGAATATCGTGGACGGAACCAATATCGAGCGAAATCTTTACCTCACCACACAGCTGCTTGAGATCGGACTGCCCATGGTGCTCGCAGTCAACATGATGGATCTTGTTAAAAAGAATGGTGACAAAATTGATCTTCAGAAGCTCGGTGAGGAACTGGGATGTCCGGTTGTAGAGATGAGTGCGCTGAAGGGCGAGGCTACCGCCGCGGCTGCAGAGCTCTGCCTTACCGTTGCGCAGCAGAAGAACCATGCGAAACTCCCACATACCTACACCGGCAGTGTTGAACATGCGCTGGCACACATTGAGGAATCAATCCAAGCCCTAGTGGATCCGGTGAATCTGCGCTGGTATGCAATCAAGATCTTTGAGCGCGATGAGAAGGCGATAGAGAAGATAGCGCTCGGTGCAGAGCTGAAGGAACATCTGGAGCAGCATATTCAGGACTGCGAGAAGGAGATGGATGATGATGCGGAGAGCATTATCACCAATCAGCGTTATCTCTATATTCAGAAGGTTGTCGGTGATTCTGTGGTAAAGAAGAGCCGGGGCGGTGAGCTGACTATTTCAGATAAGATAGATCGCATTGTGACGAACCGTGTACTGGCACTTCCGATCTTTGCTTTTATCATGTGGCTTGTCTATTACATATCTGTCACGACAATAGGGACCGCGATGACAGACTGGACCAATGATACTCTTTTTGGGGATTGGATTCCCAATGCTGTCACGGGGGCACTGGAGAGTGCCGGTGTGGCAGGATGGCTGCAGAGCCTGATTGTGGACGGCGTTATTGGCGGAGTTGGTACGGTGCTTGGCTTCGTGCCGCAGATGGTGGTGCTGTTTCTCTGCCTCTCCATTCTTGAAGACTCGGGCTATATGGCGCGTGTCGCCTTTATTATGGATCGCGTGTTCCGCAGATTTGGTCTCTCCGGAAAGTCCTTTATCCCGATGCTGATCGGTACGGGCTGTGGTGTTCCGGCGATTATGGCGTCCCGCACAATCGAGAATGAGAAGGATCGCCGCATGACGATTATCCTCTCGACCTTCCTGCCCTGCGGTGCGAAGATGGAGATCGTTGCGATGATGACCCTGGTCTTCTTCCCGGGAAGTCAGTTTGTAGCTCCGGGGATGTATTTTCTTGGGCTCGCAATTGTGATTCTTGGTGGTATCGCACTGAAGAAGATGCACTACTTTGCAGGAGATCCGGCGCCCTTTGTCATGGAGCTTCCGGCCTATCACATTCCCTCTGCGAAGGGCGTGCTGATTCATGTCTGGGAGAGATCAAAGGCTTTCATTATCAAGGCCGGTACAATTATTTTCGCAGTGTGTGTGATTCTCTGGTTCCTCATGAACTTTGATTTTTCTTTGCATTATCTGGACGGGGATCTGGATGCCAGTATCCTGCGTTATCTGGGCGAGGGCATGGCAGTGTTCTTTGCGCCTCTGGGACTTGGAAGCTGGCAGGCAGCAGTTGCTTCTGTCACTGCGGAGCTCGCAAAGGAGCAGGCCACAGCGACTCTCGGTATGCTGGCACATGCGGCCAGTGAGGAGGAGGTTGATGTTGCAGCGGCAATCTTCCGTATGTTTGGTGGAAGCAAGCTGGCTGGTATGAGTTTCCTGCTCTTCAATATTTTTGATGCGCCCTGTCTTGTGGCCATTGCGACGGCCTTCCGAGAGATGGGAGAGAGCAAGTGGGGATGGATTACGTTCGCCTTTCAGATGGGGGTGGGATACGGACTGGCACTCTGCACCTATCAAATTGGAATGTTTGTAAGCGGAAATGGATTTAACCTGTGGACAGCTGTGGCCATTGCACTGGTGCTCATGGTGATGTTCTTTGTCCTCAGACCCGCACCAAAGTATGAGAAGCTCTCAAATATCAGTGCCGTCGATGCGAGGGCATGAGTCAGAGCTGCGGTGCGTGCAGAGCTGAAAAGGAGAGTTCATGATGAATACAGCTACAATCCTTGTTTTTATGCTTCTGCTGCTTCTCTTTGTGCTGGCGCTGCGCTACAGCATGTCCCATGGCTCCTGTGAGGCCTGTGGGGGATCTTGCGGGAGCAGTGCAGGCGCTGAGGCGGGGCACAGCTGCGCGGCGGGCGGCTGCAAAAATTGTGCGCATCTGGCGGAGGAAATGCAGGAAGTGCCGGAGCGTTTCCGCATAAAGCAGTGAGAGCTGCCTGAGCCTCACATTCAGGCTTTGGATGGGAGCGGATAGATATGATTAAAAATATTATCAAAATAGAGGGCATGGCCTGCGGGATGTGTGAGGCACATGTGTGCGATGCGATTAGAAAGGCATTTCCTGACGCAAAGAAGGTCAGCGCCTCGCATGGAAGAAGGGAAGCAAGCTTTCTTTCAGAGGGGGCCGTAGATGCGGAGCTGCTGAAGCAGCTGATCAACGAAACAGGCTATCACTATATTTCTGCTTCTGCGGAGCCGTATAAAAAGAAGGGATTTTTTGGATTTCTGTAAAGCTTTGTGAATTGGGGAGATGGAGGAAATAAGCTTCGCAAGGGCTGTGATTTACAGAGTGGTTCATGTTATACTGGATGCGATTCATGCGGCGGAAGGGCTGTATGAATCGCATCTGTTTGCTTTACAGAAAAGAGTGCTCTATTGAATGAGGAGAAAGCGTTTATTATGATGAAGGAAGAAAAGAAGAAGCTCCGGAAGGAGGTGCTGGAGCGGATTCATGCGCTGCCTGAAACCTATTGTACAGAGGCAGATGCCGGAATACTCCGTCAGGTGACGGACATGCCGGAGTACCGCGCAGCCGGAACCGTGTTCTGTTATGTTGGAATGGATCAGGAAATAGATACAAAGCCGATTATCACCCGTATGTTAGCGGACGGAAAACGCGTGGCAGTGCCCCGCTGTGTGGGACGGGGTGTCATGAACGCCTATGAGATCCATACGCTCTCCGTGCTGGAGCCGGGCATGATGGGGATACTTGAACCGCCGACCAGCTGTACACTTGTAGAGCCGGAGGAACTCCAACTGGTACTGGTTCCCTGTGTGACCTGTACAGCGCGCGGCGAGCGGCTGGGTTACGGCGGAGGTTTTTATGATCGCTATCTTGAAAAGACCTCAGCCTTCCGGGCTATACTGGTTCGCAGCAGGGTGATGGAAGAGGCAGTCCCTATGGAGGAGCATGATCTTTGTATGGATGCAGTAATTACGGAGCTTGGCAGGATAAACTGCCGAAGATAAAGGAGGAATGATGGAGAGCAGATTTGATCTTTCACAGGCAAGTGCCGAGCTAGCAGAGGAAGTGAGAGGAGAGAAAAGCATTGATCTGGATGCCATGGTATCCAAGCTCATTCCCTATGGTCTGTACAGAAAGGCACAGGTAGACGTGGCCAATATCTTCTTCGAAGATGCGAGAAGAGATTTTATGATTGCAGAGGCGGAGGAAGGACTCGGAAGGGCGCTCGCAGATCGAGAGGTGCGGGAGCTCATAATTGCAGCTATCGGAATGTCCCTGGGGCAGGAGGCGGAAATAGACGTTTGCTACGCCTCAGAGCTCTCTGCGGCGGCCTGTGTCAGACTGATGAGCGATGACTGGGAGGAGAGCTGTGAGGATCTTGTGAGCGGCGCGTGCCGCGATGTGGAACAGCTGCCGCTGGTAGATATTTATGCTTGCTATGAGGGAGATGACGGGGCTTTTTATGATGAAATTCCGGAGGAGGCAGAGCCGGAGGACTTCCGGGAGCTGACCGCTGCAGATATTTTCTTCTGCGAGGGAGCGGAGCCGGACTACATTGAGGAAATTCTGGAGGTCATGTCTGTGCCGGAGCATCACTCCTACGACTATCTTGTACCGGAGCTCATGCTTTCTGATGATGAGGACGGAGAGATGGAGATGGCAGAGGAAGAGGAGCTCCTGTAAGATTGGTTTTTTGTCTGTCCGCGCCCGCAGCAGCATTGCTCACTGATTGGGCGCGGATAGAAACAGATATGGCAGATGTGTGTGGTTGATCTGCAGAGAAAGAAACAGTGCGCGAGTGCTCAGAGCTCCAGCGCAGGAAGCTGTTTCAGCTGCTCAGAGTAAGCGGAGAGGGTGTCAATATCCGCGTCCTCACCCTCACAATAGTAGAGACAGCCGCCCTCGTAGCCGCAGAGACCGCCCGCAGCCATGATCTCTGCATCAACATCAAAGAGTTCGGGAAAGGCATCCAGTTCCGTATAGGGGGTTCCGGTACTGGGATAGATGCGCAGGCCTGTAGCCTGAGGGGCATTTACAAAGTCGGCGATTTCACCGATCGGAAGAGGCACGCGCTTCTCAACACTGACGGGATGTATGAGCGTCGCGCGCTTACCGATGACAGCAGCTTCAATCGGGATGATAGTGCCTCCCTGTGGGTGTCCTATGAGAATGCCGGCGGTATCTGTCTCAAGATGGACTGCATTTGCACCCTTAAAGATTAGGTCGTCCGGCCCCAGCTCGTCGGAGATATCAAAGATGGTTTTTTCAGGAAGCAGTTCTCCCTTTCGAATGATGAGATCATATTTCTGGGCGGCTCTGATGGCCGGACTTGCCGGCCGAAGAATGCCGCGGTGGAAGCTTCCCTTATCGATGCCCTCCAGTCCCAGCTTTTCGCAGAGGGCTTCAGCGAGATAGCTGTTCGTTGTTCCCATGATAACGACGACTGTGTGTTCTCTCGCAGCAGCGAGGATATCCTCACGTGAAGCGAGAGCATCTGCGATCAGTTTTTTACCCTGATTCGGACTCAGATACAGCTGGATAGATTTCATGCCGGATTCCTTTCTCATCAGAATAATGAATAGACTACGACAACCTGCCTTGTTGCTCATTGCAGCATAAGTATACCGCAAAAGTGAGGGAGGGTACAGATAGACACTATGGTCATTGATCGCAGTTTTTTTTACAGTCTGGAGCATTATGAGTACGGAGAAGCTTTTTACGGAAGTTATCGCTCTGTCTGCTACAGATTGGGTATAGAACCGCTGGAAAATGTACACTGGACGCCGGCTGATAAGCGGGAAGTGCACAGTCTTCGCGCCTACGTCTGGCCCGGCCCCTTTGCCTTCAGCGAAACGCAGGAGGAGAAGGAATTTCAGGACTTCCCATATACTGCCGAGGGACTGGATGCTGCAGTGGCCTGGATTGATGCACACTGTGAGGGAGCGGGAGAGCTGAAGCTTCTGTGAGGGGAGACAGTACTGCGCCATCATATCAAATGTAGAAGAGACAAATACAGCGAGTCAGATTTCTGATCTGTGAACTGTCCCCGATTTTCATACTGAAAATGAAATCAAATATCCGGGGGCTGTGCATGATACAGAGTTCTGACTCGCTGTTTGTATGCTGTAAAGGGAAGCTCTATCAGTACTGATTGTTGCCGTAGCTGTTTATATCGTCAGAGGTAATGTGGAAGTACTTCTTTACGAAGCCGGGCAGCTCTCTGCTGCGGAAGCTCAGCTCATAGCCGAGCGCCTCTCCGTAGGGGCGCAGCGCCTTGCTCTCCTGCTTCAGCTCAATGCGTATACTGATCGCGCCGAATTTAGAGTTCAGATTGTTTGTGCAGTTCAGAGACCAGAGGGCAGCACTGTCCAGTATCTCCTGAATCTGTTCCGGATCCGTAACAATCAGATTTTTAGGTCTTACATTCCTCTCGGAGTCTGCCAAACCTTCATCCTCAGAGGTGGCAGCCGCGCGTGGTGCCTCGGCGTCCGCCGCCTCCTGCGGAGTGTCGGAGGGTCCGTACTCAACCACTGTTTCATCGCTGCGGTTGTCCTCCAGTGTGATGGAGGCGATAGCATCCACGCTGAGCTGCGGATTAAGATTTACACCGCAGCGCTCGAGGAGGACCAGAGTCTCCTGGAAGGAGGGATAGACAGGATAGTACTGCACACGGTTGAAGGAATCTATGTCAGCGTCCTTTGCACGAATGGCATCTGCCATTGCCTGAAATTCGTGCGACTTGAACTGGATGCAGGCGATTGGATCCTCGTGTCGCTGTGTGTCTGCGCTGAGCGCCATCAGTTCTCTCTGGTAGCTTGTGAGGAGCTGCTCCTTCATGCTTTCGTCCGACAGCGGCACGTGCGCACATCCGTCAATATCCTCATAATTGATGCCGGAGATATCGGCCGCCGCAGCTGAGAGCACGGGGTATATGGCTTTTTTGTAATTTTCGTCCTCCAGCACCTGATCCATGGAATTTCGGACAGCGCTCAGATTCATGTAGTAGTAGCGAAATACCCTGCGCCCATTCTTCAGATGCCAGCAGATCAGAACCTCACCGTGGAGATCCTGCGGTCCGCCGCTCTCAGGCAGCAGACTGTCTTCCTTGTAATAGACAGGATCCGCATACCTTTTGTCCCGAAGGCTTAAGTTGTACTGGATGCCCTGTTTGGCAAGCTCCAGTACGGGAGCGGCATTCGTAAGAGCCATAGAAGTTACAATAGCCTCCTCGTTGTGATTCCGCACAACGACGGGGTAGAGATCGTTTCCGCTTCCGTTCAGCTGGATTTCATTCTGATACTGATACAGGTTTGGTTCCAGTGTCTGGCTCAGCACGCCGACAGATTCGACCTGATCCTCCTTGGGAAGATAGCTGTCGTATCCCATGAGATCGAAGCGAAATACGGCTATGATCGCGAGCGACGCCAGCGTACAGAAGAGCAGCTGCAGCTTATGAGAGAAGAGTCTCTTAAAGTCAAAGTGATAGATAATCTCAATCAGGCAGTGGGTGATGATCGCGCCGCAGAGCAATCCAAAGAGCGCAAAAAGATCAGAGCGCAGCGCAGTTACAGCTACCATTGCGCCGAATATACCGGCGGGGATGACAATCAGGCAGCGTATCGGCGCTTCTGTCATATGGAAGGCCATCGCGTGACCGGCGGACTCAGATTTTCTCTTCTTATACAGCAGCAGTGCAAGCAGCAGCAGAATGACCGCAGCAGCGAGAGCAACGGCGGCGCGGCTTTCGGCCGGAGTATCCGTCATATCAAGCGTCCACAGGAAGGGAGAGCTGCGCTGGATTGCCGGGAGCAGGAGAGAGGAGTTATCGTAGTAGCTGTTCAGCCAGGTGGCGTGAAGCCACTGCGAGAGGGTAATGACGGCGGGACCCCAAAAAGTCAGTACCGAGAAACCGAGCAGGCAGACCAGAAGATGTCCGGTCAGCATGACAGAGACTGTCATGGTTGCATAGAGCAGAAGAAAATATGCCATATGCATGATATATCCTGCCATGGCGGCGGAGAAACAGCCGCTGTATCCGGAGTAAATCTGCGTGATTGCAGCTGAGAGCAGGGCCATCAGCAGATAGGAGATGCCTGTGATCAGGATGCTGTTTACATTTACTACAGAGAACAGCAGAGTTCTGCTGATGGGAAGACTGTGATAAAAATCTGTTTGTTTGATGCTCTGCAGGTAGGAAAAGCCGGAGCTTGCCATGACCACAGAAAAGCAGAGCATAAAAAAGCTCATCGCACTGTTTTCTGCGGAGTGCCAGTCGAGAAAGCTGTTGTAGAGCTTCTCCCTGGCCATCAGCAGTGCAGTTTGCGGGTCCATGCCGTAGGCAAAATTTGCGGGATTCAGTTCCACTGCAGCAGTCAGGGCAGAGGCTACCGGAAAAAGGAAGAAGAATACCAGAAGCGAGAGGGCGATCGACCAGACGCGCCGCTTCAGATTTTCTCTGGTGAGATTAAAGTATAAGCTTTTTAATGTCATAGCCGTTCACCTCCGTTTCACTGATAAAGATCTCTTCAAGTGTCAGCGGAACCAGCTCGAAGAAGATGGTCTCATAGCCGCGCATCTTTAGAAGAATCTCCTCCTCTGTGCCGCGCACTGTGAGGGTCAGAACACTGCCGCGCTGCTCGGAGAGGACAATATCCAGATCCTTTAAGTCCTCTTTTGTGAGTCCCTCCTTCAGGACACACTGCAGGCGGTGAATATTCAGTTTCATCTCCTCAAGATCACGGGAGAAGAGTATGCCGCCCCGGTGCAGGAGCCCGACGTGGTCGCAGATGTCCTCCAGCTCGCGCAGATTGTGGGAGGCAATAATCGGGGTTAGTCCCCGCTCTGCCATGTCGTTTGCGAACAGTCCCTTTACGGTCTGCCGCATGACCGGATCCAGTCCGTCAAAGGTCTCATCGCAGAACAGGTACTTTGTTCGTGCCGAGAGGCCGAGTATTACAGACAGCTGCTTCTTCATGCCCTTTGAGAAGCTGTTGATTCTTCGTTTTCCGGAGAGGGCAAAGCCGTCCATGAGCTGCAGGTAGCGCTGCGTATCAAAGCTCGGATAGAAGCTTCGGTAAAAATACATCATATCCTCCGGCGTTGCATTGGAGAAGAAGTGCTGATCATCTGATATATAGAAGAAACGTTCCCGCAGAGAGGGATTTAAGTAAACATTTTCGCCGTCGAGCAGCAACTCGCCTTCGTCCGGCTTCAGTATACCGGCAGCGGTCTTTAAAAAGGTACTCTTTCCTGATCCGTTTGTACCGATGAGTCCAAAGACACTGCCTTCATGGATTTCCGCATTGATATGATCCAGGGCTGTGATATCGTCGAAGTGCTTGGTGAGTTCTCTGGCTGTTATCATTGCTTACCTCCTGCCATGTCAGCTGCTGCCGCAGAGTCTGTGCGGGTACCATGATGTGCAGCGTCCTCGTAAAGTTTTTGCGAATATGAGACGAATTCGTTCTCCTGTATTCCCGCAGCTTTTGCCCTTCTTACCAGCTCGAAGAGCTCCAGAAAGATGGCTTCCCGTTTGCCTGCCTGGATTTTCTGCATATCTGAGACAAAGCTTCCGCGCCCTTTGACAGAGTAGATATAGCCCTGACGTTCCAGCTCGATATAGGCGCGCTGTACGGTGTTCGGATTAATTGAGAGCTCCGTCGCGAGGGTGCGGACGGAGGGCAGAGGATCGTCCTGTTTCAGGATGGCCCGTGCCATGAGATCTGAGAGCTTGTCCACGATCTGCTCGTAGATGGGTCTTCGATCCCGTTGGTCTATGAATATCATTGCGTCCTCCTTTGTCAGTCGTTTCTGAGGGCAGCCAGCGGACTGAGCCGCATGGCGCGCTTTGAGGGAAGATATCCTGCTGCGGTACCGATCAGAATGGCAAAGATCAGTCCGAAGAGATACAGCCAGAGTGGAATATAAGAGAGACCGGAGCTGCCCGGCATCATCATCCCCATATTCTCACCGCCTGAGTGACTGCTTGTGAAGTTGATGAGCAGGGAGAGCAGAAGGCTGACGATCAGACCCACAAATCCACCCAGAAGTCCGATTGAGCCGGACTCCATAAGAAAGAGATTGCGTATATCGGTCATATCGCAGCCGAGTACCTTCATGACACCGATTTCACGGGTGCGCTCATAGATGGACATCATCATGGTGTTGATGATGCCGATCGCTGCGACGAGCAGGGAGACCGCGCCGATGCCGCCCAGCACTGCCTGTACCAGTACCATAGATTTCTGAGACTGCTCCAGCCACTGCATCATGGAGTTGGCCTGGAACCCCATATCACTGATGCGCTGCTGAACCTCTTTTACATTTTTCATATCGTCAACAAAGACATAGGCTTGGTCATAGACATAGTAGTTGAGCGGACGCCCCTTGCGGTTTGTCTTCGGGTTCGGAACCAGGTTTTTGCGGTAGATTTTTCGGAGAAAGCTCTTAAAGCTGTCTATATCGCAGTAGGCTTCGTAGGAGTAGTCCGTGTAACCGCTCTCGCCTCCGTCTACGATGCCTGCGGTTTCCAGCAGATATTTCTTCTGGGGCTTTGTCTGACCATCCTCGGCTTGGGAGGAGTCAGAGGGGCGCTTATAGCCCTCCGGGAAGGTGAAGAAGATCGTATCCTTCTCCGGATCCACGAGACTCTCACCTGAGCCCATGTAAAAGGACTGATTCTTTGAGGGTATATAGAAGTTTTCGCCGACCATGTTTCCATAGATCACGCCGAGTGTCGGTGCATCCGGCGGAGGGACAGAGCCATTTTTCAGGGGGATCTGTTTCAAAAATTCCTGTGATACACCGCAGAGCGAGACAGAGCCAATCGCAGCACCGCACTTTGCTTCGAGGCTTACGCTGAGCTTCGGAGATCCGCCCGTGACATGCGGGATTTTTTTGAATTTTTCCAGCTGCTCGTCCGTGATATCTGCCGTGCTTCCGTCCGAACGGAAGGGGTAGACAGTGATAGTCGTGAGGGAGGCCGCATTGGAGTACATCTCTACCATGCGCCGGTTCATGCCGAGTCCGAGACTCATCATGACTATGATGGAAGAAGTTCCTATGACGACACCCAGCACAGTGAGCAGAGTGCGGGTTTTCCGGCGCAGGAGATTGCGAAACGCAAGCTGTATGAGATCCAGAGGTCTCACTGCAGATCACCTCCCTTTCTTCTCACTTGCAGTGCCTCAGTCATTGCCTTCATCTGCATCCTCATCTGTATTGTTTTCCTCGTCCTTTTTCTTCCGGCGGCGTCTGATCGCAAATACTGCGCCGGCAGCTGCGGCTATGACGGCAAGTGCCAGAGGCAGGAGCTTCTTCGGGCCGGAGCTGGACGGTACGTTCATATCCATGCCGTCCATATCCACAGGTTCCTCCGGGACAGGCTCCGTCACAGTCAGGGTACAGCTCTGCTCCATGGAAGAGATGTTTCCGTTTACATCCTCGTATTGAATGACAATCGGGATGGTTCCATCCCCTGTGCTCGGGGCGACACCAGTCAGCATGACGTCGACATTACCCGTCTCACCGGGCTTGATGTTTCCGACATAGGCGCTGGTCTTTTTGATTGAGGGATCCTCAAAGATTGCCTGTACGTTGTACAGCAGAACCTTGCCTGTATTGTTGATGCCGAACATGATGTTGGACTCTCTGCCGACTTCAATGCTCTCGGGCGTCAGCTCAAAATTTGAGACGGAGAGACGCGAGTGCTGGTTTACAGGAATATCAACCGTCAGTTTCTCCTCGGCATTCTTGAAGTCCGGGGAGTCGTACTTCTCATTGATCGTGATGACGTAGGAGCGCGGGTTTACCCCGGGAGCAGCCTCCATGGTGAGACTCAGCTCTGTGCTCTCATTGGCCTTAAGCGAGTTCACAACAAAGGAGCCGGAACCGGACTCCATGGAAAAGACGGAAGAATTGTCCACCTTTTCTGATTCCAGGGAGAAGAGAATATTGCTCGCACCGATATCTGTGGAGGCGTTCTTCATGGTGAGGTAGAGCGTGAAGGGCTGGCCCGCGAAGACCTGCTCAGGCTCTGTGCGGAAGCTGTCCAGAATGAGACGTGCTTTTTTTCTGTCGTTTGCGTTGAACTCACCGAGTTTATCGGAATCATCGTTCATTGAGGGGTTGCTGATGCGCACATAGCTTGTGTATTTTTCTTCGTAGGAGGCGGCAGCGTCCGGGGTGAGCTTATAGCTCACGGTATAGCTCAGGGGATAGAAACCGCTCGCCGCGTTCTGCATGATACCCATGGAATAGGCGGCGGAGATGGTCTCATCGGGCTGCACTGCGTCAAAGCTGCGGTCATAGTTGGATTCGTTGATATCAAAGGGGAAGCCGGTCGCTGCGGAGGATTTTGCGCGTGCGGTCTGCTGGACGGCAGTGCCTTCGGCGAGCGCAGTGTTCAGGTGGATGCGCACCTGATAGAGCGGAACGCTCATGAGATTGCGGAAGTTCACGCCGTACTCCATGACTGCGGGAGCATTGCCCGCGGGGGTCTGCTGCCCCTCGCCGATTGCGAAGGCCTTGTCATTCGTGAGAGAAGCCGGGTTTGCCACCTCCTTGCTTCCCTTGATGTAGACATTGATATACTCAATTTTCATCGGTCCCCGATAGTCCGGATAGGAATTCGGCGGGACGTTGTAGTAGAAGGAGACCGGAATGCCATAATAGCCTTCCTTGGTATCTGCGCGGACCTTGATGTTGAAGACGACTTCCTGGTACTCACCGACCTGCAGGCGCTCAAAGCGTGCCTCCTGCGTAAAGGTAGAGGCATTGACCTCAAAGGGATAGCGTCCGCTGTCGATGGGGTAGGTCAGGTTGCCGCCGTAGGCGCGGTCTATGCCCTTCTTCTGTCCTTCCTTCCACGCCTCGTAGAGATCCGGCTCGTCCTCTTTATTGTAGGGATTCTTTCCGGAGGTCTTCTGTTCGGGATCCTCCTCCTGGCGGAGATAGTTCTGGTCGTTCGAGAGACGGACAATGACATTTGTGATATGGTCGGTCTGCGGATTGTTGAGCCCGTTTACGTTGTTGTAGCCGACGCGGACCTTGAAGCTCATATCCTGTCCAGGGTAGCCGACCTGCAGCTCTGTGGCATCATGAACGTAGGTGTTCAGATTTGTGTTCACATAGGAGGCATAGGCCGCATGCGGGGGCAGAAGCAGCACAAAGAGGAGAGAGAGCAGAAGCTCCACTGCTAGAATGCGCCCGAATACTGCATTTAATTTGAGGTTCATTGGTATTATCCTTTCCTGTCTGTTATTTTTCCGTCTACAATGCGGATCTGTATGTCCGCCCGTTCCGCGATGCTCTGATCATGTGTAACCATGACAAGCGTTTTCTGCTGTTCGGTGACAATGCGTTTTAGTAGATCCAGCACCTCGGCTGTCGTGTGGGAGTCCAGATTTCCGGTTGGCTCGTCTGCAAAGATGATGTCCGGGTCGATGGCGAGCGCCCGGGCGATACCGACACGCTGCTGCTGCCCTCCCGACATCTGACCGGGCATATGCTCCGCTTGATCCAGTATGCCGATGCGCTCCATATAGTGCCTTGCGGTGGCGATGCGTTTCTCTGCCGGAATACCGCGAAAGAGCAGCGGCATGGCGACATTCTCCGCGGCATTCATAGAGGCAATGAGATTGTAGCTCTGAAAGATGAAGCCGACGTGATCCCGGCGAAAGCGCACCAGCTGGTTTTCGTTCATTTTGTCAATGCGTTTTCCAAGTATGCGTATGCTTCCGCTGGTCGGCGGTTCCAGACCTGCGAGCATATTGAGGCAGGTCGATTTTCCGCTTCCCGAGGTTCCTACGATGGCCAGAAAGGTACCCCGCGGAATATCGAAGGAGATACCGTCCAGTGCATGAACCTGATTGGTTCCGATATAGTAGATCTTTTTCAGATCGCGGACGGAAATGATAGGAGCTGACTGCGACATGAACCCTCCTGTTGATTCAACTGTATTAATATGATTAATACAGATAGTATACAGTTGCTGTTCATTCATCACAAGATGAAAAATGAAAGTATTTCTTACAAAAAGCAAAAGAATTTGTGGAGATAAATTTTAGTAATATTAAATTACGTCACCATGATAGCAAGCTAATGAATTAGCAACATTCTTCAAAAGGAGCGAGAAGGAGCTCATCACCGTGATCAATCGCTGCATTGAGGAGCTGCGCGCGAGCGGTCAGATTGATCAATGGATTGCGGAGTACTCGGACTATGCAAAGACGCTGGGAATCAACTAAGGAATAAGCCGGAGAGGAGGAGAGCCAATGCTTGCAAACATGTCGAAAATCTGGGCGAAGTATTCATTCGTATACCTTCAGGGACTCGGCGGGACTGTGATGCTGTCTGTGATTGTGGTGCTGCTCGGCACACTGATCGCCTTCCTGAAGCTCAGTCATTTTCGGCCCGGGCAGGCGTCTTTGACACACTGGATTTTGCCTATACCTGGCATCCGTCGAGCTTCAATGAGGTGTCGGCGGACAGCTCATTCACTATGCTTATGCAAATTCCGGAGGCAGTGCGCCAAATTTGGTGCCCGCCTACGCAAAGATCAAATACGAAGTGCGGGCCGGTAATGTCACAGAGCTGAAGGAGCTTTTTGCCCGTGTCAGGAGATGTGCGGAGGGGGCAGCTCTGATGACAGAAACTGAAATGAGCTGTGAGCTCACCATGGCTTTTTCAGATTTCCGGCAGAATTCCGTACTGGCCTCTATTGTATCGGGTTGTCTTGCAGAGCTGGGAGCGCCGGAGTGGACAGAAGCGGATTATGCGCTGGCAAAGAAATTTCTGTCGAGCTATGATGCGCACACGCGCGAGGAGGTGCGGAGAGATCTGGAGCAGCCGGTGGCTGTAGAAGCAGCAAAGCGGGAGTGCAGAGCGCGGAGCGGAGGGCATTACAGCTGTCCCCTGCCGGATTTCGTAAAGCCCCCGATTGGGAGATACTGAAGTTTCCTCCCTTGAAGACAGGTCCGCTTTCGTGTAAGATAAAAGGTAGGCGTAGAGTGCCTTAGAAAGAGGAGATGTGCGATGAAAATCAGAAAAATGATGTTGTCGGCGGCGGCCGCTGTGCTGCTTTCTTTAAGCCTTGCTGCCTGTGGAGGAAAGACTGAAACGACTGCGGATACGAAAGCGGCAGAGAGCAGTGCAGAGACAAGCGCCGAGGTACAGGCAGAGAGTCAGGCGGAAGCTGCAGCAGGGGACGTGCTCCGAGTATCCTCTTTGAAGGGCCCCACTACGATGGGGCTGGTGAATCTCATGAAGGAGAGTGAAAGCGGGGCCTCTGAGGGCGCTTACAGCTTTTCCATGGCGACGCAGCCGGACGAGCTGCTCGCAAAGATTGTGGGGGGAGAGACAGATATCGCGCTGGTTCCGGCAAATATGGCAGCAGTGCTCTACAATAAGACGCAGGGAGCGGTCTCTGTGATCGATATCAATACCCTGGGAGTACTCTACTGCATCACGGGAGATGAGAATATCCACTCGGTAAAAGATTTTTCTGAAAATATGGTAATTACCACAGGGCAGGGCGCCACACCGGAATATGTGCTGAACACACTGCTGAAGGAGAACAGTGTGCTGGACTGCACAGTTGAGTTCAAGTCGGAGGCGACTGAGATCGCTGCGACGCTGAATGCAGATCCCATGCGGATCGCGGTGCTTCCGCAGCCTTTTGCGACGGTCGCGGTGAGCCAGAATGAGGCACTGCACACGGCATTTTCGCTCACGGATGAGTGGGACAGTCTGCCGGGGGATTCCCGTATGGTTACCGGGGTCACGGTGGTGAGAAATGAGTATTTAAAGGAACACCCGGAGGAGATCGAGCTCTTTTTAAAGGAACATGAGAAGAGTGCTGCGAAGGCTGCAGAGGATGTTCAGGGGACGGCTGCACTGGTCGCAGAGTATGGGATCATAGAGAAGGCGCCTCTCGCGGAGAAGGCATTGCCGCTCTGCAATATTGTCTGCATTCGCGGCGAGGAGATGAAGACTGCGCTCTCCGGTTATCTGGATGCACTTTATCAGCAGAATCCGAAGGCTGTGGGCGGCGCGCTTCCGGAGGACAGCTTTTACTATATGAAGTGATGGGAGAGAGGATGAATCTGAGGCAGAGCGTTTTGGCACTGCTGCTCTGGCTGCTGCTCTGGCAGCTGATCTCAATCTCAGTGAACAACACAATCCTGCTGGCAGGGCCGCGGGAGACAGCAGAGGCGTTGTTACGGCTTTTTGGAAGTAGTGCTTACTGGAGCTCTGTGCTTCATTCACTGCTTCGCATACTCGGCGGCTTTCTGGCGGGAGGGCTTTTAGGCGTATTGCTCGCCGCCGCTGCCTACAGCAATCAGGGACTCAGGATCATCTTGAGTCCCTTTGTGGCATCCATCCGGGCGATTCCGGTTGTGAGCTTTGTAATTCTGCTTCTGATCTGGTCCGGAAGCGGCGGCGTGGCGTTCTGGATCAGTGCGATTGTGAGTTTTCCGGTGCTCTACCTCAATTCACTCGCGGGACTGATGAGCACAGAGCACACGCTGATAGAGGTCACAGAGCTCTTCCAACTGCGGCTGAGGGACCGCATTTCTGCCCTGTATCTCCCGCAGCTGAAACCTTTTTTGCGGGGTGCGCTCTCCATCGCAGTCGGCATGAGCTTCAAGGCGGGAGTGGCAGCGGAAGTGATCGGACAGCCTCTGCTCTCGATCGGGAACGGCATGTACCGCGCGAAGATCTATCTGGAGACCGCGGAGCTCTTCGCATGGACCCTCACAGTGGTGCTGCTCTCCTGGCTTCTGGAGAGAATGCTGCTTCTGCTGCTAAGAAAATGCTGATTCACAGCTCTTGTACATTTCAGGGTACAGAGCGCCGGGCTGTGGACGGAGCTGAGAGATTGTGATAAAATTAACTTGAAAGCGAGGGTCGCTTTCCGGGGGAGCGCGCTGCTCCTACAGAGCGGAGGAAGCCATGATTAACAGTGATGAAGCCCTCATTCAGACCAGACATAAGATCATTGAGGAGACCTGTCGTCTGGAGTGGAAGGGTCAGCTTGATGCGGAACATAAGGAGGAGCTTGTCTATAAAATAATTCCGGGTCCGAAGCCGGAGATCGGGCGCTGCTGTGTCTATAAGGAGCGGGAGATTGTGAGGCACAGAGTGCGCCTTGCCTGTGCGGAGAATCTGCTTGATAACCCGGCTTCGGACAATGAGGTGCAGGTGATCAAGCCGGCCTGCGACGAGTGTCCGCTCTCGACCTATACCGTCACGGACAACTGTCGTCTCTGTCTCGGAAAGGCCTGCTTAAGCTCCTGCCACTTCGGAGCGATTTCAATCGGGGAATTTCGCTCTCATATTGACTCAAAGAAGTGTAAGGAGTGCGGAATGTGTGCGCAGAACTGTCCCTACGGGGCGATTGTACATCTGGTGCGGCCCTGCAAGCGAGCCTGTCCTGTGGATGCAATTACCTATGATGAGTATGGCTTCTGCGTAATTGATGAGGAGAAGTGCATCGACTGCGGGCGCTGCATTCACAGCTGTCCCTTCGGCGCGATCAGTGCGAAGAGCTATCTGGTCGATATTATCCATGCCATACGCGAGGGCAAGGAGGTTATCGCGATGTGTGCGCCGGCGACAGAGGGACAGTTCGGAGAGAAGATCGGCATGCCCTCGATCCGTCATGCACTGAAGAAGCTTGGCTTTGCAGATATGGTGGAGGTGGGACTCGGCGGCGATATGACGGCGGCCTACGAGGCACTGGAGTGGTCCGAGGCCCGCAAGGAGGGGAAGAAGATGACGACCTCCTGCTGCCCGGCCTTCATTAACCTCTTAAAAAAGCACTTTCCGCAGCAGTATGCGGAGAATATGTCCACGACAGTGTCGCCGATGTGTGCGGTGTCGCGCTATCTGAAGACGACCCATCCAGGCTGCGTCACTGTTTTTATCGGGCCCTGTGTCGCGAAGAAATCGGAGGCGGCAGATAAATCTGTTCCGGATAACGCGGACTACGTTATGACCTACGGCGAGCTGAGCACGCTGCTGCGCTCCAGGGATGTGGAGCTGGAGCCGGTTGAGGAGGAATATCAGGAGGCCTCGATCTGGGGAAAGCGCTTTGCCACCAGCGGAGGTGTTGCAAACGCAGTGCTGGAATGTATGCAGGAGCGGGGAGAGGATATTGAGGATATCAAGCTGCTGCGCTGCGCAGGAGGAGAGGAGTGCAAGAAGGCGCTCATGCTTCTGAAACGCGGACGCCTCCCGGAGGATTTCATCGAGGGTATGGCCTGTCCGGGCGGCTGTGTGGGCGGCCCGTCACGGCATAAGACGGAGCTCGAGCTGAAGCGCTCCAGAGAGACGCTCTTAAAGAAGGCGGATGGCAGAAAGGTTCTGGAGAATCTGAAAAACTATCCGATGGACAGCTTTTCCATGCACAGGGACGGACATATGGAGAGCACAGAAGTTTGAGATTACAGCAGCAGGGACGAGGCGTGCGCCGGCGGCGGAAGTGAGCTGCACGGAGCCGGAGGGCAGGGGCAGACGTTGGCTGTCTGCGGAGAAGAGGAGGAAGACATGGATGTTAAGAATCTGATACCCACACCGCATATTGAGGCAGGGCCGGGAGAGATCGCAGAGACCATACTGCTCCCGGGTGATCCGCTCCGTGCGAAATTCATTGCAGAACACTTCCTTGAGACGCCGAAGCTCTTTAATTCCGTGCGGAATATGCTGGGGTACACCGGGAGCTATCACGGGAAAGCGGTATCTGTGATGGGAACCGGGATGGGCTGTCCGTCGATGGGGATCTACTCCTATGAGCTGATTCATTTTTACGGAGTGAAGAATCTGATTCGCGTCGGTACAGCGGGCTCCATCAATCCGAGGGTAAAGCTTCGCGATATGGTTTTCGGAATGGGAGCCTGCACGACATCCAACTTTCCTGCGCTCATGGAGCTTCCGGGAAGCTACGCACCGGTATGCTCCTTTGCGCTGCTGAAAAAGGCTGTGGAGGAGGCGGAGCGGAGAGGACAGTCCTACCAGGTGGGGAATATTCTCTCCTCTGATATGTTCTATGGCCCCGCGGAGGGAGCGGAGGCGACGAAGAAGTGGGCCGCCATGGGTGTGCTGGCCATTGAGATGGAGGCGGCTGCGCTCTACACGAACGCAGCCTATGGCGGTGCAAATGCACTCACCATACTGACAATCAGCGATCATCTCCTGACCGGGGAGACGACCAATGCAGCGGAGCGTCAGTCGAGCTTCACCGATATGATGGAGCTGGCCCTGAGTCTCGCAATCGAGTAGGAAAAAGCTTTTTGATTGGGCAGCCCTTTATGAGCTGTGACTCTCTGCGGTGTGACACAGCGCTACAGCTCGACTGTCTCACCGCAGGACAGATAAGACATGTTTGGCATCTGCTGCGCAAGAAAGTCAAATGCCTCTGTTCCTGTGCAGTGGCAGGTATAAAACTGAGTCAGGGGGTATTGCTTCACTTCCTTTGCAATTTCACCCAGCAATTCTGCTGAAACTGTTTTTTTGGTCGAGGGATTGAATAAATGATAGGGTGGTTTAGAAATTGCTCGGTGTGTACCTGACTGTTATAATATGAACTTCCTTCTTTTCTTTCAAAACACGGCAAATGATGGTGTGATTTTTATGAAACAACTGCCTGTATCCAGTGTCAGCAGCGGAGAGTATGATGGTATTTTTCATCAGGCGTTTCGGGATTTTTATATTGATGAGAGCCAGTTGTTTCGCTATGCAAAGAGAAGAAATGCAAAGAATAAGGTGTTACTCCATATAAGCAAATCCGATTTAAGGATGGGATTATAATATGCTGACAAAAGATAATTTTACGGAAGCTCATATCAGGAGCTTGCAGTCAAAGAGCAGACGTGATCCACTTTTGCTGGAACGCTGCGTGTATGCGTTTGGCCTCAGGTGAGAAGAAACGGACTTTGAAGTGATGAAGGCGGATAATCCGGAAGAAGTTGCCGAAATCAGCAAATGGTATCTTCCCTACGCGCTGCTGATGGAAGTGACCGGTTATACGCCCTGGTTACTCAGCGAACGGCTGAAGATCCGCAATGAGGTAAAGGCGCAGATCCCGCAATGCAAAATTGTCCTGATTGTTGACGAAAATGCGGAAAAGAAAATTGCGCAAAAGGTGCGGCAGGCAAAGAAAGACGGCGTGATTGATAATTTCATCTACGGTTCAATTTCAGCAAACTATTTGTCCGCCGTGATCGATGCGCTTTAAAGGCTGAGAAGTCTGCCAATAAAATTTCTCTGGATCATACTACGTTGTCTGTGTGAAGAGAAGCAGCGGAAGCAACGGCGGAGGCGGCGGAGGCGGTGGTAGCGCGAGACGCCGTGAAGCGTCCGCTCAGCAGGCTCCTCAGCCCGTAAAGCAGGGCTGGATACTGGAAAACGATATCTGGTACTACTACGCCGGGACCACCAGAAGCACGCTGAAGAAGGGCTGGCACCTGGATCCGCAGGACGGTTTCTGGTACTATCTTGACCTTACCACGGGCGCGATGTTCACAGACTGGCATTACATCAGCGGGGAGTGGTATTACTTCAATCCGCACACGCCGATGTGGACTTGGGAAAGACACAGCGACGGAGAGTGGTACGATAAGAAGCTGGAAAATTCCAGACCGCTCGGCTCTATGTATGCCGGTGAGAAGACACCGGACGGCTATCAGGTGGACGCAGAGGGACATTATCGTCCCTGACACAGCGCTACCGCAGAGAAAAGATATTGAAAAAGGAGGGCAATTATGAAAAAAATAAGTTCACTTTTTGTAGCACTGGCATTTTGTCTGTCTGTGACAGCATGCGGTGGTTCTTCGGGCAGAGCCGATGAGGCGCTGACAGGAAAGTATATCGCCGTGACCGGAACAGCCATGGGAATGACACTTTCCGGTGATGACGTTGCCGGCTTCACGATCGAACTGAAGAGCGGAGGGAAAGCGACGCTCAGCGTGGAGGGCGACAGCGCAGACGGGAAATGGGTGAATGATGACAGCACCCTCACGCTGACGGTCGAGAAGGTCGATATGGTCGGACAGCTCGGCGAGGATACGATCACATTTGAAAATTTCATGCAGGAAATGATCGGAACTTCCATGGAGCTGAAATTCGCAAAAGAGGGAACAGACGCTGCGAAGCCTGAAAACTTCCTTCCGGAGGAGGAGAAGGCGCTCCTCGGAAAGTGGACAGGAATTTCTGTCACGGATGCGCTGGATGCGGACGCCTCCGCGGAAATTTCACCTGATGCGCTGAAGGCAACGCTGAATGCAGATCACACGGCTTCCGTCAGCCTGAACGGTGAGGAGATCGCAGCCCCGAAGTGGAGCTTCTATTCCGACATGGTCTCCTTTGACGGTGATGTTGCCGACGGAGCGAGCCTCTACGGCGAGGTGAAGGACGGTGTATTCACGATCACCTACAGCGGAGATGATTACTATAGCTTCACCATGGGCAATGGCACAGAAGCTGCAGACGCGGGAACCGAGGCATCCGCAGGAGCAGAGAGCGGGGCGGAGCAGGCCTTGGCAGCTGGCGAGCCCTCCAGCACCGGCGATGGATATGCGCCGAGAGAGGATGTGCTGAGGCTCATCAAGTGGATCGACGACGACTATGCAGACGGTCTCACCTATGAAGAGGTGCGCGACTTTATCGGAGTGGACGGCTACGACTGCGGAAATAGCGGGCCGAACAATATGACGGCGCTGGGAGATCATTATTTTAACTGGTATGCCGATGAGACACATTACATTCATGTGTGCTTCCGCGGCAGAGAGGACAGCGGAAGGTTCGAGTGCTGCCAGTGGAACACGAGCGGCTTCGACAGCTCCGAGTGGAAGGATATCAGCCTTGCGGACTGGCTTGTGGCAAACGCCAGCACAGATACCGAAAATATAACCATGGAAATGAAAGAGTTCTTCGACGGCGGAATCGTAAAGGTGAGCGCAGATGTGCCCAAGGGCAAATGGTACTGTGAGGAGAACGGCAGCAAAGCCTATTTCTACAATGTGCCTGACAAGGACAGCCAGAACTCCGGCTCCCCGCGCATCGAGACAGAGGTGGATAAGACGGTAGAGGGGTTCGACTTCTATAAGGATAATTTCGAGAACCTTGAGGAGATCGGAAGCAGAACCATAGGCGGGATAGAGATGTCCGGGCGCAGGTATAAGTATGTGGGCATGGACTGGACAGAGTATGTGGGCAAGCTGGATGATAACTTTGCGATCTCAGTCAAAATATCAGATGTGGATATCTCTGACGGGACGGAGGGCGACGGAATCCTGAACAGCATGCAGTTCAGCTGGTGAGGAAGACCTGACAGTGACGGTACATGGATCCGGTAAGAATGAGCCCGGCGATGATATGTCACACCCTGAGTGAGCAAAAACGCATATTTTTCAGCTCCTTCCGGGAAATAAATGCGTTCTGATCAGGAGAACAATGAAATAGAATAAAATGTTTCTCTGCCAGTGGCAGGCAACAGAGATGCTCCCCCATGAGAGGACAGTGAAAAATATACTGTCGGCTCAAGGGGGAGCATCTCTTAAGGGGAGGGCTGTTTTGTTGCATCGGAATTCCTCCCGGCTCACCTCAGTATCAGCATGAGCAGAGGAATGGTAATGAATATGCCCAGTGTCGAGAGTATAGATCCGGTGGCGGCATAATCCTCGTCCGCGCCGTAGGCCCCGGCCATGACTGTGATCTGTGAGACTACGGGCAGGGCGGCCTCCGTGATGAAGACGGCCCGGGTCAGTCCTTCGACGTGGAAGAAGAGACAGAGCAGGGTGCAGATTAAGGGAGAGAGGAGGAGACGAATCACAAGCATGGTCGGGATGCCGCGCTCCATGCGTATATTCCGGATGCCGAGCTCATAGACGATGAAGCCGCAGTACATGAGGGCGAGCGGCGTCACGGTGCTGCTTAAGTAGCCTGCAAAGGACATAAAAAGTGCCGGCGGGCGGAGGTCGAGGAGCAGCATTGCAAAGGCAGCGCTGACGCCGAGTATCGGCGGCTTTGTGAGTATGCCGCGGAGCACGGACACTGCGGAGTGCCGTGTTTTGGAGGCGGCTGTCCCCGCGCGCTCTATAAGTATGACGGCGAGGGTCTGTGTGAAGAGTGTGCTGCCCATGAAGTAAAGCATGACGTAGGGGATGGAGATCTCGCCGAAGAGCTGGGTGGAGAGCGGAAGACCGATAAAGAGCGTGTTTGAGAGGAAAGCCATAGAGACAAAGACACCCCAGCGCGCACGCGGGAGCCGGAGCAGATTTGCCGCAATGACAGAGAGCAGAAGGGAGAGCAGTATGCAGAGAACCGGAACCAGGAGGAGGCTGCCCATGGAGGCGAGATCCTCCCGCTTCAGGTGATTTAACACGCCGACGAGGCAGTTCATGGGAACCGCAATATTCACGACATAGCGGCTCAGAAACTTTTTCTCTGATGAGGTCAGCCATTTGAGCCTGCCGAGCACGTATCCCATGCCCATGAGACTGAATATTAAGAAGACCGCGGAGAGCGCGCGCAGAAATTCACCCATATTAAGTAGCCTCTTTTCCGATATTACAGGAAGCTCTGATGCCCTGCGGTGTAACCCTCTCGGGGAATGGACGGCATTTAAGTAAAATGCAGCGGTGAGCAAGGCACTATGTATACATAGGAGCATACCACGAAAAGGCAGACAGGAACAGCCGGAATTCCATGAAAGGAGGATGATTCATTCGGAAGTGACGGCCTCCGGCGTAGATTTCAACAAAAAAGCTCCGGGAAAGCTGCTGAGATTCAGAGCATATTTTACACTTTAAAGGGTTGACGCGCCAACGCGACGGTGATACCATGATGGAAACCTGAATACAGGAACAGACCGACAGAACATACAGGAGGAACTATTATGAAAAAAATGTCGTTGGCACTTGCCCTCGCAGCAGCGGCTGTGCTTGGCGTTACAGCATGCGGCTCGGCATCCTCCGGCGGCGGAAGCAGCGCGGCCGAGGCAGGGGGAGTAGCGCAGACCCCGGCAGCGGAGAGCAGCACCGGGGAGCCGGACAGCTCTGCGGCTCAGGGAGCAGACGGAGAGAAGGTCTATCAGATCGGTGTACTTCAGTATGTGCAGCACCCGGCGCTGGACAAGGCGAATGAGGGCTTCGTTGCAGCGCTGGATGAGGCGGGCATCCGCTGTGAGCTGGAGCAGCAGAACGCGGCCGGAGATCAGTCGGCCTGTCAGACCATCGCGACCAAGCTGGTGAATGACAGGAAGGATCTGATTCTGGCAATTGCGACTCCGGCTGCGCAGGCAGTTGCAGGGCAGACTACGGAGATTCCCGTTCTTGTGACGGCGGTCACGGATCCTGCGGATGCGAAGCTTGTGGCGAGCAATGATGCGCCGGGCGGCAATGTAACCGGTTCTTCAGATCTCACGCCGGTGAAGGAGCAGATCGGTCTGCTGAAGCAGATTCTTCCGGAGACACAGACTGTCGGCGTTCTGTACTGCTCTGCGGAGTCCAACTCCATCCTTCAGGCGGAGATGGCAAAGGCGGCCTGCGAGGCAGAGGGCATGACGACAGTCAAGCTGCCGATTACGGCCTCCAACGAGATACAGACGGTCGTGCAGTCTGCTGTGAGTAAGGTGGACGCCATCTATACGCCGACCGATAACATGGTGGCGGCGGGCATGACGACAGTCGCCATGGTAGCGAATGACAATAAGATTCCGGTGATCTGCGGTGAGGATGGCATGGTGGAGAGCGGTGGCCTCTGCACCTACGGCATCGACTACTATCAGCTCGGTTATATCTGCGGGGAGCAGGCTGTGAAGATTCTCACAGAGGGCGCAAAGCCTGCTGAGATGCCGATTGAGTATCTCCCGGCAGAGAAGTGCAGCTTCAGCTACAATGAGGACACGGCGGCACTGCTCGGTCTGGATCTCACGGGCTTCGCAAAATAATTATGATCGTTCTGCATCCGGTCGGATTGCTGAATGCTTACATCATCGGGGGAAATTATGTCGGGAATATTACTGTCGTTTCACGGGGCCATCTCTCAGGGCATACTCTGGGGGCTCATGGTGCTCGGAGTCTACATCACCTTCCGTCTTCTGGATATCGCAGATCTCACGGTAGACGGAAGCTTTGCGCTCGGCGGCTGTGTCTGTGCGGTGATGATCGTCAATCATAATATGCATCCGGTGCCGGCGCTTTTTCTCGGCATGCTCGCAGGGATGCTCTCAGGCGCAGTGACGGGCATACTCCATGTGGTTTTTGAGATTCCCGCGATACTCGCCGGGATTCTGACTCAGATCTCGCTCTGGTCTGTGAATCTCCGCGTCATGGGAAAGAGCAATGTGCCGCTTCTTCAGACGCGGACAGTATTTCTGGACTTCTCGGAGCAGACAGGCAGCTCACAGGCCAATTCGGCTATGGTGATAGGTATACTGTTTGCGGCGCTCGGCATCGCCATTCTCTACTGGTTCTTTGGAACAGAGATCGGAAGCGCCATCCGCGCGACCGGAAACAACGAGCACATGGTGCGGGCGCTGGGGATTGACACGCGCTTTACGAAGCTTCTGGGGCTCACGATTTCCAACGGGCTTGTGGGGCTCTCGGGCGCACTGGTCTGTGAGAGTCAGAAATATGCGGATATCAATATGGGAACCGGCGCCATCGTGGTGGGGCTGGCGTCCATCGTGATTGGCGAGGTGCTTCTGGGACGCATCATCAACTTTGCCGGAAAGCTCAGCGCGGCGGTGATCGGCTCCGCGGTGTATTTCCTGATCCGCGCGCTGGTGCTGCAGCTCGGAATGAACCCGAACGATATGAAGCTGTTCTCGGCGGTGATCGTCGGAATTGCGCTGGCGGTACCGGTGATGTCGGCGAAGCTTAGGCTTAAGCGCTCCTACAACCCGGACGGAGAGGAGAACTGAGCCCATGTTGAGATTAAAAAACGTATCAAAGACCTTCAATAAGGGAACCGTAAATGAGAAGAGAGCCCTCTCCGGGCTGAATTTGCATCTGAACCCCGGAGATTTTGTGACGGTGATCGGGGGAAACGGCGCGGGAAAGTCCACTATGCTCAATATGGTGGCGGGCGTCTATCCGATTGACGCCGGCACGATAGAGCTGGACGGGGTGAATGTCTCACGGGAGCCGGAGCACCGGCGGGCCAGATACATCGGCCGCGTCTTTCAGGACCCTATGCTCGGGACAGCCGCCAATATGGAGATTCAGGAGAATCTCGCGATGGCCTGCAGGCGGGGCCGCGCGCGGGGTCTTCGCTGGGGAATCACGCGGGAGGAGAGAGAACTCTACAGGGAGGAGCTCTTAAGGCTGGAGCTGGGGCTTGAGACCCGCATGAGCGCCAAGGTGGGACTGCTCTCCGGGGGACAGAGGCAGGCGCTGACCCTGCTCATGGCGACGCTTCAGAGGCCGAAGCTCCTGCTTCTGGATGAGCACACGGCGGCGCTCGATCCGAAGACTGCAGAGAAGGTGCTGACCCTCACGAGGAAGATCGTCTCGGAACAGCAGCTCACCACCCTGATGATCACCCACAACATGAAGGATGCACTGACGATCGGAAACCGCATCATCATGATGAATGCGGGACAGATTATCTTTGACGCGGCCGGTGAGGAGAAGCAGAGACTCACGGTGCGAGATCTTTTAGAGAAGTTCGAGGAGGCGAGCGGAGGAGCCTTTGCAAATGACAGGATGATGCTGGCAAGGTGAGCGGGAAGCCTGCCGGGATAGAGCAGCATGAAGGTGAAGTATCAGGGAAGGAAGCAAAAGAGAGACTGCCCGGGACAGCAGGTCAGAACGGGCGGTCTCTCTTTCAGAACTGATCTGTAATGAGGCGGTCGCAGAGGACATGCTCTATGTGTTCCGGGAGCTCTACGAGGCGCGCTATCCGATTGAGCAGATGCGCCTTGTGGATGACTTTGCGGCGGATGATGTCTGGTCTGCGACAGAGAATAATACCTCCTGCTTCAACTATCGTCTGACGACAGGCAGACATCATCTGTCCTACCACGCCCTGGGGCTTGCGATTGATATTAACCCGCGTTATAATCCCTATGTTATTTACGGAGACGAGGGGATACGCTACTGCGTGCCGGAGGAAGCGCTGCCCTATGCGGATCGCGATGCAGCCTATCCCTATAAGATAGCCGCGGGAGATCTCTGCTGCCGCCTGTTCCGGGAGAGAGGATTTCGCTGGGGCGGAGACTGGACAGGACACCCGGATTACATGCACTTTTCAAAGACAGAGTTTGCAGAGGAATCGTGAAGGAGGTTCGCTATGGACAAGAAGCTGGTTATTACCATTGAGAGAGAGTACGGAAGCGGAGGAAGGGTGCTCGGGCGGACGCTGTCGGAGCAGCTGGGCATTCCCTACTACGATGATGATATCATCAAGATGTCCTCGGAGCACTCCGCAGTCGGAGAGCAGTATTTTCGTATGAACGATGAGAAGCCGGGCAGGCGTCCGTTGCTCTTTGGCGGTGCAAAAAATGTGATGGATAAGCCTTCTCTTGACAGCAATATTACGCGGCCGGAAAATCTGTTTCGTTTTGAGGCGGAGACCATCCGGAAGCTTGCAGATCAGGGGCCGTGTATTCTGATCGGGCGCTGCTCGGATTTTGTCCTGAGCTCCACTGAGTTCGAAGAGTTCATAAGTCTTTTTGTCTACTGTGATCTCTCCGACAAGATACGCAGGGTGATCAAGGTGGACGGGGTCGATACGGAGGAGGCGCTCCGCCGGATTCAGAGCATTAACAAGCAGAGAAGGAGCTATTATCGCTACTACACGGGCAACAGCTGGGGAGATCCTTCGCTCTATGACCTCATGCTGAACACCTCTCACATCACGATTTCGCAGACTGCGGAGCTTGTGAAGCAGTATCTGAGATTCCGGGGATATGCGCTCTGAGCCGGATTTTCTAAGCCCATTCATAAATATTTTATGGTTTATAGTCCCTTTCGGCGTTATAATGTTCATCATTGGACATTTTGCCCGAGAGGGACTTTTTTGAGGTGAGAGATGAATTTACTGGACGAGATCAATGACGACAGCCGCGTAAGGCGTCGGAGAAGAAGCAAGGTGATGAAGAAGACAGCAGCTGGACTTGCTGCGGCTGCTCTGCTCTGCGGAGCGGCCGTGCTCATTCAGGGGCGAGGACGAGGCGCAGCGACACCTGCGGATGCTGTAAAAGCAGTGTCGCAAGCGGAGACTCTGTCGCCGGAGGAGCAGGCAAAGGCGGAGGAGGCGCAGCGCGTTGAAGAGGTTCTTAAGTGCTACAGTCAGCTCGGAATGATTCAGGTCGAGGGCTATCTGAATGTCCGGGATCAGGGGGCTGCCAGCGCAGATGTGATCGGCAAGCTCTACGGTGGAAGTGCCTGCGAAATTCTGGACGAGACGGGAGACGGCTGGCTGCACATCAGCTCCGGCGGCATCGAGGGCTACATTCATTCGGATTATGTGAAGCGCGGCGAGGAGGCGGAGGCGCTTGCGCGGGAGAATATAAAGCTCCGTGCGACAGTCAATGCGGACAAGCTCTTCATTCGCGAGGAGGCGTCTACGGAAGCAAGGCCGGTCGGAACCGCGCTGCAGAACGAGCGATATGTTGTCGAGGAGCAGAGAGACGGCTGGGTGAAGGTCGCGAGCGGGTGGATGAGCGCAGATTATCTGACTGTCGGGTATGCGCTGAACGAGGCGCGGAAGCTGGATATGCGCGCCATGGTTCTAAATATGTACGACAATCTGGGCGTTTCCGAGGTCTCCAGCTATCTGAACATCCGCGAGGAGCCAAAGGAGGATGGAAAGATCATCGGCAAGCTCACCAGCAAGGCGGGCTGCGATATTCTGGAGACCGCGGGCGATTGGCTTTCGATTCGTTCCGGAGGCATTGAGGGCTACGTGAAGGCGGAATATATCGCGACCGGACAGCAGGCAAAGGACGAGGCGATGGCGAGTGCCACTCTGATGGCAATTGTCAATACGGATGTGCTCAACGCGCGTTCCGAGCCGAAGGAGGAGTCCCAGATCTGGACGCAGATCACCAATAGCGAGCGCTACCCTGTGGTGGAGCAGCTGGACGGATGGGTGAAGATAGAGCTGGAGGAGGACGATGAGGTCTATGTGAAGAGCGAGTACGTGGAGGTGCGCTATGCGCTGAACGAGGCGATTCACTTCAGCCCTGCGGAGGAGGCAGCGATGCAGTCGCTCTCCAGAAGACAGCAGATTGTAAACTACGCGCTGCAGTTTCTCGGAAATCCCTATGTCTGGGGCGGAACGAGTCTGACGAACGGTGCGGACTGCTCCGGCTTCACCATGCGTGTGATGGAGCATTTCGGCGTGTCGCTGCCGCATTACTCCGGCTCGCAGGCGCAGATGGGAAAGAAAGTGAGCTCCTCGGAGATGCGGCCGGGAGATCTGGTGTTCTATTCGAATTCCGGCGGGAGAATCAATCATGTCGGAATCTATATCGGCAATGGTCAGATCGTCAATGCGGCGAGCCGGAGATCCGGAATCAAGATCTCAAACTGGAATTACCGCACGCCGCGCGCCATCCGCAATGTGCTGGGAGACTGAAACTGCAAAATGTGGTAAAATAACGAGGAAAGACTCCCTGCGCTTGCGCAAATGGAGTCTTGACGAGAAAACCCATCGAGCGGGAGCGAGATGGTAGAATAAGAAGGAAGAACCCCCTGCGCTTGCGCAGGAGGGGTTCTGACGACAAAACGCATCGAGCGGAAGCGAGATGGTATGCTACAGTGATCATGTAATATAAGTTCGGAGGCAGATGGTTTGGCACAGAAATCAGCACGAAAACGTGGCGGGAGCACATCCGGCCGCAGCACGGCAGGAAAGAAGAGGAGAAACAGCGCAGAGGAGCGTCGACTGATAGAGGAAAGGGAGGAGCAGCGCGCTCTGATTCGCTCAGAGGGCGCTGTGATCTTTGTCTTTGCACTCTCAGTTTTGCTCTTTTTAAGCAACTTTGGTCTGTGCGGCGCAGCGGGAGTTCTTTTGAAGGGGCTTCAGCTGGGTCTCTTTGGTGTTCTTGGATATATCTTTCCGCTTCTGCTTCTGTTCTGTGTGCTGTATGGCGTATCAAACCGTGGGAACAGCCGGGCGCTGATCAAGCTTCCGGCTCTGCTGCTCGCATTCTGGGTGGCGGCCGGACTCGTTCATATGCTTGCCGGACAGAGAACCGCCGAGACAGGGGGTCTGCGGGAGCTCTATCTCAGTACCCGGGGCGGCGGTGTGCTGGGCGGTATCTTGTCCGGTATGCTAAAAGGTATCTTCGGCGTGGCAGGCTGCTTTCTGATCCTTCTGCTGCTTCTCATTTTCCTTGTGGTGATCATTACGGAGCGCTCCTTTGTAAATGCGCTGCGGCAGGGCAGCGGCAGGGCGTACCGCCATGCGCAGGAAGATCTCGAGCGATACCGAGAGGACAGGAGACTCCGTGCGGAGGAGCGCCGTCGCTACTTAGAGGAGCGCAGGGAGCGGGATATTGACCTGGAAGCGACAGATTTTTCGCGGCTTGCTGCTGAGGAGGGGGGCGACGGAGCTGCGCCCTCTCTTCGCACAGAGCTTCCGGAGACGGAGGAGACTGTGCCTTTCTGCCCGACGGAGAGCGGAGAGAGAGAGAGCTCTTCGGATCAACAGATTTTTATATATGAAAACGCTGTTTCTGACGCGGCTCCCGCAGAGACGGTAGCAGGTACAGCGGCGGAGGCAGAGCCGGGAGACACTGTAGCGGAGTTTCCGGATCTCTCCGGGGTGCTCAGCTCGGAGTCGGATTTTGCAGATGAGGATCCCTATCTCCGGGAGGCCTTCGAGCGCGCAGATGCGATTCTTCAGCGCGACAGCAGAGAAGGGGCGACGCGTGCGTCTTCGTCCGTCTGGGGCGGAGCGGCTGCCGGGATGGCGGCAGGAGCTTTTACAGAGGTCTCAGATAACTATGAGGCGGAGCATACAGTGCGCACCGTGGAAACGACAGCTCCGGAAGGGGGGGCGGAGTATCCGTCCCACCTGGAGGCCACAGAAATACAGCCGCGCGGCGAATATGAAGCTGCTCTGTACGCGGACAGAGATATGGATCATACGGATAAGGCACCATGGGGAGCCGATTTTGAAGAGGAGGAGCGCACAGCGGCAGGGGATCGCTCCGGGCAGGAGTGCAGTACTGCAGAAGAGCTATACGCGGAGCCAACTGATGCGAGTGAACGCGTGGTCGTCACGGCCAGCGGCAAGCTGATTCAGGGAGAGTATCAGTCTGTTCAGAAGAAGATGGAGGAGGCGCGGCGCGAGCGCAGAAGAGAGCTGAATCGAGAGGCAGGTTTTGCGGAGACAGAGCGCGCCACAGAGGAGGCTGCGCAGGAGGCGGCCGCCTCCATGGCGGAGCAGAAGGAGTACCTCTTTCCGCCGCTCGCTCTTCTTGAGAAGGGAAGAACTGCGCCGGGCGGAAGCTCGGATCTCGAGTACCGCAGCACCGCAGCTAAGCTTCAGCAGACGCTTCACAGCTTTGGCGTGGATGTCACGGTGACGAATTTCAGCAGAGGACCGGCGGTCACACGCTATGAGCTGCTCCCGGCGCAGGGAGTCAAGGTAGGGCGTATTGTGGCGCTTGCCGATGATATCAAGCTGAGCCTTGCGGCCTCGGATATTCGCATTGAGGCGCCCATACCGGGAAAATCTGCGGTAGGCATCGAGGTACCGAATAAGGAGAATAATACAGTCTTTCTGCGGGATCTTCTGGAGAGCGACGCCTTCCGTATGAGCAGGGGAAAGCTTTCCTTTGCCGTGGGCAAGGATATCGGCGGACAGACGGTTGTGACGGATATCGCAAAGATGCCGCATCTTCTCATCGCGGGGGCGACGGGCTCCGGAAAATCGGTCTGCATCAATACGCTCATCATGAGCGTTCTCTACCGCTATCGTCCTGAGGATGTGAAGCTCATCATGATAGATCCGAAGGTCGTGGAGCTCTCCGTGTACAACGGGATTCCCCACCTTCTGATTCCGGTGGTCACAGAGCCGAAGAAGGCCGCAGGGGCGCTGAACTGGGCAGTTGCGGAGATGACAGATCGCTACAAGAAGTTTGCGACGACGGGCGTGCGTGACCTGAAGGGCTACAATGATAAGATACTGGCGGCGCGCCGGAGCGGGACAGTGAATCCGGAGGAGCTTCCGAAGCTGCTGCCGCAGATCATCATCATTATTGATGAGCTGGCGGATCTCATGATGGTGTCGAAGAATGAGGTGGAGGAGGCAATATGTCGCATTGCCCAGCTCGCGCGGGCAGCCGGCATGCATCTCGTGATCGCCACCCAGAGACCGAGCGTCAATGTGATCACCGGCCTCATCAAGGCCAATATTCCCTCGAGAATCGCCTTCGCGGTCTCGTCCGGCGTAGATTCCAGGACCATACTGGACGGTGTCGGTGCAGAGAAGCTGCTGGGCAAGGGAGATATGCTCTTCTCGCCGCAGGGCGCGCCGAGACCCATGCGCGTGCAGGGGGCCTTTGTCTCCGATCAGGAGGTGCAGAAGGTCGTCGAGTACATAAAGGAGGAGGAGCTTCCGCTCTCCTACAGTAAGGAGACAGTAGAAAAGATAGTCCGAAGTGCAGACAGCACCGCGCAGACGCCCGGCTCGGGGCGGGATGAGCTGTTTGCACAGGCGGGACAGTTCATCATCGACAGGCAGAAGGCCTCCATCGGAAACTTACAGAGAATGTTCAAGATTGGCTTCAACCGCGCGGCGCGCATCATGGATCAGCTGAGTGAAGCAGGAGTTGTCGGCGAGGAGCAGGGCACAAAGCCGCGCGAGGTACTGATGACGGCGGAGCAGTTCGAGGAGCTGCTGCGTCAGAGTGAATAGAGTGGCGGGCGGAAAGCCGAGCCATGTGATCAAAATTTGGAAGAGGAGAGAGGAGCAGAGGCTCCGGGACAGCTTATGAAACTCATTCAGAGGGCCGAGGCGAAAGGTTTTCGCTATGAACTGATACAGGGAAGTGCGGACAGAGAGGTCACAGCGCTGTGCTATGATTCGAGAGAGCTGCGGGAGGGCTGTCTCTTTGTGTGTATGAGAGGGGCGAATTTTGATTCCCACAGTCTCCTCCCGTCTCTTGCGGCGGCGGGAGTGCAGATCGCCGTGACCGATCATGACTGTGCGCTTCCGGAGGGACTCACGGTGCTTCGCGTCGCAGATTCGAGGGAGGCGCTCTCACAGCTTTCCGCCGCGTGGTTTGGCTTCCCGGCAGAGAAGCTCACGACGATCGCTGTGACCGGAACCAAGGGAAAGACGAGCACCACCCATATGATACGGGAGATACTGGAGCGCGCAGGGAGGAAAACTGGACTGATCGGGACGAACGGCATCACGATCGGCGACTGCCACCGTGAGACAAAGAACACGACGCCGGAGAGCTACCATCTGCATGAGGCCTTTGCGGAAATGGTTGAGGCGGGCTGCAGCTGCGCTGTGATGGAGGTGTCCAGTCAGGGGCTCATGCTGCACCGCACCGGTGGCATATGCTTTGACTACGGCATTTTTATGAATATCAGTCCCGACCACATCGGGCCGAATGAGCACGCGAGCTTTGAGGAGTATCTGCATTGGAAAGCCGCGCTGTTCCGTCAGTGCCGTGTGGGGCTGCTGAACGCGGATGACGCACACACGGAGGAGATCATAGGAAATGCCTCATGTGAGAAAATATGGCGCTTCAGCACAGAACACCGCCCGGCGGACTTTTCTGCTGCGGGGCTGCGCTACGCCGCAGAGGAAGGCTTTGTGGGGCTCTGCTTTGATTTCCTCTCGCCGGAGCGCGAGGCACTCCCGGTGCGCGTCGGCATTCCAGGGCGCTTTAATGCGGACAATGCACTCGCCGCGCTTGCTGTGTGCTCCCTGATCGGCGCGGGGCGGGAGGCGCTTTCCACAGGGCTTCAGAGCGTACGTATCAACGGGCGCATGGAGATCGCAAATGCGGCTCCCTTTACTGTGATCGTGGACTATGCGCACAACGCAGTCAGCATGGAGGCGCTGCTTGACACGCTGCGGGAGTACGGCCCCCGGCGCCTTGTCGTGGTGTTCGGCTGCGGAGGCAACCGGGCGAAGGAGCGGCGCTATTCCATGGGGGAGATCGGTGGAAGAAAGGCGGATCTCTCCATTATTACGGCGGACAACTCCCGCTTTGAGCGGGTGGAGGATATCATCGCGGACATACGCGGAAGCATTGAGAAAACCGGCGGAGCCTATCTCGAGATTCCGGATCGGAGAGAGGCGATTTTCTATGCAGTGGAGCATGCAGAGCCGGGCGACATGATCGCGGTGATCGGCAAGGGGCACGAGGACTATCAGGAGATCGAGGGCGTCCGCCATCACTTTGTGGACCGCGAGGTCGTGGATGAGGCGCTGAAGCGGCGCTTCGGGGAGAAAAAGTCATGAGAAGCTGGAAGCTCAGTGAGGTGATAGAGGTCTGTGACGGCCGTCTCCTCTGTGGCAGTGCGGAGGGGGAGATATCTCATCTCAGTATCGATTCGCGCGATGTCTGCGAGGGGACGCTCTTTGTGCCGTTTGTCGGTGAGCGGACAGACGCGCACCGCTTTATCGCTGCGGTTGCGAAGGCGGGCGCGCGGGCGGCATTTACCGCAGCGGGACGGGCAATTCCGGAGGGACTGCCGGAAGATTTTGCTCTGATTGAGGTGGAGGATACCCTGCGGGCTCTGCAGGCGCTCGGCGCTGCGGCGAGAGACCGGCTGTCTATCCCCATCATTGCGGTTACCGGAAGTGTCGGAAAGACCACGACGCGGGAGATGATAGCGGCGGCGCTCTCCGCGGAGCGCCGGGTTTTCAGGACAGCGGCGAATCACAACGGACAGATCGGTGTGCCTCTGACGCTGCTGGAGATAGACGAGCGCTGTGAGCTTGCGGTGATCGAGATGGGAATGAGCATTCCGGGGGAGATGGCGGTGATCAGCCGTCTTGCGCGGCCTTCCATGGCTGTATTTACCAACATCGGCCTCGCGCATATTGAGCAGCTGAAGACGCAGGAAAATATACGCGCGGAGAAGCTGCACATACAGGACGGGATGCCGGAGGGCGCGAGCCTGCTCCTGAACGGGGACGATGCGCTGCTCCGGACAGCTGAGCTCAGGCCGGGCTTTCGGAAGGAGCTCTACGGGACAGGAGCGGACTTAAGGTACCGGGCGGAGGATGTGACGCTGCAAAACGGCTGCGCCTCCTTCACGGCGGTGATTGACGGAAAGCGCGTCCCAGTGCAGCTTAAGCTGTACGGCAGGCATCAGCTGCTGAATGCACTGGCTGCACTTGCCGTCGCGGATCGCTTTGGCGTGTCTCTTGACGCCGCGGCTAAGAAGCTCGGGGAGTTTACAGGCTACCGGCACAGACAGCAGATCTTTGTTCACGGGGGCGTGACGGTGGTGGACGACAGCTACAATGCGAGCCCTGACTCCATGCGGGCGGCGCTGGATATCCTGGGGGGGCTTTCGGTGAGCGGCAGAAGGATCGCAGTGCTGGCGGATATGAAGGAGCTCGGAGAGCGGGAGGCAGCGCTGCACAGGGAGCTGGGGCGATACCTCTCTTTGGGAAAGAAGGCGGATCTACTCCTCACGCTGGGGCCGCTCGCGGAACAGATCGCAGAGGTGGCAGAGCGAGATGGGGTGGAGGTGCAGTGCTATCAGGACAGGTCAGCACTCGAGACAGCGCTTCATTCCCTCCTCCGTCCGGGTGACGCGCTGCTCTTCAAGGGCTCAAACAGTATGGGACTCTCTGCGCTCGCAGACAGCTTCAGCGGGAACGCAGACCGGTGAGGACAGCTTGAACAGAGTATATGCCTATGCAGATGTAATGATTGGAATCACGCATGAGAGCGTGGATCGTCCCTTCACCTACGCGGTGCCGGAGGCGCTCCGCGCTGTTCTTGTACCCGGAATGCCGGTGAGAGTTCCCTTTGGAAGGGGAAAGGGGCTGAGGACAGGCTATGTGCTCGCGCTTCGGGAGAGCCCGCCGGAGGGGATAGGCCGAATACGGGAGATTGCGGCAGCGGCGGAGCGGACTGTGAGCGCAGAGCAGGATCTTGTGGAGATGGCGCTCTGGATGCACAGACACTACGGCTGCATGCTGAATCAGGCGCTGAAGACGGTGCTTCCGGTGAAGCGGAAGGTGAAGGCAAGGTCAGGGAAGGAGCTTTTTCCGGGGCAGGCAGGGACGGGAAAGCCCTATACACTCACGGAAGAGCAGAGTGCAGCGCTTCACCGCTTCTCGGAGGACAGGGCCGCTGGACGAAGCGGGCGTTACCTGCTCTTTGGCATCACCGGAAGCGGAAAGACAGAGCTCTATATCGCCATGCTCAGAGAGGTGCTTTCGGAGGGGCGTCAGGGAATCCTTCTGCTCCCTGAGATCGCGCTCAGCTTTCAGATTGTGCGGCGCCTCCGGGCTGTCTTCGGGGATCGCGTCGCGATTCTTCATTCCCGGCTCTCTGCGGGGGAGCGCTACGAGCAGTTCCGCAGAGCCGCAGAGGGAGAGGCCGATATCATGGTGGGCCCGCGCTCTGCAGTCTTTGCGCCGCTTAGGCGTCTGGGACTCATTATCATGGATGAGGAGCACGACAGCGCTTACAAGAACGATACGGTGCCGCGCTATGAGACGCGGGACGTTGCGGAGAAGCGGGCGGAGCTCGCGGACTGTCCGCTGGTGCTGGGAAGCGCGACGCCCTCTGTGCAGTCATGGGCAAAGGCGCAGAGCGGGCGCTACACCCTGCTCCGGCTAAGCCGGCGGGCAGTTCCGGGGGCACAGCCTGCTGCAGTTCGCGTGGTGGACCTCCGGCAGGAACTGAGAGAGGGCAATCGCTCTGTATTCAGTCTCTGTCTACAGGAGCTCATCCGGGACAGACTCTCGCGCAGGGAGCAGACCATACTCTTTATGAACCGGCGCGGCTACTCAAACTTTGTGTCCTGCCGTTCCTGCGGAAATGCCATACGCTGCCCGCACTGTGACGTCACGCTGACCCTGCACGAGGGGGAGCGTCTGGTGTGTCACTACTGCGGTTATACAATCGCGCTGCCCGGACGCTGCCCGGACTGCGGATCGCCCTATCTGGCAGGCTTCGGAACGGGGACACAGAAGCTGGAGGGAATTACGAAGAAGCTCTTTCCGGCGGCGCGTGTGCTCCGCATGGATGCCGATGCGGCCTCCGGAAAGCACGCAGGAAGAGATATACTCTCAGCTTTTGCGGCGGGAGAGGCCAATATTCTCATCGGAACGCAGATGGTGGTGAAGGGGCACGATTTTCCGAATGTGACGCTGGTCGGCATCATGGCGGCAGATACGGAGCTCTATCTCAGCAGCTATGACAGCGCGGAGCGAAGCTTTCAGCTCCTGGTGCAGGCGGCGGGCAGAGCGGGAAGAGGCGCGCGGCCGGGAGCCGTGGTGATACAGACCTATCGCCCGGATCACTACGCAGTGTGGACAGCCGCGGCACAGGACTACGAGAGCTTTGTCCAGGAGGAGCTTGCCTACCGGGAGGCGGGGGGGTATCCTCCGCTGTGTTCGATCCTCACGGTGCAGCTTGCGTCAAAGGATGAGCTTCTTCTGCGGCGCGCGGCGGAGCTCTTTACAGCCATCTGCCGCCGGGAGGCGGCGGAGCGGCGGGCGGTATTCATAGGCCCGGTCAACGCCTCCGTATATAAAGTTCACGATTACTTCAGAAAATTAATCTATATGAAACACAGCTCCTATGATATACTGTTAGACATTAAAAATGCGGCGGAGCCCGCATTCCGCGCGGCTTTCCCGGGTGGAATCTCGCTTCTCTACGACTTCTCCTGAACGCGTCGGGAGTATAGCCTCAGGCCGCGGATTTGGGAAGAAGGGGAGAAAATGGCACTCAGAACGATAAGGGAAATCGGAGATCCGATCCTAAATAAAAGGGCGAAGGAGGTGCGGGAGATCACAGACCGCACAAGGGCGCTGATCGGAGATATGTACGATACCATGCGGAATGCAAATGGCGTGGGGCTCGCGGCGCCGCAGATCGGCATTCTGAAGCGCATTGTGGTGATTGAGGTGGAAGAGGGACAGCCCTATACGCTCATCAATCCGGAGATCATCGAGAGCGACGGGGAGCAGACCGGCTATGAGGGCTGTCTCAGTGTGCCGGGTAAGACCGGGATCGTGACGAGACCAAACCACGTGATCTGCAGGGCGCTGAATGAAAAGATGGAACCCGTTGAGATCGAGGCGGAGGAGCTGCTCGCGCGCTGCATCTGTCATGAGCTGGATCATCTGGACGGACATCTCTATCCGGAGCTTGCATCCGAGATGATGAGCAATGAAGAGCTCGAGGAGCGTGAGCGTCTCGCCGCTGAGGAAGGCTGAGGGGGCGGCAATGAAGATTATTTATATGGGAACTCCGGATTTTGCGGTCGCACCGCTGCGTGCGCTGATCGGCGCAGGGCATGAGCTGCTCTGTGTATTGACGCAGGGAGATAAGCCGCGCGGCCGGGGGCAGGCGCTCCATATGCCGCCGGTGAAGGAGGCTGCGCTGGAAGCAGGCATTCCGGTGCTGCAGCCGGAAAATATGCGTGATCCGGCGCTCCTTGAGACACTCCGGGGCTACGGCGCAGAGCTCTTTGTTGTCGCGGCCTTCGGGCGCATGCTTCCAAAGGAGCTGCTCACGCTGCCGCGCTACGGCTGTGTGAATATTCACGCCTCGCTTCTTCCGGATTACCGCGGCGCCGCTCCGATCCAGTGGGCGGTGATTGACGGCAGAAAAGAGAGCGGCATTACCACAATGCAGATGAATGAGGGACTCGATACAGGGGATATACTCCGGCAGTACCGCCTTACTCTCACAGAGGATGAGACCGGGGGCTCGCTCTTTGACCGCCTGACTGCACTCGGTGCGGAGGCGATACTGGACACCGTGCGCGGTCTTGAGGAGGGGAGCATCATCCCGCGCCCGCAGGGAGAGCCCGGGACAGCCTATGCCGCCATGCTCACAAAGGAGATGGGAAATATAGACTGGAGCCGTCCGGCCGCGGAGCTTGAGCGCCGCGTGCGGGGGCTGAGCCCGTGGCCCGGCTGTTACAGCTTCTTAAACGGCAGGATGATCAAGCTCTGGAAGACGCGGGTCATGCCGTCCGACGGGCGGGAGAGTGCAGAGCCGGGAACGGTGTGCGCTACGGATGATGGGGGGCTCATTGTGCAGACCGGAGAGGGGTGCCTGATCATTGATGAACTTCAGCCGGAGGGGAAGAAGCGCATGGAGAGCAGCGCATATTTAAGAGGTGCGAAGCTCAGGGAAGGAATGCATTTTCAGAGCAGTCGCAGCTGATTGCGCAGAGAAAGAGGCGGCGGGATCGTCCTTACGACGGCGGTCGCTTAAAGAAGGAGGTGTCTGCCCTATGTATGGCTATGGTTACTACGGACTTGACTGGACTTATATTCTGGTGTTGATCGGCATCGGAATCACCATGCTCGCATCCGCGAGGATGAACAGCAGCTTTACGAAGTACGCGCAAATACGCAGCAGCTCTGGCCTCACGGGAAGAGAGGTCGCAGAGCGCATCCTGGCCGCCAACGGCATCTATGATGTCGCCGTGCAGCCAGTTCCCGGACAGCTCACGGATCACTATGATCCGTCGAAGAAGATTGTGAGGCTCTCGGAGTCTATTTACAGCTCAACCAGTGTTGCGGCGATCGGTGTCGCGGCTCATGAGTGCGGCCATGCGATTCAGGACAACCGGAGCTACTTTCCGCTGCGCTTTCGCTCCGCCTTTGTGCCGCTGGCGAATCTCGGTTCCCGCTTAAGCTGGCCCATGATCCTGATCGGTCTGCTGCTCGCACAGAGCGGGGCTTATCTGGGTTACAATCTGATGTCCTGGGGGATACTCCTCTTCAGTCTGGCTGTGATCTTTCAGCTGATCACGCTGCCTGTGGAATTTGATGCGAGCCGCCGCGCGCTGATACAGCTCAGTGAGACGGGCATACTCCCGGCAGGGGAGAAGCGGCAGGCGCGTGAGGTTCTGACTGCGGCTGCGCTGACCTATGTGGCTGCTGCCGCGGCATCGCTTCTGCAGCTCATGAGACTTTTGATTCTGTTCGGAGGAAGAAGACGCCGTGACTGAAGTAAGTGCCCGTTCCGTTGCTCTGGACTGTCTCATGGCGGTCACGGAGGAAGGTCAGTTTTCTCACACGGTCTTAAACAGCGCCCGGGAGAAGTATGCCTGGATGGCGCCGGAGGACCGTGCTTTTTTTGGACGTCTGGTGCATGGAAGTCTGGAGCGTCTCATACAGCTTGACTGGGCTCTGGATCATTGTTCCAGCGTGAAGACAAAAAAGATGAAGCCGGTGATACGAAACATCCTGCGGCTCTCCGTCTATCAGCTTCTCTTTCTCGATCGGGTTCCGGCACATGCCGTGACCAACGAGGCTGTGCGACTCACGGAGAAGCGCGGTCTGCGCGGTCTGAAGGGCTTTGTGAACGCCGTGCTGCGCCGCATTGCGCAGGAGCGGGAGAGCCTTCTCGCGGCGCTTTCAGGGCATGCGGAGCTGGGGCTTCGCCGGGCCTGTCCGGCCTGGATTGCCGCACGGCTTGAGGGGCAGTACGGAAGCGCTCTCGCGGAGCAGATCCTGACGGCTTTTCTTGCGCCCCGCGGGCTTTCTGTCCATGTGAACCGAACGGCACTCGAAAAGGACGGTGTGCAGTTTCCGGAGAAAGGACGGGAGAAGCTCTGGAAGCGCTCGGCCTGCTGCCCGGATATCTACAGTACGGAGGCAGCAGAGGGTGCGGCAGCGCTCTCTTATATCGAAAGCGGGGTCGTCTTTGTGCAGGATCTGAGCTCGGCGCTCGCCGTGATGGCAGCAGCTCCCGCAGCGGGAGAGCGTGTGATAGATCTCTGCGCCGCACCGGGAGGAAAGTCCCTTGCAGCTGCGGATCTCATGCGAGGCGCAGGGGAGATACGCAGCTTTGATATCTCGGAGCGGAAGCTTGCCCTCGTGCGGGAGAATGCGGCGCGCTGCGGCTTTGCGGGGATCATACACCCGGAGCTATGGGATGCGGAAGCGCTTAAGCCTGAGCTTGTCGGAGAGGCAGATCTCGTGATCGCGGATCTTCCCTGCTCGGGGCTCGGCGTGCTCGGCGGCAAGCCGGATATCAAGCTTCGGCTGAAGGAAGAGAGCATCGCAGAGCTGGCAGCGCTTCAGAGACGCTTTCTTAAGAATGCTGTGGCCTATGTAAAGCCGGGCGGGCGTCTGCTCTTTTCCACCTGTACCATTACGGAGGAGGAAAATCAGGAGAACAGACGCTGGCTGCTGGCGGAGTATCCGGAGCTTGGTCCCGTTGATCTGCGGGGCAGACTGGCTGCTCTCAAGGGCATTCCGGGGGCTGATACTCTCGTGGAGGGCTGGATGCAGCTGCTGCCGGGAGCATTACCCTGTGACGGCTTTTTCTTTTCTGTATTTCAAAAAGCAAGGTGAAGGAAATGAAGGATTTGCGTTCCATGTCCCCGGAGGAGCTGGGGGAGTACGTGAGGAGTCTGGGAGAGCCCGCCTTTCGCGGAAAACAGCTCTATGAGTGGCTGCATAAGAAAAAAGCGGCTTCGCTCGATGAGATGAGCAATCTTCCGAAGAGTCTCCGGGAGAAGCTTGCTGCAGCGCAGCTGTTCTACAGTCTGAAGCCTGTGACGGTGCAGGAATCAGAGCTTGACGGCACAAGAAAATATCTCTTTGAGCTTCGCGACGGAAACTGCATCGAGAGCGTATTCATGCGCTATCATCACGGAAACAGCGTATGCATCAGCTCTCAGGTCGGCTGTCGCATGGGCTGTCGCTTCTGCGCATCCACAGTGGACGGGCTGGAGCGGAACCTGAGCGCCGGGGAGATGCTGGATCAGATCTACCGCATCGAGGCAGATACTGGGGAGCGGGTCTCCAACATTGTTGTGATGGGCTCCGGAGAGCCGATGGACAATTACGACAATCTGATCCGCTTTCTTCACATGGTGAGTGATGAGCGGGGGCTGAACATCAGCCAGAGAAATATCACAGTATCCACCTGCGGCATAGTCCCCGGAATACGGAAATTTGCCGAAGAGGGGCTGCAGGTCACGCTGGCTCTCTCACTGCACGCGGCGGAGGATGCGACGCGGCGCTCCCTGATGCCGATCGCGAATCGCTACAGCATCGCAGAGGTGCTGGATGCCTGCAGGTACTATTTTGAGAAGACGGGGCGGCGGGTGAGCTATGAGTACAGTCTCGTCTCGGGTGTGAATGATACGGAGGCAGAGGCGGAGAAGCTCATACGTCTGCTTCGTGGAAGAAGGGGGCATGTGAACCTGATTCCGGTGAATCCCGTGGTGGAGAGAAGCTGGCGGGAGTCTGCGCCGGAGGCGGTTCTGCGCTTCAAGAAGCTTCTTGAAAAGAGCGGGATAAATGTTACTATTAGAAGAGAAATGGGACGGGATATCGACGGAGCCTGCGGGCAGCTGCGCCGCCGCTACAGAGTAGAGACGGAGAAAAAAACAGAGGGAGCCCCTGGCACAGAAGGGCTGTGAATCCCGGGACTGAGTGAGGATGCCCGAAGAGGTCGGCCCGGCACAGCTACAGAGACAGAGGATGCGAGAATGAGAGCAGCAGCACTGACGGACACAGGATTGGTCCGTGAATCAAATCAGGATACGGTATTCAGCAGCACAGCGCCCGTGGGCGCGCTGCCGAATCTTTTTATAGTGGCAGACGGAATGGGCGGACATCAGGCAGGGGACTATTGCTCCAGAATGCTGGTGGATCGTCTGGTAGCCGCGCTGCAGAGCGGAGAGGAGACGGTTCCTCTGAGGGCGCTGCGGCAGGCCATTGGGGAGACCAATCTGAGTCTCTTCCGCGAGGCGGAGGAGAGGGAAGAGCTCTCCGGCATGGGCAGTACGCTTGTCGCTGCCTTTACGGAGGAGGAGACCGCCTGTGTCTTCAACATCGGGGACAGCCGTCTCTATGCCGTGGAGGAGGGCGGCGCGCTGCGCCAGGTGACGCGGGATCACTCCTATGTGGAGGAGATGGTCAGCGCGGGGAAGCTGGAGCGCGGGAGTGAGCAGTACTATCAGAATAAAAATATCATTACCAGGGCTGTCGGGATCGCAGAGAGCGCGGATGCAGATGTATTTGAGCTGCCACTCACGGGCTGTAGTGCCCTGCTGCTCTGCACGGACGGGCTCACCAATATGGTGACGGACGCGGAGATCGCAGAGCTGCTCCGGAAGCATCAGGAGCCGGAGGACGCTGTGCGCGCGCTGATTCACGCAGCAAATACCGCGGGAGGCAGAGACAATATTTCTGCTGTGCTGGTGCAGCTTGCGGGAGAGGAGGCGAGACGATGACACTCAGACCGGGCGTGTATCTGCAGAATCGCTATGAGATTCTGGATCTCATTGGCAGCGGTGGAATGTCAGAGGTATACCGTGCGCACTGCCATAAGCTGAACCGCGATGTCGCGATCAAGCTGCTGAAGAAGGAATTCTGTGCGGACGAGGAGTTTGTGCGGAAATTCAAGTACGAGGCGCAGGCCGCCGCAGCCCTGAACCATCCGAATATTGTGAATATTTATGATGTTGTGGATGAGGAGGAGCTCCACTACATTGTGATGGAGCTTGTGGACGGGATCACTTTGAAGGAGTATATCCTTCAGAAGGGAAAGCTCGGTATCTCCGAGGCCGTCGGCATTGCGACGCAGGTCGCACGGGGCATCGGCGCGGCGCATGAGAGAAGAATCATCCACCGCGATGTGAAGCCTCAGAACATGATACTGTCAAGGGACGGCAAGGTAAAGGTTGCAGATTTCGGCATCGCCCGGGCAGTGAGTTCCCAGACGGTCAGTTCCCAGGCCATGGGCTCCGTGCACTATATCTCTCCGGAGCAGGCAAAGGGCGAGTTCACGGATGAGAGAAGTGATATCTACTCTCTGGGCGTCACGCTCTATGAGATGCTCACGGGACGGCTGCCCTTTCAGGGGGATACCGCAGTTTCGGTGGCGCTCTCGCATATAGAGGAGACCATGACACCTCCCAGTGTATACAATCCGGACATCCCAGCGGGGGTTGAGAAGATCGTCCTAAAGTGCTGCGCCAAGGATCCGGAGGCGCGCTACCAGAATGTGGATGCGCTGATCGCAGACATGAAGGCGGTGCAGGAGCGTCCGGATGAGCTTCCGCCGGGCACGGCGTCTGTAGCTGCAAGTGATGGCAGCACCAGAATGCTCAGCAAACAGGAAATGGCGGAGATACGCTCGGTGGCTGGAAGAAAGAGCAGAAAGGCGGAGCCCGCAAAGCAGACATCTGAGGAGGAGAGCGAGGACGCAGGGCTGAACCGTATGCTGAAGACGGTCGGTATGATTCTTGCGGTGGCAGTTGCAGTGGCTGCACTCTCTATGCTGGCGGTTTTCTCCGGTGTCTTCCGGAAGCACGCTCCGCAGAGCGGCGCCGCAGTGGCGCAGGAGATGGAAGAGCAGGGGCAGGAGAGCTACATGCCCTATATCATAGGACTCTCTCAGCAGGAGGCAGAGAGGAAGCTCGCGGAGAGCGGCCTTTTACTCACTGTGACAAAGTGGGAGCACTCGGAGCAGTTTGCAAAGGATCTCGTCATGGAGCAGAAGCCGGAGGCAGGAGAAAAGCTTCAGAAGAACGCAAAGGCCGAGGTCACACTGAGCCTCGGAAGTGCGGAGACAGAGCTTGCAGAGCTGAAGCTCACAGAGCTGAATGAGAGCGAGGCAGAGTCCGCACTGAGGGATGCGGGCTTTGAAGTGCAGATTGTGGATGAACACAGTGAGACCGTCCCGGAGGGGAAGGTGATTGACTACAGCCCGCTTCGCGCGAAGGAGGGGGATGTGGTTACCCTCAAGGTGAGCCTCGGCAGGGAGCTTAAGGATGCCGTCGTGCCGAATCTCATCGGAGACAGGGAGGATCAGGCGAGGCAGAAGCTTTTAAAGGCAGGGCTGCAGCCGGGTACAGTGAGTCAGGTGCACAGTACCACGGTCGCAGAGGGCATCATTATCTCTCAGGGCATTGACGCGGGAAGCATTGTGCTCGGCGAGAGCGCAGTGGATTATGTCGTGAGCAGCGGCCCTTCGGATGATGACGGCTCTGTGCCGATCTACAGCGTGGAGCCGATCAGCGGAGATTCGAACTCACGCTATGTGGCCTCAATCAACAATACCTATGAGCTCTCAAATCTGATCGGACCGGGCGCTTCCAGTTCCAGTGTGACCGTGATGATACGGCTTCGACAGGAAGTGGGCGGACAGAGCGTCTATCAGACTCTGATGGAGCCGCGCACTGTGACGGCGGATACCATTATGCCCGTACGCTTCAAGGCAATTGAGGGCGTGTACGGCGTGGATACAGGCTACGTGGAGATTTTGCAGACGGATACAGGCACAGTGCTTCAGAGCTATGAAGTGCAGTTTTTCAAGGTGCAGTGAGCGATGCAGGGTAAAATCATCAAGGGAATCGCAGGCTTCTATGTGGTGGAGAGCAGCGGGAGGCGCTGTATGTGTAAGGCGCGGGGGGCCTTCCGGAAGGCGGGCTTAAAGCCGCTGGTGGGCGATCTCGTCCGTGTGGAGGAGGCGCAGACTGAGAAGAGTGAGGGTAGCATCGAGGAGATCTACCCCAGAAAAAATGTTCTGATACGGCCCGCGGTCAGCAATGTGGATCAGGCACTGGTTGTGCTGGCGCTGCGACAGCCCGATCCGCAGCTCTACCTGCTGGATGAGTATCTGCTCATCATGGAGCGGCAGCACATCCCGACGGCGATACTCTGGAATAAAGCAGATCTGGACACAGAGAATGCGCTCGAAAGCTATGCGGAGATCTATCATAAGGCGGGCTATCCGGTTCTCTCTCTCAGCACGCGGACCGGTGAGGGGATGGAGGCGCTGCGGGACTGGCTCCGCGGCAGGACTACGGTGCTCGCGGGTCCCTCCGGTGTCGGCAAGTCCTCGCTCACGAATCTGCTCTGTCCCGATGCGGCGATGGAGACAGGAGAGATCAGCCGGAAGATATCCCGCGGAAAGCAGACCACAAGGCACACGGAGCTCTTTCCCATGGGGGAGGACAGCTATCTTCTGGATACACCGGGTTTTACCAGCGTGTGGGTGGAGGCGGAGGCAGACGAGCTGAGGGAGCTTTTTCCCGAGATATGGAGATGGGAGGGCAGCTGCCGCTTTACGGGCTGCCGTCATCTCTCCGAGCCGGACTGCGCGGTGAAGCGCGCGGTGGAGACCGGGGAGATCTCTCAGAGCCGCTATCAGAGCTATGAGAGGCTTATGAAGGAAATTTCCGAGAGGAGAAGATACGGATGAACTATATTTTATCACCCTCCCTCCTGTCCGCGGATTTTACGCGGCTGGGAGAGGAGATACATTTGCTGGAGCAGTGCGGCATAAAAAATCTTCACTACGACGTGATGGACGGCGATTTTGTGCCGAGTATTTCCTTTGGAATGCCGGTGCTGAAGTCCATACGGCGCTTCACGGAGCTCACGCTGGACGCACATCTCATGGTGACGGAGCCGGACCGCTATGTGGACGATTTCCGGGCTGCGGGCGCAGATATTATTACTGTGCACGCGGAGGCCTGTCGTCACCTGGACCGAACCATCACGCACATAAAGCAGAGCGGAGCCAAAGCCGCAGTTGCGCTGAATCCGGCGACTCCTCTGCAGGCGGTGGAGGAGCTGCTGCCGGAGCTCTCGATGGTGCTCATCATGTCGGTAAACCCGGGCTTTGGCGGACAGAGGTATATCCCTTACTGTACGGATAAGATACGGCGTCTTCGCGCCATGGCGGAGCAGAGGAACCCCGAGCTCTCCATTCAGGTGGACGGCGGAATCAACACAGATACTCTGCTGCCGGTGCTGCGTGCCGGTGCGGACAATATTGTCGCGGGCTCTGCAGTGTTCAACGGAGATATCGCGGGTAATGTCGCTGCACTGCAGGAAATTCTCCGTGTGTATGAAGAAGGGGAGAAGGCGCGCTGAAATGGCGGAACAAATGGAGAAAAAGGGGATTATCATCGCGGGCGGCTCACTGACGCCCGCCTTTGCTGAAAAAATACTTGCGGAGGAGGAGCGCCGGGGAACCGGAGCGCTCTGCCTCGCAGCTGCGGACGCAGGGCTGGAGGTACTGGACGCCATCGGAAGAATTCCTTCTCTGCTTGTCGGGGATCTTGACTCCCTGCGGCCGGAGCTCCTTGACCGCTATGAGAATCGAAAAGAGCTTGAACTGCTGCGCCACAACCCTGTGAAGGATGCGTCAGATCTGGAGCTTTGTATCGAGGTAATGGCAGCGCGGGGGGTGCGGGAGCTCACTGTGCTGGGAGCGCTCGGCGGAAGAGCAGATCATCTGCTTGCGAACATACGGCTCTGCTACAGCGCAGCGCTGCAAAACATTTCCCTCGTTCTTCTGGATCCCCTGAACCGGATACGCTGCGTGGTGCCGGGAGAGAGCGGAGAGGCGGTACTTAAGATACGGCGGGCGGAGCAGTGGGGACGCTATATTGGTCTGCTGCCGGTTGGCGGCAGCGTCGAGGGGCTGACGCTCATGGGCTTTCGCTACCCGCTTGAGCACTTTACGCTGGGCTATGAGACTTCGCCCTCGCGCACCATCAGTAATGAGCTGGCGGAGGAGGAGGGCATCATTCGTTTTCAGAGCAGGGAGCGGAGCGGCCTTCTGGTGATGGAGACAGGGGACAGAGAAGAGAGGGAAGTATAGAAGATGGAAGCAATTGCGGGCTGGTTTGCGGCGACGCTCGGAGAGAGGCTCTCTCCGGAGGCGGTCGTCTTTATCGTATCTCTGTTTCCGATCCTGGAGTGCAGAGGCGGACTTCTGGTTGCCTCGCTCCTCAATGTGGATATGTGGCGGGCCATTCCGCTCGCGGTGCTCGGAAATCTTCTGCCCATGCCCCTGCTTCTGCTTTTTTTAAAGCAGGTGTTTGCTCTTATGAAGCGAATTTCGATCCTTCGTCCTCTCGTAGAGCGGCTGGAGCGCCGGGCGGCGCATAAGTCTGAGGCACTCGCACGGGGGGAATTTCTGGGTCTGCTGCTGTTTGTCGGCATTCCGCTTCCAGGAACCGGCGGATGGACAGGGGCTATGATCGCGAGCCTCATGGAGATGAAGCAGAGAAAGGCGCTGGCGGCGATCCTTCTGGGGGTGCTGTTGGCGACGGTGATTATGGCGATCGTGTCCTACGGCTTTCTAGGACTGCTTATCCGGTAGCTGCGCCGCTTCCGAACGCCGCGCCGTCGCTTGAACTGCGGGGCATTTCGTTGTACAATGGCAGACAAATCGCGATGCCGTAGCGGGCATATGAAGAATGAGTTGGAGGAAAAGCATGATTGATATCAGATTTCTGAGAGAGAATCCGGAGGCAGTCAAGGAGAATCTCCGCAAGAAATTTCAGGACGAAAAGCAGCCCCTTGTGGACGAGGTGATCGCCCTCGATGAGGAGAGCAGAAGGACGCAGGCGGAGGCGGACGAGCTCCGCGCAAAGAAGAACCGCATCTCCAAGCAGATCGGCGCCCTGATGGGACAGGGAAAGAAGGAGGAGGCAGAGGAGGTAAAGCGCGAGGTCGCCGCACTGAATGCCCGTCTCTCCGAGCTGGAGCCGAAGGAGGCTGAGATCACAGAAAAGATCCGCAGCATCATGATGGTGATTCCGCAGATGATCGATGCCTCTGTGCCGATCGGCAGGGACGATTCCTGCAATGTGGAGATCCAGAAGTACGGGGAGCCGGTCGTTCCGGAATATGAAATTCCCTATCACACGGAGATCATGGAGCGCTTTTCGGGAATTGATCTCGACGCTGCGCACAAGGTCGCAGGCAACGGTTTCTACTATCTGATGGGAGATATCGCGAGACTTCACTCCGCTGTGCTCGCCTACGCGAGAGATTTCATGATAGACCGCGGCTTCACCTATGTGATTCCGCCCTATATGATTCACTCCAACGTCGTGACCGGTGTCATGAGCTTCCCGGAGATGGAGGCCATGATGTACAAGATCGAGGGAGAGGATCTGTACCTCATTGGAACCAGCGAGCACTCCATGATAGGGCGCTTCATCGATACGCTGAACGAGGAGGCGAAGCTTCCCTACACCCTGACCTCCTACTCTCCATGCTTCCGAAAGGAGAAGGGGGCGCATGGTCTGGAGGAGCGCGGCGTGTACCGCATTCATCAGTTTGAAAAGCAGGAGATGATCGTGATCTGCCGCCCGGAGGATTCCATGGCGTGGTACGATAAGCTCTGGCAGAACACTGTGGATCTGTTCCGCTCTCTGGATATCCCGGTCCGCACGCTGGAGTGCTGCTCCGGAGACCTCGCAGATCTGAAGGTGAAGTCCTGTGATGTTGAGGCGTGGAGCCCGCGGCAGAAAAAATACTTTGAGGTGGGCAGCTGCTCCAATCTCGGCGATGCACAGGCGAGAAGACTGCGTATCCGCGTGAAGGGGGAGGACGGGAAAAAGTATCTCGCACACACCCTGAACAACACGGTAGTCGCGCCGCCGCGCATGCTGATCGCTTTTCTTGAGAACAATCTTCAGGAAGACGGAAGCGTCCGCATCCCGGAGGTTCTGCGCCCCTACATGGGAGGAAAGAGCGAGCTCCGGGCTGAATGAGTGAATTACTGGATATGTTTCTTACCTTCGCGCGCATCGGCGGACTGACCTTTGGCGGCGGATACGCCATGCTCCCGATGCTTCAGAAGGAGGTGGTGGAGAACCGCCACTGGGCTACAGAGGATGAGCTGATGGACTACTACGCGGTGGGGCAGTGCACGCCGGGTGTGATTGCCGTGAATACCGCAACCTTTGTGGGGTATAAAAGGCGGGGGATTCCCGGCGGCATTGCGGCGACCCTCGGCGTGGTGTTTCCGTCGCTTGTTATCATCACTCTCATTGCGGCCTTCATCCGGAATTTTGCGGAGCTTTCCGTTGTGAAGGATGCCTTTGCGGGCATCCGCGTCGGGGTCTTTGTTCTGATTCTGCTCTCGGTATCAAAGCTCTACCGGAAGGGTGTGGTGGATATGAGCACACGCGTCATTTTCGCCGTCGTCTTTTTCAGCTCCGTCTTCTATGGTATCTCCCCCGTGGTGTGTGTGCTGCTCTCGGCGGCAGCAGGTATTTACCTGAGTCTCAGGGCGGGAGGTAAGAAGGGATGATGCTGTATCTGAGATTGTTCTTCGAGTTCTTTAAGGCGGGTCTCTTTGCGGTCGGCGGCGGCCTGGCGACGCTCCCCTTTCTCTATAATATTTCGGACGCGACCGGCTGGTACACGCACATGGATCTCGCGGATATGGTGGCGGTCTCCGAGTCCACGCCCGGTCCGATGGGCGTCAATATGGCGACCTACGTGGGCTTTACGACAGGGGGAGTGCCCGGGGCAGTGACAGCGACGCTGGGACTCATCACGCCCTCCGTGATCGTAATCATCATCGTGGCGCAGTTTTTGAAGCGCTTCTCGGAGAATCGCTATGTGAAGGGAGTCTTCTACGGCCTGCGCCCCGCCTCGGTGGGACTCATCGCGGCGGCCTGCTTCTTGGTGGGAAAGCTCGCACTTCTGGACGTCGAGGCATATAAAAAGACGCTCTCGCTTCTCTCACTCATTCACTGGAAGGCGGTATTGCTGGCAGCATTGCTCTATGTCGCCATGAAAAAGATCCAGCTGCACCCCATTTTCTTCCTTGCTGCCTCCGCGGTGATTGGAGTGGTCTTTCATTTTGCGACAGGCCAGTGAGGCCTGACAGCCGCTTCCGGACGATATTATTTCGTTCGGGGCGGCTATATTACTGTGTGTGTGCGTCATGCAGAAAGCCCTTGTTTCAGTTCGCACAGAATGTTAAAATGAGTTCAATGCTCCGAGAGAGCGCTTGTTCCGACAGACAACATGTGCAGCGCGAGAGCGCCTGACGCCCCGCGCAAATTTTCAGACTGACAGGAGAGGGACTATGGCATACTACTACGAAGAACCTTCAAGAACCTTTGGCGAATATCTGCTGATTCCGGGTTATTCCTCAGCACAGTGCGTTCCCACGGCCGTGAGCCTCAGGACACCACTTGTGAAATTCAGAAAGGGAGAGGAGGAGTGCCCCATTTCCATGAATATTCCCATGGTTTCCGCGGTGATGCAGTCCGTCTCCGGCGACAAACTGGCCATTGCTCTGGCTAAGCAGGGCGGCGTGTCCTTCATCTACGGCTCACAGAGCGTCGAGAGCGAGGCAGATATGGTGCGCAGAGTGAAGGCCTATAAGAAGGGCTTTGTCACCAGCGATTCGAACCTTCCCCCGAGCGCGACCCTCTCTGATGTGCTGGAGCTGAAGACGCAGACCGGACATTCCACGGTTGCGATCACAGAGGATGGTGGCCCGCACGGAAAGCTGCTCGGTATCGTGGCGTCGAGAGACTATCGGCTGTCCCGCATGTCGATGGATCTGAAGGTCACAGAATTTATGACTCCGCTGGAGCGCCTCGTCACTGCACCCAGCACGACGAGTCTCCACGACTGCAACGACATCATCTGGGACAATAAGATCAATTCTCTGCCGCTGGTCGATGAGGCGGGCAATCTTCAGTATATGGTATTCCGCAAGGACTACGACAGTCACAAGGAGAATGTGAATGAGCTTCTGGACGAGAACAAGAGCTATGTCGTCGGTGCGGGCATTAATACAAAGGACTATGAGAAACGCGTTCCCGCTCTGGTGGACGCGGGGGTCGACGTGCTCTGCATCGACTCCTCCGAGGGCTACAGTGAGTGGCAGGCCAGAACCCTTGCATGGATCAGAGAGCACTACGGAAATAAGGTGAAGGTCGGCGCGGGAAATGTTGTCGATCGTGACGGGTTCCTCTTCCTCGCAAAGTGCGGCGCAGATTTTGTGAAGATCGGCATCGGCGGCGGCTCCATCTGCATCACCCGTGAGACAAAGGGTATCGGCAGAGGGCAGGCGACCGCGGTGATCGAGGTCGCGAAGGCGAGAGATGAGTACTTTGAACAGACGGGCATCTATATTCCGATCTGCTCGGACGGCGGTATCGTTCACGATTATCACATCACACTGGCGCTTGCCATGGGCGCGGATTTCGTGATGCTGGGACGTTACTTCGCCCGCTTTGACGAGAGCCCGACCAATAAGATGCGCATCAACGGAAATTATGTGAAGGAGTACTGGGGCGAGGGCTCCAACCGCGCGAGAAACTGGCAGCGCTACGATCTCGGCGGCGCACAGAAGCTCTCCTTCGAGGAGGGCGTGGACAGCTATGTTCCCTATGCGGGTCCGCTTGCAGAGGGTGTGCAGACGACACTCTACAAGGTGCGCTCCACCATGTGCAACTGCGGCGCGCTCTCCATTCCGGAGCTCCAGCAGAAGGCGAGACTCACTGTCGTCTCCTCCACTTCTATCGTTGAGGGCGGCAGTCACGACGTGATTCTGAAGAACAACAGCCAGGCGAACTGACGGCACGGAGGTACACTTGAACCGGAATCTACTGAAAAAGTATGCGTGTCCCGCTGCGGCCTGCATACTTTTTCTTCTGATTGCAGGAAATCTGTTCTATCTGCACGGAAGAGAGCAGCAGAAGCCGCTTGAGCGAAGCGGCTTTCTCTTTGATACAGTCATCGCAATTTCTCTGTACGACCACCAGAGCGAGGCGATACTCGACGGGGCTTTTCAGCTATGCGAGCAGTTTGAGGAGGAGTTTTCTCCGACGAGGGAGGGCAGCGCCCTCTGGAATATGAATCACAGAGCCGCAGGGATCACAGACTGGGAGGCGGATCCGGATCTGCTCGCTGTGGCGGAGCTGGGACTCCGCTACAGCGAGCGGACGGAGGGCGCCTTTGATATTACGGTGCTTCCGGTGAGCCAGCTCTGGGATTTTCAGAGCGGCAGGAAGGAGCTGCCCGCGGAGCAGGAGCTTCAAAGGGCACTCGCGGAGGTGGATTACCACAAGCTCTCGATCACGGGAAATACGCTGCATTTTTCGGACGACCGCGTGCAGTTGGATCCAGGCGCAGTGGCAAAGGGATATATTGCGGATCGCCTGAAGGACTATCTCCTTCAGAGAGGGGTGCGAAGCGCCATCATCAACCTCGGGGGCAATGTGCTCTGCCTTGGGAAAAAGCCCGGCGGCACGGCCTTTCAGATCGCCATACGAAAGCCGGAGAAGGACAGCAGCGAGGTTATAAAGGTACTGGAGATCGAGGATCTCTCCGTTGTCTCCTCAGGCAACTACGAGCGAGGTTTTGATTTGGACGGCGTGCGCTATCACCACATCCTGAATCCGAGGACGGGAATGCCGTATCAGAACGGGCTGAAGGGAATTACAGTCGTGGGACCCTCCTCCGCGGAGTGCGATGCGCTGAGCACCTCCTGCTTCTCGCTGGGCGAGCGGGAGGGCATGAAGCTGCTCGACGCGACGGAGGGCTATTACGGCTATTTCATCCGGGAGGACGGAAGCATCGTCCCCTCAAAGTACGCAAAATAAGTGGAGCTGACAGAAGGGAGGAAGTGTATGCTGCCTGAGACACGGATGCAAAGACGATATATACTGCTCACGGCGTTTCTTCTCCCTGTGCTTGCGATGCTGTTTATCTTTGCTCAGAGGGGCATATATCCCTTCGGGGAGGAGAGCTTTTTACGGACGGATCTCTATCATCAGTACGCCCCCTTCTTCTCTGAGTTTCAGCATAAGCTCCGGAGCGGCGAGAGCCTCTTCTACAGCTGGGATGTGGGGCTCGGCGTGAATTTCTCTGCAATTTACGCCTATTATCTCGCGAGTCCCCTGAACTGGCTCATTGTTCTCTGCCCGAAGCGCCACATCATAGAATTTATCACCGCCATGGTGGTGCTGAAGACAGGGCTCTGCGGACTCACTATGACAAGCTATCTCCTGCACCACAGCAGGGAGAAGCGATATTTTGCGGCGCTCTTCGGATCAGCCTATGCGCTTTCTGCCTACATGGCGGCATACAGCTGGAACGTGATGTGGCTTGACTGTATACTTCTCTTTCCGCTGATCTGTCTCGCGATGGAGCGGCTCATGGAAGGGCAGAGCTGTATTCCGTATACGCTGCTGCTGGCGCTCTGCATCGGATCCAATTACTATATTTCCATCATGATATGTCTCTTTCTGCTGCTCTACGCCGCCGCGTGGGCAGTTCTGAAGGATATCTCCGGAATGCGGCTTGTAAGGGCGGCGGGGCGCTTTGCTCTCTGCTCCATCATCGCGGGCGGACTGGCAGCTGTGATATTGCTGCCTGAGGTCTTTGCACTGCAGAGTACCGCGTCGGGGAGCTTTCATTTTCCGAAGAGCTTTGAGAGCTACTTCTCCATACTGGATATGCTCGCGCGCCATATGGGGAATATCGACACGGAGATAGGGCTGGACCACTGGCCGAATCTCTATTGCGGCGTTGCGGTATATCAGCTGGTGCTGCTCTATATCGCAAATCGCCGGATATCGCTGAAGGAGAAGGCGGTCTACGGACTGCTGCTCATGTTTTTTCTTGCGAGCTTTTCCATCAATGTGCTGAACTACATCTGGCATGGGTTTCACTACCCGAACTCGCTGCCGGCGCGCCAGAGCTTTATCTACATCTTCCTCGTGCTCTTTATTTCCTATCGCGCGGCAGAGCAGTGGCGGGGAAATACGCGGAGAGATATGGCGCTCGCATTTCTTCTGAGCAGCGGATTTATTCTGCTGTGTCAGGAGTTTGTGGATCAGAAGCATTTTTATTTCTGGAGCTATTATGCCGCGCTGGGGCTCACGGCGCTCTATGCGCTCCTGTTTCGGCTCATCCGGATGCGTCACTTTGAGAGGGGGCTGATGCGCAGAGTGCTCACAGTTCTGGTCGGACTGGAGCTCTGCCTGAACTTTGCGATCAGCAGTGTGCCGACCACAAGCCGGACGGAGTATACCGCGGATAATGCTGATATCATAAGCCTGCGTGACAGCGCGCCGAGGGGAGAGTTCGTCCGCTTTGAGAAGATACGGCGGAAGAGCAAGGACGACGGCGCGTGGCTGAACTTCCCATCGGTCTCGCTCTTTTCCTCTACGGCAGATAAGGCGCTCTCGGATTTTCTGAGAGATCTCGGCTGTGAGTCCTCGGTGAATGCCTACAGCATTACGGGCTCCACGCCGCTTGTGGACGCGCTGCTGGACGTGAAATATGCGTTCTATCCGGAAGAAAGCTATAACCGGGAGCTGAAGCTGATTTCGCAGTCCGGGACGAGCTGCCTCTACGAATACCCATCGACCTTTCCTCTTGGTTTTCTTGTAAATGCAGATTTTACGGATTGCTGGGTGCGGACGCTGGAGAATCCGGCGGATGTGCAGAACGATCTCTGTGCGCTGATGAACTGCGGCGGCGTGCTGGATGAGGTCGCCGGGACAGAGGAGGGACGCATCAGTTCCTTTACAGCGGACACAGAGGGAGAGTACTATGTGTTTGTGGGAAATGCGAGGGTGGATGCGATACAGGCGGAGCTGCCCGGCATCACACGAAGCTTTGACAATCTGAAGCGGAGATACTTTGCTGAGCTCGGAACTCTGCATCCGGGAGACAGGGTCACACTTGAAAATAAGGATGAGAATTCCTCGGAGCATCTGGATGCAAGGATCTATCGCTTTAATTACAATTCCCTCAGAGAGCTGAGGGAGAAGCTGGTGACCGCGCCGCTTACACTGACGGAATTTTCAGATGGCTATCTGAAGGGGACTGTCACGGCGGAGCGCTCCGGTCTCCTGTTCTGTTCCATTCCCTTTGATGAGGGCTGGCAGATCACGGTGGACGGCGTTTCGACGAAGGCAGAGCGCTGCATGGATGCTTTTCTCTCTGTGAGGCTTCCGGCGGGGACACATGAACTGGAGTTTCGATATGTGCCGCGCGGACTGAAGTACGGGGCGCTGCTGTCGCTGCTGATGCTGCTGTGCTTCGCGGGCCTGCTGGTTTATGAAAGAAAGCGGCGCAGCGCGGAGCCTGGAGAGGACGTGCATGAAGAGGATTCACAGGAGTCCGGACTCTTTTCGGAGGAGGCACTTTCAGTCGCGGAGCAGCAGCTTCTGGAGGGACTGAATATTCCCGTCAGATCGCGCAGCATAAGCCCTGATGGCACAGAGATGGCGCAGGGGAGTGACAGAATGGAGGAGGTGTTCATAGAGCTTACGCTCTACGAAGATGAAAGGAAGGATGAGCTATGAAGCTTTGGGGCGGCAGATTCAAAAAACAGACAGACAGACTGGTTCAGGAATTCAATGAATCCCTGTCCTTTGACAGACGCTTTGCGGAACAGGATATTCGCGGAAGCATTGCGCATGCGACCATGCTTGCGGACTGCGGAATTATCAGCAGGGAGGATGGAGCGCGCATCACAGAGGGACTGCGGGAGATCGCAGAGGATCTTCGCAGCGGAAAGCTGAATTTTCAGAACAGTGCGGACTATGAAGATATTCACTCCTTTGTCGAGGGGACACTGACGGAGCGCATCGGAGATGCCGGGAAGAGGCTTCACACAGGAAGAAGCAGAAACGATCAGGTGGCGCTCGACATGAAGCTCTATATACGGGATGAGCTCACAGAGACGGAGAGGAGACTCTCTCAGCTGCTTGCAGAGATTTTGCACATCATGGAGGAGCACACAGACACGGTGATGCCGGGCTTTACACATCTCCAGAAAGCACAGCCGACGACACTGTCACATCACTTCGGAGCTTATTTTGAGATGTTTCTGCGTGACCGGGAGCGCATGCGGGACTGCAGAAGACGCATGAATCTCTGCCCTCTGGGGGCGGGAGCCTTTGCCGGGACGACCTACCCGCTGGATCGCGCTGAGACCGCGAAGCTTCTGGATTTTGACGGAGCGACGAGAAACAGCATGGACTCGGTGAGTGACAGAGATTATCTGATTGAATATCTCTCTGCTCTCTCTGTGGTGCAGATGCATCTGTCCAGGCTCTCAGAGGAGATCATCATCTGGAATACGAATGAATACCGCTTCGTGGAACTGGACGACAGCTACTCGACGGGCTCCAGTATTATGCCCCAGAAGAAGAATCCGGATATTGCGGAGCTGATACGCGGAAAGACCGGACGGGTCTACGGGCATCTCATGGGGCTGCTCACGACTATGAAGGGACTGCCGCTCGCCTACAACAAGGACATGCAGGAGGACAAGGAGGGGGCCTTTGATGCAATTGACACCGTGCTTGACAGCCTTCAGCTGATGGCAGGGATGCTCGCTGCGATGAAGTTTAACCGTGTGCGCATGGAGAGAAGTGCAAGTGGCGGCTTCACCAATGCGACGGATGCCGCGGACTATCTGGTCGGAAAGGGCGTGCCCTTCCGGGACGCGCACGGGATTGTGGGGCAGCTGGTGCTCCGTTGCCTAGATGAGGGAAAGTCGCTCGATGAGCTGAGTCTTGAGGAACTGAAGCAGTATTCGCCGGTGTTTGAGACGGACGTGTATGAGGCGATCTCGATGAAGAGCTGTATTGAGAAGAGGAATACGAAGGGTGGCCCCGGTGTTGCGGCTATGCGGGAGGAGATAGAGGAAAGCAGAGCACTCTTGTGAGTGCTCTGCTTTCCTCTATCTTACAATTATTTATTCTCCCGCCATCTCTTCCGGATGGAACACCTCATCAAAGCGCTCTGCACTTAAAAAGCCGAGTGCGACGCAGGCCTCTCTGAGGGAGATATTCTCATGAAAGGCCTTCTTTGCAGTTTTTGCGGCGTTCTCGTAGCCGATATAGGGATTTAAGCAGGTCACGAGCATGAGGGAGCGGTGCAGGTTTTCGTGCATCTTCTCGCGATTTGGCGTGATGCCGACACAGCAGTTGTCATTGAAGGAGCGCATCGCATCGGAGAGGAGGCGCACAGACTGTAAAAAGTTATAGATGAGCACCGGCATGAAGACATTCAGCTCAAAATTGCCCTGGCTTGCCGCAAGGCCGACAGCGCAGTCATTTGCCATGACCTGCACGGCGACCATGGTCACTGCCTCGCACTGCGTCGGATTCACCTTGCCCGGCATGATGGAGCTGCCGGGCTCGTTTGCGGGAATTGTGATCTCTCCGAGGCCGCAGCGGGGGCCGCTCGCAAGCCATCGTATATCATTTGCGATCTTCATGAGGTCCGCGGCGAGCGCCTTCAGCGCGCCGTGTGCTTGCACAAGCTCAGATTTCGAGCTGAGTGCGTGGTACTTATTTTTTGCGGTGGAGAACTGCTTTCCGCTGAGCTCCGAGACTGCTCTTGCCGCTTCGAGGTCAAAGCCTTCCGGGGCATTCAGCCCCGTGCCGACGGCAGTGCCGCCGAGCGCGAGCTCTGAGAGCGGCGGGATGGTGGCGCGGATCAGTTCCGCGTCACGCTGAAGAGAGCTGCGCCATCCGCTGATCTCCTGGGAAAAGGAGATCGGCACGGCGTCCTGTAGGTGTGTGCGTCCGGACTTTACGATGCCGCGGTACTTCTGCTCCAGCCTCTCGAAGGTCTGCGTGAGAAGTGCGAGCGAGGGCAGGAGATGGTCCTCCAGCTCACAGACTGCCGCGATATGCATGGCGGTCGGGAAGGTATCGTTGGAGCTCTGCGACATATTGCAGCTGTCGTTCGGGTGCAGCAGTTTCTCTCCGGCGAGGGTATTCCCGCGGTTTGCGATGACCTCATTTACATTCATATTGGACTGTGTGCCGCTTCCGGTCTGCCAGACTGCCAGCGGGAATTCTTCGCTGAGCGTTCCCTCCCGTATCTCTTCGCATACCGTGGAGATCAGCTTCATACGCCGCTCATCCAGCCTTCCGAGCCGGAAATTTGCGAGTGCAGCGGCCTGCTTTAAGTAGGAGAAGGCCCGGATGATCTCCTCCGGGATCTTCTCTGTGCCGATGCGGAAATTTTCCAGGCTGCGCTCCGTCTGCGCGCCCCAGCAGCGCTCCGCGGGGACCCGAACCTCCCCCATGGAGTCATGCTCTATGCGATAGTGCTGTTCCATTTCGGTCTCCTGTCTTATCTCACTCTGCTTTTTCGCTCTGCTTCTTTGCCGCCTTTTTCTTTTTGCTCTTTGCGACTGCCTTTGCAGCGGCTTTCTTTATTTCGGAGGTCTTCACGCGACTCACGGTCGTCTCCACCGCCGTGCCCGTCTCCGCCATGAGCTTCTTCTCCTTTGCAGCGAGCCGCTGCTGCATCAGCGCGCGCACCTTTAGCGGAAGACCGAAGAGGGTGATGAAGCCGTCCGCATCGTGGTGGTCGTAGAGCTCTCCTGTGGTGAAGGAGGCGAGGGACTCAGAGTAGAGAGAGTAGGGGGAGCTCTCGCCGGCCTTGATGATATTTCCCTTGTAGAGCTTGAATTTCACCTCGCCGGTCACGACCTCCTGTGTCACGTCCATGAAGGCCTGTATCGCTTCGCGGAGCGGTGTGAACCACTTGCCCTCGTAGACGATCTGTGCAAATTTATTTCCGAGATCCTTTTTCGTCTCCATGGTGGCGCGATCCAGCACCAGTTCCTCCAGCTGCTCGTGCGCAGCCATCAGTATGGTTCCGCCGGGAGTCTCATAGACGCCGCGGGATTTCATGCCGACCACGCGGTTCTCGACGATGTCGATGATGCCAATACCGTTTGCCCCGCCGAGCGCATTCAGCTCGCGGATAATGTCGGCAACCTTCATGCGTTTTTCGTTGATGCTGACCGGAACACCCTTTTCAAAGCACATGCTGACCTCAGTCGCCTCATCCGGCGCCTTCTGCGGCGTCACGCCCAGCACAAGGAGCTCGCCATAGTTCGGCTCATTCTCCGGCAGCTCCAGCTCCAGCCCCTCGTGGGAGATGTGCCAGAGATTGCGGTCGCGGCTGTAGCTGTGGGAGGCGTCAAAGGGAAGATCAATTCCTTTCGACTGGCAGTATGCGATCTCGTCCTCACGGGACTGGAAGGGCCAGATGTCCGTCATGCGCCACGGCGCAATGATCTTCAGCTCAGGTGCGAGCGCCTTGATGCCGAGCTCAAAGCGGATCTGATCATTGCCCTTACCTGTGGCGCCGTGGCAGATGGCGACGGCCTTCTCCTTGCGGGCGATCTCGACGAGCTTTTTTGCGATCAGTGGGCGGGCCATGCTTGTGCCCAGCAGATATTTATTTTCATAGACAGCGCCGGCCTTTACACAGGGCATGATATAGTCCTCTGCAAATTCATCATTCACGTCGAGGACATAGAGCTTTGCCGCACCGGAGAGCTTCGCCCTCTCATCGAGACCCGTGAGCTCGCTTTCCTGGCCGCAGTCAATGCAGCAGCAGACGACATCATAGTCAAAATGCTCCTTGAGCCAGGGAATAATTGCGGTGGTATCGAGGCCTCCCGAATAGGCGAGTATTACTTTCTCTTTTTTCATAATAACAGTACCCCTTTCATTTAGAGTGGAAGACTCTGTAGAAACGCAGTTGAAATATTAATAAATATACATCTTTCATATGAGGCGTGCAAGCGCTTTGGCAAAAAAAACAGCGGGATAAATTTCTAAAAAATATCAGAGGATTCAGTGATGGGTTTGTGCATATTTTTACATATTTAAGAATTAATATTGATTTCCGTTTCGTTTGATAATTGAAGCAATAGTGGGCGTGCAGACGCTGTGACAGCAAACAGCGCATCGGAATACGCAGCTGACTTCGGTGCATAATACAGCGGTGCAGCTGAAGCTGAGTGAAATAAGCTGTATTTACAGCGGAATATCTGCCCGCTCTGTGGTAAAATGATACTGATTTTAAGAGAGGAGCTGCAATGGAACGTTTACTGGGAAAGAAGGTCTCCGCCTCGATTCGTGCGGAGGCAGAGAAACTGCTCGCCGAGCTTTCCGGCTATGTGCCGACACTTGCGATCGTGCGGGTCGGTGAGCGCGGAGACCAGATTGCCTATGAGAGGGGCGCAGAGCATCGCATGGAACGCTTTGGTCTCAAGACCAGAAAATTTATCTTCCCCGAAGATGTTTCGGAGGAGGTTTTTTTTCAAGCGTTCCGGGAAATTAATAAAAATCCGGAGATCGATGGCATACTCCTCCTGAAGCCGCTTCCGGAGCAGCTCAGTACAAAGCGAGCGGAGGAGGAGATAGACCCGGAGAAGGACCTTGACGGCATCTCTCCGGTGAATATCGCGCGGGTGTTTGCAGGCGAGGCGGCGGGATTTGCTCCCTGCACGGCGGAGGCAGCGATTGAGACGCTGAAGACCTATGATATTCCGATCAAGGGGCGGCGGGCTGTCGTCGTGGGCAGAAGTCTGGTGGTCGGACGCACTCTTGCGATGCTTTTTCTGAAGGAAAATGCGACAGTCACCATCTGTCACACGCAGACGGCGCAGCTCCCGGAGGAGTGCCGGAAGGCACAGATACTCGCAGTCGCCGCCGGAAGGGCGGGGCTCATCGGCGCAGACTGCGTGTCAGAGGGCTGCACTGTGATTGATATTGGCATCAACGCGCGCGCGGACGGCTCACTCTGCGGGGACGTGGATATAGATGCAATTGAAGACAGGGCAGCGGGCGTGACGCCGGTTCCCGGCGGGATCGGGGCAGTCACGACGGCGGTGCTCGCAAAGCACCTGCTCGTTGCGGCGCTTCGCAGGCGGCAGCTCCTGCAAAAAACGGAAATACGGTTGTAAAGCACAGCTGATTTCGATAGAATAAAGAGGCAGGCCCGGCAGCGTTCCGAAAGGAAGGCTGCTTTGAAAGCTATCATAAAGAAACTACCATGGAAGGCGCTGTTGCTGCTTCTGTTCTTCTCTGCGCTGGGCTTAAGCTACAGCCTTAGCTGCGGGGAGAGCACAAAGAGCGCAGCACTGATCGAGGAGGGAGCAGGGCTCCGGACGGAGGCCCCTGTTTCTGTTTCAGAGGCGAAAGCGCTGAAAGACGCGGGAGATGCAGGCGGCGCCGCTTCTTCAGGGGCGTCCACGATGTCGGAAAAGCAACAAGGAGTTTTCACAGAGATGACGTCGCGCGGGGGCAGCGCCTGTACAGAAGGCACACAGCGCGCGGGGAGTACGGGTTCCGGAGGACAGAGCGCCGGAAGCGAGGCTGCGGAAGCGGAGAAAAGCGGAGCCGAAAGTGTTCTGTCCGCTGAGGCGGGGAGCGCTTCGGAACAAGAGACGCTCTGCGTCTATGTCTGCGGCGCGGTGGCTCATCCGGATGTCTATCACCTTCGGCAGGGAGCGCGTGCGGCGGATGCCCTGCAGCGGGCCGGAGGTTTTACGGAGGAAGCGGTGAGAGAGGCGATCAATCTCGCGAGGCCGCTTGCGGACGGTGAGATGCTGAAATTTCCCACGGAGGAGGAGCTGCTCTCCGGCGCGTGGACGGCGGCGGAGGCAGAGAGCTTCGGACAAACTATGCAGGCAGAGGAAAGGCGGGAGGAGGGCATCACCCGCGTCAATTTAAACAGCGCGGACCGGGCGCAGCTCTGTACGCTTCCGGGCATAGGACAGCAGAAGGCGGAGCGCATCATTGCCTATCGCGAGCAGCACGGGCCATTTCGAAGTACAGAGGAGATCAAGAATATTCCGGGCATCAAGGACAAGGCTTACGAGAAGCTTCGAGACCGGATCTCGGTGCAGTAAACGAAGCAGGGGGAGAGACAGGTTATGACAAAGGTGCTGGTGGTTGATGACGAAAAGCTCATTGTGAAGGGGATACGCTTCAGTCTGGAGCAGGACGGCATGGAGGTGGACTGTGCCTACGACGGCGAGGAGGCGCTTCAGAAGGCAAAGCAGAACAGCTACGATATGGTGCTGCTCGATGTGATGCTTCCGAAGCTGGATGGCATGGAGGTGTGTCAGGCAATACGGGAGTTCTCCGAGGTGCCGATCATCATGCTGACCGCAAAGGGCAGCGATATGGACAAGATACTCGGACTGGAGTACGGTGCGGACGATTACATCACAAAGCCCTTTAATATTCTGGAGGTAAAGGCGAGAATCAAGGCCATACTCCGGAGAGATCAGAAGAATCAGGCAAAGAATAAGGAGGAGCATATCATCACGGAGGGGGCGCTGCGGCTCGATACGGACAGTCGCCGCGTGAGCCTTGGGGAGAAGGAGATCAACCTCACCGCGAAGGAGTTTGATATACTGGAGCTGCTCGTCAACAATCCGAACAAGGTGTTCAGCCGCGAGAAGCTCCTCGCCATGGTCTGGGGGAGCAGAGCACAGGAGGCGGGTGATGTGCGCACGGTGGATGTCCATGTGCGGCGACTCAGGGAGAAGCTTGAGCCCTCGCCGAGTGATCCGCACTATGTACACACGAAGTGGGGGGTCGGTTACTACTTCCGGGCGACGGAATGAAGCTGTCACTGATCTGTGTCGGGAGCCTGAAGGAGCGCCACTGGAGGGAGGCTGTGCAGGAGTATGCGAAGCGCCTCTCCGCCTACTGTCAGCTGACGATCATCGAGGTGAAGGACGAGAAGACCCCGGAGGGGGCCTCCGCTGCACAGGAGGAGCAGATACGGGCGAAGGAGGGCCGCCGTATTCTGGAAAAGATACGCGACAGAAGCTGCGTGGTGATACTGGATATTCAGGGACAGCGCATGAGCTCAGAGCTTTTTTCAGCGGAGCATGAGCGCTGGGAGACCGAGGGCAGGGGAGAGCTCTGTCTGGTGATCGGCGGCTCGCTGGGTCTCTCCGAGGAGCTGCGCGCGAGAGCAAATCACAGGGTCAGCTTTTCAGATATGACCTTTCCGCACCAGCTGATGCGGGTGATACTTCTGGAGCAGCTGTATCGGAGCTATCGCATCCGGAGGCACGAGCCCTACCACAAGTAGGAAGGATACGCGCGCATGCAAAATATGACTTTGCGTGGTGAAATGCCGGCAGCTGTGATATACTGAAGCTGTTATTTTATCATCTCGCTACCGGCGCGGAGGAGATACATTCGCTGCATGGAAAGGAGTACAGAATGGAGAACAAAGAGAAGATTGCGGTGGAGGCTCCCGACAGGCTCGGTGAGGTGTGCATCGCGGATGATGTTGTCGCTGTAATTGCAGGTCTCGCTGCCACGGAGGTAGAGGGTGTTGATTCCATGGCGGATAATATCACCAATGACCTGGTTTGGAAGCTGGGCATGAAGAATCTGTCCCGCGGTGTCAAGGTAGATGTCACGGAGGAGCATGTCTCGGTGGATCTCTCGCTGAATATCAAGTACAGCTACAGCATTCCTGAGGTGAGCCGAAAGGTGCAGGAGAGAGTGACAGCCGCCATAGAGAATATGACCGGGCTGAAGGTTCTTGAGGTCAATGTAAAAATCGCCGGGGTGAATATTGAATAGTAAGAGGAAGCCTGACGGGCGCAGCTCCTATGGGGCTGTGCCCGCTTTGTTTGGAATGTATGTGGCGCTGGCGCTCATCATGAGCTATGTGGAGACACTGATTCCGATCTCGCTCGGCGTGCCCGGCGTGAAGCTGGGACTTGCGAATCTGGTCTCGATGATATGTCTCTATTCTCTGGGAGCCGAGGTGGCGCTGGCGGTAACTGTCTCGCGCATCGTACTGATCGGCTTCAGCTTCGGCAGCATGTCTGCGATACTCTATTCACTTGCGGGAGGGCTCTTAAGTCTTGTGTGCATGATGCTTGCAAAGAACTCAGGACTCTTTGACAGGACGGCGGTGAGCATCATCGGCGGAGTCAGCCACAACATAGGGCAGCTCTGTGTGGCGGCGCTGGTCGTGGAGACAGGAGCTGTATTCTGGTATCTTCCGGTGCTGCTGCTTGCCGGGACACTCACAGGAACGCTGATCGGTCTCCTCTCGGGAGAGGTGCTGAAGCGACTTCCGAAGCGTCTGCTATGACAAAAAAAGCTTTACAAGCCGGTGTAGCCGGTGTAGAACAGTTAGGAACATATAATTAATTTTTATCGGGACGCATACTCCCGCAGAAAGGAAAGCACTATGGCGAAGACCAAGGTAGATATCATTTCAGGCTTCCTGGGAGCAGGAAAGACGAGCTTTATCAAGAAGCTGCTGGAGGAGGCGATCAGCGAGGAGAAGGTCGTGCTGATCGAGAATGAATTTGGAGAGATCGGGATAGACGGCGGTTTTTTAAAGGATGCAGGGATCGAGATACGTGAGATGAATTCCGGCTGCATCTGCTGCTCGCTGGTCGGAGATTTTGCAAGCTCCTTAAAGGAGATACTCACGAAGTATGCACCGGACCGCGTCATCATTGAGCCGAGCGGCGTCGGCAAGCTCTCCGATGTCATGCAGGCAGTTGTGGATGTGGAGTCGGAGCTTTCGGTGGAGAGCAATTCTGCCGTGACTGTGGTGGATGTCAAGAAATGCCGTCTCTATATGAAGAATTTCGGAGAATTCTTTAACAATCAGGTTCAGTTTGCGAGCACGATTGTGCTGTCCAGAACGGATGTCGCGGAGCAGAAGGTCATAGATCAGGCAGTGGAGCTGATCCGCAGTGTGAATCCGGGCGCGACGATTATCACAACTCCGGTGAGCCTGCTCTCCGGAGAGAAGCTGCTTGAGATACTGGAGCAGCCGGTAGATCTCAAGGCAGAGCTTCTGAAGCAGATCGCAGAGGAGGCACATGAGCACCACCACCACGATCATGAGGAAGGGCATGAGCACCACCACCACGATCATGAGGAAGGGCATGAGCACCACCACCACCACGATCATGAGGAAGGGCATGAGCACCACCACCACGATCATGAGGAAGGGCATGAACACCACCATCACGACGATCATGAGGAGGGGCATGAGCATCATCATCACGATCATGAGGAGGAACACGCACATCATGAGCATCATCATCATGACGGGGCGTGCTCCTGTGGCTGCCACCACCATCATGGGCATGATGCGGACGAGATCTTTGACAGCTGGGGGCTTGAGCAGCTGCCGCCTATGAGCTGGGAGAAGCTCAGTGCAGTTCTGAATCAGCTCGCAGACAGCGAGGGCTACGGCGTGGTGGTCCGCTGCAAGGGGATGGTATCCAGTGAGGATCCGAAGATCTGGTATTACTTTGATCTGGTTCCGGGCGAGACCGAGATCCGTGAGGGCGCGCCGGACTACACGGGCAAGGTATGCGTCATAGGGACAGGACTCAGGACAGATGCACTCGAAAAGGAGTTTAGAATCTAAGTATGGCTGAAAATTTTGACGAGAACGACAAGCGAACACCGGTATTCCTGATCAATGGTTTTCTGGAGGCGGGCAAGACGCAGTTTTTGAAGTTTACGCTGGAGCAGCCCTATTTTCAGACGGAGGGGAAGACTCTTCTCATCGTCTGTGAGGAGGGGGAGCTGGAGTACGACGATGCCTTTCTTCAGAAGTATAAGACTGCGGGCATCTTTATGGAGAGCATAGATGAGGTCACAGTTGAGACTCTGCAGAAGCTGGAGGAGGAGTTTCACCCGGAGCGCGTACTGATCGAGTGGAACGGAACCTGGATGCAGGATCAGCTGAAGCTCCCGGATTGCTGGTTTCTGAACCAGCAGATCTCTGTCTTTGACACCTCTACGCTGGATCTGTATCTGAAGAATATGCGCGCATTCATGGGGCCAATGCTCAAAAATACGGAACTTATCATCTGCAATCGTGCAGATGATATTCCGGAGGAGAAGCTGGGAAATTATCACCTCTCCCTGAAGGCCATGGCGCCCGGTGCGGAGCTGGTATTTGAGGGAAAGGACGGAGAAGTTCGCGGAGATTTCAGCATAGAGCTGCCCTATGATCTTGAGCAAAGTGAGATAGAGATATATCCCAATATGTTTGCCACCTTCTATGTAGATGCCATGGACAGGCCGGAGCGCTATGACGGAAAGACAGTCAGCTTCACGGCACAGATCATGCGCCCCAGGAATGCCCCTGAGAACATCATGGTTCCGGGCAGAAGGGTGATGACCTGCTGCGAGGCGGATATTCAGTTCTGTGGTTTTCTGTGCCGCTACAGAGGGGCGTCGGCCTTCCAGAGCGGAAGTTGGGTAAAGCTTCGCGCAAAAATAAAGAGCGAGAATACGAAGGAGTACGGCGGCGTCGGGCCTGTGCTCTATGCGGAGGAGGCCGTCCTCACCGGGCCGATCCGGGAAATTGCGAGCTTCTCATGATGAAGGCGGCAGTGTTCGATATGGACGGAACCATACTTGACACCATAGACGATATGACAGACTCGCTGAACTACAGCCTGCGGCTCTGCGGGCATCGCGGAGACTTTCAGGCTTCCCTGGTCAGGTATTTCTTTGGAAGTGCGGCCTTGGTTGCGGTGGAGCGGGCTCTGGCATCGGAGGCAGGTGCACCACAGGAGCTGCTGCCGGAAATAGGAGAAGCTGTCTCCGCAGAGCGCTGGGGCGTCAGCAGGGCGGAGGCGGAGCGTGTGCTTGAGGTTTACAGGCCGCATTACGCGGCGCACTGCAACATTCGGACTGGGCCTTATCCGGGAATAGCTAAGCTGCTTCAGAGACTCCGGAGCAGTGGGATCCAGACGGCAGTTGTCTCCAATAAACCGGATGAAGCGGTGCAGATGCTGGTCAGAGAGCAGTTTCCGGGACTCTTCGACTGTGCGCTGGGTGAGAGAGCGGGACTCCGCAGAAAGCCTGCGCCGGACATGGTGAGCGAGGCGCTGCGGCTCATGGACATGGATGCGGAGGGAGCAATTTATATCGGTGACACAGAGGTGGATGTCAGAACTGCGGAGAACAGCCGTATCCCCTGCGTGGCAGTGAGCTGGGGCTTTCGCTCTGAGGCATATCTGCGGGAAGTCGGAGCGCAGTGCATTGCGGGAAGTGCAGAGGAGCTCGGAGAGCTGCTCTTAGGGTCTTAATTCATGGATATCATCAGTAAAAGAGCAGGTGCACTGGAATCAGCGCACCTGCTCTTTTGTAAATCTGCTTTTACTTGTTTTACTTTCCGGCGGATCTTCAGCCGCCGTTGTAGTCCGGCACGGGTGTGGGACGATCCGGATCAAAGATATCCGCCGCATTGAAGAGGTCACTTGTGTGATTCTTCACAGTCATATCCTGCCACATGCGGTAGCCGTCCAGATTGCGGCGTCCCATGCGCATGAAGTCATTTCCCTTCTGGACGAAATAGGGAGAGGAGTCAACGTTGCAGAAATAGCGGAAGCCGCTCGCCCAGAGAAGGTTGAAGCGCTCATTGTCGTTGGTGTAGGGATGCCAATCCGCGATATCCGCACCGAAGGGATAGATCAGGATATCCGTTCCGCCGATGAGCGGAGCGACGCGCTCCTGCCACTTGCGGTTATCCTCCCGCAGATCCTCCATGCTGATGGAGCCGTAGTTTCTGTGTCCCCAGCTGTGAGAGGCAATCTCCCAGCCGTCGTCCCGGAGGCACTGTGCGACCTCGCGCACCTTTTGGCGATCTGCCTCGATGTTTGGGTTGGTCTCCTCGTAGGAGTTGTCCGTGCGGTAACCGAAGACGCCGTTGTAGCCGGTCACGGCCACGATGCCCTTCGCTCCGCGGTAGGAGAAGTCCGGATGCTCCTCTACAAAGTCATCAAGCAGCGGGACGACATCGTATGACCCGACGGAGATGGAGCCGTCGTCCATGATCATCTCGTTCTTCGGTTTTCCGTCCTCCCCGACGATCAGGCACTTTGCAAAGCCGTCGCCGTCCATGTACTCATAGTAGTTGACATCGTCCTGCGAGAGCACAAAGGCATGCTTGCCCTCAGGAAGCATGATATCTCCGGCAACCATCTTCTTGCCGCCCTTCTCCGTGTCGTCCACCTCATAGCAGATGTCGTGGATGGAGACCAGTACATAGCCGCGCTCGTACATGGACTGCATCATCTTTAGGAACTCACTCTTTGTGGTCATGACATCGTTGTAGCCGTCCTGACGGTTGTCCCCGTCGAAGGCCTTCTTATTGTCCATGATGAGAGTGTGAAAGAAGACATGCGTGATCTCGGAGATGTTCTGCCGCACCAGCGTGGATTTTGTCGCCTCGTAGCCCTGAATGGCAGCCTGACCCTGTTCACTCGCGGCAAGCGCGCTGTCCTCGGTGATGAGCGCGATCGCGGCGTCATAGTCATACTGGGCAGCGAGCCGCTCTGCGCGCGCAAGTGTTGTTTCCGCAGCGGGGATGGTCTCTGCGGAGCTGTCGGCATGATCTGCGTCCGGAGCTTCCGAAGCTGCGCTCTGGTCAGCCTCGGAGACAGTAGCCTCGGTTTCAGCTGGCACAGTTGATTTGGCGATGCGATCCCGCACCTTGCCGAACATAAAAGCAGCTCCGATCAGGAGCAGCAGCACGATGCAGATGATGAGCGGAAGCGGGGAGCGCGGTCTGCGCCTTCTTCTGGAGCGCTGGCCCGAGCCTCTGTAGTACCCGCCGTAGTTCTGATAGGACATAAGCTTTCCTCCTGTAAGTCTTGACATACCTTATAATAATAGTCCAAGCTTCCGGGCAAATCAAGCAATATAAGTGATCAGCTTCTTTACTTTAAAATTTTACTGTGCTACAATTGATAAGAAATAAACTACTATTACTGGCGGCTAGGCCATGAGCGGAGGATGTTATGAACAATAAGCTCCATTCTGAAGCGGTAGATCATCTCTTTCGTGCGATTCTGACTCTCAAGACGGAGGAGGAGTGCTATCGCTTTTTTGAGGACGTGTGCACGATCAATGAGCTGCTGTCTTTTTCTCAGCGCTACGAGGTCGCAAAGATGCTGCGTGAGAAGAAGACCTATCTGGAGATCGCAGAGAAGACAGGAGCCTCCACGGCGACGATCAGCCGTGTGAACCGCTCTCTGAACTTCGGAAATGACGGCTATGACCTGACCTTTTCCCGGCTCGGGGATATGGAACAGTCGAAGGCGTGAGCACAGAAGATTTTAAATCACAACAGTTATTCTGATGTCCGCAGTGCAGTGAGGCTGCGGACCTTACTTTTGTATCGGGAGGCAGCATGGCGCTTTATGACAATATGAATGACAGACAGAGGGAGGCGATGCTCTGTACGGAGGGGCCTCTGCTCATTCTCGCCGGAGCGGGTTCGGGGAAAACCAGAGTGCTGACACACAGAATTGCTTATCTGATTGCCGGGAAGCAGGTGGAGCCATGGCATATTATGGCGATCACGTTCACGAACAAGGCCGCCGGAGAGATGCGCGCGCGCATCGATGCTCTGGTAGAGCAGGGCGCGGAGCAGGTCTGGGTCGCAACCTTTCACGCGAGTTGTGTGCGTATTCTGCGCAGATATATTGATCGCATCGGATTTGAAAACAGCTTTACAATCTACGATGCGGACGATCAGAAGACCCTGATGAAGCAGGTGTTCCGGGAGCTGAATATAGATACCCGGAGCTTTAAGGAGCGAACGGTGCTCTCTGCGATCTCCGCCGCTAAGAATGAGCTCAGGACACCGGAGGAGCTTTTAAAGGAGGCCGGTGGCTATGTGGAGCAGAAGATCGCGGAGTGCTATCTCCGCTATCAGGATGATCTTCGCAGAAACAACGCATTGGATTTTGATGATCTCATCATGAAGACGGTGCAGCTCTTTCAGTACAGCCCCGAGGTGCTCGTGCAGTATCAGGAGCGCTTTCGCTATATTATGGTCGATGAGTATCAGGACACGAATACGGCGCAGTTCAGGCTCATCTCGCTGCTTGCAGGAAAGTATAAAAATCTCTGTGTGGTGGGGGATGATGACCAGTCTATCTATAAATTTCGCGGGGCCAATATCTATAATATCCTGAACTTTGAGACGGAGTTTCCGGGGGCGAAGATGGTGAAGCTTGAGCAGAACTACCGCTCGAAGGGAAATATTCTCTGCGCAGCCAATGAGGTGATACGGAATAATCTGGGCAGAAAGCAGAAGCGTCTCTGGACAGAGCAGGGGGACGGAGAGCCGGTCTATGTGCGTCGCTTTGAGTCCGCGCAGGACGAGGCGGAGGCCGTCGTCTCGGAGATACAGAAGCGGGGGATGGACCGGCACTACAATCGCTTTGCGGTGCTCTACCGCACCAATGCCCAGTCCCGCCTGCTTGAGGAGCGTATGGTCGCTGCAGGGCTGCCCTATCAGCTGGTCGGCGGTGTGAATTTCTACCAGAGGCGTGAGATCAAGGATGTTCTGGCTTATCTGAAGACGGTCGCCAACGGAAGGGACGATCTCGCCGCGCGCCGCATTTTAAATGTCCCGAAGCGCGGGATTGGTGCGGTGACGGAGGAAAGAATTGCAGTCTTTGCCGCAGCGAATGAGCTCTCTTTTTTTGAGGCGCTTCGGGCGGCGGGCCCGGCCGGGATCGCCGGGCGCGGGGGAGAGAAGCTTCGGGGCTTTGTACAGCTCATCGAGGGACTTCGGGAAAAGAGTGAGAGCCTTTCTCTGGGAGCACTTATTGAAGCAGTGCTGGAGGATTCCGGATATCTGGACTTTCTGAAATCAGAGGGGGAGATTGAGGCGGAGTCCCGCAGGGAGAATATCGACGAGCTGATCTCGAAGGCGGTCTCCTTTGAACAGGAGCAGGAGGACAGTGCTGAGATTGAGGCAGAACAGCAGGAGTCGGATCCGCGCAGGCGGGTTTCCCTTCTGAGTCGTTTCCTCGAGGAGGTTGCTCTGGTTGCGGATATCGACCGCATGGATGAGAACAGCGAGAAGGTGACACTCATGACGCTGCATGCCGCCAAGGGACTGGAATTTGATGAGGTGTACATGACGGGAATGGAGGATGGTCTTTTTCCCGGAAATCGCAGCATCGACGATCCGAAGGAGCTTGAGGAGGAGCGGCGCCTCTGCTATGTCGGCATCACCCGCGCGCGTGAGCGCCTCACACTCTGCTCTGCAAGAAGCCGCATGATCAATGGAGAGACACACCTGTCCAGAGAGTCCATGTTTGTGCGGGAGATTCCGGATGAGTACACAGAGAGGAGTGACAGCAGCCGTCCTCCCAGACCATCCAGCTATCACTTCGGCGGTCGCGAGAGCGGCTGGGACGGCAGAGGCCTGCCCTGGGACAGCGGATACCGCGACAGCTACGACAGCTACGGAAGTGGATTTGCGGGAAGCGGTACAGGAGTGGGAGGCGTCGCTTCCAGTGTTTCGGCTGTGGCAGGTTCAGGCGGCCGTAGTGCGGTGGCGGGTACTTCTGGCGGGAGAAAGCCCCTCACGTTTGGAAAGAGCTTTCAGGTTGTGAAGGCGGATCACCTGGATTATGAAGTGGGCGACCGGGTGCAGCACCAGCGCTTTGGCGAGGGGGTGGTGAAGAAGATCCAGGACGGAAGCAGGGATTATGAGGTGACAGTGGATTTTGACCGGCACGGGACAAAAAAGATGTTTGCGGGCTTTGCCAACTTGAAAAAGCTCTGAGCTTATGCGATAATGTGATTACAGTGTCGGAAGCTTTCTCCTACAGAGAGCTTATCGTTATGTATCATCAGGCACTGTCACAGCGCTGTGATCCTGAGGCTGTTAAAATATAAAAATCTGGCAGGAGGAGTAGTATGGAGAATCTTGGAGCACTGGTGAAGCTTGAAGAATTGGTGGATGCGCTGAAGAGAAGAGATGACAAGGGCGGCAGACGCGATACGATCATCATGATTCTTGCGATCCTTGGGGTGATTGCGGCTGTGGCGGGAATTGCCTACGCTGTGTATCGCTTTATGACACCGGATTATCTGGACGATTTCGATGATGATTTCGACGATGATTTTGACGACGATGAGGAGCCTCTCAGAAAGTCTGAGGAGCCTCTCGCCGAGAAAGAGGAAGAAAAGGAATAAGCTTATCGTACAGCGGGCTTGTAAATATCGAAATAAGGGAAGCAGAGGCGCGTCGTTTTACGACGCGCCTTGCCTGTGAATGAGGAGTATGTGCGCATGAAAAAAGGGGAGATCGGACAGGGCGTGATCGGAGACACATCATTTCCGGATCGCGGTTATATAGAGCGGGAGGATGGAAAGGTGCTCATCAAGCATGCCATCCCGGGCAGAGAGGTGGAGTATCGCATATTGAAGCGGCGAGGGGAGCGCGGCGAGGGGAGGGTGCTGCGGCTGATCAAGCCCTCCCCGCTGGAGACGGCGGCTCATCCCTGCCTGCACAGCGGTATCTGTGGGGGCTGTCTCTATCAGACCCTGCCCTATCCAGAGCAGCTGAAGCTGAAGGAGCGGCAGCTTGTGGAGCTGCTCCATACTGCCGCCGGACAGACATTTCAGTGGGACGGAATGCTCGGAAGTCCGGAGCCGGAGCACTATCGGCTGAAGATGGAGTATTCATTCGGTGATGCCTACCGGGATGGTCCCCTTGCGCTCGGAATGCACAGGCGGGAGAGCCACTACGACATTGTGACGACGGACCGCTGTCAGCTGGTTCATGAGGACTTCAATCTGATACTGCGGGAGACCCTGCGCATCTTCACAGAGGCGCAGATTCCCTTTTTTCATAAGCTTCGCCACAGCGGTTATCTGCGGCATCTTCTGGTGAGGCGTGGAACACACAGCGGGGAGATGCTGGTGGTTCTTGTGACGGTGTCAGAGGGCGCGTACACTGCGCCGGAGGGGCAGGAGGGCAGAGCGATCAACTTTTCTCTGCTGCTTACCCAGTGGAAAGATGCAATATTAAAGCTTCCGCTGCAGTCAGAGCTGAAGGGAATCCTTCATACTGTGAACGATTCTCCGGCGGACGCCGTGATTAACCAGGGGACAGAGGTTCTGTATGGCCAGGAGTATTTTGAGGAGACACTCTCCGGACTGCGCTTCAAGATCACACCCTTTTCCTTCTTCCAGAACAACGCGGACGGCGCAGAGCTCTTGTACCGGAAGGTCGCGGATTATGTCGGAGACACCGGCGGGAAGACGGTCTTCGATCTCTACAGCGGCACAGGAACCATAGCCCAGCTTGTCGCGAAAACCGCATCGCACACGGTGGGAGTTGAGCTGATTGAGGAGGCTGTGATTGCGGCGCGGGAGAATGCAGAGCGAAATGGTATCACAAATTGCAGCTTCATTGCGGGTGATGTTCTGAAGGTGCTGGATGAGCTGAGAGAGAAGCCAGATGTAATCATTCTCGATCCGCCGCGAGAAGGAGTGAATCCGAAGGCGCTCTCAAAGCTGGTGCGCTACCGGGTTCCGCGCATGATCTATGTCTCCTGCAAGCCATCGAGCCTGCTCCGGGATCTTGAAATCTTGCGGGAGGGCGGGTATCAGCCGACACGTGCGGTCGGCGTTGATATGTTCCCCCAGACCCCGAATGTAGAATCTATCGTCCTTCTGACCCGGGAAAAGTAAGGATTTATGCGGGTCTGACGGTTTTACATGCCGCCAAAATTTGCCGTCTGCCGACATTTTGCCGACATAAATTTTAAAATAAAAGCCGACTGAACAGGAAGTTGAACTGGACAGTCGGCTTTTTTATTATGCGATTACGGATCCGGCGGCCTTCTCGAACAGATTTACGGACTCGTTTCGCATCTCTTCTGTGTTGTGTACATACTTGTCCATTGTGGTCTGAATATTGGAATGGCCTAGACGCTCCTGGACATCTTTCAGGTTGGCACCTGCTTCGATCAGCATCGTAGCGTGAGTGTGCCGCAGGGAGTGGTAGTTGAACACGATATGAAGATCTTTGTTCACGACCCGGCTGACCACCTTAAAGCTGTCTGTGCTGCAGTAGGTCCCATCGTCCCAGATGCAGACAAGGTCCGTCGGCGGAAGGTCAACAGGGATGAATCTGGGAACTGGGACGAGCTGCTGGATAGTTTCGCCCTTTTCGTCTGTTTCCGGTTTCAGATAATATTCAGTGTAAAGTTTACCATACTTCATCCGGTTCAGATTCTTTTGGTGTTTGGCGTTTTTCAGAACGCTGCACAGCGTTTCACCGATCTTGATGGTGCGATTTGATGTTTTGGTTTTAGGCGTCTGGAAGTACCACAGAGATTTTTTCAGTTTCTTTCTGTCTTTGTTCGAGGCAGTCTGTACATCGCTGAAGTTTCGTTTCACGACCTGATGATCCACTGTAATAGTTTTCTTTTCCAGGTCGATGTTATCCCAGGTGAGGCCGAAGCACTCGCTGATCCGAAGACCGGTATAGTAGCCAATCATGATCGGGACATAGTACGGAGTAGATACCGGAAATCGTTCGAGGATCCGCTTCATGTCCTCCGGCTTGATATAGACGTGCAGCTCCTGACGGGAGTTCTCATACTTCGGGAATTTCACACGATCACAGATATTGAACTGCACATAGTGCAGCGGTTCCACTGCATAATCCAGGGCGGCAGAGAGGGTGTAGAAAGTATTCTTCAGCGTGGTTTTAGCGAAGCCTTTGGACTTCATCCTATTAACATATTCCTGAATCGCCGAAGCACTTAGCGCCTGTAGCCGGTACTTTCCAAATTCAGGTTTCAGGTGTTTTTCAATGACGGTGATGTAGGCCAGCTGGGTGTTATACTTCAGATTCATCTTCACATACTGACTGAACCAATCATCCAGATAGTCGGAGACGGTGATATCCTCCGGAGTAAACACCTGTCCGGCGGTGTTATATTCCGCTATAGCTTTAGCCAGTGCGACATCGGCTTCCTTCTTCGTGCGGAATCCGCCCTTTTCTTTACGCTGTCGTTTTCCGTTTACCTTCCCCATG
>QWCK01000571.1_pt1 | contig 79513 bp, 73 predicted proteins | sample 1972571 | NCBI WGS metagenome assembly QWCK01 (sample SAMN09866710, study PRJNA288562) | Human gut metagenome isolate term2_stool, whole genome shotgun sequencing... | isolation source: gut | host: Homo sapiens | place: USA: California | reverse complement strand
GGAGTTTATCAGAGCTTATCAGAATCAATCCGATTTCCTCCGATTAGTTCTGATTGATTCCGATAAGTTCCGATTCACTATGAGCAACATACCGCCTACCCCCTACCACCTTCTGCCACCACAGTAGCGCATCTTCATCCACCCACCTGCGCACGAGCCGCCCCACAGCTGCGCATCTTCACCCCTTCATCAGCGCACTCCCGCCCCAACCGCTGCCCCTTTCACCTACCAACCCACGTACGAGCCTCCCCACAGCAGCGCACCTTCACTCGACTCTCTCCGGTAGAGCCGCCACTTTCTTCTATAGAACACCCCACTCCTCCATGATTTTCCTCTTTTCTCAACGAAACTGCGCCCCACTCTCAGCGCATCTTCATCCACCAACCTGCGCACGAGCCGCCTTACATCATTGCACTTTTCTCTTTCCTCCTATGCAACTCCGCCCTCGGTTAGGCGTACCGCTTTGGTTGGTTATACGTGCCTGCGTAACCCTTTCTACGTAGAGGTTCAACCATAGGTACGTACCTTCTCGATAAATTGTTTAAAGTATTCGTACAAATCATTTAAACAGGTTGTATAAATCCTTTAAAGAGTTTATACAAATCCTTTAATAGATTTGTAGAAAAGGTATAGAGCTATGGTTGATCAGCTATATACAAACGCCCGAACAGATACGTATAAGCACCCGAGCAGGTACGTAAGGGCAGCTGTTGGAATAGGGAGGGGTGCGCGAAGCGGATGGGTCGGAGCGGAGCAACGCGCCCTCACTTCGGGGGCGGGGGTACGTGCGATCAGTAGCGGGAATAGGGAGGGGTGCGCGCAGCGGATGGGTCGAATTGGGGTGGCGGATGGGTCGGAGCGGGATACAGATGGGGCAGGTTGGGACGTCGGATGGGTCGGAGCGGAGCAACGCGCCCTCACTTCGGGGGTGGGAGCACCTTTATTCGGCAAAATTGATACGTATGGATGGGACGGAGCGAGGCTTATTCAGTGGGAAAGTTACGTATGGTTGGGGCGGCCGGTGGAAAGCAAGCCGCCTCCTGAGGGGTGTACGCTATGAATCGGTATACCGTGGTTGATTGATCGGAATACCGAAAATGCTTTATCCGTACGCAGGAATTGCTCTATTCGTGCATCAATATTGCTTTATCAGTGCATCTATATTGGTTATCGGTGCGGTGAGAGGGGGTTAGCGGGGCGTAGCTTCGGCGAGGAGGGGTACGTCGACCCAGCGTGCATCCGGATAGCGCGTGGCGAGTAGCTCCTTCAGGTAGGCGCGGCTCTCGTCATCGATCGGCTTCTCCTCGCGGGGATAGGCGTTATAAAGCAGGTATCGGAGCGGAATGCCGCGCCGGTCCATCGCCTCAAGACTGAGCAGCGTGTGGTTCAAACTGCCCAAGCGTCCGCAGGTAACAAACGCCATTCCGTAGCCGCTCTGCGCGACAAAATCTATCGTGAGTAGGTTCTTACGGAGTGGCACCATCAGTCCGCCTGCCCCCTCCATAAGCACTTTTTCGTACCCCATAGCCAACAGATGCGCCACATCGCTCCGAAGACGCTCAGGATCAATCGTTTTTCCGTCCATTTCTGCCGCCAAATGGGGCGATGCCGGGTAGGTAAACAGGTAACTATTACGGAAGGGCTGCGCGGCGCTATCCTCCTTAAGGAATGGCGCGAGCCGGTCGTGCGTGGCAAGGTCCTCACTAATGCCATGCATGCCCGTTTCCACCGGCTTGGAGGTGGTTACCTTTACGCCTTCGCGATGCAACAAAGCAGCCAAATAACCGGTAGAAGCTGTTTTGCCGATGCCGGTATCGATGCCGCTCACAAATATAATTTCTTGGTTCATTACGTGCTTCTTTCTAATCAAATAGTGCCTCAAAGTTACTCTATTTAGGGAAATGTCGCGCAAAAGGGAGGGGTTTGCTCGGCAAAAAGTATCTTTCGGAAGCGCTACACTTACCATATGAATATAAATAGGTAACTTAGCCGACAGAAAAGAAACGTTCTAAGACGAGAAAAACATGTTGGGAGCAATTGTGGGCGATATCGTAGGATCGCGCTTTGAGTTTGATAATCATCGGGATAAGGAGTTTGAGCTTTTTGGCAACGGAGTGGGCTATACAGACGATTCCATCTGCACGATTGCCGTAGCAGATGCGCTCCTGAAGGGGAAATCGTATGCGGCATCGCTGCAGGAGTGGTGCCGTCGTTACCCGAATCCGATAGGGAGCTACGGAAGCGGCTTTGCTCGTTGGATCAAAGAGGATAATCCTCAGCCGTACGGAAGCTACGGCAACGGCAGCGCGATGCGCGTATCGGCTTGCGGTTGGCTGGCAGAACGCGACGAAGTGTTGGCTGAAGCACGCAAATCGGCGGAATGTACGCACAATCATCCGGAAGGAATCAAAGGAGCAGAGGCAACCGCGCTGGCGATCTGGATGCTCCGAAGCGGCTATTCAAAAGGTGATCTTCGGGATACCATTACGAAGCAATTTGGCTATAATCTCAATATGACGTGCGACGAATTGCGCAAAACGTACCAATTCGATCCCTCCTGCCAGGGCACCGTGCCGCAAGCGTTTGTATGCTTTTTGGAGAGCGAAAGCTTTGAGGATACCATCCGCCTCGCCATATCCATCGGCGGCGATAGCGATACGCTGGCAGCCATTGCCGGCTCGGTGGCGGAAGCATACTACGGAATCCCGAACGAAATTGCCGCAAAAGCACTGACCTATCTTCCCAACGAGATGATCTCCGTGATCGAAGAGTTTACGGCTCGTTACGGCGATTCACTAGAGCCGCTGATCAAACAATGCCGCTACTACGATGGAAGAGACCTTTTTCCGGAAGATCCGAAGTACATGCTTCGTTGGCAATTTGAGTATTTATGGGTGCATTCCACCTCCGTGCAGTGCGAAAAAGTGGTGAAACACTACAAGGAAGCAGGCTTAGCCGATTTGGAACCGAACGATGGTGTGCCCATGTCGCTCAAAGCTGTTCTGTACAAAGGTTTCGTGCAGTCGGGGAACCGAGTATGCCCCGAGGGCGAAACACCGCAGAGTTGCTTCCGCTCGTGGTACCGAAATAGCTATATGCATGATGCTCTTTGATGGAGAAAGAGCGGCTGTTTCAAATTAATTTCGTACATTTGCCGACTGAAAGCGCAATTATCGTGCCGAACGCACTACGGGAGTTATGATGCTTAGGCTCCCAAGCAGCTCAGCACAACGAAGTTGCGGAAAGGAACGAAGTAGTAATATAAACTATGAGCGTGGGCGTGGTATGCTCGGGCTCACAATTAGAATAGAAGTAATGTCACGAGTTTGTCAAATCACCGGAAAGCGTGCTATATCCGGCAATAACGTGTCGCACTCCAACCATCGTACAAGGCGACAGTTTGACGTCAACCTCTTCTCAAAGAAATTCTATTGGCCTGAGGAAGGGTGCTGGATAAAGTTGAAGATATCGGCAACCGGTTTGCGGCTGATTAACCGCGTCGGCTTGAATGAAGCTATTAGAAGAGCGGTAGAAAAGGGTTACCTAACAGAGGCTACAATCCTCGAAAACCCCGAAAAATAAGGAAGGAGAGAGAACATGTCGAAGAAAGGTAAGGATGCACGGGGACAGGTGATCCTCGAATGCACGGAGATGAAAGATAGCGGGCTGCCCGGAACAAGCCGCTATATCACCACCAAGAACAAAAAGAATACGACCCAACGCTTGGAATTGAAAAAGTATAATCCTATTCTCAAGCGCTACACGATTCATCGCGAAATTAAGTAACCTTCTGGAGAAAGCGTAACGAACTATGGCAAAAAAATCAGTTGCAACATTTAGAGGCGGTAGTAAAGACGGCCGCGCCTACTCCAAAGTAATCCGCATGATTAAGTCCCCCAAGACGGGAGCTTACTGCTTTAAGGAAGAAATGGTACTTAACGAAGCCGTACAGGATTGGTTCAAAAAGAAAATCTGATCCACTAAAATTACTGTGCTCGCCCTACAGCAAGCACTAAATCAATAACAGAGAGAGGTTCGCCGTATTATGGGGAACCTCTTCTCTTTCACCGGTTTCCTGACAGCCGTATATAGCTTTTATTCAAAAAGTCAGGTTCCTTTTGCTGAGTTGAGTTGTCACCTTTCGTACGGATAGGGCAACCAGCGCAATGAATCTCTGCTTGCGTTGCAGCATTTATACCTCAAATTGAGGGAAATCAGCTACCTTTGAGGGCAGCAATCAATGGATCCGGTTATGATGCAGATACGAATTTTTTCCCGGCTTAAGTGCGCTCTTTTCACCGCGCTCTGCGCCGTTTGTTTCTTTTGGGATGCACAGGCACAGCTATCTGTAGCCGCCGTTCCATCGGAAAGCTCCACGCTGCTGCGTGCTTGCAGTGATCCGATTGAATTGCGCGTGCCGTCCCCTGCGGCCATTGAAAGCCTCGTTGCTGCCGAAGAATCCTCTCTGCTTCGCGATCGCTACGCCATTGCGCTCCCGATCGATACAGATCTTTCGATGCAACGTAACGGCGTTTGTCGGTACGACAGTAACGGAAGTGCGGTATGGGAACTGGCTCTCCGCGCCAAAGGTGCCTGTTCACTTCAATTTTTCTTTGACCAATTCGAGTTACCAAAGGGAAGCCGTCTTTTCATTCTTTCCCCTCAAGGTGAGGTACTTAAGGGTGCTTTTACGGAAGCGAACAATACGCGTTTAGGAACTTTATCAACAGCACCGGTAAAAAGCGATTGGGTTGTGTTGCGCTACGAAGCACCCATCGGCTCAACTCAGGCACCTTTGCTCCACATAGCTTCGGTAAGTTACGGCTTTCGCGAGCTGGCACCCTTTCCCGCTGAGGATAAACACGAAAAAGGGGAGCCTTGGATGCGCGGAACCTATCCATGTGCGCCCAACATCGTATCGTTGCCCAAATTGGACGAAGTAAAGCGCAGCCTCGTACTGATGATTGTCCGCGGCACCACCGTTTGCACCGGTGCTTTGATTAACAATACTTCCAAAGACGGCACCGCATACGTACTCACGGCTTCGCACTGTGTCAACGGAAGTTTTTCCCAAAAAGGCGATCGCGCTTTTATGGATGAATCGGCGCGCCAAACCGTATTCTTTTTCAACTTTTATTCACCCATCGGGAACAAATTGATCCGTGGTGTGGAGGAACAATCCCTTGCCGGAGCGGAGATTGTAGCCATCGACGAAGCGCATGATTTATGCCTACTTCGCATTATGGGCGTCGAAAAAGAGGGGAAAACGGCTTCCGGCGGCATCCCCATCACCTATCAGCCCTATTTCGCAGGCTGGAACGCAACCGGTAAGCCTAAAGGACCATTCTACGGCATACATTGCCCCTCCGCTTCGGTAGCACGCTATAATCTGTGTGAAGAGGAATCTCTATCGCTGAGCGACTTTGATGCCGGCGCAATGGTGTGGAACAGCTCCCATTTTCACATCAAAAGATGGGATATCGGCACCACGGCGGGCGGCTCCTCCGGCTCTCCCCTTTTGGACAACAAACTCCACATTATCGGTGCTTTAACGGGTGGAAAATCCTATTGCGAAACACCTATCAACGATTTCTACTACTCCATTGAGCGATGCTTTACGGGGAATGGCGCGGATAGTCTCTATCTGAAGCCCTTTTTGGATCCTTCCGGAACCGGTGCAACTACGTGCGATGGGCTCGACCCGTACGCTCCGCTCTCGATGCTCCTACTGTCCCATCATCGCTACGCTCCGTGGCGGGATTCCGTTGAAACGGTGGCTCCACCGAGCGAAATTGACGGATTGCTCACCGCCTACCACATAAAGGCAAAGAGCGAACTACACGGAGTAATTTTGGTAGCGGAAACGCCCTACGCGGATGACGGAGCCCTGCAGATTGTTGCTTACGCAAAAGGCGCAGATGGAGGGCTGAGAGAGCTCTATCGAGCCGACTATACGCTCCCCGCCTTCCAGCGCATTGCGGGCGGAGGCACCGAGTTCATCGAGCGCACCTTAACGGGGCCGATTGCTACCTATATTCCGCTCCGCAACATTGTGTCACTCAACAAGGGCGAAATGCTCTACATCGGCTTGGAAACGAAGCAGGGAAAGCGGCTGCCGTTCGTGCCGTATCGCACCAAAGCCACCGCCAATCTGAGCGGAGCTACCCTGTACCGAACCATCGGAAGTACAGAATACGTGAACAGCGCACCGTACAAAGGCTATTATTGGATAGATGCGCTTGTAAAGCCTAATGAGGAACCCACCGATTCGCTCCAAACCAAACGACCCATTCCTACAGCTTTTGTGTTCGGAAACGTATTGCGCATTATCATTCCCAAGAACTTTGACCGGGAAGTGACCGCCTCCCTTTACACAATGCGAGGTGAACAACTTATTAGTCGCACTACACAAGAGGAGGTTTGCGACATTGTGCTCCCTGAAACAGCACGTGGTGACTGGCGCGTACTATACCTGAAATACGGCAAAGAGCACTACGGCATGGTCGTCTACATCAATCCGTAAGCCGCCCCGAGCCCATCAGCCGACCGTCCGCGCCCCATTCCTCAGATGCGCGCCTAAGCCGTCAGCGGTATCCATACGCTACACTCAGCCCCAACTTCCCTATCCGCTAGCCGCCTGTACTTATCCGCCGATCGCTCGCACCCAATCCACTAGCCATCCGCACCCATCTACAAGCCGAGTAAGTCCACACTACCCTATCCGTCTTAGGGCATCCTGAGGCGAAAGGCCACACACCTCACTCCCGATACCTATATACCTATCAATTGATATGTATATACCTCTCGATTGATACGTATATACCTCTCATTCGATACGTATATACCTTTTGCGAAGTGGCTCTTTTGCGGAGAGATGAGCGAAAGCGAGGCGTCCCGAATAACCGATGGAAATATCACGGAGGGAAGGATATAGACGCACACTTTTCTTTTGCTTTTTTATAGAAAAAGGGTACCCATCATATCGCAAATGATCAGCCCCCTTTTGTTGCGGAGAGGGAGGATCTTTCTCTTGAACTCTTACAAATAGTCATAGATGTTCAATCTTTTGTTTTTTAGCATTTTGTGTTCTTGTCTGATAAAATGAGATTTCATAGAAAATCTTTGGTGATATCGATTTTTGGGTGTAATTTTGGGTGCAGAAATTACACACCCAGACAATATGAGTATCAAACGCAATATCATCTTCGCCCTTGAGAGTCGCAAGAAAGCAGGCATTCCCATCGTGGAGAATGTGCCTATTCGCATGCGTGTGAACTTCGCCTCTCAGCGCATCGAGTTTACTACGGGCTATCGCATTGATGCTGTTAAGTGGGATGCTGACAAACAGCGGGTCAAAAATGGCTGCACCAACAAGCTCAAGCAGTCGGCTGCCGAAATCAATGCTTCGCTCCTCGGATACTATACCGAGACACAAGAGATCTTCAAGAAGTTTGAGGTCGATGAAGTGATGCCTACGCCCGAGCAAATTAAGGAGGCATTCAACGCACTGCACAGACCAGCGGAAGAGGAAGCGAAGCCCTCCAAAAAGAAAAAAGCCACGGAAGGCAGTAATTTCTATAAGGTCTTTGATGAGTTTGTGCGTGATTGTGGACGACAGAATGATTGGACGCATTCCACCTATGAGAAGTTTGCAGCCGTGAAGAACCACCTTTCGAACTTCCGGGAGGGTCTGAACTTTGAGTCTTTCGATGAGAAGGGACTGAACGACTATGTCGCTTATCTTCGTGAGGTCAAGGACATGCGTAACAGCACCATAGGCAAGCAGCTGGCATACCTCAAATGGTTTTTGCGTTGGGCTTTCAAGCAAGGAGTGCATCAGAACAATGCCTACGACACTTATAAGCCCAAACTCAAGAGCACGCAGAAGAAAATCATCTTCCTGACGTGGGATGTACTGACGAAGCTCCGAGAGTTCGAAATACCTGCCAACAAGCAGGCTCTCGAACGAGTGCGTGATGTATTCCTCTTTCAATGCTTCACTGGCTTGCGTTATTCGGACGTGTTCAACCTCCGACGAGGCGATGTCAAAGACGAACATATCGAGGTGACCACCGTTAAGACCTCGGACAGCCTGATCATCGAACTGAACAATCACAGCAAGGCGATTTTGGATAAATACAAGGATGTGGTATTTGAGGACGATAAGGTCTTACCAGTCATTACCAACCAAAAGATGAATGACTACCTCAAGGAACTGGCAGAACTGGCAGGCATAGACGAATCTGTGCGTCAGACATACTACCGAGGCAACGAGCGAATAGACGAGGTCACGCCCAAGTATACCCTTCTCGGCACGCATGCAGGTCGTCGCACCTTCATCTGCAACGCCTTGGCACTGGGCATTCCGCCCCAAGTGGTGATGAAATGGACGGGACACAGCGACTACAAGGCGATGAAGCCCTACATCGACATCGCTGACGACATCAAGGCAAACGCCATGAGTAAGTTCAACCAATTGTAACCCCCAAACAATATGAGCCAAAAAATAAATAAAACGGAGCCACAGGGGTTGTCGCATGTTGTACGAGCAATAGGGGCAGACCTTGAGCAGACGCAAGTACGGTTGATTACTTCGGCAAATGCGGATATGCTCTTCCACTATTGGAAGGTGGGGCATTTTATCCTTTACCTCCAAGAGAAAAATGGTTGGGGAGCGAAAGTTATACACAAGCTCTCTCAAGCGATACGACAACAGTACCCAGATAAGAAGGGTTACTCTGCCCGCAATCTGACATATATGTGTCAGTTTGCCAAGGCTTATCCCTTGGAAGTCTTAATGCAGTTGGGAGAGACAGATAAGGCTTTAGTGAATCCTTCTGTGGAGAAAGTCTTGAAGCAAACAAAGGCTCTCAACGAAATTGTGCAACAACCTGTTGCACTAATTCAATCCGCAGACAATCTGTCGAATGAAATTACGCAACAGGCTGTTGCGCAATTATGGAAAGTGTCCGAAACGCTTTCAGCTATCTATCATCACGACATAGAACGGATAGAGGAGATTTTCAAGCGTTCAGCAGTTGTACGCACCAATTGGGCAAGCAACGTCATCCTTTTGAACAGCAAGCTGCCTTTGGGAGAACGCTATTGGTATATCACACAGGCGGTCGCCAATGGGTGGAGCCGTAATGTCCTCCAGGCACAAATAGAGACCAATCTATTCGCACGGCAGATAGAAGCAAAGAAGGTGAACAATTTCTCGGTGCGACTGCCACAGCCTCAGAGCGACCTTGCCAACTATCTGATGAAAGACCCTATATTTTCGACATCATGGGACAGACGGAACAGATGGCGGAGCGAGACATCGAGCGTCAACTGGTGTTGCACATCACAAAGTACCTGCTGGAGATGGGTAGTGGCTTTGCCTTTGTGGCACAGCAGAAGCATTTTCAGGTGGGCGACCAAGACTTCTATGCCGACCTTGTCCTCTACAATATTCAACTGCACGCATACGTGGTGATTGAACTCAAAGCCATACCGTTCAAACCCGAATATATGGGGCAACTCAACTTCTACATCAACGTGGTGGATGACACCCTACAAGGAGAAAACGACAACAAGACCATCGGACTGCTCCTCTGCAACGGCGGAGACAAGGTGGTGGCTCAATATGCCCTCTCGGGCTACGACCAGCCCATAGGGGTAAGCGACTATCAACTCACCAAGGTAATACCCGAAAATCTGAAATCGGCTCTACCTACGATTGAAGAGGTAGAAGAGGAGTTATCCAAGGTCAAGAAGTATATGAAATAGAAAGACTTATGAATAGCAAGACTCGCTCAAGAAATAATCCTGAATCAATGGTGCCTAATATTATGGTTGTCGTAGGCTACAATGACATATACGGAGATTACACAAAAGTTAATGTGCCTGATTTGTTAAAAGGAATTCCAACGTTGTCTTTATTACATTATATTACCGAACAAACAAGTAAGGTTATATATTCGTTTGGAAATCAGAACTTGCAGCGTACACTCTTACATGAAATGAGTAGATACCTACCCAAAGAAATTAGAAAGAAAGTTCAGGACTTTATGTGGCACCACAAGTCTATTAGCTTCTTAGACTTCTTTGGATGTACCCTATTATTAGGATTAGCATTACAGAACTTTTATCCTCATGCAGTAGATGATAATGAATTGCCTTTATGTCAAGACGAGTACGAAGCGGTGTTTAAGGCGATTCTTTATTGCAATCAACGTTGGACAAATGAGCAATCTCAAGAATTGAATAATCGCAATTGCGACATCATCCCTACTTCCATACGTCTTGACTTGCCTATTGTAGAATTCAAATTACATAAAGACTTTATAGTACAAATATACAAGGCTTTCTGTTTCTTTAAGTTTTGTGAAAATGATAAGGAGTTCTCAATATATCTGCAATCTTTCTGTAAGAATAAATCAATTAAACATTGGGAAGATTACATATTGAGACTTTTTAAATTCTTCGAGACATCACTGAAAAGCCAGTATATAAAAGTTTCTGATAATATCGAAAGTGTAAGCCGTTTCTTCGATAAGTATGTAGTTGACATTGATGATTGTAAAGATTTATGGGATGGACACAACGCATTACAATACTTCAGGAATCATTTTCTTCTAAAAATCACATGCGACACATATCTACTTCTTAATGCAAATCTTTTGATTGACAAATTGTACCAAGGAATGAAGTTTGATTTTTATAGGGAGGGAAAAACAAAATATAAATCGTATCCTGATTTTAATTCTGATTTAGGCACAAGGTTTTCAGAACCACATCTTTTATATCGATTGATGCAAAAGATTTATTCGGACAATCCAGAGGTTTCCATGTTTACTGGGGAACAATTAAAGCAAAAAGGTGTTGTTGGAGAACCAGACATGTATTTACGCATAGGGGATTCCTTGTTCTTATTTGAATATAAGGATGTTACACTAGGGGATAATGTAAAATATTCTCGCAATTTTGAGGTGATTAAAGAGGGAATTTGTGATAGAATATGCAAGTATGATGATAGAAGCAAGAAAGGAGCTGGACAATTACTCTATACTATTGAGCGTATTTTTCAAGAAAATCTAATGACAGAGTTTGACCCGAGTGTAACTAATGTATCAGAAGTGTATCCCATCATACTAACGACTGATAGGTCTTTTTCCGCAATAGGAGTAAATGCACTTGTAACACAAGAATTCTCAAGAATGAAAAAGGATCATCCTATTAACAAAAAAATATTCATATCTATACCTATTATTGTCGAATTGGATACAATTGTTTTATGTGCAAAAGAATTGCATGATAAAACCACTAATTTGAGGGAAATGCTCAAAAAATACCTATGTGAAAACTCCAGCAAACTAATTCCATTTAGCACCTATATGTATGATAATTATCTGAAAAAGAAAAAGATGGAATTATCAGAAATTGAGCTTTTATTTGGTGATCTTTTTTCGTAATGAAGATAATGTATTGTAAAATGCACTACAAGAAACTGAACCAAACAGCTTCTTGGAGTGCTTGCTATATTCTCAACTGTTTCATTAATTTGCCTTGCTCCTGATTGATGCGTTCCTGTTGGAGCTGCAGTTCCGCTTGTCGTTTCAGAGCTTGCTCGTAGTCGCTGACCTTCTGCTCCAACTGCTGAATGGCCTGTGGGTTGCGTTGCGTGATGAATATGCTGTCCAGATGCTCAAAGTCTGCATCTGTGGCTTTGCCCTGCATACGCAGGAAGCGGTATCGCAGGTCGTAATCAGAGGCGGTTCGCAGTTGGTTCGCCCCCATAGCAAATAACCAACAACTTACCATAACCAATCCGCAAACCAATCCAAGTAGAATGCGCTCCGCCCACTGTACGCTTGCGAATAGTGAGTAGTTCTTAAACGCTACAGGCTTTTGCTGCCGGCTGATAAGCTGTTGCAATGCATCAAACTTGGGGTCGAGTTTTTTGCCCGACTCTGAGAGTGCTGCCAAAACAAAAAGTTGATGCTCCTTGATTTTGGCTTGAGTCTCTTTTGAGAGATGAATTTGTACGGCTTCTTGCGTTGTAGAGCGCTCTGCTGTTGAGTTGGCAGGCTGTTCTGCAAGCGTGGTGCGTAGTTCTGCTTGCGCCTTACTGATGGCTTTACATTCTTGCTTGAGTTCTTCGAGAATATCGAGGATAGGTGCTATTTCGTTATTCATACAGTTATAATTTTGAGGTGATTAAATTCTACGTTTGCGGTTGTCTCTATTGCGGAGTTTCTTTTGAAAGCGGAGTTCATCCACATCTACGCCTCCGCTGGGCATCGGCATCATCAATATTTCGCTGATAGCATCGGACAAGTCGGTGGTAAGTCCGCCTTCATCGGCAGATTGTGCCACAGGCTCTTTCTGCTGATATAGGTCGATATTTCGTTCAATCTCCGCATTGATTCGAGAGAACGAGCAGGAGCGGTCTATCTTTGAGCCGCTGAAGCTACAGCCCTCTTTCTCAAAGATGACCCCTTGCACGACATCGCTGTTGCCTTTCGTCTTGAAACGAGTGGCAATGCCTTGTCGTTGCAATCCTGCGGAAAACTCTTTCCAATTCCGTGATTGGGGACCTCCTTTACGGCATCGAAAATCTCGTAGCGTAATTTGTCCTCTCCACGCAGGCGGTGCCGATTCACCGCTTGTTTTCCTTTGCCGATCGTCAATCCGTATCGTTCGGTGAGTTCACGGCAAATCTTCGTGGAGCGGAACTTCTCGTTGCGGTCGCTGATCGTCTTGCCGTCATTGCCGATTCGGTTGATGCAGATGTGCAGGTGCGGATGCAGGCGGTCGCTGTAGCCCATCCGCCTAAGATATTCGTTGGCGATCTCCGCCATTTTAGCATCGCTCAGCACCTCCGCATCGTAGGCGGAAAAGGACAAGATCGTGTGGCAAATGCACTTCTTCACGTTGGGTCGCATAGAGGCTTGCAGGGCAAAGTCGGATGTGGCTTCACGAGCGGACGAACTCCGCACACCATCGGCTTGTAAAATCTTGGCTTCCCCCTCACGCTTGCCGAGCATATAGCTCACCACTCCGCCAAAGTTCGTCCCCTTGATAATCTTGGCTATCATGACTTCAGTCGTTTCAAAAGTTCGTGAATGATCCTGCACAGTGCCTCCATATCCTCTTGGAGTTCAGTGATGCCGAAGGCGTTGAGTCTGTGGGCAATCTGATTGAGATTGTTTGCCATGCCTGAAACGGTGCGAATGAGTTGCATCTCCTCGGGCTTGACACGAGCTTTCACTTCCGCCTCGGCGATGAGCAGACGGAGAAATTCGGTACGGCAAACAGATGCCTCCTTGGCTTTTCCCAACAGGGTGTAATACTCTACAGTGTTGAGTCGCAGGAGCACTTTGTATCTTCGTTTCTCGGACAAGGACATGGTGGGTCGCCCACCTTTGTTCTTCTGTTCCATATCTATTCTTTTTCTTGATGAGACCAACGGGATTTTCACCTCCCGCAGTGGGGGCAAGTAGGTTTTGAGACACTCAAAACACAAACTTGCTACCCCAATAGCTGTTATCTTCTCATACCTCGCTTCCTGTCCTGTGGCAAATGCCGTTTTGCCTTGATTTCAGTCTGACGAATGAGCCATTCGTTTAGATCTTTGTTGTCTCGGTACAGAGCAGATTGGTCGGTGACCTTCGGGCAGAATTGCCTTAGAACGTCCAATGCTTTTCGTCCTGCTTCATCGTTGTCCAATAAATCTCCACCACTTGATACCTACGCAGCCGAGGAGCGACTTTAGAGAGTATTGCCAGAGAGTTCAGCACAACCACATCGCTTGCGGCATCGGGCTTGATGGTCTGCCAAGAGAGGAAGTCCATAAAGCCCTCAAATAGTTGCAGGTGTTCACTGCCTTGTGCAAATGTCGTCTCCGCTTTCGGGGCGATGCACCCCTTGAAAAAAGGATTGCGAAGTTCCCAACCTCCCTTGTCGTTTGGGAAGCCGATGGCGCAGTAGGAGCTACCGCATACGCTGTAATTGATCTCGGAGCAATATTCTCTCGCCACGGAAAGACTTACCGCTCTTTTGGAAATGTATTCCGACAATTTGGGATGCGTCAGCGGACGCACGGCAAGCAATTCGAGTGATGACGAGGGAGAAGATGTGACCTTGTTTCCGCCAAAAGAAAAAGAGGCGGTCTCACGCTGATTTGAACTACCGAGACACTGCACGGCTTCGGGAAAGTTGCAGTGGGTTAGGGCACAGACAAGGTCTATGATGTCCCCGTGTCCGCCCGTGCCGAAGTCGTACCACAGATTATGCTCCGTATTGACTTTGAATGAGGGTGTGTACTCCTGCCGAAGTGGGGAGCGATACCAGTGGTTGATGCCCTTTATCCGTGCAGGCGTATAGCCTTGCTGTTGCAAATAGTCCGTAATGGGAATTTGCCTGATTTGCTGTATGTCCATATTGTTGTTGTTTGATTTTTTTCTTTGGCGGAAAACCGTCTTCCGCCTTTGGTCGGACGGCGTACACTATAGGCACCCCTTTGCGTCCGACCAACGTCTCAATAGCAATACTCTCTGTTGAAACACTGAAGTTGCCCAGCGTGCCGATAATGGCTTCACCTGCTTGTAGCACAATGGGTGGAAGTGAGAATTCATCCGTAACATGGATGAGCGATGCTTTCCAAATGTTTTCGTATTCGTTCGTGTTCATCATCGCCCTCCTGTCTTTCGTCCTGCCAATTCCAGCGCAAGGTCGGCATCCACAATTATCTTGCGACCAATTTGTGTAATGGCACGATTAATTTTACCACTTTGCTTGATACGATTAGCCGTAGGGAGGCTACACCCAAAGAGGCGTACAATGCCAGCCAAGCCGTACACATATCGTCTTTCTTTTTGAGAGGAGGAAGACATTGTTGTTTCTCCACTTGTGGACATAATACCGTGTTGTGCAAGGAAGAGTAATTCTTCACCTGTCATCTGCCACACGGGCTTATCCAGCAATTCATTGATCGTCATACTATACTATTCCTTTTGAAGTGAATAAACCGCCCCTGCGCACAGGGCATTCAGTCAGTTCTGACGATGCAAATGTATAACGCTAATTCACTGTCTCAAAACATCATAGACATAGCGGGAACAATAGGGATAAGTCGGGAAATTAAGAAGTCTCAAAAACGATTGTAGCGCACTTAATAATGGAATAATATCTACAGGTTGGACTGCTCATAGATAATCGTTTTTGAAGCCTTCAGAGGTTCCTTTGTTCTCTTTTTTTAAGAAAATAGGTTCTCCGCAGTGTTAAACCCGCATCTTCTTTCGTCCTACTCAATATAAGTTCATATCTTTGTAGAAAAATAAGATATACTAAAGCATCATGGCACAGAAGAAAGAACATAGTAACCTCATCAAGGAGCATTTGAAGAAGCGAGGTATCACCCAAACGTGGCTCGCCAAAGAATTGGGTATGAGTTTCAGCATCACCAACGCATACGTTTGCAATCGTAAGCAACCTAATCTCGCCATTATTTTCAAAGTAGCGGAATTACTCAGTGTGTCACCAAAACAATTAGTGAAGCAACTTCAGAGCAGTACAAGCATAAAAACTAACATGAATAAAGCAATAAAGGGAATAAAAAACTTCATATTTGTAGGACTGGTACTAGTGCTGTCCTTTGCTGCTTGTAATAAGGACAATGAGACAACTGAAGCAATTGCATTGACCCAAATGGTGCTTTTGGTGACATTGTGTAGAATGACTCCACAAAGGTTGGTGGTATAATGCATAACACTAAATAACTTCCTAAAACAATGATTTATTTCTAAAAAACGATAATATGTTAGACGGTATAAGAAACTATCTATCAATGGAAAGTACTGGCGCTTTGATGGTGTCGGGCGAATGGGGTTGTGGTAAGACTTATCATATAGAGAAAGTGATAATACCGACCTTACGACGGGAAGGATGGAATCCAGTGAAGGTTTCATTATTTGGTATTGAGTCGGTTAATGAAATACCACTTCGAATAGCAGATAATTATAAACGGGCAAAGAGCGATAAAGGTGAAAGAACAGAGAAGGAGAAAAATAAATCGAGGCTGTATGGTTGGGGAAAGGAGAAGGTTGGCAAGGTTGTAGCCAAAGGGGCACAATTCGCGTCTAGTATATCATGGCTAGAAAGTTTTGTGGACGTGAAAACATTAGTTGGTAACAATAGCGTGATAAATACAATTGATGTTCATACTCTCTTGGGAGTCATCAATGACTTGGTTGAACAACGAGGCTATAAGGTGATAGTGATTGCCAACAACTCTTATATGCAGCAAAAGGGTGAGGCAGAACTTGTGTTCAAAGAAAAGGTGATAGAGAAAACCTTGGTATATGAACCAGATGTGGTGTCCATCTTTAAGGAATTATGTGGGAAGGGCTATTCTTCACCATTTACCGCATTCATGACGGCTCAAAAGGCGGTGGAGGTAATTGATCCGAGTTATCCATCATATAAAGAAGATAAAGGTTTGCAGGTTGAACTGCATAACATCAGAATACTGAAATTCTCATTAGCCCATTTTAGCAAGATTTATGAGGTATGCAATGCTTTCCTGAAGGATGAGAATAAAGATACTGCTGATAGCTTTCTCCTGTCTTTATGGGCTTGTACGGTAGGTGTTGCTATTGAATATAAAAAAGACCGTTTGACCTATAAAGATAGGTTGCAGTTTGCTCAATATGTTGAACTGTCATCAATTGACTGGGAGTTTGGTGACTATGACAGGAAAGCAGACGGATTGTTTGATGAAACGCAAGAAGATGAGGAACAGGAAAAGCAGAAGGAAGAAAAACAACGCGAATATACAAACCGTCGTATTACGTACATCTTTAAGAAGTTGGTGAAAGTTCATAATTTCCCTGTCATTGTTTCACCGCAGATATTTGACTTTGTTACGGCAGGTATGTCATTGGATAAGGAAGGACTAAAAGCGGTGTGGGAAGGATATAAAAATCAAGTGCAAAGGAATAATATAAACCCCGCATATGCACTGTTGCAGAAGTTTATACATTCGCAATGGGATATGAGTAATAAAGAAATGGCGGATGCTGTGATGCAATTGGCGCAGTATGTGGAAGACGGGGAATTCTGTGATAATATGGCATACGTTAATTCTGCTACATATCTTCAGCACTTCTATCCTCTTACCTCTTTTTCTAAGGAGGATATGCAAAAGAAAATTCGCTGTGGCATTGACAAGATGTATGAAAGCATAGATACGCCGAACCTTCTTGATAAGCTAAATCTGGATGTTGTCGAAAGTGCGATCCCCCAGGAAAGCCGATGGGTGGTTGAGTATGAACGTGAGAAGATGAATGAAATAACGAAAGCCAATTTAGATGCAGATATTAAAGAGGTGCACCGCCAGTTTATCGAAGACCTACCCACTTTAGCCAATAGACTGACTATTCAGTATGGAGATACCAAGACACCGGATTTCCTAAGTTATCCAATATTAAAGCATATTCCGAAGAAGGATATTATCAAGAAGGTGAATAATATACAGCCCAAAGAAGTGATGGCTCTCTATCAAATACTGAACGGACGTTTCTTACAACAGGATCCATATCTCAAAGTATATAATGCAGAATTGCCATTTGTGAGGAATTTGGAGCAAGCCTTAGCGCAGAAAAATGACAATAAAACGACCTATGCAGATATTCTGATTGAAGACTATCTGAAGGATATAATTAAGAAAATACAGAAGTAAGAAGCGATGGTAAAAATAGCTGATTTCAAGAAGTTTGTAGATGGTTTATTGAAGCCAGTGAACAATAAGGCTGGGAAAGTAGATGCCCGTATCAAGGCACTGCTTCCATCTGCCGGTGATGAAATAATCCTGTATAAGGATTTCCAGAGGCTGGGTAAAGGCTTGCTGAGAGAGCAACTACTGGACGGTGTGGATAACCAATGCTATATAGATATAGTGGAGATTATTCATAATTATCTTGGCTGGAATCAAAACGCCATAAAGGGTTTTAGTGACCCTTGTTGGCAAGACGTAATAGCAGCCTGCAGGGAGGAAAAGCCCTTGCAGCAAACAGATTGCCTGAAAGAATATGACAAGGAGCACAGACTCGCAGCAGCGGCAAAGCGGTTGAGAGAGTTTGGTCTCCAAATAAAGATTGAAGGATGCAGCTATGTGACAGAAAATGATGATATAGTTTTTGATGCCTTGATCAAATGGATTCGCGAGGCAGGTGGAAGAAGGTTTTTGAAGATGCTGTTAGCGCAGATGGAATATATGGAACCAGAAGGAAGATTTTTGACCGATATGAACGGCAATACTCCCAATCCTAAGGATGTGATAATAGTAAAGCCATACAATTATCTTGTAAATTTGGCTTTGGCAAATATCAAAGCAGATGGAGGAAGTAATAGAGAGGCTACAAAGGCATTCGGAAAGGCTATAGGACTGGCAACTGATTACTGTTTCTTTAAATACCCTGTTCAGAACTTCGGAAACTTATGGGGAGATTTATTCCACAGAGATAGAGACACGGTGGAGTTTTTTAGGGATTTGGTGTATAAGGAGAGTATCTTTGGATTGACGCAACATTCTGTTTGGTTTACTAAAATGTTCTGTGAGCGTGTACTTATGTATATGCACGACACTAGTAGGGTGTTGGAAGGTGGATACACATTTGATGAATATAAGCGATTGATGAACCATGTCCTATCTATTTCGGATACGGTGAAGTGCGTGGAACTAAAAAAAAACAATTTGGATAAACTGGGAATCCAAGCTATAGAACATTTGATCTATGATGTGACAACAGGTGATGACGTATTAAACAAAGGATTCAGAACGCCATTGGATGAAAAAAAAGTGAACGCTGCTAACAAACCACTGATTAAAGCAAATGGTAAGATATATGCTTTGCCGGTTACAATAGGCTCATGGGGGTGGTTTGAGGCTCTGATGACGGTTGTACGCAATCAAGAAAAAGAGGACAACAAGAAAAACATAGATAAGGAAGTCGGAGAGTTGATAGAGGTTTATATCAAGGAGAAACTTGACGAAAAAAGCATTACGCATTGTTGTGGTCATTATCTTCATCCAGTTGATGGTGAAGCAGATCTTGTCATTGAGGCCACAGAAGGTATCATGCTTTTTGAAATAAAGAAGAAAAGTCTGACTAGAATGGCAAAGTCTGGTGATGAATTCAGAATTGTAGCAGATTTACTGGGAAGCCTTATAGATTCACAGGCCCAATGTTTTAGAACATCACATCTTATGATTAAAGATGGATATGTGGATTTGGATGATGGAAACGGGAATGTGACACGGGTAGAGAAACAGGGTAAAACGGCTGAGTGCATCTCGGTATGTCTAGGTGCTTTTGGTCCACTCCAAGACAGAATGCTCATCAAGAGTATTATGGATGAAATGTGTAATAATCCGTTGACTGCTGAGTATGATGGCATTGACAAACAAACCCTCAAAGATGTTAAGAAGTTCAACAAGGACATGCAGAAATGGATGCCTTTCTTAAACGAAGAGAAAACCAACTGTGATTCTAAAACGAATCCTTTCTTCAATAGTTGGTTCTTAGATTTAGAACAATTAATGCTAATTGTGAAGGAATCAAATTCAAACGACGAACTGCTGGCTCGACTGCTAGAGACAAAGTACGTAACCACGGGGTCATATAATTTCTATAGAGAGCGCAGAGTGGTAAGGATGATGAATGGTAATAAAGAGTAACGTTATGGAGAAGATGGAATTACAGAAGCAGGTATTGTTGTCTTATAGCGTAGTCTATCCAGACCGACACGATAAGATAGAAGACTTGTTGGCTAATGTTCCATCAAATACTGCCATAGAACTTATTTCATATAATCTCTCAAAGAAGGTGAATCAGTTTATTGGTGAGCATGATTTCGACATTTGGGCACCATGGATAATGAAAACGCGAAATGATGTAAAGAATCCTGTTGGTCAGTATGCTCAACAATATAACCTTGGGAACTATGCCCTTATAGATAAATATGCTATGCTTCTGCTTATTAGCAGACTTTTGACTTGTTATAATGGGAGAAATGAAGAATTGACAGAGGATGACTTGTCGAACCTGTTCTTGGCATATATGCTCTGTTGCGATGAGCGTCTGGCAATGAATGAGAAGCTGCCTAACAACAATATGAAGGCAGAAGAGTTTGTAGAGTCTTATATGCCAGATTGCTTGAAGAGTAATAATATTGAAGCACCAAGAGATTATAGGCTGTTGATGATAAAGTGCTATATGCTCTTGATAGAATTCCCAAAGTTTAACACTCGGGTTGCACAATATGTTGATGAATTCTGCAAAGAAAGGGATATACCCAGTGCCAAGTATTATTTAGATGAGATCTTCCTGACTTTTCTGGAAATGGGAAAAGAGGATTTCTCCAATTGCAGAATGGCTATTGGTGAGAATCAGAAGGATGCTAGTCGATTCTATAATTCGTTAACATTAAATCCATCGCATTATCAACATGATATGGATTTTCTGATGATGAAGGAAAAGCCTCTGATTAAGACGGGGCCTAATATCTACAACTTCATGTTTATGAATATGTTTCTGGATAAAGCATATACCGGACTTCTTTTTGATATGAAGGACGCTTTAGTTAAGAGGGGAGTGTTGGATCCCACAATGGGTTATGCTAATCTTCGGTCGTTTTTAGGTGAGGAGTTCTCGGAACGGTTCCTCTTTTATTCCTTGATGAAAAAATGTTTTGGTTTGAATTATGTGAATTATAGTGGAGAAGAACTGGAAAAGGCTCTGGGAAAGGGAATGCCAGATTATTATCTGAGACGTCGAAATAAGATATTCGTATTTGAATGTAAGGATGTTCAGATGGCTGCAAAAAAGAAATTAAGCGGTGATTATGAGACAATAAAAAAAGCAATTTTTGAGAAGTATGTCTCAAATTCCAAGGGGCATGCGAAAGGGATTGGGCAGTTGGCAAATGTGATTGTCGAAAAGTTACCAAGTATATTGAGAGAAGTTGATAAGTCGGCTCCCAATAGTGTGAGATTTGTCTATCCCGTAATAGTATACTTCGATGATTGTTTTGATGTGGAAGGCCCGAACTATTTGCTAAATAAAGAGTTTCAACGAATCATTAGTGAAAAGAATGTTACAGCAGATTACGAAGTGAAGGATGTAGTGATGGTGAATATTGAGCAGTTGATGAGACTAGAAAATTTCTTTGCTGCTGAAAAGTTGGATTTGGCTTATCTAATAAATAGCTATATTGAGTATAAGGAAGAGTTTGAGTTAAATCAAGTGTTTCCTTTCAATAAATATATATTTCAAGAAGCGAGAAAGGTTGGGTATGAGTTGAAAAAGACACGTTGGTTTGATGAAGTCTTTGAGAATTTGAAGATAATGGATAGGAAAGGGCTGTGATGAGTGGGCTCGCACAGAGAAGGAATATGGTCCACCACTCTTTTTTACAATTGAAGCTGTGCTTGTGACTATCCAAATAGAAAACACCCAACCTTACATTTTCGAGTGTAATAAAGGGTGTAAATCGCATAAGTTGCTGATTTACACCCTTGTTTGCGGAGAGGGAGGGATTCGAACCCCCGGACCCGTGAAGGTCAACGGTTTTCAAGACCGCCGCGATCGACCACTCTGCCACCTCTCCTCAGTTCCGCCTAATGGTGCAAAGGCATTTGTGCCAATAAGCTTTGCAAAGGTAATAAAAGTTATGGAGAGATACATAAACTTCCCTCGCATTACCTATATACATTGCTCACAAAACGTATATACCTATCGAACAATACCTATATACCTTTTGCTCAAGAGGTATATAGGTATCGCACCGGCATTGTGGTGCCACGACTCGGCAATGCGGCAACGATGGAGGGAGCCGTTTACGCGCAGAATGAAGCTGGTACTATCTAAGGGAGCAGGAAGTTGTGGAGCCACGCCTCGGCAATGCAGTAGCGTAGCGCTGGGGAGAATACTGAGACGATACGGAACGAGCGAAGGAATCCGTCCACACGCAGAAAGAAGTTGGTACCATCTATGGTACGATGGAGCGGAACGGTGCGGAATCACGCCTCGGAAGTGCGGTAGCGTAGCGATGCAGGAAATGCCGGGGCGATGCAGGGAATACCGAGATGTACAGTAGCAGCGAAGGGAGGGACCATCCACGCTCGGAGAGTTGGTAGTACTATTTATAAGGGAAGGGTTAGTAAGAGCGCTGCTCGAGCCAATCGACTAAGCGGACGAGCAGGTCGCGCGCCTCACAGGGCGGGAAGGCGGAGAGGTGCCTTTTTGCCTCTTCCGTATAGAGGCTCATTCGTTTCTGTGCATAGGCGATGCCGCCGTGCGCATGCGTATAGTGGATCAGCTCGTTGCGCTCGGCTTCGCTCTGCTGCGCCAATCGGATTCGCCCCATCAGTTCCTCGCGCTGCTCGGCATCGGATTGCTCCAGTAGATAGAGGAGGGGGAGGGTCACTTTGCCCTCTGCCAGGTCGTTGCCCGCCGGTTTGCCGGATTGGGAGCCGTCCGAGTAATCCAGGATATCGTCCCCAATCTGAAAGGCGATACCTATGTTTCGGCCCACGGTGTAGAGGCGCAGCATGGCTTCGTCGTCCGCACCGGCTATTTTGCCGCCCAGAACTGCGGAAACCTCAAACAGTGAGGCTGTTTTGAAGTGGATGATATCGAAGTAACTCTTCATGGATAACGCTTCGGGGCGCCTCGATTGAGCAAACTGGAGCAGCTCGCCTTCACACAGATTCCGCCCCGTACGGGCGATCATATGGAGCATTTCCTTGGAAAAGTGCTGCAGACCGAAATCGAAAACCGTTGCAAGGAGATAATCACCCACGAGCACAGCGATGTGATTGGTGTAGAGCGCGTTCAGCGTTTCGTCCCCACGTCGCAACGCACTATTATCGATTACATCATCATGAACGAGGGACGCGGTGTGCAGCAACTCAATTACGGCCGCCATGCGTACGGCATCATCACCGGCAGAGCCGCCCGAAAGCCGGTTACAAAGCGCCAACACGATAGGACGTATATGCTTTCCCTTACTTTCCTTCAACCGGTTCAGCGCATCGTTGGCCAAACCGATTCGGCTCTCCAACAGCTCGTTAAAGGTTTCGCGGAATCTCTGTAGGAAATCCCTTTCGCTTTCCTGAAGTACGGTTAATGCATCCATCTCTTTTTCGTGCCTGCGACAAAGGTACTATTTTGCCGCCAAACGCCTATGCGTAAAGAGCCACACCGCGCAGAATGGGGACGTACGGGTACTACCCCACCCAATAGGAAATTAGAGCGGATGGGAGGTGAAGCCTATCTTGTACCCGACTTTGACGAATAAACTAAGACCATTTTGCCGTTTTGCCTACTGTGAGAACCAAATAGCCATAGCGCCACCTAAGATATTATAAATCAGAGCTAATCAGAGCCAATCAGAATTAATCGGATTAGTTCCGAGAAACTCCGATAGTCTACGATACACTACGATACGTTACGATACACTTTAATACGTTTCGATACAGTTTGATACACTTCGATACGTTAGGATACGTTACGATACACTTTAATACGTTTCGATACGTTAGGATACGTTACGATACACTTTAATACACTTCGATACACTTTAATACACTTGGGGGTTGCGGCATGTTATACCTTTGCATCGTTCCTCCGGGAATAGGCGGTAGACGCACGGAGCAAGCGAGCTCCGGCAGCGTGTTATCGCCTCGGGGCAAAAGCACAGACGGACATTACCACCGGCTGATTATTACATCAGCAAATGAGCAACTTCCACAAGTGGTGAGCACCGGTTGATTATTACATCAGCGGATGGTTAGCATCAGTGGATGGGTGACTTCCGCGGATGGTTAGTGCGGCGGTACGGATGCGCCACCCCGAGGGACAGCGTTCTTTGACATATTGTTATAGATCCAGCGCGAGGGAATTTCCTCGCCGATAACGGTTAGCGATGGTTCTCGGTAGCTCTTGGCTCTGCTTTAGCGTCAGAGGCTATCGGAACCAATCGGGACCAATCAGAGCCAATCGGATTAGTTCTGATTGGCTCCGATAAGTTCGGATACTATCAGATGCTATCTGATAAGCACGGTAGGTGCTTTAAGCAAAAGGAGTTGTCGCTGGCTGCACCCAAGTAGCCCTTTGTCGCTGTGGCTAAGTAGGGATGTTCGTTGCCGTGGTTCGAGCGGAGATGGCGGGCACTGTTGCGCGCTATTGCATCAGCTTCTGCCGGATGCGTGCGGCAAGTGTGTTGTCGTTCTCTTTGCCGGAGGTTTCGTCGGAAGCCCATACGATGAGCAGCGAGTCGCCCAAGTGTAGCTTGCTACGTCCCTTGGGCACGATAAAGCGATCGTTGTGCCGGATGAGGATCACCAGCTCGTTTTCGCCCAATTGGACGTTGCGTAGCTCGGCACCATTAGCAAGCATCTGCTCATCAACCGTTCGCTCTTCCATATGGGTGCCGGTCTCTTCGGGTATCTCAACGCCGATAAAACTACCCTCGGGCGGTGCTTCGGTAGCCAACCCGAGTCGTTTGGCAACAGGAGTGATGGTCATGCCCTGCACCAGTAGGGAGAGCAGCGTGATGAAGAAAACAATGGAATAAATGTGCTGCGACCCTTCGATGCCGCTCACCACCGGATAGGTGGCAAAGATAATGGGAGCGGCTCCACGCAAGCCCACCCACGAAATGAACAGCTTTGCCCGGTGGGTCATGCGTCGGAAGGGCAAAAGGGAGATGAATACAGCGAGCGGTCTTCCCAACAGCATCATAAAGATGCCCACCGGCACCGCCAACAGACCGATGGTCATCGCTTCGCGCGGATTGACCAGCAAGCCGAGCAAAAGGAAAAGTGCAATTTGTACCAACCAGGTAATCCCATCGAAAAAGTTACTGATGCTCGAGCGGTGCTTCAACCGGTTGTTCCCCACCACAATGCCGGCGGTGTATGCCGCCAAATAGCCGTTGCTCTTAATCAGCGTAGTGGCAGAAAAGGTGAAGAGTAGCACGCACAACAGCATAATGGGATAGAGCGTGCGGTTGGGGATGTGCAATTTATTGATCAGTAAGGTTGCCAGTCCCCCCATTAGCACACCAATTGCCGCGCCTCCCACAAACTGGTACAAGAACTGAAGTAGTAATTGTCCCACGGATACGGATGCGCTACCGATGAACTGCATCAGCACAATGGTAAGCATGTAGGCCATCGGGTCGTTACTTCCGCTCTCCAACTCCAGGGCAGGCTTGAGGTTCTGCTTCAATTGCACGCGCTGGGAGCGGAGCAATCCGAATACGGATGCCGAGTCCGTACTACTCATGGTGGCGGCTAAAAGGAGCGCCAACGGAAGCGAGAACTCCTGTCCCAAATCGAATTGGTTGGAGATGTAGTAAATGAAAAGTCCGGTAAAGCCGGTGGTGAGCAGAACGCCTACCGTGGAAAGCACTATTCCCGGGCCGAGCACCGGGCGTATATCCTTTATTTTGGTATCCATTCCCCCCGTAAAGAGGATAATGGTGAGGGCAACCATACCGATGCTCTGCGCCATTTTGGCGTCGCTGAATTGGAAGCCGAATCCATCCACACCGAACAGCATTCCGGTGAACAGGAACAGCAGCAGCACCGGGATACCGAAACGCGAGCCCACCTTGCCGATTATGATACCGGCAAAGATGATAATGCTGCAAAACAGTACCAATGCTTCTGCGGAAAATGCCATATGCCTATATTTTCTCTTCCGATTCGTTCAAACTATCCTTAGAGGTTGTTTTCTGCATCATTTTCTTGCAGAACAACCCTTTGGGGTGCAATCCGTGCGCAAAGATAACCAATATGAGCAGAACAGCCATCGCACAAGCAGCGCGGAAAAGCGTATCTTTGCAAACAGGTATATGAAAGAACTACACGAAGCGAACAGAATGGGAACGATGGTGGTTACACGCTACCACGATATAAGTATGGGTCACCGCGTGGTGGGTCACTCGGGCAAGTGCCGTCATCTGCATGGGCACAACTACCGTATTCACTTCGTTTGCCACGCAAAGGAGATGGATAACCTTGGGCGCATCATCGATTTTGGCGAGATCAAAACGCGTCTTTGCGCCTGGTTGGAAGCGCATTGGGATCATCGTATGATGCTGTGGGAACAGGATCCGTGGCTCGCACAATTGCAGGCAGTGGATGCCGAAAGCATCGTTGTGGTGCCGTTCAATCCCACTGCCGAGGCCATTGCGCGCTATTTGGTTTGCTGCGTTGCGCCCGAATGCCTTGCCGGCACGGGGGTTACGCTCGTCAGCTGTACGGTGGAGGAAACCGCCAAGTGCAGTGCCTCCTATTCGTTGGAGCCGTTTGCGCATTCGTAAAGAATGGAAGCGCTCCCCATTAACGAGATATTCTATTCGCTCCAGGGCGAAGGCGGGCAGAGTGGCACGCCTATGGTGTTCGTCCGCTTTGCCGGGTGTAACCTGAATTGCTCCTATTGCGATACCGATTTCGCCGCCGCTCAAATGCTTTCGCCCGAGGACATTCTTCGCGCCGTGGCGGCGTTTCCCTCCAAGGAGCTACTTTGGACCGGTGGCGAGCCCACTCTCTTTCTCACCGATGCGCTCGTAGCCTTTTTCAAGGCGAAGGGCTATCGGCAGAGCATTGAGACTAACGGCACGCGTCCCGTTCCTAATGGAATCGATTGGATCACCGTAAGCCCTAAGCCGGAAGCGTTTCCGCTCCTTGGAGCTAATTTCCCCCAAGGCATAAACGAGTGGCGGTTTCCCTTTGGTAAGGGCTCTCCGCTCCCTCCGCTTCAAAGCACCCTTCCCAAAGCATCGTGCTACTTTCTCAGTCCCATTGTGGGGCGTAGCAACAAAATAAACGGTGCCGATGGTGCGTTAAAGGAGTGTATGGCGTACATCTTACAACATCCGGAATGGCGACTCAGCGTTCAACTTCACAAGCTTATCGGCTTTCGTTAGTGCTGCTGCTCCTCAGCGCCCTGTTTTGGGGCGGGTGCCGTGCTCGGCGCATCAAGGAGGCGGAGCTGGCCGATAAGGCTGCGCGCTATGCCGAAGCAGCCCTTCTCTACCAAAAACTCTACCGAACCACGAGCCGAAAGGAACCGGAGCATAAGGGCTACTTTGCTTTCAAAGCTGCCGAAAACTACCGAATGATGCGCAACCCGAGCCGCGCACTGGGTTATTACCGTATGGCGGCGCGTTTGTTGCCGCTTGATAGCGCCTCCATGCTTACCCAAGCGCGTCTTTGCGAAATGCTCGGTAAGTACACGGAAGCGGCGGATATGGTTACGCACTTCCTGGAGCTTTACCCCAACGAACCGCATGCCGTGGCATTCCTTACGGAACTACGGCAAAAAGAGCAGCTCGCCGAGAATCGCTTTCGCTTCCAAATAGCTGAAGCGAAGCTGCTTAACTCGGCGCGGAGCGACTTTGCCGGTACCTTTTCCGCTGAGGGTACGGAGTTTATCTTCTCCTCTGCCCGCAGCCGTAATCCGGCGCTTGCCGAACACCCCGCTACGGGTGAAAAGAACAATCAACTGTTCGTCTCCAAAAAGAACGCGCGCGGCATCTGGTCGCGCCCCGATAGTGTTCAGGGAGGCATCAATAACGGTAACGACAACGCCGCTCCGGCAATCACACCGGATGGCAGTACACTCTACTACACCTCGGTGGAGCAGAGCGATTTGTACGACCGCACCGCTAAGATCTTCCGCGCCACACGTGCCGGTGAAGGCGGGTACGCTGCCGGAACGGAGCTGAAGATGTGGGACGATACGCTGCGCATGGCGGCGCATCCTGCCCTATCGCCCGATGGGAAGCGTATGGTTTTTGTCAGCACCGGAGGCTACGGAGGCAAAGACCTCTACACCATCCGCACGGATCAGATCGGTACGCTCAAGCCCACCAATATGGGAGCCGCCATCAACAGTGCGGGCGACGAAATGTACCCCTCTTTTTACGACGACAGTACCCTGTACTTCGCTTCCGACGGTCATCCCGGTCTCGGCGGATTGGATATTTTCCGTGCCAAGCTGGATACAAACGGCGAGTGGCAAGTGGTCAATCTCGGCAGCCCCATCAACTCGTCGTTCGACGATTACGGAATCTGCTTTTCACCCACTCCGGACCGCGAGCACGTAACCGAGGGCTACTTTGCCTCATCGCGAAACGATCGTCGCGGCTATCCGCACCTCTTTTTGTTTCACCAAAATGCCGTATTTGTCACCTTGGAGGGCTATGTAGCGGATCGCGAGGGGAACCCCATTGAGGGCGCTTCCGTGCGCTTAGTGAGCCGTAACAACCCGTTGGAATACCGCACTGTAACCTCGCGCACCGACGGATTTTTCTCCCTTCAGTTGGATACCGATACCGACTACCTGTTGCTCGCATCGCACAAAGATTACCTCAATCAGTACCTTCCCTTCCAAACGGAGCCGCTCACCGAGAGCGCGCTGTACGAAATCGAGTTCTACCTCGCCTCCCGTCACCGACCGGAGGTGTTCAACGATATCTACTACGACTTCGACAAGGCAACGCTTCGCCCCGAGAGCAAAGCCGCTCTGCAGGAGATGGCGAAAATACTTACAGAGAATCCGGAAGTGCGCGTCCGCCTCTCCTCGCACGCCGATCGCCACGGCCCCGATGCCTACAACATAGGGCTTTCGGAGCGCAGAGCGCAAAGCGTGGTTGCCTATTTGGTGCAACTTGGCATCGATGCCGCCCGTTTGGAGGCAAAGGGATACGGCAAAACGAAGCCTCGCGACGTTACGCCTGCCGTGCGCAAGCAACTCTCCCTACCCGACGATGCCCTCGAGCTGAGCGACACCATTGTGGAAGCACTCAGCGACGAAGAGCAGGCTGTTGCCGATCAACTGAATCGACGTACCGAATTCACCGTCATTGAGCCGTAAACCCATCCTAATGAAAGTCTACACAGCCCTATTTGAAGTCGAATCCGCCGCGCCTGTACTCTATTACAAGGGCGAAGGACTCCTACGCAACGGCTTCCCCTTTTTCCTTCCGGATAAGGAGCCGCTCTACCACGCGGTACCGGTGTTGGCACTGCGCATCGCCAAAACGGGCAAGGAAATTGCGCCGCGCTTTGCGCTTCGCTATGTGGAGGCGCTCGGGGTGGGATTCGATATACTCTGCCCGCGCCTGCTGATGCGCCTTTCGGCCTCCGGATTGCCGTGGGACACCGCAGTTGCCTTTGCCGATAGTGCCGCCGCTTTCTTCCCTACGCCCTATGTGCAACCGCAAATAGTGACCGAGGGACGCTTTCCGCACTATGCCGAGGCACAGCTCGCTTTGAGCGTTACGCTGCCGGACGGCTCATCCTTTACGGAAACTTATGCTCCCGAGATGCCGGAAAAAGCGCTCTCCGCACTTTCCGCCCTCACGCTCCTGCACTGCGGCGATGTACTCCTCTTGCGTAAAGAGACTACCCGCGCCGTGCCGCTCGCCATAGGCGAACAGAGCCTGATCAGCCTCGCTGAACGCGCCGATACGCCCTATCCGCTCCGCGTCAAGTAACCGCCTACGCAGCACAACGCTGCGCGGAAGCTATTACAATATGTCAAAGAACGCTGTTCCTCCGGGTGGGCGCATCTGCACTACTGGCACTACCCATCCGCTGATGTAATAATCAGCCGGTGGTAATGCCCGTCGGTGCTTTTGCCCCGAGACGGTAACAGGCTGTCGGAGCTCGCTTGCTCCGCGCGTCTGCCGCCTATTCCCTGAGGAACGATGCAAAGGTACAATGGGGCGCAACCCCCAAGTGTATTAAAGTGTATCGAAGTGTATTAAACTGTATCGTAACGTATCCTAACGTATCGAAGTGTATCAAACTGTATCGTAACGTATCGAAGTGTATCGTAACGTATTAAAGTGTATTATAGCGGATCGTAGGCTGGGTTTATCGGAGTTTATCAGAACTTATCCGAGTTTATCAGAATTAATCTGATTGGTTCTGATTAGCTCCGATTGGTTCCGATTGGTTTGGATTGGTTCGGAAACGCAGTAGCACCTGCGTCCGCGGGCGCTACTGCGTTAGGCGGCAGGGAGCGATGTGTGTCACGTCGCCCCGCGTGTCGCTGATTTTTACTGTTTTGCCCTGTTTTCGCGGGCAAAAGGTTTTACTCGTTCTTTTCCGCTACACGCAACCGGGATAAGGGGTTACTCGTTGTTTTCCGCTACACGCAACCGGGATAAGGGGTTACTTGCTCTTTTCCGCTACAGACAGGCGGAATAGGGGTTACTTGCTTTTTTTCGGTACAGGCAGTCGGAACAGGGGCGTATCGTCTATTTTATCCGTTGTTTCGGTTCCGTCCACAAAGTAGCGCGGCTGTATAGAGCGGATGCGTCGCGGCTCATCGTAGCGTATAGTCAGAAGGTATTTCCGGCTTTCGTAACCGCTGCGCCGGAGCGTTACCTCTACTTCGTAGATTACCGCGGGAAGTCTGTTTATTTTGTCGTAATTGGGCGGATAGATAAAATGGCCGTCGCTAATGGAAAGCGCGTATGCGATTCCCTCTTTTCCGCTTACACGCTCCAGATCCACCCGGACGCCTCCATTGCCAAACTTTTCGTCAGTACTACAGCGAACAAGCCGGGCAGTGACCTGCCAATCCGGAGATTCATTTTCCGCGAGTGGCTTTCCCTCATCATTGCATAGAGCAATGTAATGTTTGTGAGCAAATGGTGCATTCGTGTTTTTAATGCCGTTGCACGATGTCCATAAAAGGGTGAGCCCTATTGTCATTAAGGTATACAGCGTGATACGATTCGTTTTCATCTCTTTCATGCTTAAGTATGTTGGTGCGTTTTATCTAATCATTTCTATCGCAAAGATACAAAACAATCTTTTCCCTGCGGATCTGTTACGGTATAGGCATTTCGCGGTGGGGATTAGGGAATAGGGGTGGGTAGGTTATCGGTAGGAAGCGGCTCTCCGGTGCCGGCATCCCATTCGGTGGCGAGAATGTTCAAGTGCCCTTTTAGGTTATAATCCACACCGTCCGCGCCTTTGGCGGTAATTACGTAGTAATAGGCACCGGTGGGCACCGGTTTTCCGTTAAACGTTCCGTCCCAGCCTTCATCGGGATTATCCCAGGAAAAGAGCAATTTGCCCCAAGCGTTGTAGATGTATCCTTTGAATTGAGTGAGCGAGCGGTGCGCCACGCGGAAGCGGTCGTTCACACCCGGAGAGGAGAAGGGGGTGAACGCGTTAGGCACTTCGAGCCGAGACGCGGCTATATCTATTTTGTAATCGGCATCGGTTGCGGTGCACTGACCATCGCGCGAGAGCGCTTCCACGGAAATGAGGTAGCTGCCCATCTGCGTAAACGTGTAGGATGTTTCGGCGCCTTCGGCACTAAAAAGCAGGGGAGCCTCGGCGGAGGTGTGCTGCGCGGAGACGATGCGCCAGGTAAAGCGCGCCGCTGCTGGCTCGTTGGCAATCGCTTTCATCGTTATTTTGAGGGGTGCGCCATAGGCACTTTTGGGCGCATTGGCAACGCTATCCGCGGAATTATTCTCAATTTCGTATAGTGCGTGCAGTTCGATGCGCCGCGCCGGTAGCAGGTTGCTTTCAAGAGCAGGTTGATTTATGCCCAAAAGCGCGGTGAATTGGTCGCCCAACAGCGTAAAACGGGTATCGGCAAGCGGAGCAAATAGCTCTAAACCTTCGTTGCGGAGCGGCAGCGAAGCCTCGGTTTCCTTGGGAACGAAGCGATGAGCCGCCTCGTCGTAGGTTAGATCGGTATAAACGATGCGGAAAAGACGCTCCAAAGTGCGCACATTGCCCTGCGGTGTGTAGCATTGCCACGAGGCAAAGGGGGTATCCGCACGCAAAAGCAGACGCTCGCACGGCGCGTTAGGGTCATACTCAGCGGTAAGCGTGCCTTGTGGCAGCAGCGCGCTCTCGTAACGGGCGAGCCAGTAATAATCGGGCAATCCGGAGGGTTTTTCCACTACATAGCCGCAATCGGTATCGGGGTTGGCGAGCACAAAGGTGGAACCGTCGTGCGTGGCACGCGTTACTTCAACGGCATCGGCGGCAGCTTTTGCATACTTTTTGAGCTTACTCCCGGCAGGCGCCTCTATACGTATGCTAAAAGTGCCGGTAAGGGGGTGCAGCACAAAGCAGTGCATGCGCTCGCCCTCGGGCGTTTTCATGGGCGCGAGGGCGCATCCGGAGCCGGTAATCTGCGCTTGGGCACACAGCGCCGAGAGCGCGAAAAGGAGCAAAACAAGGATACTTTTTTTCATAGGGGTATACTGTGATGCCGATCCACAAAGGGGCTTTGCCGGAGGAAGCAGGCTTCCGGCAGCTCGGAAGGGGTGAGTGTGGGCGGCGTTTTGAATAATCCGTACAGAGCGGAGCCACTACCGCTGAGCGAGGCATAAAAGGCACCTTTGCGCAAAAGCAACTGTTTTAGTTCGGCGAGGAGCGGATAGCGCGGGAAAAGCGCCGCCTCAAAATCGTTGGAAATTCCCCTTTCACCCAAGGGCAGGGGGCTGTTCCATTGCGTTTTCAGTATACCTTTCATTGTGGGATTGCACTCGGTAAGCGCGTAAGCCTCCTTTGTGCTGACCGCTATGGGCGGTTTCACCACAGCGATGTAGGCATCTCGCAGCTCGGGGAGCAGCTCCAGTGGCTCCAGATCGGTACCGATTCCGGTAGCGAGCATGGGTCCGTTGTAGATAAAGAAGGGCGTATCGGCACCCGCCACCGCGGCGATTTCAGCCAATTCGGGCTTTGCAATATCCAAATGCAATAAATCGTTCACGGCGCGCAGGAGCGCTGCCGCATCGGAGGAACCGCCTCCCAAGCCGGCTTCGGAGGGGATTTGCTTGATTAGCTCTATACGGAGCGGCGGCACGGCATATCGGCGTTCCCTGAGCGCATGCAACACTTTGAGCACACTATTGGCGGAGGGATCGCCTTTTACCGGTAATCCTTTGAGTAGGAAGTCATCCTCTGTCAGCCCATCGGGGGCGGTTACCTCCAAAATATCGTATAGAGGAATCGGCACCAGGCAGCTTTCGATAGTATGGTAGCCATCGGGGCGCAACCCGGTGATATAGAGACCGATGTTTATTTTGGCAGGAGCAAATCGAATCATAATGGTTAAGAATGCTTTTGTGCCGTTTCGCTCGCTTTCAGTCGCGCTACCGTATCGGGAAAGAAGTAGCGCGCACGCTCGGAATCGGTACCTTTTCGGTACGCCTTATAGGGATCGGATTGCTTGAGGAGTGCACGCTTGATAATGGGCGCGAGGAGCCAGGCGCCAAAACGTTTCCAGCAGGGCGTGGCTTTGCGCGTCATTTCGTAAAGGGATTGCAGCGTATCGCGCCGGAAATGTACAATCTGCTCGAGTTCGTCGCCATCCACAAAGATGCCGCAATGATAGTTATGTTCGGCAAAAGCGCCCTCGGGAAAATCGAGCTTGCCCAAGCCGGCGATCTCAAAGTTACTTTGGAGGAACTCGTCGTAATCCACGCGGCACTGCTCGCCACCGCCCAAATTGAACGTTTTGCCCTTTAGTTCGTCGAGGTGCTCCAAGGCATTTACAAAAGCGCGTGCCGTATCGCGCGGCGTTGTGAACTCCATTGGCGTGGCAAGGGGCATGAGGAACATAATACCGGATACGTGGTGATTGCCGGCACCCATAATGGCAGAGAGACGAAAGATGGTGCTATCCAAATTGCTTTCGCGGATCAATTGCTCCATTTTGACCTTCGTTTCGGCGTAATTATCGCCTACGGATGGGCGGAGGGGATCACCCACGCGTATTTCGGGGTTGGTAATGCGGTCGCCGTACACCGCCACGGAGGAGCTGAACAGTAGGAAGCTATTCGGTGCATTGCGCTCCAGCGCGTCAATTAGGTTACGCGTGCCGCCCACGTTGATCGCTTCGGTTAGGGCAGGATTCCGATAAGCGGCGGGCGGAATGAGGGAAGCAAAGTGCAGGGTTACGTCTACGCCGCGGGTAGCTTCCTCAAGGGTTTGCACTTTGGTTATATCGCCGTACTTAGGAAGGATGCGCCGTTTGATGCGATCCTTCAGTTTATCGAAAAAGGCAAGGGACCTTTTTGTTTTCAGATCGAAGGCGCGGATCTCGTAGCGATCGGTCATTTTGGCGAGCTGCATCAGCACCTCTTTGCCCACATTGCCGGTGGCTCCGGTAACGAGCACTACCTTTTTATCGGGGAGGGATGGGTTCATTGTTTTATCGCTTGGTTACGTTGCCGCGCATTGGGGGAATGGGGCTTAAAAATAGGTATATACCTATTGATAGAAAGGTATATAAGTTTGCAACGAAAGGTATATACCTATTCAACGGAAGGTATATACCTATCGGGAGGGCGCTGCGATGCATCGCCTCGGGGCAGTACCGGGGAAGCACCGCCGCACGGCAGTATACTCCCCCGGGACCGATTGGTTTGCACAAAAACAAGGAACGCGTTAGCGAATGCCGAGCTTAGCCTTTATGGCAGCCGGTATGGCATTTTTGTGTACCACGATGTTCATCGTGCGGCCTGCCACGTAGTTTTCGCTCACGTACCAGATACCTTTGTAGGCACCGGCTTCGCCCCACGAGTTCTTTACCATAAAGAAGGGACGGCCTATCTGGTTCTTTGCTTTTCCGAAGATAAGCATTCCGTGGTCGTCGGTCAGGGTGAAGTTATCGAAACACTCCTGGCGATATTCCTGCGTAGGATTGATTTCGGGGCAATCGGGGGTATTGATGATGCGCTTGATTTCGTTCTGCCGATCGGAATAACTGAGTCCGATCCAGCGCGCCTGGTCGCTGCCGGCGCTTTGGATGGCTTCTACGTCGGCAAGAACGCCAATTCCGTCGCGGTTAAAACCGGCTTCGCTCACGTCGGCACCCCATGCAATGGTGTAGCCGTTATCGATGGCGTAGTTCATCACCTGCATCAGTTCGTCGATGGGAATGTTATAGCTGGTGCTCCAACGCCAGTTGTCTTCGATTTCAAGAGCGAAGGGCTGGTAGAAGGGGTGGTGCGTGTAGCTGGTGAGGGATACATAATCGTCGAAGTTCAAACCGAGCGTTGCGGCGTAGCTCTTCGGTGTATAGGTTTTGCCCTGATAGGTGAATTGCGTGGGGATGGCACCCAAATAGGCATCGATAATGCCTGAATATGCCTTGCGCCACGCCGTGGAGAGCTTGCCGTTTTTATTCTTAACCACCTGTTCGAGGAAAGCTTTGCTCACGCCTTCCATTTCGTTGTGGGCATTTTTCTTGGTGCCGTAGTTCAAACCGGTCATCACCTCTTCGGGAACAATGCCGTAGTGCTTGAGCACATAGAGCACATCGTAGAACGAACCGCCCTGAGCAAAGTTGAGCAATCCGTGCATACGTATGTACTTATCCGCCTTATCGCGGTAGCTCATGTTTACGGGGAACATATCGGAAAGGTCTGTTTCGGGCTTGCCCACACGGAGCATTTCCGCTTCAATGAAGCCAATAGCCGAATAGGACCAGCAGGTGCCCGAGTTGGCTTGATCCCTGATTCCCGTGATCGGCAGCTCCTTTACGGTGGTAAATTGGTTGGATTCGCTCTTGGTTTCCTGTGCCGCTACCGGAATAAGTACGGTAGCAAAGAGCAATACATTTAGAATAAGTCTTTTAGTCATATGGATAATTGTAGTTTTACTATATGCTTTTATTTAGGGCGGAAAGTTACCTTTCACGCAAATTAAACTCTTCAAACAGCTGTTTGAGGTATGGGTTTTGCTCAATTTCGTCCTTAAGCCACTGCTTCGGATTATGGAATCCGCCGCCCGGCTCCGCTTTAGCAATTTCCACCTGCATAGAAAGCGGCTTTTGCATCGCATTGGAGAGGGAAGGGAGTATATATTGCTGCTCCGCTTGCAGTACAGCCTGTTGCGCTTGGTCCCGAACCACAAAGTGCACTATATTCCCTTCGTGCAACGTGGGGAATAGTGAGGTGATAAAACGCTTGGCGGGATCGTTGTAAGCGGTTCGGGCTCTGTAGGCAGCCCACGCCTCCATTAGGGAGAGGGGGCCGGTAGGCTTTTCCGCTGCAGCGGGTGCCTTTTCAGCAGCCTGAGGGCGTAGCGTTACCACGCCGCTCCGGAGCGGATTGCGGATGGGTGTTCGCTGCTGGGCGGAAGGCTGCGTGGGCGCGTTTCCCGCTACGGGACGGGACGCCGCATCGGTCGGTTGCGACTTGGGAGCAGCTTGCGCCGTTTGCGTTGCTTGCTGTACTTGAGGCGCTTGAACCGGTGGTGCCGCTGTGGCGCGCTGATCCTTCATTTCCTTGGATAAGGCGATGCCGATGAGCGTCATTTCCACCAGCAATCGCTTGCCGCTTGCGGTGCGGTACTGCCGTTCGCAGTCCATCAATTTCATAATGCAGGCGTAGAGCGCAAACTTACCAAAGGCGCGTGCCAGCGTTACATAGTTTGTTTTTTCCGCTCCGTCTAATTTGGCAAGGGGAAGCGTCTCTTCGTCCGCGGCAAGATAGAGCGTTCGGAAAAAGGCACTTAAGCCTGAAATGATCGCTTTCCCGTCAAATCCTTCGGCATAGATTCCGTCCAAAATTTGCAACAGTTGGGCGCTATCACCCTGATGCATGCAAGAGGCTATCCGAAAGAAGGTTTCCTTATCTAAGATATGTAGGCTTTCGACCGTTTGCTTGTACGTAACGGAGCCGCCACCGAAGCCGGCTATGCGGTCAAAAAGCGATAGAGCATCGCGCATTCCTCCGTCCGCGCTGCGTGCAATTACGGCAAGCGCATCTTCCTCGGCAGGGATATGTTCGCTAAAAGCTACGTACTGAAGTTGCTTAACGATGGTTTCCTCCGGTATGGGACGAAAGTCGTAAACTTGGCAACGGGATAGAATGGTGGGCAGAATCATCTGCTTTTCCGTTGTTGCCAGTATGAACACTACGTAGGACGGTGGCTCTTCCAATGTTTTGAGGAATGCGTTGAATGCCTGCTTGGAAAGCATGTGTACTTCGTCAATGATGTACACTTTGTGCTTACCGGTTTGGGGCGGCACGCTCACTTCGTCAATCAGGCGACGTATATCGTCGGTAGAATTGTTGGAAGCGGCATCCAATTCGTATACCGAAAGGCTCTGTTTTTGCTCAAATGCGCGGCACGCTTCGCACTCGCCGCACGCTTCTCCCTCCGGGGTTAAATGGAGGCAGTTGATTGTTTTAGCGAAGATTCGCGCGGCACTTGTCTTCCCAACGCCGCGCGGCCCGCAAAAGAGGTACGCATGCGCTATTTTGCCCTGACGGATGGAACGTTGCAGGGTGGCGGCAATAGCCTCCTGCCCCACAAGTTCTCCGAAGGTGGCGGGTCGGTACTTACGTGCCGAAACTACGAACCTTTCTGCCATTTTCTTCTACTAAACAGAGCGTTTAGAGCTGATTCAGAGCCTGATCCAAGTCAGCGATTATATCGGCGGCATCTTCCAGCCCTACGGATAGGCGCACCATACCTTCGGAAATATCCGCTGCGGCGCGTTCTTCCGGCGTGTAGGGCGAGTGGGTCATGGAAGCAGGATGCTCGATAAGCGTTTCTGCGTCGCCTAAGCTAACGGCAAGCGAGCAGAGGTGTACGCTGTTCATCAGCTTGCGACCGGCTTCCAAACCGCCTTTTACTTCAAAAGCGATCATGGCTCCGGGCAGCTTCATGTATTTATCTGCCAACGCTTTCTGGGGGAAGCTATCCAAACCGGGATAGGTTACGGAAGCTACCTTAGGATGTTTTTCGAGGAAACGTGCCACTTCCATCGCATTGGCGCAGTGGCGTTCCATACGGATGTGGAGCGTTTTGAGCCCACGCGCAATAAGATAAGCATCAAACGGAGCGAGCACGGAACCGGTTAAATCCTTCACGCCCACCAAGCGCACCTTATCGATATACTCTTTGGTACCGGCCACAAATCCGGCAATCACGTCGCCGTGACCGTTAATGTACTTGGTAGCGGAATGCACCACGGCATCCACGCCCCATTCCAGCGGACGGCACAGGTAGGGCGAGCAATAGGTATTATCGGCAATGACCATAACGCCTTCCTGACTGTGCGCTATTTTGGCGATAGCTTCCAGATCCGCCATATACATATTGGGGTTGGCGGGCGACTCTACATATACCAATTTTGTATTGGGGCGCATAGCGCGGCGCACGTTTTCCGTATCGCGCATATCCACAAAGGTTACTTCCACCCCGAAGCGGCTCAAACCGTGTTCGAGGAACGAATAGGTACATCCGTAGAGCGTTTTGCCGGCAATGATATGGTCACCTGCACTAACCGCAACCCAAATAGCACTGGTAATGGCGCCAATACCGCTGGCGGCACCCACAGCTGCTTCAGCCCCTTCCAGAGCGGCAACCTTTTCTTCCGCTGCGTTAGCGGTGGGGTTGCCCAAACGGGTGTAAATATAGCCGCCTTCTTCCAAGGCAAAGCGGCGACCGCCCTGCTCAGCGCTATCAAATATGAATGTAGAGGTTTGGTAAATAGGTGTGGCAAGCGTGCCATGCATGTTGTGCTCTGCGCCGGCGTGAATCGTTTTGGTCGCAAAGCCCGACTTCTTTAGCTCTTCGGGAGTCATCATAGTTTCAATCGTATCTTTATTTTCTTTACTTTCCTTGTTCCGATCATCCTTATCGGATATCAGTCGCGAAGTTACGCTTTTTTGCGCACTAAACAAAGCCTTTTCCCCATTGGCGGCAGCACGCAACGCACCTCCCTCGGCAAAACTTATATAGGTTTCGGGTGAAAGGTATATAGGTTTCGCCCAATAGGTATATACGTTTCGGATGAAAGGTATATAGGTTTTGAGGAGCGGCTCGTGTGGCAAATGGGGGCAATTGAGTACCTTTGGAGCAGCAAAAGGAGATTAGATGGAGAAAAGAGAGCACTTCCGGGAGACGGATTTTGAGGTGATGGCTCCCGCCGGATCGTACGAATCGTTGCAAGCCGCTATCGGTGCCGGTGCGGATAGTGTGTACTTTGGTGCGGGCGAACTGAACATGCGCGCGCACTCGTCCGCCAACTTCAATCGGCAGGACATAGCCCGCATCGCGGAAACATGCCGCAACGCCGGAGTGAAAAGCTACCTCACGCTGAACACCATTCTGTTTGATAACGACCTTGCCCCGATGCGTGCGATGGTGGATTGCGCCCAAGCGGCGGGCATTGATGCCATTATCGCCTCGGATCCGGCTGTTCTGCTCTATGCGGCTCAGCAGGGCGTGGCGGTTCATCTCTCTACACAGCTCAACATCACCAATGCGGAGGCGCTCGCCTTTTATGCCCGTTATGCCGATGTGGCGGTTCTGGCGCGCGAAGTTGACTTGGACCGCGTGGCGCTCATTCACAAGCAAATTGAGGAACAACCCATCCTGGGGCCGCAGGGCAAGCCGGTACGCATCGAAATGTTCGCACACGGCGCGCTCTGTATGGCGGTTTCGGGCAAATGTTACCTCAGCTTGCACGAATTGAACCGCTCCGCCAACCGCGGGGAATGCGGACAGATTTGTCGGCGCAGCTACCGCGTATGGGACGAAACAAGCGATATCGAGCTGAAAGTGGAGAACCGCAACATCATGTCGCCCAAGGATCTGAAAACGGTACACTTCATTAATAAGCTAATGGATGCCGGCGTGCGCGTGTTTAAGATTGAGGGCAGGGCACGCGGCCCCGAGTACGTGCATACGGTGGTATCCGTGTACAAGGAGGCGATCCGTGCCGTGTGCGACGGCAGTTACACGCAAGAGCGAATTAAAGAGTGGGACGAGCGTTTGGCTACCGTTTTTAACCGCGGTTTTTGGAACGGATACTACTTGGGGCAACGGCTCGGCGAGTGGACTCCTATATACGGCTCTGCCGCTACGAGGGAGAAAATCTACGTAGGAAAGATAACCAACTACTTTTCCAAGCTCGGAGTGGCGGAAGTACTGTTGGAAGCCGGCTCGCTTGCCAAAGGCGACCGCATCCTCATCACCGGCCCCACCACGGGGCTTGTGGAAACGGATCTGACCGAAATACGGCTCGATTTGGCTCCCGTAGAGGAGGCGCCCAAAGGAAGCATCGTTTCCGTGCCGGTACCGGAGCGGGTTCGCCCCAACGATCGGCTCTACACCTTCAATTCACGAACCCAAACACAGCAATCTTACCTTCAGTAAAAGGGAAAAAGGAATATCGTTATGCAGCTAAAGGAACCTATTGTATCGCCGTCGCTTTTGAGCGCGGATTTTCTTCATTTACAGGATAGTGTGGAGCTGATTAACCGCAGCGAAGCGGAGTGGCTCCACATCGACGTAATGGACGGGGTATTTGTACCCAATCTATCGTTCGGTTTTCCCATTATGGAAGCTATACGCCCCATCACCAAAAAGCCTTTGGACGTGCATTTGATGGTGGTGAACCCGATGAGCTATTTGGAGCGTTTGGCGGCTTTGGGTGCCGGAATAATGACCCTGCACTACGAAGTATCGCAGCACTTGCACCGCTCGCTCACGGAAATACGCCGTCAGGGGCTCAAAGCGGGTGTTTCGCTCAATCCGCATACACCCGTCTGTTTGCTGGAGGATGTGCTGGAGGCGTGCGATTTGGTGCTGCTGATGAGCGTTAACCCCGGTTTTGGCGGACAAAAGTTCATACCGCGCACGCTGCACAAAGTGGCACAATTGCGCCAAATGATTGATGCACAGGGCTTGGATACGCTAATCGAAGTGGACGGAGGGGTTAATGCCGAAACGGGGCGCGCCCTAATCGATGCCGGTGCCGATGCCTTAGTTGCCGGCAGCTTTGTATTCGGTCACAGCGATCCGCTGCAAGCCATTCGTATGCTCAAAGGGCGGTGAACAGCCTTCGCCGGCGACCTGCATTAGGAGTACTGATAGCCTTTCTGCCGGGAATGGCAGTAGGCTTTTCGCTACCGGAAGCGTATGCGCTCAGGCTGCTACCGGTGGTATTGGTTTTGCTCGCAACAGGGATTTGGGCGAGTGCTCGGTGGCGCCCGGCGCGTTTACCGCTCGTCTGGCTCGCTTCCTTTAGTTTAGGCTGTTTGGTGGCTGCCCACGCGCTCCGGCAAACGCAACTCGCGGGAACGATAAAAAACAGTTCCTTTTCCGCCGTTGCTATAGAGGAAGCGCGCCATACGGAGCAATTTGTGCGGGTAACGGCGCGGAGCAGCTCCGGACGAATTGTAGTGCTTTATCTACCCCAAAGTGACGCAGTGCCGCAAATTGGCGATACGCTATGCGTAACGAACGCCACCATTACGCCTACCGCTCTGAAGACGCAGAGCGAATATCGCCGTTTTTTGCTCTCCAAAGGGGCTTGCGGCGTTTCCTATCCCAAAGAGGTATACATCAAAAGATACGAAGGTTTTTCGCTCCGTAGGTATGCGCTATCGGTGCGGAACAGGCTATTGGCGCGCCTCGATGCCGTAGGATTGGATAGCGAGAGCACTGCACTGGTGGGCGCGCTCTGCCTCGGTTACCGCAACGAGGCGGGTGAAATATCCGGTCTTTTTAGGCGAGTGGGGGCGGCACACATTATGGCGGTTAGCGGATTTCACTTAGGAATAGCGGTTTCCGTCGTTTGGTTGCTGCTATCGGGCTTCGTCCGGACGCGGCGCGCGCGGCGTATGCTATCGGTAGCCATTCTGGCGGCTGCGTGGCTGTTTGCGCTGCTTACGGGGCTTTCCGCGCCTACGCTGCGCGCCGCCTTCATGCTCACTCTGTTTGAGGCAAGTTCCTTTTTGGGCATTGCGCGCGACCGGTTCAACATAATTGCCTTTAGTGCGTTGGTGCTGCTGTTGCTCCGCCCGGGCTATTTTTTCGATATCGGCTTTCAACTATCCTATACCGCCATTTTGTCCATCGCGCTTTTTTATCCCCTTTTCTATCCGTTGGGCGGCGCACCGCGTAAAACCAATTCGCTTGTCAGCTATCTGTATGGATTGGTTGCGCTATCCCTTTCGGCACAAGTGCTCACTACGCCGCTCGTTTTGTATCATTTTGGTACCACTTCGCTGTGGACCTTGTGGAGTAACGTGCCGTTGGTCATTTTGAGCAGTGTGCTCATTCCTGTAGGACTTTTTGTCCTCATTGTGGTGCCGTATGCGCTTCTTCCCCACTTTGGCACGATTATTGGATTCCTGTGTCATGGGATGCTCCGCACGGCAGGATTCTTTATGGAATTAGGCGAGGGAATGCTCCATTTGCGCCTCAGCTTGGGCGGCTTAATTGCGTGCTGGCTGTTGGGCGTCGCTCTGTATCCGTTTGCTCGGCATCTGCGCAAGCAATTTGCCGCTTATCGGGATGTGTATGGCGCGGAAAATGCGCTCAACCGAATAAGAATACCGCAAAGCGTGATCGGAAAGGCGGAAAAGAAGGGAGGAAAGAGGCGTTTGGACGATCTTCTTCCGTGAATTAGGATTATATTTGTGAAGCCTTAGCGGGCTTCGCGCCGAAAAAGAAGGAAAATGAGAAAGAGAGAAATAGAAGAACGAATATACGAAGGACGGTTTTTAGAGGCAATTGAGGGAATTAAACTCTATAGCCGCGGACTGCCATCCCCTTTTAACCTCGATAAAGTAGAGGAGCTGGAAAGCGATTACCTGAATATGCTTCGCTATTTGGATAAAGAGGACAAAGGGCGCGATGCGTTTATCCATAACCTCAAAAAATCCCTTTTGAAGGAAACCGATCGTCTGCGCCTCGCTCAGGGCTTGGAAATGGGTACGGATAAGTACTTTAGCCTCTTCTACGATTTTAATCTTTCCCTTGACAGTGATCACCCTGAAGTGGGCGAACCTTATTTATTCGGATTGCTTGGTAAAGATAAGGATACACTTGATGAGGCAGAGCGAAAAGAATTTGACGACGATTTGAAAAACCTCTTCGAAGCAGTGTGGATTTCCGCACGCCTTAACGATGAAATAATGGATTCGTACAGCAAAGCGGGCGATTACGTCCGCCAGGCACTTACTTCGGCAATAACGCTCGGGCTGATGTATATGTGGGACGAAACCAAAGTGGAGTGGATTCTAAAGGAGTTGGCGCGCGAGGATTTAACGCCAAACTGCCTCATCCGGCTCGCCTTTGGCCTGGTGGTTGCCGTTACGCTTCACGATAAGCGTATGATGCTCTATGCCGATGATTTTGCTCCGCTGCTGGAAAAAGCATTCCACAGAAACGGAGTGCCGCTGGACGAAGTGCTGCGCATCCTGCACAACAATTACCTCGTTGCCACCGCAACCACCGATCTAACCCGTAAGTTGGACGAAAAAATGCCCGGCATACAGGCGCAAAGCATCGAAATGATGCATCAGGCTGCCCAAGAGGGCGAAGGCGGATTGCAGGGAATTATGGATAATAAAGAGCTTCGCGCCGAAATGGAAAGTATTGCGCTGCTGGAGCAAAAGGGGTACGATACGCGCTTTTCCATGTTCCGGAACTTCAAAAAGTTTCCCTTTTTCCACGATGTGGTGGGATGGCTCCTGCCCTTTGACGAAAAACAGAGCGACGTGGCACCTAAGCTCGGCGAAAATGCCTCCGGTACCATCAGCATGTTGCTGCAAGTGTTCCACAACACGCTGTGCGACTCGGATATGTACAGCGCCGTTTTGGGCTATACGCAGTTCAATATCTCATTTCAGGGAAGTAAGGAAGATCTCCAACGGGCATTGGAGGAAAAAAGGGAATACGAGCGCGAAATGGATCCGGATGGGATGGCGCGTCTCAACGAAGCCGCACAAAACTATCTGCATACCCTGTACCGGTTGGTAAAGCTCTATCCCTTTTCGGGCAGACGGATTTACAACTTTTTCGATAATCCCGTTACGCCCAAGATGACCATCCTGCGCCCCTATTTGCCCAACTACAACCGTTTGGCACTGAATGCGCTGGATTACTTTACGGAAAAACAGCAGTACAAGGAGTTGCTGCATGCCACCTCCCTATTGGATGCGTACGACGGGCCCAATCGGGATCGGTTGCTCCGCTCCGCGCATGCTCACTATATGCTTAAAGAGTATATCGATGCCACTAAGGATTACGAACGTGCCGATCTGATGGGCGATTTGGATCCGGATTCCACTCTGGAGCTTGCGCTCTCCTACCGCTCGCTCGGTTTTTACAAAAAGGCATCCGAACTGATGGAACGGCTTCGACAAGAGCACGGCAGTAAGCCCGATCTGGTCCTAAGGCTTGCCGCTACTTTCCTCGAAATGAAGCAGTTCGAGACGGCAAAGCCACTCCTGTACGAATACGAATTCAAGGCACAGCGCCCCGAACGCGCCCTGCGTCCCTTGGCGTGGACGCTCTTTATGCTGAAGGAATACAGCCAAAGTAAAGCGTACTACGACCGAATAGAGCGCAAAAATGTTACCGATTACATCAACGAAGCCTATCTGCTGATCGCTAAGCAGCAGGAAAAAGAGGCATTAGAGTGCTTCCGTAACGCCTTCCGACTAAGCGATGCGGATAAAGGGAGCGTTTACGAAACAGTGGCTCAGGACGAAGCATCGCTGGCGCCCCATAACATCACCTGCTCCAAAGTATGGCTGATGATGGATTTGGCCTCCCTGAACAAGGCGAATTGATGCACATACAAACAACAAACCCTATACAGAACCATGAACATCAAAGATTTCAACTTCAAAGGAAAAACAGCTTTTGTAAGAGTAGATTTTAACGTACCGCTGGACGATAACGGGCACATCACGGACGATACCCGTATGCGTGCCGCTCTACCCACGCTCCAAAAGATTCTTTCCGATGGCGGAAGGCTTGTAATAGCTTCTCACTTGGGTCGCCCCAAAGGCAAATCCGAAGCCCTTTCCCTCAAGCATATTGTGCCTCACTTGGAAGAGCTTCTCGGGCAAAAAGTACACTTCGTAAACGATTGCATCGGTAGCGAGGTGACCCGTGCCGTGGAAGCGTTACGCGACGGCGATGCACTCCTACTCGAAAATCTGCGCTTCTATGCCGAAGAAGAGGGCAAACCGCGTGGGCTTGCCGAGGATGCATCGGACGAAGTGAAGAAAGAGGCGAAAGCGGCCGTTAAAAAGGGGCAAAAAGAGTTTGCCAAAAAGCTGGCAGATCTTGCCGATATATACGTGAACGACGCCTTTGGTACGGCGCACCGCGCTCATGCCTCCACGGCTCTGATGGCGGAGCACTTCGACCGCGAGCATAAGTGCTTCGGCTTCCTGATGGAAAAGGAAGTAAATGCAGTAAACCGCGTTATGGGCGATATACGCCATCCTTTTGTGGCCATCATGGGCGGTGCCAAAGTATCGAGCAAGATCGAAATTATCGATTCGCTCTTGGACAAAGTGGACCGTCTAATCCTTACCGGCGGAATGGTCTTCACCTTTGTGGCTGCCCACGGGGGCAAAATAGGTAAATCACTCTGCGAAGAGGATAAATTTGATGTAGTCAAAGCGATTGAGCGCAAGGCTAAAGAGCGCGGCGTACAACTCCTGCTCGCTACCGATTGCGTAGCCGCTACCGAGTTTGTCGCCGATGCACCGGCAGACATTTATCCTGCCGATGCCATTCCTGCCGATAGAATGGGCTTGGACGTAGGCCCCGACACTGCCAAGAGCTATGCCGATGCGCTCGAAGGCGCACAAACCATTCTCTGGAACGGGCCCTGCGGTGTATTCGAAATGGAGCCTTTCCGCAAAGGATCGGAAGTACTGGGTAAAGCCATCGCCGCCCAAACGAAAAAGGGTGCCTATTCGCTCGTTGGCGGAGGGGATACGGTTGCTTTAGTGCATCTGCTCGGTCTTGCCGATCAAGTTTCCTACGTATCCACCGGAGGCGGTGCCCTGCTCGAAGCTATTGAAGGCAAGCAGCTGCCCGGAGTAGCCGCTATCGAAGCCTAATGGAGCTGCCCGTTTTAGTCGAAAACTACGATCCAAGCCGGCACAGCCACCTCCTCGAGCGGGTAGAAGAGCTCTACGTCGGTAGCTTTCCCCTTGAGGAACGCCGGCCGTGGGATAAGTTGCTCGGCTTGCTCTCTACGGAGCCGAACTTTACGTTAAGTTTGATTCTTGATGCAAAGGACGGCTCCTTTGCGGGCTTCCTAACCCATTGGCTTTTGGAGAATATCAACTACGGCGAGCACTTTGCCATGGATCCCCACCTTAGGGGCAGGGGATGGGGGCGTGCCTTGCTCAACGTGCTTTGGCAGGAACCCTGTCCGCGGCCCTTTGTATTTGAGGTAGAGCCGCCCACAACACCGATCGCCGCACGAAGGCTCGCTTTTTACCAATCGCTGGGAGCAAAAATCATCTCTACAAGCTACCTGCAACCGCCTTACGCGGCAGGACAGCAGGGAATGCCCCTCTACCTGATGGCGTGGGGCGGCAGAGAAGAGGATGCCGAGCAGTACCAACGCATGTTGTACCGCTACATCTACCATGTTCCCGATTCGCTGACGCCGCCCGGCGGATCGCTGTAAGCAACCCGCTGCAGAACGCCCAACAAAGGGGAGATGCCATACCGCACCTCCCCTTTTCTCGTGTTGCCGCTTACGTACAAGCAGGTACTTATTGCCGTACAACCTTTGTGCCGATGCCGTCCGCCACAACAATTACCGAAGGGCAGTTGGATAGCGGCATGGTGTAGGTGCCTCTAAAGGCGGGCAGGTTCCGGAGCAGTTCACCCGATAAGGTATAAACTTTTACTTGGTGAGTTGCACCGTCCGCAGCCGATAGCGTCAGTTGACCTTCGGCAAGCGTTGTCGCAATGCCTTCGCGGGGCAGAGAAACCTTTTCGGAGGCATCTGCCTTACCACACGAACCGCCGAAAATGGGATGCGTTACGCCATCGCCATCAGTAAAGCAGATTGCTTGCGACACCGAGCGCCCGTCCGTCTCTTTTCTTTCGAAGAAGAAGGGATGCGAGGAGCTGCCGATGCCGTCTACCCAGCGGTAGTAACGCAGCGCATCGTCTTCGGTAACCAATGGCGTGCCGTCGATATCTTCAAAGTAGAAGCACTCGCGTGCTGCGCCTGCCATATCGATTGTTTCCCTCTTACGGAGCACTCCGCAAATAACGTCTTGCTCCGATATTCCGGCGTGGGTTACGGCATCGGTAACTGCTTTCTGGGTATACAGCGGAAAGTACTTGCCCACCTTTAAGGTGTAATCCATTATCCGGAACGGAAAGCGGTATATCTCTACACCGTCCTCATCGTCCCGAACGGCACAAAGCACTTTGCGTTCGGCTCCACGCCGGTCAATCTGCTCGATGTTGCTCTCCAATAGGTAGTAAATCTTTTTGTCGTATACCATCGGCTCTTCCGTTTTTATGCTGTAGTACACCGGTTCGGTACGCGGGTTGAGCTTACTCCCCGGTTGCAGCATTATCTGCCACCGTTGTTTGGGTTGCACCATGGGGAGAGCCTTTACCGATTCCGTAGTACGGAGGGTTGGTGCCGTAGCCGTATCTTTCGCCGTAGTGTTATGCAGCGCTTGCGCAGGTGGGGTCTGCTTGCCCTCGCAATCTCTGCCAAAGAGACCGTGCTGGACGCCGTTTTCGTCCGTAAAGCAAACTGTTACGGGCGGGAATCCACCTACTAAGCCGCGCTTTAGGTACGTAACAAAGAGATCGGTGGAGCCGATGCCCTCAATCCACACATAAAAACGGCCGTCGTCGTAAGGTTTATATACATATTCCTTTCCGTCCAAATAGGGCGCAAAGTAGTATACGCGTCTTGTAGCTCCCGCCATATCGAGTTGCTCCTTTTTGAGCAGTTTCACCGGGATGCGCTGCCAAGAGGTGCCATCCGTCATCGGTAGAAAGAAGTAATCGCCCTCTTCCAAGGAGTAGTCAAAAACGATGCGCTCGCGGTCCGCTTCCGATAGACGAAGATAAACTTTATCCCCCTCTTCCCTAAGGTAGTAGAGCATTTTGTTGTTGTCGTCCGTCGGACCGTGATATCCGTTCCGGAGCACCGTGAAGTATTCCTTTCCATCGAAGGTGACTTTATCACCCAACCCCACGGAGCCGTACTTAGGCGGGAAATGTTCCCCCGTAAGCGGATTATCCATATTGTACATAATGCCCCAGGTGCGCCCCGCCACCAATAGTGGCAACGGAGCTTTATCCTGAGCGAACGCCGTAAAACAGGGAGCTAAGGCAACGCACACCACTACAAGCAAGCGCGCTATTCGAATACTGATTTTTGTTTTCATGGAGCAGTTCCTTTCCAAAACTATCTATTTTCTTTCGGTTTGTTTTCTATCTGCAAATATATATAAATAGGAAACAATTCATCCACTTTCGCAGCTTCGTGATGCGGTAAGTTGACGCAAAGGAAGCGAAAAGAGTTATTCCTTTACTTTTTGTTGCTTCATCTCCCTTTTCTCTTCTTGGCTACGCGTAGGAGGATGAGGGCGGCAAGCGTTGCGAGGAGCACGCCGAGGAGCATGCCAAGCGGCGCGCCCCCCGAGCGCGATTCGCTCCGAGCGATAGCCTCGGTAGCGGTGTTGTGCCGCATCGTGCTGTCCGTTTGCTCGGTACGCACCTCTCCGGTGGTGTGCCGTTGTTGCCGTGTGATGCGGTAGGCAATGCCGCGCACCGCCGTCGGTTGTCCGCCGTTATTGGCGCGCAGCGTATCCCCTGTAGCGGGTGGATGCGTCGGCGGCAGCCATCGGCTCCAATCGGGCAGGAGGGTTTGCCGCAGTGTATCCGCGTCCGCAGCTCCCAGGAGCAGCACCACACCGTTTTCCTCATACGCCGCTTCGCTTGCGGTTTGCGTTTGGGCGCGTAGCTCTGTATGGAGCGAATCGCGTTCCGCGTAGCTGCTCTGTACCGTCCTCCGCCTTGCCCGACAGCCCCCGAGGAGGCTTATCGGGAGAAGCGCGGCGAGCAGTAGGAGCCGCAACGCCTTAGAGCTTGTTTCCATAGCGGTAGCGGTAATCAATCCCAACCAGAGTGCCGGTAAAGGTCATCACCTCACCGAAGGCAATCAATACAGAGGCATCGATCACCCCGAGGGGCGGTGCCGCAAAGCCACAAAAGATATATCCGGAAAAACGAAATGTCCGTGAGTACTGAAACGAAATGTCCTGCAAGAAAGTTTCGGGAGGAATCGGTTTTAACATATTTGTCATAAACGAAATGTCCGATTATGAATGGCGCGCACCCATTAGCATGCAATCAATTCGACCGCTCTCCAAATGATATCCGGAGGGCGGTCGGATACTGTTCGGAGAGCGGTTGAACGATACCAAGAGGAATCTGTGGGGAGTGTACTTGCTTTTGTGGGGTGGGGTCTCGCATGAGAAGAGTAGCGGGGGCATGTATTAGTAGTTAGTAACGATCCACTCTTCTTGTTCGCGTCGCTTGCATTTAGCCGCAGAGATATGTCTGGTCACCCGGTGAATGATCCCATTATGCTCGTTAGCAAAGGCAAGGATTTTATCATAGGGATACATTGTAAGCATCCACTTGCCTTTTAGTTGCGAGAGCAAAGCAAGAAGTGCATCAAGGTTGGATTCTCCAAACATACCGCTGTAATGCCCACAGTCGCTATTCAGATAGGGAGGATCTATGAAGTGAAAAGTATCGGGAGCGTCGTAGCATTCAATTACTTTGAGGGCATCACGAGACTCAATGGTGACGCCTTGTAAGCGAGCGCAGAGGGCTTCGGTGAAATAGTCTTTGGCATTGTTTACCCGTTTGGGCATACCTCCATTGAAGTCGTACCCGAAAGCGCCGTCCAATCGGCTTGCGAAGCTTTGCTTGCATCGCACCCAAACCGCCCAAGCGATATCCACCGGCGTGTAAAAGTGTGGCATTGAGAGGATGTGACCGGCTTCAGCATGTATATCTCGAGCATGAAGGGTAGCCTCTATTTTCTCTTTTAGAGCCGGGTAGTTTGTTTGAGCGACCCGATAGAACTGAATCAGATTTCCATCCAGATCATTGATCACTTCGCTCCGTGTCGGCTCTTTGGCAAAAAAGAGGGCAGCCCCTCCGAGGAAAGCTTCTGTGTAGCGGGTATGGGTAGGCACAAGAGGCAGGATGTGTTTTAGAAGGCTCTGCTTTCCGCCATAATACGTTATGGGTGTCTTCATAATTATTTATTTGTTTTCGGGGTTATTGATTATCTTTGCAACGTCTCTCACATATGCAGAATAAAATGAAGGTGCTGCAACACCGACGAGGAATAAAGCCTCTGTCTTGGTGTTGCAGCACCTTAACTATCTCAGAAAGTGAGAGATTCTGAGAGAGAGACAGAGGCGTTCGTTTAACCTCTGTCTTCGAGTTATGTATTTAGGGTGATCGAAGCATTGCTTTTAGAGCATCTTGTAGGCATTAGCCCAAACGGTATGCGGCACGCTCTTGCCGTGCTCCACGCGGGTCATGGCGTCAGCGAGGGCGATGAGTGTATCGCGGTTGGCGCAGAGCGTATCATCGGGATGCACATCTAAGGTGCGCGCTACGTAGTCGATGTAGGCTGCTGTATTGTTCTCCTCCGGTGGCGCCCACACGGCAATGATTTTGCGGACGGTATTGAGTTGCTTTACAGCGATGTAGCGCTTGAGCAGTTTGAGCATTGCACGGGAACCGTACTCAAGCGTCGAGAAGCTGCAGAAGGTATCCCCCGGAGGGGTTACCTCCCCCTGCCAGTGCACTGCCGTGTGGCGGATATTGCCAGGGTTATTTCGTTTGATCGGCATACGGCTACTTTTCGACGTAGAGGATTTCGGCCGGCCAAGCAGGAGAAGCGACCGTTGCGGTGAACTTGAACGGGAATTTAGCGATCCCTCCCTTACCGATCCCGATCTCTTTTTGTATGAATCCTTGTGCGTTGGGGACGATAAAGCTGTTACCGCTCCGGCTTTCTATTTTGAGAGCCACATTGAGTTTTTTGAGTTTCCCCATCAGAGCGACCCCTGTACCTTTAGTCAGCTTTTTGCCGTCAAAGAATTCAATGAGCTGATCCGCAGTGAGATTAACAAAGCTACCGGTAACTGTAGTTGGCTTGGCATCGTAGTCTACTTCAATTGGGGCATCCTGCTCGTGTACGTAGAGTTCATCGGCTTCGGGTTCGTCACTCTTAATGGTGATTACATCATCGCGTAGAGTAAAGGGGCACTCTTTCCACTGGGTTGTTGCGAGTGCATCTTCGCTTGCTATGGGGGCAGCCGTATATAGGCGTGCCACTTTGTATTTTGCGTTGGTTACGGTTGGCATAATAGTTTGTAGTTATTGTTTAGTGTTTGTTAGCTAATCGGAGGAGCCTGTAGAGGGCATAGAGGAGGGCACTTATGCCGATTGCGGCAAGAGTCGAGCGCCACGGAGCGGCGTATCGGGGGGCTTCGCGCACCACTTCCACGGGCACTTCGGTGCGGAGGGTATCGGTTATGCGGAGGGTATCGGCGGTACGGAGGATGCGGTCGCGGTAGCGTACTTCGCGGATGCGCACCGTATCGCCGCGGGCAACGAGGAGCACGCTGTCGCGCAGGAGTAGGGTATCGCTGCGCAGGGAGCGGGCATCGGCGGAGGAAGCGGAACTGCTCTCAAGGGCAACCACCTCACGGCGTGCGCCACAAGAGAGCAGTACCACGGGAAGAAGAAGAGCCGGAATGAGTATAAGGCTACTTTTCATCGGCGTTAAAGAGGGCGTCTAATTTGCGCTGCATATCGTCTATTTTGCGCTTATTTTCTTCGTTTTTGTTACGGAGGCGCTTCATTTCGGATTCCAAGTTGCGGATGGTTTCCTTAAGGCGGGCGTTTTCGTCCGTCAGGGAGAGCAGTTTTTCCTGGCTTTCGGTGTAACGCTCCATAATAGACTTATTATTTTCCAGCAGTAGGTTCACGGAGGCAAGCTGCTCCTGCAGGTAGACGTTGTCCTTTTGACGCTTTGCGGAGAACCAGCCCACCACCCCGCCCACAGCAGCGCTGAGGACGGGGGCAACTACGCTAATCAGTTCGGCAATCATAGGTCGTCCGATTTAATCCGAGATATGCATTGTTTCCTTAGGTATTTGGGGTTGTGTCTTTTTGGAAGACATAGGTGCCTAAGTTATTGGGGGACATATAAGTACCACCGGCACGCACGAGGAAGGAGAGCACATCAGCGTAGTAGAGCGGGTCGTTCTCATGCACAAACATCTCGCACTCTCCCTTGGCGCAGCATACATAATTTTTGTGCCAGGCGACAGCACTTATATCCTTCAATAACTTGCTACGCAACATCACGTCAAAACCATAAATATTTCCGATGATACCTTTTGCGGCATCAGCAGATGCGAGAAAAGCATTGGTTTGCGCTTCAGTTAGGTCGCTCAACAACTGATCGTATGCAATAGAATCGAGGAGCAAATAGCGGTTCTCTTGCGGTATGTCACAAGAGTTGAATTCTAGCTGAGCAATACGAACCGCTTTGCGAGTCATAGTTTTAACGGAAGTTGTTTCTGTTTCTCCTGGCTTGAACCACGATTTTAGTATCTCGGTGGCGATAATGTCGTCAAGGGCACCTCGTGCAGCGGAGAGTACGGTTGCGCGTTTATCATACGAAAGTTCGTACTTATCCGCATTGGGGATATAGATGGGGTCCGTATAGAATTCAGAAAGGCTGAATTGAACTTCACTGTCAACTTTCTCTGAGGCAACCTTCGGACGGGCGATGGGACCTACAGAGGCTTTGATTTTAGCGCCCGAGCCGGGGATGTGTACCACCTTGCCGGCGCGCACGAATTCGTCCGCATTGAATGATTTGGAGAGGAAGGAGTTGTCGGGGAAAAGGTCTTGAACGAAATGGTCCAACCAGATTTCTTTTTGTATAGGCATAGGTGTTAGAGGTTAATGATTTGAGTGGAATTTAGCATTGAATTTTTCCAGGTATGCATCAGGGTATGCATCGCGCAGCTCTTGGAGACGTCCTGCTCGATCAAGTTCGTTCCAGCTCATTTCAAGCAGGTCGACTTTGGGAGAGGACTGTGTATCATCCCTCAGCTGTGACACAACGCTTTTGCGCCGAGGCATGGACTCAAGTAAGGAGAGGACATCATCGGGAGCGACATCAAAGAGTTTCGCGAATGTTTCTTTTTGTTCGTTTGCAAGGCTACCCTCACGGAGTGCAGAGGCAAGTATTGAGTCAAAGCGACTGCGTTTATCGGCAAGTTCCTTTTGCGCTGCTTCACGCTGTTCTTGCTGTAGCTTGCCCAATTCATCGCGCATAGAAGCGAGTTGCCCAAGTTGCTCACGCAAGGCTTTTAGGGCATCCTCGTCCCGGGCAGATTCGGCAAGCCCGAGGAGCTTTTTCAGTTCTGGGTTCATATAAGGTTCTGTTGTTTGGTTCTGTCGGTCAGTCAGCTCGAGGATGGAGGGTATATCTTCTTCGGCTACACGTTTTCCTCCTGCATCGTACAAAGCGAGCGCATTGTGGTTGCTCGGTATGTTGCATATTGAGGCTTCACGCACTACCCAACGAGTTACCGTAGGTTCATTCTGACCCTCCAAGTAGAGTGAGGAGTCACCGTTCGACTCCAAAACCCATGCACCTATGGAGCAGGCATTGATATAACCGGCCTCAACCTTTCGGGCAATCTCTTTGCCCTGTGGGTCGAGCTCGTCGAAGTGTGCGTCTGCCAAGATACGATCGTTGTCAATGCGGATGTTATCCCATCGTCCAATGGGCATCGTACAGTCGTCGTGATTGTAGAACATTACGGGATTCTTCCGGAACTCGTCCAAAGAAGCTCCTGCTGTTAACATCCTAAATCCGTAGCTGTTGACGCTTTCGTCGTGTAGTACAAAGGTCTTCACAGTAATATCATCTGTTACGCTGCAAAGGTCACGCTCCGGGTTGAGGCAACCAAATAGATGTGCCACGGTGTCACATATTTCTTTATTTACGGACGAAAAAGGTATCTTTGCGGGGTAGAAACCAAATTATAGTGCCCTATGAAACAACTTAAACAGGTAACGTTGCTCCTCCTTGCGCTGCTCTCTCTTGCCGCATGCGGCGAGAAGAACAAACCGGAGGCGCGGAAGCCCTTTGTGCTGAAGGATAATACTAACCTCTATTTGAACGTAGCCAAAACCCCAATGATGAAAGCCGAAACCGATACCCCCGAGGGCATCCTGCTCTCACCTCACAACATCGTCAAATACGCGGGTGGCTTCTCTTACACCGATGAAGATGGCCAAACAGCTCACGGAGCGTTAGACGATGATCAACGCGACCTTGTACAGAACCGCATCATAATGTACGCCGGTATGGTCATCGGGCCCGTTCCCCATATGATAAACGGCAAGCGCACAGACGTATACGAGCTGCTGGACGGATTTATCAAAGCGCGCGATTTTAGGCTCGATTTATACAACATCGATCCCTTTACCACAGAGGACGGGGTTCGGGTTCCGTCAGATATAGGGGTATTAGCGTACATCCCCAATGCAAAGATGGAACAAGCCGAAAAGGACATTCGCCGGGCGTGGGCCGAAGGGGATAACGAGGCGGTATACAAGTTCTTCAACGATGCTTACACCTTCACGCCCATAACGGATAAGGAGTGGAATGAATTAAAGGCTAAAGGCGAGTTGTAAGCCGTTTGCCGGCAACCACCACAAAACGAAAAGGGTACCCCCTCTATGGAGTACCCTTTTTTTCGTATCCGGTATGCGCCTAATCCGCCTTGTAACATACGTAGGTGAATGGTTGTCGCCATTCGGATACCTTATTCTCTTGATTGAAAAAAGCAATTGTGAACGAGTAGCTGTTCGTACTCATCACCCTTGGCACATCCGCCCACGCCGGCGAACGGTTCGTAACAATGGGGATGTAATTCGTGTTACCGATGCTGTGGTATATCGTGTAGTAGTACGTGTTAACGTTGAAGTTCGTTCTCGGCATATTTTCGTACATTTTGTTCTTGTATTTTCCGAAGCTCCTAACCACGCTTCCACTCACATTTACATCACCACCTGCAAGTACACATCCCGGGGCATCGATCGGTTCTTCAAGCGTCAGGCGGTCTAACTTCATTCCCCCTTTTGCTCGCGCCAAGTAGGGGTTTGATGCCCGGTAATCAACATCGAAGTATCGGTCGGCGGAGCCAAAGAGACGCAACCCGGTACGCATCAGGTAGCTCTGGGTAAGTGCGGCATCGTAAAAGCGGGATAGGGAGAGCCCTTCCACGGAACACGTGCCGCCTCCGTTGCCCTCGATGGATAGTTTGAGCGTGTGGCTACCCTTGGTTACATAACGCGAGAAGAAGAGATCATACTCCTCGAGAGGCGTGTACGTATAGCTTATGGAGGGAGCCGCTTGCGTGTGCGGCTTGGGATCGAAGCCGGGATCGGGGTCATAGTGCCGTTCCGTTTTCCCCTGCCAGGAGGCAATCTGCTCGCCATCGAGGGTGAGTACGAGGTGCGAGGCGGTCAAATCGGGGAGACCGTTACGGTATACTTCCGCCTTTAGGTAGTCAATGGCTATGGAGACGGCAGTGCCGTCAGCAGGAGCGGTAAAGGATGCGGTAAATGAGGGAGCAGCGTCATTGAGCGTGATAGCATCCTTGCTTATGGGGGTGTCGTTGGTGCGTGCCTGCCGAAGAAACGCGTCAATCGGTACGCCCTCCATACTGCCGATGGTGAGATAGGGTTTGTCCTTTTCGCTCGTTTTATAGTCGATACGATTCCCGCCGAAGTAGATATCCCCGAAGTGCCCCGTGCCATTGTGGTGTATGGACACGGCTTCGTCCCCGAGGTCAACAAATTGGTACAGGGTAACCACGGTGTTCGGCTTGATGTGCCCTCTATCAAACGAGATGCTCTCTGCCTTATCGCCGTTGAGGTAAGGCTCGAGGCGGACAAAGGCCTCCGGATATTTGGCGGCCCATTGGAGGAATTGGCTATAGGTAAGGAACTCTTTATCGGCGTTATCTAATGTGAAGGCTTCTGTTGGGTAGCCGACCGTGGCAAGGAATGTCCCCATAGATATTTTGCCCTTCTCCGTACGATTGTGGCGGATGCCGGCACGCAGTATTTTCCCTTCTCCGTGTGTGCCGTCGTAGCCGCTCAAGCAGGCGGTAATACGGTCCATCTGATTGGATAAGGCGATGATGCGGGTCAGCAACAGTCCGCCGGCAATGGTGGTGTTACCATTGTTGAAGGCATCCAGCAGCCATTGGATGTCGGGCTTATCCTTAATATCGAGCTTCCCCTTTTTCAGCTCATCGGTCAGTGTTTGCAGAGCCTGAATTATGGTTTTGGCATTGTCCAGTTTCCTGGATAGATCGAGGAGCTTATTTTGGGTCCAGCCGCTCAATGAGGAGATGTTCTCATTTGCCACTTCGAGCGTATTGCGGTCTCCTTGGTTGATGGCATCAATAACCTGTACCGGAGAGCCGTCCGATGGGTTCCGGAAGGAAACGGAGGAGGCTACGATGTCTCCGTTGGCAAGGTCGATGGTCATCTTTCCGTTAGCGCTTGCGATGGTATCCACCACTATTTGGCCGGGGCTGATCATCGTATATCCATGGAGACGGTTGTAGGATCGGGTGCCGTCAATCACACTTGAGAGGGTACCAATGAGAAAGAACCAGTACTTTTTTACATTTTTGAGTGGTGTTGGGGAGAGGAGTATGTTCCCTTCTTTGCCCTTTTTTTCTACTTTGGCGTATATAAAGTAACTTACTTTCTCGTTGTTCAGTGCCGGAGAGGTGTATGATGGCAGCGACCAATAGTAGAAAGCTTTTGGATCGTTCCGGTTGGAAAGCGTTTTGTATTTCGGGTTTTGCCTGCGCAGTACGGCTTCGTAGGTATTTAGCCGTTTCGTGGCGGGGTCAAAGTTGACCAGAAAAGCCACCCTCGATGAGGACTCGATGCCGGAAACGAAGTCAAATTGCGCATACCTACTGCCCAAGAGGATGCTCATAGTTTCGATCACGGAGGGCTTAATGCGTTGGGAGAATTCTCCCATATCGCCCACGGCGCGTTCGACCATAGCGATATGTTCCAGGGCATGCAGGTAGCTTTGGCGTTGGTTGCGTTGTAGCTCGGTATGTTCCTTTCGGTTCAGCACTTGGTCTGCCTCGCTTTGATCCACGCGGGTGAGGAAGCTGCCGGCAATGGGTGCGGTGGAGAGTGTTACGGCGGGGGCAGTGGGGTTGTTGACCGGTTGCGTAACGGAGGTGATGCGGATGCGTTCGCCCGTAGGATGGAACTCGGGGTCGGAGAAGAGAATATGTCCGCCCGGAACAATCTTACCTCCTATTTCGAGCCAATGCTTTTTCGCCCAAATGGGATCCACTTCTCCTTCGAAGGTGTATTGTGGAGCGAGTTGTTCGTCTAATGTCCGCAGAGCCTCCGCGAGCAGTTCGCCCTCAGCTATGGTCACATACTCATTGGGGAGTGCAATCCCGAAGATAACGTACTTATCCCCCGGCGCGGGAGCCCAATCGGCTGACGGCATCACAAAGCCGTCATACTCGCGCGGCACCAACTCGAAGCGTCGCTCCTTGTGAATGTAGCCCGAGAGAGCCTTGTCGCTTTGCCGGATATCAAACTCACGGCCTGCCAGAGCTCCCGTTTGGAACTTCAGCACGGCCTTCTCTCCATGCAGCCGGTAATCGTTGTAGTCAAGCGTCTCGGGTATGGACTGATCCACAATGTCGTAGAAGTGCTTTTCGGCATCGACCACAAGCACCGAGGAGACGGAGCCCACGCGATGCGGGTAGATGTCGGTCAGTTCCACGGAGCCTTCCGCACCCTCGGCACCCACCACCTCAATGTATCGACCGGCGGCATCGGTGCGCAGGGGGCGGCGCCATTTCTCTTTACCGGCTTCGCGTTGCCACGAGCGAGGCAGGCGCAACAACGTATCGCCGTACTTATCGGGATTGATGTTACGATTGCCTCCCAATACGTAGAGGCGCGACAGGGCGAGCTTATCGCGGTTGCCGCGTCGGCTGACTCCGGAGCGGAAGCCGTTGCCCTTGCCGTAGCTCATCTTAATGGGATCCTCTTTGCCCCGTTCGTCTTTGCGGATCGAGAGCGTTTTGCCCTCCACTACCCACTCGGTAGCGAACTCTTGGGCTATACGCGCCACGGCGCTCCAACAGGAGTCCTGCTTGAAGGCTATGGTTTTATCGTATGAAGTGGTTAGGCACTCGCCCACCGTCCATCCGTTGCCCATTGAGCGCACAATGAGCGTGGCAAACTCACGTGGCGTTCCGGAGAACACAAAGGATGTACGTGCTATTTCCGAGGGATCCTTGACCAACGGTAGTTTGAGCTGTTCCGCCGTTCCGTGGAAGGTGACATCGTATGCGCAGTATCCGAGGAAGATCTTTTTAACCTGCTCCGGGTAGAGAAGCGTATAGGTGTTCCCTTCGAATTCTACCGTAGCTCCGCGGTGTAGGGTGAGGGCTTCGGGGTGGCGGAAGTGTAGCGTGAGCGCCGGGGATTGCATAATGCCGGAAACGAGCTCGCTCGAGTCGTCGGGGAGTACCTCGATGTCCGTGCCTTGGTTGTGTATAATCATTCGCTATTTGTGTAGTTAGGTTGTCGTAGAATAAGAGGTCTTACTTTTGCCACATCGAAGCGGCATTTCTCTCGCATCGAAGCGGCGTTTCTCCCGCATCGAAGCGACATTTCTGCCACATCGATGCTTTTTGGGGGGCTCTTTGATAATGCCCGGCAACTCTATTAAATGTCCATCTGCACCCATAGAGTGAAGGCAAAGCGCGAGCGAGTGAGCCGACAGTCGCTCATACGCGTGTAGTAGCAGGTGCATTCGTTTAGCGACATGGCGCCGGGGCGGGATACTTGTTGGGCCAATAAGGCGAGGGAAGCGCGGAGCTGCTCCTCATCGGTATAGGGGATAACGCACTGCAGAGCCACCTCGCGGGGAAGCATTCCAAAGGTTATATTTTCCGCGAAGCGGTGTCCCGAGCGATACGCTGATTCGGAAAACCAACGTGGCTCCTTATCGATTTGCGGCATGAGGGCTGTGTCGTAGAGATTGGTTACGCCGATCCCCATTTCGCCGAGGTCAATGCGGTTAATGTCTACCATCGACGAGACAATGGGTCGCACCCGTCCGGTATCCGCTTTGAGTAGGCTCTGCCACACCTCCTCCGGGTCGGTTACCTCGTAAGTGGCGGTTAGCTCCGCAGCCTCGATACGCTTGTGGTAACGGAAAGAGGATATCGATTGCAAGTAGACGGTATAGGGGATGAGTTGCGCGCTTTTCTTGCGGAGCAACGTTGAGTACCACTTGTAGTCGAATGTATAGCCGGGCTCAAGCATTTCCCGATCGTGGGCAGCGGCACCAACCACAAAGGAGAGTTCCATTGTATAGCTGTCCCATACGGGAGCGGATAGATCTACTTCCCGGACGGTGTACTCGTGCCAATCGGTTTGAGGCGGGTCCTTGCGAGGCGGAAACTTGAAGAGGTCGCCCTTGCCCTCGCGGGCAAAATAGCAGTCCGATTGATTCATAGTTATACGCGAAAGGTAGTTTCGTAGGTGATGCGATCGGCAAAGATGCCTTTGTGCTGCGTGAGCGGCTCCTCGGAGAGGCGGGTAAAGGGAGCGAAGCACCCTTCGCCATCCCAGCCTTGTAGGGCTCTGTAGATGGCATCTACTTCCTCGTAGGGATGCAGTCCCTCACGCTGTCGGACGGCATCGATATGAGCGGCGGTCTCGGTCAGGCGGTCGGTAGCGTAGGTAAGCGTCACGGTGGCATCACACTCCTGTTCGTACGGGGTGATATCCATGCGGCGGTGCAACGATATGCGCAGGAGCAGGCAGGGGTACGCCACCTCGGGGCGTTTGCTTTCGCCGTAAGGGACAGAGAGTTGCCCTCGATCCAAGTCGATGGTGCGCAGGAAGGGACACGTTTTACTAAGATGCCCTATGAGCGCAAGGTAGAGTGCTTTCATTTGATCAGTTCTTTAAGTCGTTCCACTATTTTTTTTCGGATGTTTGCCTCCATCACCCGCGATGGCCCCATAAAGGGACGCTTGGGCATAACGAAGGGCTTCTTGCCGTAAATCTTTGCGGGTAAGCCGAATTGGTGTACAGCCGCATAAGGAGTACTGTTCACGATGCGGACGCCATCGGGCAAAAACTCCATTCGGGTAGCACGGCTCAGCTCGCGTGTTTCCCCCTGTAAGATGGGGGCTTGGGTGCGCTCACCGCTCGGTTTGCCCAATTGGCCCGAATGGCCGTACCAAGGAGAGTCGGGCTTGCGCCGTACTACCTCTTGCCACGGATTGAGTGCCTCATCCACGTAGCCCTCTTGAGCAAAGTTCTGCTCAATATGATCCAGCGCCACGCGCCCCATATCGGTTTTCACGCCCTCCCCGTTGAGGTATCCGGTTACCTCTTTCATTTTCTCCGGAAAGAGTCGGGCAAATTCTTTAATCGTCACGATGCTTTATCTCATTTATTATTCCTATCTTTGTCGTAGAGACCTAAGCAGATGATCGCAGTTGGTAGCGATAGGCGAGAGGGTCTTCCCTCTCCCCTATATCGAAGGTTCGAGCCCTTCCTGCTTAGGTTTCTTCTACTTTCTTGTATTGACCTAATTTAGTTTCTTCCACAACTCCAATGGTGAGGAAGTCCAAAAAGTATGTTTTGCTCTTCCGCTCCCTAACGAGTCGGAATACATATTTAAGCGCTTTATGGTCGCCTTGGTACTTTACTCCGGTTACGATGGAGGCGTTGGTACGGTCAATGCGCCACTCGTCAACGGAGCGTAAGTCGATCTCGTACCTTTGCAGCAACTCTTCGAGGGGAATCGTTTTCCCGGCTATGAGCTTCGTGTCTCTTGTAGCGTGGAGCAGTTGCTTGTCTACTACTCTTACCGTATCGTAGCTTCTACCCTCAAGCTTAAGCGGCTTTTGTATGGGTAGTTCCGCTTCAAGGTTTTCGCTTTGTCTACTCTGCAAAAGCCGATTGCGAAGCTCTTGGAAGGATACTTTCTTCTCCAAGCTCCTTGCCACCTTTTTGGCGAGGCGGTGCATCGGGCAGAGGCGGGCATCGTCGGGTAGGTCGGCAAGACGAGTACCCCCGGTCAGCCCCTGACGACGGCATTCGGGACAGGTGGGCACGCCTTGCCCACGCGTGTAAGGATGCTTGTGCAGGTCGTACGCGGAGCCGCTCTTCGCCGGGTTGTTGGCAAGTCCGTCTTGAGGGGCATCGAGCGGTGTGTCCTCGGGAACCACCGTAGGCTCTTTATCGGTAGGACGTACACGACACTTACAGTTCCACGCGATGGGGGGTAGGTGGTCGTCCCACCACGGATGCTCGATGGGGAGCACGGTACCCACATAGGCGAGGTGCTCGGGACGTTTATCCACGCTGAGCGAGGCGAGGAACTCCAAATTGGGATAGAGCGCTTTGCTCTTAAGAGCCTCCTTAAACTGTACCGCACTGCGTGCGTTGGCCACGGCGGTGTTGTATTCCGTGCGGAGCCACTGCACATTGTATTTGCCGATAATGGGTTGTGCTAAACGTCGGAAGGCGGCAAAGGAGCGCAATCTGCCGTCGGAACGCACCAGCAACTGTGCCAAGTCCCTCTCTTCCGCGTGCGTTTTGAACGCACTCCACACCGCCATATTATAGCGTAGCTCCCGTTCAAAGTCAGGTTCCGGTGGACCGAACGAAGCATCGTCAAAAGCAACGGAGAGAGCCTGTTGCATCGGGCGGTTATTGGCTTCAAAGAGGGCATGCGAGAGCCTCTTCGAATCGTCCGCACCCTCTCCGTAAACCTGCCGAAGAGCTTCCGCGAGCAGTTCGTCGAGATCAATTGCGGTGCCGTTGTCGTCTAATGCGATTCTCCGGAGCGTATAGCGCCTCCACGCGTGCCCTAAGCTCGTTAGGCTTTTGATATGCCCCGCGAGGCGCCGCGGGGCGCGGACGAAAAAATCGGACATCCCTTTCCGGGTAGGTTCCGACTTTGTCGATTCGTCCTCATCTTCCTCTTCACTTTCTTCCGCTTTTTCGTCATCCTCCCCCATCGGTATGCCGAAGCGTTGGTGGAGCCACTCGCGCGGTATGGTTATCATCGAGGAGAGGGCAACAAGGTCGGTAACAGATACCGGCTCGCTGCTCTTGGGGTAACAGAAGCGTCCTCCTTTGACGGGTAACCCTTGCAATTCCAAGTAAGGAAGCAGGTGCCGGTTAAGGATGCGCTGCAGGTAGCGCATATCGCTTTTGTTTTTGGCTTCTTCCACTTCTTGGTGTACTTCTCCAAGGCTACGCGCACCCCGTTCCCCCGAGATGGTGGTGAGCGTCTGCCCGAGGATGCCTACGAGCATCTCCTGATTGCAGGCATCCACAAACTGCTTAAAAGAAATACCGTTGGAGGCACTGCTCTCACGCATCTCTACATCCGCCTCTTTGGGGATTACCATCCAAGGAGCGGAGCCGGCACGTTCCATCGCCTGCTCGAGTTGGCGTTTGCTCTCCGGATCGTATGTATTGTACTTACCCACGCGCTGGGGCATCCCAAAGAGCTCAATCCACTGGGCCCAATCGCCAAACCCTCCACGCTTGTAAATTGCAAAGGGAATGGCACGGAGAATAATGCCGTAGTCTCGATGCCTGCCGAGTACCATGAGATGGGGATCATCGAGATAGGAGATTCCCTTGTCGTCTGTCGGGTCAAGAAGGATTCGTTGATGCTCCAAATCGATGTGCTTCGGAGGGATTTCGGACACGGTTAGACCGCTCTCCGACCAACCGAACTCGACCGCCGAGCGACCTAACAGCCGCGCTTTCATCACAAGACTTTGGAGCGTTTCGAACTCTTCCGTATCGATCAGCTCTTTCAGTGCATCCACTTCTCTGCCCTCTGCGTCCAGGAACAATATGTCGGCATTGATGACGGCTTGTGTGCGCTTATCCAAGGCATCCGCAAGCGTTGTGTCTACGAGCACGTCCTCATAGAGGTCGTAGAGGGATGCTGTACGTCCACGGTCAGCACTGCGTAGGGCTTGGCGCCAATCCCCAACGTCCCAGGGACGTCGGTTGGGGGCCTTGATCACCAAATCCTGAATGACGATACTCTGTTTCTTTGTTTTAGCCATAGCAATAATGATTAGTTTTTGACGGTGAGCCCATCGCGCTTGATCGTATTGAGGTCTACGGCGAGACGATCCAGCCGATCAAGATAGCGGGCATATACGGAGATGGAAGCTACGTCCCGGGCTATCCTACTGAGGAGTGCATTCCGGTATAGGTCTATAGGTGATGGATTACGCTGCATTTCCACCAGCGTACGCAATTGGAGCAATTGGTTGGTGGCAATACCCATTAGCTCATTGATGCTATCCTGCGATGCTTGAGCCAGTCCGCGTTTTGATACACTTTGGCGTTCCTCTTCGTCCGCCATCGGGTCCACCCCTTGCTCTTTCAGCTCTCGGTCGGCATCTGCCTTCGCTTTCTTATACTGTTCAAGCATCTCCCGATACTTTTTTTTGAAGTTGATGATGTCGTCCACAATGCTTTGGTCTCCCCCTTCACCAAAGGAGTCCTCCATCGCTTTTTGCAGCTTGCGGAACTCTTCCCCGAAGATAGCACTGAAGATGAGCTGGTCCACGATACGACCAATCATCGCATCCAATTTTCTCTCGAAGTTATTCATCTCCGCTTCCCACTCGCCTGTGCGGAAGGCATCTGCAAGAGCCTTTCCGAGCAAATCCCCGATATCCCCGGCAAGTCGTTTGAATGTCTCGCGCATCTCTTTTTGGGCGGCAAGTGCCTCTTTGCGGATCTCCTCCCAGTTGTCGACAAGCTTCTTAGTAGCATCATCAAGCTTGTCGTAATCGGCAAGTATCTTGGGATTGAGCTCAAACGTTTTGCTTCCTTCCTTAAGGATGGATCCGTACTGTTCGGTCAGGCTTTCGAAGACCGGTACAGTCTCTGTGGCAGCAGCACCGGCGAAAGCTCCGACCAGAGCTCCGATCACTCCGCCCACAATCGTACCTATACCGGGCAATATAGTGCCTATAGCGGCACCGGCTGCAGCTCCCCCAAGAGCTCCTTTGGATATGTTTTTGCCTGAGGTGACCTGCTGCGTGCCCGTCTGTACTCGGCCGTTGCCGAGTCGCTCCATCATATCGTGCAGTTCGAGCATTGCCTGACGATACCGCTGTGCTCCCGCCACGGCTCTCTTGTAGGGGTCTTCAACGCCGAATATGTTATCATCGCCCGCTTCATATGCTTGTATGCGTGCTAATGCCATACGATGATAGCTTTCCGCTACAGAGGCAGCATACTTTCGCTCTGCTTCAGCGTTTTTACGGCTCTGTTCCGCCGCCATTGATACTACTTGCATAATACCCGCCACGGCGTTACCGAGGAGATCCATGGTGGTAGCACCCCCTTTTATGGAGGAGAGTATGTTGCCGATGGCAGCAGATGCACTGTTGAACACCTCTCCCAAGGAGCCTCCAATGCCACTGAGTGAGGAAAAGATGCCTTGCAGCCCCTTGCCAATTTCGGTGATGCGCTTTGCGGGTATGGCGTTCAGCTCCGTAGTGAGCTCTTCCACCTCCTGTGTGGCATCCCGGATCGCATCAGTCGCATCGCCTCCGTGTGCTTCTATTTCGCGGAGCTTATCCAATCTTTTGCGCACCAGCGTCAGCTTGGCTTCCAAATAGGCTTCATCGGCATCTGTTTGCAGGCTATAACCATCCCTTTGCATTTCCAGCCCCCGCAGTGTGATGCGCTCTTCCAGATCAAGACGACGGAGCTCGGACTCTGCAACCGCGAGCTCTCGTTCCTTCAATTGAGCTTCGTCAGCCTTAGCCAGTAGAGCTTGCAACTCGTCCTCGTTCGCAGCGTGAGCCCGCGCCTTTTCTTCCACTTGTGCGTAATAAGCGTCTATGCTTGCAAGCTGCTCGTCCAATCTACTCTGTCCTCTGGCTGCCACTTCAGCTTCTGTCTCCCTCAATATGGTGCGGGATGCTTCCTTTTGAGCTTCCACATTAGCGGCGTATTGGGTATCGAGTGCTGAGGAGAGGGTGTTCAGTTTGCCTTTTTCATTGGAGCCGTCGATGTGATAGGTTGCTTCCAAGGAGGCGATCTCTTTTAGTCGGGTAGCGATGAGTGCTTTCCGTTTATCGTACTCTTCTTTCAGCTCCCGCAATTTTTTCTCTCGCGCATTCTTTATTGATGCAATCTCAATCGCAGTAGCCTCATTCTCAGCTTCTCGGCTGTATTTAGAGAGTGTTTCTTCAGCTCGCTTACGCTCTTGCAACCACGCTTTACGAGCTTCTGCTTGCTTGCGACGTGCTTCATCCTGCTTCCGGAGGGCTTCGTCCGCTCTGCGTTTTTCTTCGTTATTCTCTGCGATATGTGCTTGGGAGAGGGTATCATTAGCTTCCTTTTGCTTATCTGACACAATCCCAATCAATTTATCCCCCTCTTTACGTGCCTCCTCAGCTTCCTTGCGGAGATCCTCCGCCGCTCTTGCGGCGAAAGCACGGGATGTGGTTATGGATTGATCCGCCAGAGAGGTGTCAAACGAGGCTAACACACTTAGGGTCTTATCCCCAAAAGTAGGATTTGCACTACGCTCTTCCGCTTCCATTTCTTTCTGGAGTGCGGTTTTGTATTTTTCGACGGCCATGTCGAACGAGGCTACCGCTTCAGCACGTAAGCGTAGCGATGTGCGAAACGCCTCGGCGTTATCGATAAAGAGGTTGTCCGCCTCAAGGGTATTTGATATGGCTACTCCTAATTCGTCAAATGCCTTCTTGTGTTCCTCAACAAACTGCTGTCGTTTTTTCTCGTCTCCTTCGAGAGCTTGATACGCCCGGCGCAATTCTTCAAACTTGGATATCTGACGGCTGTAGGTGTCGGAAACCGCTTCCCGATATGCTTTTTGTTCCTCGGCGGCTTTTTTCTGCTTCGATATAAACTTGTCTATTGCGGACACCGCCCAAGTAATGACTATGCTCAGCCCGAGGGTCAATGCCGCCATCATCCGCTTAGCCGCTACCTCGCTGATATTCATAGCCACCGAGAGTCCCTTTACAGCCCGAGAATAGAGTGTTGTGGCACCGGTCAGTATTCGCAGGCGGAAAGCGCTGGTTGCAGAGACTGCTTGTTGCACTTGCTGAAGTCCGATGGTGATTGCAATGAGACTCTGCACCTTAGTCTGTATGCGCTGATATTTTTCGCTTTCGTTATTCACTAATCCGACGGCCCCCACAACAGAGTCAATAGCTCCGTTCATTCCCTGCAAACCGGATATGATGCCTTCCAAATCACCGGCATCCTTGGTCATCAGTCTTTGTTCCGTGGACACGGCTTGATAGGCTTCGTTGAGATGTTCAAGCTCATTACGTAGCTGTCCGTACTCCGCGCTGTTGGATTCGCCCGCGGCCCGGAGCTGTCCCATGGCATCCTTCACACGGTATATTTTATTGGCGAGCGTTTCTTTGGCTCGGCTTGTCAGTTCCAGCTCGGCTTGTAGGTGACGCAAGCCCTCCGTTTCATCGATGAGCTCATCTTGAAGGCGCTCAAACGACTTTTTAAGAGGGGTGGTGTTCCAGTTATCGCCACGCTGCAATTCTGCTTTGATACGCGCCATATCTGCCTTCAGACGCGCGAGGTGCTGCTTTTGCAGGGCGATGCTTTGCTTCAGTTCGCGTTCTGCCCGACGGCTCGATTCGATACTGTCTGATTCAAGCTTGGTGACGGCATCGGTAGCCTTCTTGGCTTCCGTGTCGACGTTCTGCCTCAGTTGTAGATCTATATATACCGGTTCCAATGCTGTTGCGATTATTAATAGTGATTGTCTCGTTTGGGGTTGCTGCCATAGAGGTACTCGGGGTTATCGGCATGGCCGTCGCCATCGGCATCGAGTAGGGGCAGCGATGGGGATACATCGCCTTTTTGAACCGCTTTGAGCCATGAGATGGCTCGCTCGTAGCGGAAGCGACGGAAGTCGAGATCTGCCCCGGCATTACACAGGGTAATAAAGTGCCACACCGCAATATCTTTAAGGAAGATGAGTAGTAGGGGATGCCGACGAGAGCCCTGCTGAGCGAAGATCTCCTTGCGATCGTACTTGGCGAGGTATCCTGCGGCTTCCTCTTCCGCCCCTTCGATAGCGGAGAGGAGAATAGTGTCGTCATCCCCCTGTATGAGACGGATGTTCTCTTTATAGAGGTGAGTTTTGAGTTCGTCAGGCGTTATAAACATAGTACTTAATAGCGTTTGCGGTTTTGACGATGCGTGCCGAAGAGGACACTATCGGGCTTCAGTTCGGACAGCTTATTGTTGATTTGCCACACGGCACCTTCTATGCAGTCGGGTCCGTCGGCGGGGGCCGGAAGTCGTGGGGCAATGAGCTTAAACTGCTCCTCGAGTCGTTGCATATTGGGGTTGCCCTGCTCAGCACTGTTAAAGACAAGTCTCCCTTGCCGATTGAGTGGCTCCAAAGCGCCCTCTATACGAGCATACTTATCCATCTTAGCCCGGGTGTCGGGGGCAATGGGTATAAGTCCGCGGCTTTGGCTGTGCTTCACGAAGAGGGGTTGCAGAACTTGCTCCCAAAAGGGGTCTTGAAGGGCATTGTTTTCGGTGAGGTAATAGACAGGGCATTTGTTGCCGACATAATCACGGATATCATAAAACCACGTGACGTAACGGTCGTTGGTCTCTTGCTCGAGGTTGCCCGTGTAGATGTAGTACTTACCCTCCGAAAAGCCCACAAGGAAGACCGCCTTGTAGCTCGATTGCTTGCTCCGAGAATTGCTGGGCGAGGGGTCGCCATAGCAGACGGCAAAGGGGAGCTTGGATAGTGGTGGGCAATCTCCCCAAGTAATGTCCGTAAAGACTTCCCCCTCGCTTATGGGGTTATTGTAGTACTCCTGCTGCACGGCACTGGTACTAATCATGGACAGCACTCGGTCGATGTCGGCTTCGCTATTCTTGGCACTCCACGTGCTTTTGCCCTGCTTGTCCCGGATGTTGACGATGTCCCACTTATCCGCCTTGGCTCCGGCGCGTGTAATACAACAGTCCTTGGCAATGATATTACCGCAGAATAGTATGCGATATTGGCCTGAGACGGAGAGAGAGGCAAAGAGTGCCTTTTCAAACCACTCCCATTTGGTCTTGATGCGGTCAGGGTTTCGTGTCTCCTCGTCGGTGTCGATGTCATCCACGAGGATAAAGTCGGGACGAGCTTCTCTGTTTTTCAAACCACGAGGGGATTGCCCGGCTCCGATGGCACGGAAGGAGCATCCCGAGGTAAGGACGAACTTATCCTCTTCCCAATGCCCGGCCTTCACCTGTACGCCATAGTCGTGCGTAATGCGCGGTGATTGCTCCAGGATGAGCTTGAAGGGAGTGAGGAGGTCGATGGCTTTGTCTTTACTATTGGACACAAGGAGGAAGTTCTTAATCCGCCTCATTAGGGCGAGATAAATCACCTCCATCATAGAGCGAGTCGACTTGGCAAGGTCACGGCTCCAAGAGCGCACTTCGTACCAACGCTCGTGTTCCAAGAGGCGTTTGGTGGCTTGTTTGTGAAAAGGGGCAGGCTCACAGGTGGCGAAGCCGGGGAAGTAGTACTTGAACCACGCTTCGGGATCAGCCTCAAGGCGTGCAATACGTGCTTTCTGCGCCTCAATAGGCTCGGTGGTATCTACACTGCTCTCCTCTATGAGGGCGAGTAGGTAACTCTGCCACGCCTTAAGGCTCTCTTTTTCCTCTATGCCGAGTCGTCTCATCGCAGCTTACTCTTGATGTAGTCGTCGTAGAGGGGGGCAATCTCTTTGGACTTCTCCAAGTCGATCTTGCGTAACCAATCGAAAAAGCCCGTAAAGGAGCTGATAATCTCAGGTAACCCGACCTCCGTTTCGAGCTTGTTAATGGCGGTTGAGAGCTTATTGATGGCATCAGCTTCGCCGGCGGACGGATAGCGGTTGCCCTCACGTTCGCTGATAGTCTTATTCATTTCGGCAAGCTGGCGGTAGAGGTTTTTGATCTGTTCCTCTTTGGTTATCGTGAGGCTCACTCGAAGCTCATCCCACTTTTCATTCTTCACCCATCGGTTGATGGTTTGAGGCGTTTTGCCCGTTCGTTCGGCTACCTCTTTTTGGCTCAACCGCTCTTTGCAGTAGAGGAGCTTCGCCCACTCCTTGATTTGTTTTGCATCCATCAGAAATTCTCGATCAATGGTAGTTGCTCTGTACTATTCAGCGTGCGGGGGCGTGGTTGGTCGGATTGCTCTAAAATCAAGAGCATCCAGGGGTCGCCCCAGAGCACCTCCTTGAGGCTTAGCTTGCGTTCCAGACGCAGTTTACCGATCACGCCGAAGGGGCTATGGAGACCGTCGACAGCGGTTGTTAACTCCCCTTCTCCTCTTGCCCCGTCCGCATCTGCGTCATCCTCGCCGTGAGCAGTATCCAGACGGTAATAGCGGTAAAATCCTCCAATCGGTTGAGCGTGCGGACAATGCCGAAGAGCTCTAACAAGCTCTCGCCCGATACACCCCATAGGAGCAGACGCGTGAGGGGTCGGCGCAGAAAGCGTATGCTGCGACGATTGTTCAGTACGGCAAGGGCGATTGCTTCCGCAAGTAGCTCTATGCGGGGGGTGAGCGGATCATTGTTCAGGTTGTGTTGCACCACTAACCGCTCGATCTCCAATATGGTGCCTGCCTTGAGGTGACGTATAGTCATCGTGCGCCACCGTTTGGGAATTAACCGGGCATACGGGCGCGGAAGGGGTACCACAAAGCGCGCTCCGCGCTCCAATAATAGGTTTACGGCTCGGCTACGTACTTCGTTTTCGTTTTCCATATTGCAAAGGTCACGCTCCGCTGTGGGGCAGGCAAATAGATGTGCCACGGTGTCACATATTTCTTTAGAGGTTCCGTTTCTCTCGCATCGAAGCGACGTTTCTCCCGCATCGAAGCGGCGTTTCTCCCGCATCGAAGCGGCGTTTCTCCCGCATCGAAGCGGCATTTCTCCCGCATCGAAGCGGCGTTTCCGTTGCATCGATGCTCTTTTTCGGGCACTTCGTCGAGTGCGAACGGATGGTTGCTGTCATTGATTTGCGGCGTAAAATGAGGGGCGGGCTACCTCACGGCACCCCGCCCCACCCCACAAAGAAAACACCATAAAGAACTATTCGTCTACTTCGTCCGTTTCGTTGCTTGCTGCGCGGAGACGCTCACGTTCGCGCCGCAGGCACCGATAGAAGCTACGCTCGCTCATAGGAATTTGGTGCTGCACCTTATTCCGATAGACCCACCGCTTGCAGCGGTCGTGCCGACCCGGTTCGTACCATTCGTCGAGAATCTCGCGTACGATTCTGTCTCTCCTACGCAGATTACGTTCTTTGTCGTCCATACAGCTTATTAACGTTTAGTGGTTGGTTGTTCCAAAAGGGGGCGCCCGGGAGGGTCAGCCGCTTGCATCGCCTCTGCGGTGCGCCCGATGTACGGCACCCAAGTGGATGTGGCAAGGGATTTGTGGCTTGCTTTGATCCGTGTGGCGGGTGCCGCTCCTTTCCTACTCCGTGGAGAAGGCGTAGAAGAAGAACCCCGACATGAGAAAGGGGTTCAGAGCAAGCAGCGCCATCAGTAGGCGCGATGGTGCTGCGCCTGTTGGGGCGAGCACAAACATCAGGGCGAAAGCGGTCTCTGTTAAGAGCAGGAAGGCTACCGCCAAGAGCGCAATACGTTTGCGCAACTTCTTTTTCTCGATTCGGTTCATATCTTTCTATCTGTTTGTTTGTTAATACTTTCTTCTCACTTGCTACACTCCGCTTAGCGAGAGCGGGATGTTCTGCCATTCGCCCGTCTCGGCATCTTTAGATTCAATGCGAATGAAGCTCTTGCTTACCTGAGGCATATAGCTCTCCTCAATCAGCTTCACCCCGTCCAGGAATTGTTCGCTACCGCTCTCTTCCGCCAGCCGGCGCAGTTGCAGCACGCGGCTCGCCTTGATTTGCCCCGCTTTGTTGCGACTTAATAGTCGCAGCACGGCACTAACCAATGCACCGGTGGCATCGTCTTTGGCGAGGCTTTCGATATAATCCGTCACCATGCGAATGCCTTCGTCCACGGTATCCCGATAGGCATCCACCGTGTAGTTGCCGAGGGTTAGGCGCAATGTCGAGTCAGAGTTCGTGAATGTGTGCGTTTTCTGCCCCTCTTCCTTGCCCAAACCGAGCTGCTCGGTTTTCATCTCGATTATGCTCCTGAAGTTGTCGAATACGGCTCGCTTGATCTGTGCCATCTCCGTGCTCAGTAGGGAGAGCTGCACATAGGCGGCGCCAATCTCGTTGTCCACGAGGTCGACATAATCCGACTGCAGCGCCTTGCGTTGCTCTTCGCGCGCTTTCTGTTCTTTGTAGCGGCGGAACTCCTCGAGCTCCTGCGCGCTGATGTTTTGTTCGTCCATCATCTTTTAGTTTAATATCTTAATGTTGTAGTACTTCAATGCTTGCTCCAAGGCGGCTTGGCTCGGGGACGGTGAGGTTGTGGGGCGTAGAGGCGGGGCGCTTTTCTTGCGCAGTATGGCATAGAGCTTGCCCCGGAGGGCCTCAAGTTCCTCATCCGTTAGGGAGGCAAATGGCTTGCCTGCTATGCGTGTATCGCAGCAAAAGGCGTTCACCGCGTCCCAGTCCTGCGTGTTGATTCCATAATCGGTTAGCAGCCCCAGTACGATGCTGCGATTGCGTTTACGGCTCTTGTTGCCCGACGACGGCTTGCTGCCGGTTTGCCGGCGCAAACGCTCCCGAAGCGCGCTTAATTCTGCTGCGCTCAGGGCCCTTAGACTCTTGGTTCGCCCTCCGGAGATGCTCTCTACAAGCGTCTCCTTAAGCTCCTCATCCCCAAGCGGGCTGCCCAGCGCGTGCATCATGGCGTAGATATCGCTATACTTTCCTTTCATACTCTTTGCTTCAAATGAGCTCCCCAATACTCCGTCGCGCCCTCGCTCCATATATCAATGTAGCCTCGCGATCCAAGGAACCGTCCTTTGCTGAAAGCGCGGTATCCCTCTACCCACACCTTCAGCATGGCGTCGTACATAATGCGGTTGGCACTACGCCCGTCCGGTTTGTTGCCACGTGCCTGACACGAGAAGATGAAGAGGTGCCGCGGAAACGCTTCCGTAAGGGCGCGGTAGGAGCCAAAGTCCAAATCCGTGTATTGCAGGCTGTCGATGACTACTACCCGCGGGCTGCGCTTTTTGGCGAGGCGCCTTTGCAGCGTCTCCATATCCTCTATCACCAACCGGAGGCTGTTGTTTACTTCGTGCATACGGTGCCGGCGTAACTGCTCTTGGAAGGACAAGCTAAAGCCCTCTTCCAAGCTGTCGTAGATAACCCGTTCGCCGGCAAGGCACAGCTCGCGAGCCAGCTGCATCATAAAGCTGCTCTTGCCATTGCCACTTTGCCCCCATACAAACCAGGTGCCGCAGGTTTCCGGCTCTCCAAACGCTTCGCGCCACTCAGGGCTCAAGGCAAACGTTTCCTTTCGCATACCGTAGATCTGTTTCGTACTAAATGCGCGACGTGCCATCAGATGTTCCTTTCCGCTCTAACACGCTTCTTTACCCGGCGCAGGTCGTTGTCGTATTGCGCCGCATCGCGGATAATCTCCCTTAGCAGCTGCTCGTCGCGTATGCCGTTACCCGCACACACCGCGTATACATCGCCGGCGGATACCGCCTCCGTGGCGAAGAACTTACGCCCCAGCCTGCTATCAAACTCCGCATAACCCCGCTTGTTGCTCCGTAACCCCCGACGCATGCGCTGCGTGATGCTTGCCGTAGAGAGGAAGACCATTCCGCATTTATCCTCCAGCATATTGTAGATCTGCACAAAGTAGTTGATTACTCCGTCCGGGAGCTTATCAGCTTCATCAAAAACAAGTAACGGACAGGCTTCGGACGACAAGCGAACCACAATCTCCTTGAGCCGATCACGGAGGGTTCCGCCTGACGGCTTCACACCGATGCAGCGTGCTACCTCCTCGAGGAACTCGCTCCGAACCATATCCGCGCATAGCATATAGTGTGCATCGCTATGCGTTTCCGTGTAATGGCGTGCCGTGGTACTCTTACCGCTTCCGGCTTCCGCTACTATCCACGTACACCCTGCCTCGGCCTGTACATCCTGCATCACCTGACTTATCTCCCGGTATACACTCGTCTCCACTATGTTCCATCCGCGGCTTCCGCCCGCCGGACGGCTTTTGGCGGCTACTTCGCGCCACATAGCTTCGCTTACCTTCCCTTCCGGGTCTCCTTGCAGCATCACGCTGAGTGTGCTTTTACCGATGCCCAGCATCGTGGCCGCTTTGTTTTGGCTCCCCGCCTTTTCCGTGTATCGCTTTAACTGAGCGACCAATCGAGTTCTGTCTGTTGTCATGGTTAATACTTTCGTCTTATTCGTTTTCTTTGTTCTTCTTTGGTTTCCAAAAGAGCTTCGTGCGGCAACGCCGTCTCCCCTCCGGAGAGTACTTTCACCTCCGTTGCCTCCCACGTGAGGAGGCTGTGTGCCTTATAGGCTGCTGCCGGCTCCAGCGGATAGGGTGTAGGTGTTATCGGGATGCCACGGCGCAGGTTGCGTGCCTTCTTCTCGTGCTCGAGACGTGCCGTTTCCTTCTCCAAGAGCCTCCGATCTTCGGCACTGCTCCCTTTGGGATCGGGGGCTAAGTTGCTTTTGCCGATCTGCCACGTGGCGATGATGGATCTGCGCTCCGCTTCCATTGAGTAGCGCGCTGCTCGATCCGTACGCTCGATCCGACGGATAAAGCCCGCCTCGCCCGGCGTCTGCTCTTGTATGGCGCGTGCCACCGTCACCTTGGCGGTTACTATCCGCTCAAAGCGCAACCCGCTGTTCGTTTCCGTATAGAGGTAGAGGCGTGTGGCATCCTCCGGATCGTAGCGTACCACGAATGTCTTGCCGATATTCTTTATGCGCCACGAGTAGTCCGGCGTGGGCTCTCCTTCCGCCGTAAACGTGTAAGCATCGTACGCATATTCCTCTCCTTCACGCTCCATCGTCAGGCCGGTATCCTCAAATCGGATGCTCCGCGGCCTGGTCACGAGGCAGAGATCCTCGTAATCCCCCTCCGTAAAGGGCTGCAATGCTTCGTTCACGCTCGTTTGGTACATCTCTATACGGGCAACCCCCGTGCGGTGATGCTTGCGCCGGTTCCACTCTTCCCGAAGGGCTGCATATTGCTCTTCCAGCTCAGCAAGGCTGCGCGGCAATAGATTCAGGTTAGCTCCAATCCACTCCAAGTCCGGACGGTTCTCGGCACGTTTACTCGTAATGTTGGCTCCCGTGAACCAAGGCACCTGCTTGAGTACCTGCTGCTGGAAGCGTCCAAAGAGGTTCTCGATCGTTTTGCTCTGCGGACGGTTCGGCTGCGTGCTACGATGTACCAAGGCGATGCGGTTGAGCCACTCCGTTGCAATGGCACTCGTTTGACCTCCCTGATTGTCGTGGACCAATTCGTAGGGGCGGTGACCCGCCTTTTGCAGTGCCATGCGCACAGCTCGGTACTGCGCCGCAAAGTCCTCCCGATCGCTCAGCGCGTACCCTAAGAGGCAGTCGCTGTATGCATCAATCACCTCCACTACCATCGTTGTGGCAAGTTTGCCCTCCTTGTTCCAGTAGAGGTTCAACCGGGTCCCGTCGACGTACCACAGGCTGTCTCTACGCGTTGGCATTGTGGTTTTGTGCTTGTACCCGTAGGCTTGGTAGGCTTTCAGTTCGCCTACCCGACCCGCGTACCATTTGGGCTTGATGCCCGGGGCGTACAAATAGTTGCGTAGCGAACGGACGCCGGTGAGCGGCTTCCAGCCCGTTTCCGCACACTTACGGTTGTACGCCGCCAATATCTCCTCGTGCGTCAGCACCGGAAGCTTCGATAGCTTCAGCGCTACGATGTACTCGCCCGCTTCCTCCGTAATCTTCACGCTGTTCCCGTTGCCCATCGCACCGCTCACCAGAGCCGCATAGCCCTCCTTGCGATACGCGTTCAGCTTTTCCCTCAGTCTCCTTTCGCTAGCCGGCAAGCTATGTGCATATTCCGTTCGCAGTACTTCCGATAGGGACATTACGATATCCCCTATGCCGGAGCGGTTATTGTTGAGCTTATTTCCCATTGCACGGAGTCGTTTTTCTTCTTGAATGAGGGTATTGAGAATGCTTGCATTGAGTGTATACTCAAGGATAATGTCACTAGGTAAGCTCTGCTCTTCTCCCTGCCGATTATAGTAGCGGTATTGATGGTAGTAATTGAAGGCTTCTAAGTCTCTTGTCACCTCTACCGATTTCGCATTTAGTGTAGGGCTCGTAGGTAATCCATAGCGTGTGATAAGCGCCTTCTGCGTCTCTTTGGGAAGTGTCATTACGTCTATCAAAGCCTTCACACCACTACCTTTTGCTTGTCTCACATACTGAACAAGTCCCCGAGATAGCCAACTTTTTAGTGTACCAAGACGTACTATTGGGTGATCTCCTTGGGTTATTTCCTCAAATGTTGCACTGAGCTTACTATCGTGGTATTCCATATTGATTCGCTAGTGATAATCGTAAATAGCGATGGCTCATCTTTAAGGCTTTCCTATACTTAGAGCTAGAAGATTGGCACGTTGTTGAAGAAGTAGGAGATCTTTGGCGGTCGCATTTGTCTTTGTGTCCACTTCTTCATTCTCTCGTACTAGCGTTGCGGTGCAACTCTTTTTTTCCACAACAATCTTCACTTGGGGGCCGTAGCTTTGGACAATATATCTTTCGTCACTGATAATCTTCATCTCAATGTCACTTACCACCTTCGCCCCTAACTGTAGGGCTAGTACCCTTATCTTGCGAGATAGCTCCGTATCTGTTTTGTAGTTCAAAGCACGGATGATCGTTTCCTCAACTACCCCGAAGATCGTTTTCAGTCGGTCTTTTATATCTCTGCTGGCTACTATCTTTCGCATACGCTCATTTTCGACTAGCTCGTTTTTCATTATCTTTGTTGCGTCATCAATAACTGATCGACGCCACAAAGATAGATGATTATTTTCATCAATGCAAATTTTCAGCGATCAAAATATGTGCGTAGCGAGACGAATAAAACAAATAGCCGACAGGGAGGGGATTTCGATCAATGAGCTTGAAAGGTCGATAAACGCAAGCTCTGGAGTGCTTTCAAGAGCGGCTAAAAATGGGACTGATATCCAAGCAAAGTGGGTCACAAAAGTAGTTGATAATTATCGCGACTATTCTCCAGAGTGGATTCTGACAGGGAGAGGAGATATGCTCAGAGAGCATTTAGATGATGAGAAAGAGCAAATACTTGTATCTTCAAAAAACATGCAGCCACTCTACTATCCTAAGCAACAAGAGCAAGTGCACGACACTCAAGATATACCTCTATACTCCTATGAGGCTATAGGAGGGTTACTGCAGAACCTTGACAATTCCACCCAGTACATACAAGGAACGATCTCTATTCCCAATGCTCCTGCTTGTGATGGAGCTATTCGGATAGTTGGCGACTCTATGGCTCCTACAATACAATCTGGAGACATTATAGCGTTCAAGCATATACACGACATTGAGCATATTCTTTACGGACATATCTTCGTTGTTGCCTATACCTTTGAATTGGATACCTATCTTGTGTGTAAGATAATTCGGAAAAGCGGAAGGGGAGATGACTATATAACTCTATACTCCCTCAATAAGGATTATGACCCTATAGACATTCCTCGTTCAGCAATTCGTCAACTTGCAATTATCAAGCTTTCCATCAACTTCCACACTATAGCATAGTTCATACAACAGCTGCCTAAAACACAGCATAGAGCCCCCCACACACTTTAACTGGAGCCACCTTTATGTGCGGTCACACCTTTTATCACAATTTCGCTCGATATTTTTTTCTAATATACTGACTATTAGTAGAATACAAAAAGAGCGGTGCAAAACGATGTGTCAGTTACATATTAATTTACCCACTATTTAAGGGCTCAATATTGCTGTTTCAATGCATCAAATATGCCTTTACCCACAATTAAGCTGTTGCAATAGTACTGAATAGTGCATCCCCTAAACGTGTTTTTGCATCTCCTAAAAGGACATTTCGTTTTTCCTTTAACATTTGACGAAGCATCCCCTAAACTCACATTTGCATCCCCTAAGTGCATCCCCAAAGTGTTTTTAGTAGATAATTGACTGTTCGCAAACCGTCCGAAGCCCCTCCTCATTCGCGCCCCCTTCCCCTCTCTATTACGCCTTTGAATGATCTTAGGCGGACCCAACAAAAGAAGCCCGAAAAGCGCGCTATATGCGGACTTTCGGGCTTTCTTATCAACTCTTATGTACTAATTCACAGAGGGTGCCAATGAATTAATCGGATTCACTCGAACACTATCGAACACCATCCGAAAAATAACCACCAAATCAACCTAAATACACATTTCGTTTCAGTACTCTCATCGCTGCTCCTTTCAATCAAATTCGCTGTCAATCAAACAGATACCATCATATTAGCTGCATCCCCTAAATACACGTTCCGTTTTTCCCCCCGTAAAGAGCAGTGCCACGCCGCTCAGCGTGAGCATATAGGCAAGGATCAGTTGCCAGAGTGCGTGCTGCCGGTTCATAGCTGCGCATACTCTTTAACCGCATCAAAGCAGGGGCACGCTTTGAGCCACTCGTAGCTGCTCACTTTGCCGTCGCCGTTGCGATCCGGGCTCAAATCCCGATGCCCCACCACCATCGCAAGCGGATAACACGCCTTCAGTTGGCGCAGCAACCGCTCCAGCGAACGTTTTTGCGAGGCGGTGCGCGTATCGCAGGGGTAGCCGTCCGCAGCCAGTCCGCCTTCGTAGCATACGCCTATGGAACAATAGTTATAACCGCGGACGTGCGCGCCCGGCATACTGAGCGGACGCATCGGCACAATGCTGCCGTTCCGCCCTATGTAGTAATGGTAGCCGGCGCATTTATAGCCGCGCTTGATGTGGTCGCTCTCCAAGAGCCATGCCGGATATGAGGCATTGCAGCGGGTGGCGGAGCAGTGCACCACGATGTATCGTATGTTTTCAGGGTTCATCATAATTCTCAATTCACTATTTATCGGTTTTGTTTACTTATTTAGGATTTCGTTTGGGGGGATGCGCCCACACCGATTGCCGGTGCAGGCACATCCGTACGTTTAATGGTTACTGCCCGGTGTGGACGAGGGATCGCCCCCTTGCGACGCATTGCCCGGAGTGCCGTTCGGATCGGCAGGGTTATTCGATTCCGGCTTTTGCGTAGGATCGAAAAAGCTGTAGGAGGCTTGCGCAGCGGCTAACTTAACCGCCTTGCCGGGCACGTATACGGTGCGGGGCGGCTGAAGGTTGGAGCGACTGAACGCATCTCCACCCTCTTTGGCTGCTTGGGAACGCGCCGTAAAGCGGAACCGGCCCAAGTCGCCCAAATCCATAATACGTCCGGCGGCAAGCTGACGCGCCATCACGTCGCTCAGCGTATCCAGTACGCTCTTCACGTCACCGCTCGATACGGCGGAGATCTTTTCTACCAAGGCGATGGTTTCTGCCAAGCTGCATACATTTTGTTTGGTGGCTACCGCATAGGTGTAGTTCTTTTCTTCGCCTTTTACGGTAAACTTGCGGGTTACTAATTTGTAGGTTAATGCCATAATGTCAATTCAATCTAATTCAATTTTTCTTTGTTCATTTATTTTCTGCTGTTGCTTTTGAGGATGTGCCTCGCTCACTGCTCCGCGGAGCAGACAGGCGCGCCGTGCCTGCAAGGAGCCGCTTGCGAGTGCGAAGCCTGAGCGAATCGGTCGATTCGGGGGAGGGGACGGGGAGGAACGCGCGTAACGGCTATCGCGAATCACCGTTTACTTTGGGGGCGACCAACCGCGCCTCATCTTTCTTTCTCGGTCCGCTCTGCTTCTTTCTCAAAAGCAACGATGCAAAGGTACAACATGCCGCAACCCCCAAATGTATTAAAGTGTATCGAAGTGTATTAAACTGTATCGTAACGTATCCTAACGTATCGAAACGTATTAAACTGTATCAAACTGTATCGAAACGTATTAAACTGTATCGAAACGTATCGAACTGTATCGAAACGTATTAAACTGTATCGAAGTGTATTAAACTGTATTATAGTGTATCGTAGGATAAGTTTATCGGAACATATCAGAGTTTATCGGAATTAATCCGATTAGCTCTGATTGGCTCCGATTGATTCTGATTGGCTTTGATTGATTCTGATTGCTTCCGATTTTATAATATCCTTAGGTGGCACCATAGCTATTCAGCGCTCACAGCGAGCGAAGCAGCAACGGCACGTGGTTTTGCTATCCGCTCACCGGCTTTTCGTTATTACCTTTTCCCAAAAACATCTTTCAACTATGATTTACGGATACATCAGGGTAAGCAGCGACAAGCAAACGGTAGAAAATCAACGCTTTGA
>QWCK01000374.1_pt1 | contig 79560 bp, 79 predicted proteins | sample 1972571 | NCBI WGS metagenome assembly QWCK01 (sample SAMN09866710, study PRJNA288562) | Human gut metagenome isolate term2_stool, whole genome shotgun sequencing... | isolation source: gut | host: Homo sapiens | place: USA: California | reverse complement strand
ATATGTATAGAGAACTAAAATATCTTGTAAGTGCTTAAAATACAAGAAAGGGAGACTTATTTTTCAATAATTCTCCCCAACATTTGACATAGAGCCAATAATTAAAGTAAAAGCTACCGATGAGGTAGCTTTTTTGTTGGAAAAATTTGAAGGAGAGGGGTAAAATTAATTTTTAAATAATATTAATTTGTTTGATTGAACAAGAGTCTCAAGGAAAATGTGGACCGAATTTTTCCTTCAATTTGGGGGGGACTTTTCGGGCTACATAAAGTAGCCCCTACGGCCGCAAAGCGATTTTTAATTTAAGATTATTGGTATAGAATTTTTTGTATTAATACAAAAGAACATTCAATTGCTCTGATTGTATTTATATTAAGAAAAATTACATGTATAGGTGATCCTTGTAGCCACGCCCAAGAGGTCAATAAAAAAACGAGGCGGAAATTGTAGGGGTTACCTTGTAGCCCTGCCCAAGAGAGCAAGTAATAACGATGCTAATCGGACCGTAGCGGCTAACTTTATGTTAGCCAAAACCGATTAGCGTCGCTCGATTGGTATGCAGGACTCACGCAACTTCTTGTTCAATTGTTCGACCTAAGGAAAAAACGATTGAGTACAAGAGTCTGAGGAGAATGTGGCCCGAAAAACATTGATCGTCCCTTGTGGACGTGAAATGTTTTTAATAATTTTACCTACAAAAAATCCCAAGGGCATAAATTGTCATTGGGATCGATTTTTCTTAATTAAATTCTTTGTGTCTAAGGAATTTGTAGAAAGAACTTACTAGGAGTCCTATAATTACAAAGCTTAGGATGTAGTATCCGTAGATTGTCAAATTCCTAACAGCCCTGTCTTGGAGGACGAGAATCGATATAAAGAAAATTGCATATATAATTGTAAGTACTAGATTGTTTTGCGATTTTACCTTATGGAGTTCGGCTAGGCTTTCTTTGTAATTGAAAACTGGCTCGCGGTTGGTGGATTTTACCAGCAGGTAATTTGCATTTTCCCTGGTGGCTGGTTTTACTTTTGTAATTGATTGGCCGATGACCCTTAGAGGAATTTCTTCAACACTTAATTCCACATAGCCACATCCGTCCTTGCGGTAATAGTCGCGAAGGGCTTGGGTGTTTTCGTCGATTAAAAAATTATAGGTCTTGACTGATTCTTCCAGCAAGAGCTTGCCATCTTTGACATCAACGACTTCATATCCGTGTCTGGTAATTGTGTCCAGATCATGTTTTAATAGTTCGGGATATTCAATATGTTTTGCTTTAATTTTAAACTCTTTCATAATACCTCCAAAATTTTTTCTGCACATTTCAATCCGTCCAAACCTGCGCTTACAATTCCGCCGGCGTATCCTGCGCCTTCTCCGCAAGCGTAGAGGTTTTTTATATTGGTCATAAATTCTTCGTTTCTTTCTATATTGACAGGGGAGCTGGTTTTTGATTCGACAGCAGTTAGGATTGCGTCGTCTAAAAATCCATGCATCTTATTGTTCATATCAACTAAGCCTTGTCGGAGTTTGTCGGAAATTTTATCCCCGTAAATTTCATCTATCTTTACATAACGGACTCCAAGCGGATAGCTAGGTCGGACTTCCTTTAAAGTTTTTGCCTTTGTCTTATCTAAAAAGTCGTGGACGTGTATAGCTGGAGCTGTGTAGTCTCCGCCGCCTAGCTCAAAGGCCCGCTTTTCAATTTCCTCTTGAAAGGCGATTGAGTCTAAGGCTTTTGTATAATCATTTATAGTTGTAACAATGGCCGAGTTTGCATTTCTAAGGCCGCGATTGTGATAGCTCATTCCGTTTACACATAAGTGCTCGGGTTCGCTAGAACTCGGAATGACAATTCCACCTGGGCACATGCAAAAGCTATAAACTCCGTCACAGGCCAAACTGTATTCGCCTTTAAAAAGTCTGGGGTGGCCAGCGTAGTCTTTGAATTGAGATTTGTCTACAAAAGTTTGCAGGTGTTCAATCCTAAAACCAATTGCAAAGGGTTTTGCATTTAAATGCAGGCCGTCAGATATTAGATTTTTAAAAGTGTCCCTGGCTGCATTGCCAATAGCTAAAATTATTTTGTCGTAATAGATGGGCTTGCCATCAACAATCACTGCCTTGGCAGATCCATTTTCTATTAAAATGTTATCGACCCTGGTGTTAAAATAAAATTTAGTTCCAGCGTCTTCCAGGTCTTTTCTAAAATGCTTGATGACCTCACGCAAAACATCTGTTCCGATATGGGGCTTGTGCATGATGGTAATTTCTTCATCAGCCCCGTACTTAAAGAGGACTTCTTTTATATATTCCTTGCGAGCGTCCTTGGACCTGGAGGTGAGTTTGCCGTCTGAAAAAGTGCCGGCTCCTCCTTCACCAAAACTTATATTGGAGTTTGGATTAAGGTTTCTGCTTTTTAAAAAGTCATTTACATCTCTGACCCTTTGGTCAACGTCACCACCACGCTCGTATACATGGACTGTGGCCCCTGTATTTTCTAGGACGTGGGCAGCGTAAAGACCTGCAGGACCTGCACCGACAATTGCAATTTTTAGGTCGCATTTTTTATCTGGCAGCTGATAAGGCTCTGGCATTTGGCTGGAGTCCTTTAACTTTTTGTCAACGTCTACTGCAATTTTTAAATTGAATTTAAGAGTCTGCCGCCTAGCGTCAAGGCTCCTTTGTATTATCTTGTAATCCTTGACTTTAATGCCATATTTTTTGGAAATTTCTTTTTGAATTTCTTTGTCATCGTAGTCTAGGCTGGTATTTATATTTATTAATTGCATTTAAAAAGCCTTTTTATCCCTTCAATCATAAGGGCAGGATAGGTTTCGAAGTGGTATTTTTCATCAAAGGTAAATTTGCCGTCTTGGATTTTGTTTATACCTCCAACATTTACAGTTGGAATCGAAAGCTTTGCCGCATTATTAATCCTGTGATATTCTTCGGGCCTTGCCATTGGAATAAATTTGAGAGATTCTTTTAAGTCCCTGTAGTCTTCGCTTAAATTTAAATAGGAGTGATAGCTCATATCAGGATAGAAAAATCTCCTTTTGATAGTTGGTTTAACTGTATTTATGGCAGATGTAAAAGACAGCATCAAATCCCTTTGTAGGGTGTTTGTTCCAGTTATATCCACCCTTTGGCTTGGAGCTTCTTCAAAATAAATTATAATTATGGGCTCATCTGCCAATTTGTGTTTGTCGTAAACATTTTTTACAAGCTGCAACCTGAGTTCTGAGAGCGGCAGGTCAGGGGACCGATTTATTTTATCTTCTACATCATTTCTAAGAGAAGATAAGACAGAATTGCCCCTTACTGTGATAATTTCATTTAAATATTCATCCCAAGTGTAGACTTTTGGTCTGATTTTAAGGGGACTAAAGGGAATATTTCTCTTTAGGCAGTAGGAAGCATATTTTGTATTTAATTCTGCTATGGCCTTGTTGTAAGAATTAATGACTAAGTTTTTTAGATTATTCATATAGGCCTTTAAGTCTTGGCTTACAGTAGAAGTCATAAATGAAGTATAGCCCCATGCAGAGCTTTGAACTTCTGTGCCTCCTGGTACAATAAACCTATTTACATATATGGGCTCAGAAACTTCGTTTTGATAGTTGTCCATCAAAACAGAATTGAGAGTTAGGTCGCGGGCAAAAGTTGAAAGCATGTAGCTTGGATCCAAGCCTTCATCAAAGAGAAGGGTGCGGACTGTTTTGCCTGCCACAAAAATTGCTGGCTTAATAATGGCCTGGGCACCAAAAAATATGGCTTCTTCGCCATTGGTTAAAAATGAGTGGGTGGTAATGGCAGCTTTAAAATTATAACCTTCCTCTTTCATGGACATAATGTACTTTACTGCCGATTCCATGCCCTTGTTATTGCCGTAGCGGTCGCAGATATTTAAAATCATTACATTGCCATCAAAGTCTGTCTTTGAAAGCTCATCCAAAACTACAACATTGGATGCAAGAGTGGATTTAATTATCTTGACATCGGACTTGCTGTATTTGCCAGTGAGTTGTGGTTCGTCAATGGTGTTTATTATAAGGACAACATCCTTGTTATCTCCCTTTTGAACCATGGCCATTTGATTGAACCTGACAAATTCATCTTCGTCTGTGGCTAGGAGCTTGACATTTTCAGGATGGTCTTTAAAGTAATCCAGGCCCAAATATATATTATAAAGGGCCTTGGCAATGTCGACCTCTCCGCGATCATAGGTCAGTGCATCAATATTTAATAATTCTTCAAATATTTTCTTTACTTCAAGCATGATTCTAAAGCTATTTCAATCATATCGTTAAATGATTTTTGCCTTTCTTCTGGTGTTGTGATCTCGCTTTTGTGGAAGGAGTCACTAACTGTAAAAATGCCTAGGGCTTTTTTATTTAGATATTGGGCGATCAAATATAAAGCATAGGATTCCATTTCTACGCCAAGCACTCCCATCTTTTCCCATTTTTTCCATTCGTCGGAATCTGCATTATAGAAAATGTCGGATGAGAAAATGTTTCCAACATGAACTTTTTTATTCATTTCGCGAGCAGCTTGGACAGCTTTTTCAAGGGAATCAAAGTCTGCAAGAGCTGCAAGATTGCCCGGAAGATTAAATTGGTGGGCAAAGTTGCTGTCGCTGGAAGCCCCTTGGGCAATGATGACATCAAAGAGATCCAAATCTTTTTGGTAGGCTCCGCATGAACCGACTCTTACAATTTTTTCTACATCATACATTGTGTAGAGCTCGTGGGCGTATATTGCAAATGAAGGAATGCCCATGCCGCTTCCCATTACGGAAAATTCGTGGCCCTTGTAGGTGCCAGAGAAGCCTAGCATATTTCTAACTGAGTTAAATTGCTTTACATCTTCCAAGAAAGTTTCTGCAATGTGCTTGGCCCTAAGTGGGTCTCCTGGCATTAAAACTGTTTTTTTAATATCGCCTTTTTTGGCTTCATTATGTGGTGTTGACATATAAATTCCTCCTCTTATTTCTTCTTAATTTTAATTTTACTAACCATAAACAAGGCCAAAATAAATTCGGCTATTATAATTGGAATGATTCCGATTTTGTGACCAAACATTAACATGGCTACTATTATTAGTCCTGCAATTGGAATTGGCATGCCGGAAAATGAATTGTCCTCGTCCATGCCATCTACATTAAATCTGGCTAGCCTAAAGGCGCCTGCACAAATGTAAATCATGGTGGAAATGCCTCCGATAATTCTAATATTTCCTTCAAGGGGAATAATCCTAAAAGTATAAACCAGGATTGCTGGAGCAACTCCAAAGCTTATTACATCTCCCATGGAATCCATTTGCACGCCAAGCTCTGAATCTGTATTTAATCTGCGGGCCACCTTGCCATCATATCTATCAGCGATGCTGGCTATGATTATAAAGGCCATGGCCGTTCTAAATTTTCCATTCAAACTCATTATAATTGAAATTGCACCTGCAAGCATGTTGCAAAATGTGACAAAATTTGCAGCGTTGTCATGGAAAAACTTTTTGTTTTTCATTTTTTTCTCCTTATGGTATAATATAGTTTAATTATACAAGAAAAGAAAAAAACTATCAAGTAATAGGAGCGGCGATGAAGTTATTAGTCAGATTTTGTAATTTAAAAATTATTAATAAAATTTTTTATTTTTTAGTCAATACAAGATTTTCAAAAATTTTTATTCCAGCATTTAGGAGGCATTACAAAATCAATAGCCAAGAAATTTTGCAAGGACAAAAATTTAAGTCCCTTAACGATTACTTTGCCCGGGCTATTGATATGGATTACAGGCCTATGGGAGAGGGCAAATATATTTCGCCTTGTGACGGAGTAATTACTGCTGGCGGAAATATATCTCATGGTATGACTTATGATGTCAAGGGAAAGATGGTCGATGTCAAAACTCTTTTGAATAAAGAGGCCCATGTAAAGGCCTTTCAAGTTATTTATTTGTCACCCCACAATTATCACAGGTTTCATGCTATAGACGATAACGAGGTTATTGATAAGTATGAGCTGGGCGACAAGAGCATACCCGTAAACGACCTTGGCTTTGAAATGGGAAATCCCTTTTTAGATAATTACAGGGTAATTCTTGAGACCAAGAATTATTTTTACATTGCAATTGGAGCTACAAATGTAAACTCTGTTAAATTTTTTAAAGATAAATTTAAAAGAGGGGAGACCATTGGCGAATTCAGATTTGGATCGACAATTGTAATTCTTTACAAGGAAGAAATTGAAGGTTTGAAGCTGGGAGAGATTAAAGTTAGGGAAGATCTCATTTAATTTAGTTGATTATTTTTATATTATCTGTTAAAATATCAATGATAAACCCTTTGGGAGGAATGTATGAAAAAAAGAAAGATTGCAAAAATTTTATTGGCGGCAATGTTAATCACTGGTTGCAATAAGGCAGTACAAAAACCTGAAGAACCTGCAAATACAATTGTCGAAAGAGATGAAGCGGTTAAGGAACTGCCATACGATCCAATAAGTTTAATCGATTATATAAATAAAAATATTGACAAGGTGGATAATAATAAAAAAGAGCTTTATATTTTAACTCTAGAAGACACCTTGGTTGCTAATTTAAATATTGTAAGTGGAGTTGTAAACTCAGATGAATGCAAGGGAGAACTTAGTTTTGTCAAGGATGGAGAAGTTTTAAGCGAATCCGACATTGAAAAAATTGAAGACTCCTCCATAAAAAATGAAATACAAAAAATCTATGATATGTATTACACAGTATTCAAATCAGGCGACAGCTTTGTGCCTGGCTTAGACTATGAAAAGATTTTAAAATTAGTAGACAAGGACAACAAGGCCTTGGCCGATTACTATAGTATTAAGCTTGAAGAAAACCAAAAGCCAACCTTATTTAAGGGTCAAGTTATGTTAAGCCCACAAGATTTATTGGCTAGGATTAACAGGATAGAGAAGTTTGTTATTGATAACAAAGATTTCCCAAGAAATATGGATTTTGTTGCAAGATACCAATCCTGGCTTTATGTGCTTTTAACAGGAACTGCATCCAGTCCGCTTGTGGATAAAGATGGCAAGCTAATGAAAGAATTCGAAGACTTAGAGAAAAATCTGGAAGCCAAGACTATTGCTGATCAAACTTTTTTGGATGGCATGTACTATATCCACAAAAATAATAATAAGTTCGACGATGAACTAATGGATGAGATCAGAACTCTTGTCAGACAATCTGTTTTTGACCTCAAGGATAGAGCGGAGATGAAATAAGATGAAAAAATTTAAGCAAGCATTTACCTTAGCTTTTGTTGTGTTTTTGGCCTTTTATCTCTTTGCTATTGTTAAGGGAGCCAAGAACCCATACGAAAATCTCTTTTCCAGGGATAAGTCCAAGGGAGAGACCAATATCGTGGATGAAAACAAGGGCCAAGATGATGACAAGAAAGAGGTAGAAGAGCCTGAAGAAGAACCTCAGCAGATGATAGATGATGAGTTTATGTTTGTAATGTTTGGAACTGACTCACACGATATAGATGTATCAAAGGGCTATAGGTCAGATACCATTATACTTACAAAGGTAAATTTCAAAACCGGTGAGGTCCGCATGGTAAATATTCCACGCGATACTCGTGTAAATATTCCTGGCCATGGACTGACTAAAATTAACGCAGCTCACTCTTATGGTGGACCAAATCTTTTGATGAAAACTATACAAGATAACTTTGGTATAAATGTTGACTATTATGTAAAGGTTGACTACACACTGGTTGAAAATTTTGTTGACGCCATTGGTGGTGTTGACTATAACGTCCCATACGATTTGATTTATACAGACCCAGCGGACAAACCACCACTGGTAATCAATATTAAAGCTGGTATGCAACACATTAACGGTAAAGACGCTGTAAAAGTTTTAAGATATAGGGGAAACACTAGTGATATCGATAGGATCAATAGGCAACAAGAGTTTCTCAAAGTTGTTATGGACCAAGCTTTAAGTCTTAAAAATATTGGCAGACTGCCAAAGATTTTCACAAGCATTAAGTCAAACCTAAGGACAAACTTTGGCGAAAAGCAAATTTTAGAAGCCATTGTAAGCCTACCAAAGGTCGATATGAATAATCTTGAAATGTCAATGATTCCTGGAGAAGGAAAGTATGTTGCAGGAGAAAGCTTTTGGATTTATTATGAAAAGAATACAAAAGATTTATTAAAAGAAAATTTTGGAGACTACATGAATGCTCAGTAGGAAAAACGCTCACCTCTACTATAGCCTAAGGCTAGACCGTAGAGGTGATTTTAAAAATTACAGAATAAAAACCATAGAACCCTGCGATTTGTCTTATGATGACTTGGACTTGAGCGTGGAATTTTTGGGAAGGACTTTGGAATTTCCCAACTATATAAATGCAATGACTGGTGGGACTGAACTAGCCAAGAAGATTAACAAGAGGCTAGTCATTATGGCAAAATATCTCAAGGCTCCAATTGTGACGGGGTCTTTGAATCCCTATATAAAGGAAAATAATTTCCTGGGTTTTGAGCCATTTTTAGATTATGATTTTGTTATTGCAAATTTATCTGCCAGAAATTCTCTAGATGACTTAAAGAGAGTTTCTGATAAATTAAATACGCCTTATGTGTCCATGCATTTAAACACCATGCAGGAGTGTTTTCAATTTGCTGGCGATACTTCTTTTAAAAATGAAAGAAAAAATATTGAGGAATCGGCAAAATATTTTGGTAAGAATTTAATTGTAAAGGCAGTTGGCCAAGGTTTTTCTAAAGAAAGTATCCACATATTAAAAGAATTGGGTGTACAAAACTTGGATATTTCTGGAGCGGGTGGTACAGATTTTTCTAAGATAGAAATTGCCAGAAACAGGGCAATCTCAAAATATGAATTAACAGATGATTTTGCGGATATTTATTATCCACAGGTCCCAACTTCAGAATCCATTTTAAATGCCAAGGATTCAGGGCTTTTTGTAATTGCATCAGGCGGTATCGATAGCCCAAGAGATATCTTTATGTCCTTTGCTTTGGGCGCTCAGATGACAGCCAGTTCTTATTATTATTTAAAATTAGCTTATGGGTCTTTTGATCGTGCAAAATATCAATTGGATTTAAGACTAGAAAATTTTATGAAATATATGTTGGTGTCCTCATCCAGGACAATTGAGGATATAAAAGGCAAGTATGAGGTGATAAAATGAGACTTTCTCCAATACCTCCTCCATATTACACGACTGATTCCAAGAGGAGGCGGGTTAATAAGTGGTTAATAATTTTTATAATTGGAATTTTGCTTGCTGCAGGGGCCTTATATTATTTACTTTCCAGGGATCCCATTAGCAAGGATACGGCTAAAGAGGAGGAGTCTATATTAAAAGACGCCAGCGAAATAGATCAGGCAGGCAACAAAGAGGAAGAGATTAAAATTCAAACCGTGGACTCAAAGGACAGGGAAGAAAATTCTTACGAGGACACAAGCGAAGATGATATCAAAGAGTACAATCTGCCAAGCGCTTATTTAAAAAACACTGACAGCGAACTTTTGACTGAGGCTTTTTTAAAGGATACTGAAATAGGTCAGATAAAATTAATCAGGGATGAAATTTATGCCCGTCATGGTTTTGTTTTCAAAGATAGGGAGACCCAAAAATATTTTGAAGAAAAGACCTGGTATGTAAAAAATCCTAATTACACAGACGACTTATTAAACGATGTTGAAAAGAAAAATTTGGATTTGATTGGTAAGTTTTTAAAGGACGACAACAAGAAAGACGAAGAACAAGAAGAAAATAAGGATACAGAGGAAGGCGGCCAGTAGTTTGACAAAGGGCGATGATTATTGTAAAATAAAAAAATATGATGACCTAGAAATTATGAAGAAGGCCATGACCCTGGCAAAGAAAGCAGGAGCCCAGGGAGAGATCCCAATTGCTGCAATTGTTGCCAGGGATGGAGAAATAATTGCAAGTGCAAAAAATGCTGTGAGGAGTAAAAATGATCCGACTGCTCACGCCGAAGTGCTTGCAATTAAAAAGGCCTGCAAAAAATTAAAGAACTATCGCCTGCCGGACTGCACTTTGTATACAACCCTTGAACCCTGTGTAATGTGCACTGGAGCAATTATTGAAGCTAGGTTAAATCGCCTTGTTATTGCAGCCTTGGACGATAGGCGGGGTGCGGTCAAGTCCAATTTAGGTCTCATAGATTCTGCTTGTAGTAACCACAAAATGCAAGTGGAAGCAGGTCTTTTGCAGGAGGAGGCCAGCCAAATGCTGTCAGATTTTTTTAGCCAGCTGAGGGATTTAAGGAAAAATAAATAAGGAGAGGTACCGAAGAGGTCGTAACGGGGCTGACTCGAAATCAGTTTGCGTGCAAACGCACGTGGGTTCGAATCCCACTCTCTCCGCCAAGAAAATGCGGCTTTTATGCCGCTTTTTTATTTGCCTTGAAAAAACTTGTAATTGTAAAAATAATATTTTATAATATAAGTAGAAAAATAAATCAGATTTTTAGAATCTTTATATGTATATAAAGGAGGTATTATAGATGAAAAAATATTTTTTAATTTTCTTGGCAGGACTGATGATTTTATCACTGTCTTGTAAGCAGGCAAACACAAATGAGCCTACAAGCACAGAAAAAAATGAATCTGTAATTTCAACAGAAGAGAGGATAGACAAGGATAATGATAAGGATATTCTTGAAAGCGTTTTACCGCCAATGGTTAAGGTTAAGGGAATAATTTATAAAAATACAGGCTATCAAAATGCTATGGTTAAATGCGGGACTGCAGATGGTGAGATTAAGACGACTGTTGAGGCCACAAAAGAACCTGAGAGAGATGATGAATCAAATTTTGGTAAGGGCTATGAATACCAATCCTGGGAAGATGGTTATATAAATGTAGAAATCGATAACAAATGGATGCTATTTAAAGACCTTGCCCTCAAAGACAACGAAGACGAAATCCCTAAATGGGTGGCCCATTTTACAGGCAAGGTTATAAGCACAGAAGAAGATTCTCTTATGGTCCAAGCAACTGAAATAGATGATGAATTTTTCTTTAAAAAGGTTTTGACAAAACCAATTGCCTTACCTATTGATAATCTAAGGCATGAGAAGGACGGAGTTCTTACTACTGAAGGCCTTGAAGGGAAGACCGTTGAAGTTTACTTTGGAGGAGAAATTGAACATACAGAGCCTGAAAGCTCTTTACCAATTTCTATTGGAGATGTTTATAGGATTGAGGTAAAATAAAAATATTAAAACAGATCTTATAAATGAATCAGCAAATAAAAACAAAAATAAATCGGCAAAGAAAATAGATACGAACTCATCAAAGAAAGATAAAAAGCTCTTTGCAAATAAAGATCAAAGGACTTTAATAAATAAAAATAAATAGAAATTTGCAAAGAAAAAAGAAAAGTAATTTACAAAGAAAAATGAAAAGTAAATAGCAAAGAGAAACGAAGAGTAATTAACACTGAAAAATAAAAAGCAATTAAAAAAGAAGAACAAAAACGAAATTTAACACAAAAAATTCCAGGTTGAACCTGGAATTTTTATTTGCTTATTTTAATTCAATTGCCACTGTCTTTCCCTTTTCTGCGGGGCCAAGTTTTTTATTTAAACTTTTGCCTGCCGCCTCTACAATAACCATTGGGCTTTCAATTGATTTGCCTAGGGCCTTTATTTTTTCAAGGTCAACTTTTATAAGCAAGTCGCCTTGTTTTACTTCTTGGCCTTCGTGGGCAATTTTTGTAAAGCCTTGGCCATTTAATTCAACTGTATCAAGGCCTATGTGGATTAGAACTTGTACACCATTTGATTCAATTACCAGGGCGTGGCCGGTGTCAAACATTTGAATTATTTTGCCGTCCATTGGAGCGAGGACATCTCCGTCAGTGGGGATTATGGTCACCCCGTCTCCAACCATCTTGCCTGAGAAGACTGGATCAGAAGTTTCTGTTATGTCAACGACTTCTCCTGTCATAGGTGATGTGAGTTTTATTTTCTTTTTAAATAAAGCCACTAGATTTCACCAACTATTTTCATAATTTCATCATAGACAAATTGAACTTGAGGTCCAACGACTACTTGAACAGATTTTTGTGATGGTCTTATTATACCTGATATGCCTGATGATGTGATTTGTTTTTCGTTTACTTTTGTTTCGTCTTTTACTTCAAATCTAAGTCTGGTTATGCAGTAGTGGAGGGTGTCAATATTTTCTTTGCCACCAATTCCTGCAAGGATTGTCTTGGCCATTTGAGTAAAGTCTGTGTTTTCGTCAAAAGTTTTTCCTTCCTTTTCATTTGGCTCATCTTCGCGGCCAGGTGTCTTTAAATTGAATTTTTCAATTAAGAATTTGAAGAGGAAGTAGTAGATAAAGAAGGCTACTACGCCCATAATTAATAGAATCCATGGCTTGTTTGCAACTGGGTTTTTTAAGCTGAGCATATAGTCGATTAAACCTGCTGAGAATCCAAATCCTGCTGTTGCCTTAAGGAAGGCTGCAATGATTAGAGATATACCGGTTAATAGAGCGTGGATTAGATATAGGCCTGGAGCCAAGAACATAAATGAGAATTCGATTGGCTCTGTAAGACCTGTTATAACAGTTGCTAAAATTCCTGCCATCATAATTGATTTGACAGCTTTTTTGCGTTCTGGTCTTGCTGTTTTAATCATAGCAAGGGCAGCACCTGGCAGACCGAACATCATAATTGGGAAGAAACCTGCTTGGTACATACCTGTTACACCGATAATTGCTTCTCCGCTTGCCAATTTTTCTGCTCCGCCTAGGAAGTTGTGGATGTCATTTATACCAGCAATATCAAACCAGAAAACTGAGTTGAGCGCATGGTGGAGACCGGTTGGGATTAATAATCTATTAAAGAAACCATAAATACCTGCTCCCCAAGGTCCAAGTCCAATCATCCACTTACCAAATGCAACTAGGGCTGAGTAGATGGCTGGCCATACAAAGTAGAGAATTGATGATACAAGGATCATTGCAAAAGATGTAATGATCGGAGTCATCCTTCGGCCGGAGAAAAATGCCAGGGCGTCTGGTAATTTCTTGCCGGAGAACTTATCGTAAACTGCAGATGCAACTACACCTGATAGGATACCGATAAATACATTGTTGATTTGACCAAATCCTTCTGTATCAAGTGGGGCTTGTCCACTTCTTAGCATTGTAATTGTACCTTCGCTTAAAAGCGTAGTGACAACTAAAAATGCGACCAATCCTGAAAGTGCTGCTGCACCATTTGAGTCCTTACTCATACCGTATGCAACACCTACCGCAAAAATTATTGGTAGATTATCTATAATTGCGCCGCCGGATTTAATTAAAAATGCAGCTACAGGGCTTCCTGTGCCCCAGCCTGAAGGGTCAATGGCATAGCCAATGCCAAGTAAGATTGCCGCTACTGGAAGAACTGCAACTGGTTGCATCAAAGAGCGGCCAAGTTTTTGTAAATACTTCATAAATAAACCTCCTTATTAAGTAGTCAATTATATTATACCACAGCGATAAATAATTTAAAACAAAATAGTTTTATATTTTTAATCCTTATGTTATAATTTATTCAAAAGGAGGCTCTTATGAAATTTTGCGGCGGAAATGTTTTTTATAAAGATAAATTTCAAAGGATAGATTTTGAATTTGAAAATGAAAAATTTAAGTCCTTTGGAAATTTTCCAAGTGAAGATTGTATAAATATAAGGGGCAAATATGTTATCCCTGGCCTTACGGACATTCACACCCATGGGTCTATGAATGCAGATGCCTGCGATGGGAAGGTTGAGTCCATTGAAATAATTGCAAAATATATGATGGAAAATGGAATTACACAATTTGTGCCGACGACCATGACTTTTAGTGAAAATATTTTATCTGGCATTTTTGCATGCTTAGGGGCCTACGATAATTCTTATGCAAATCTTGTGGGCATCCACATGGAGGGGCCTTTTATTGCCGAAAGTAAAATTGGTGCACAAAATCCAAAATATATTTCAAAGGCAAATGTAGAAATGACTAAGAGATTGGATAATTTGTCTGGCGGATTATTAAAAATTATTAGCCTGGCTCCAGAAACTGATGGAGCTCTTGAATTTGCACGAGAAATGGCTGATGATTATATTATTAGCATTGCTCACACAGATTGTGATTACGATACAGCTATTGATGCATTTCAAAATGGATTTTCCCACTTAACTCACATGTATAATGCCATGAACGGTATTCACCACAGGAAACCGGGACCCATAATTGCAGGATACGAAAGGGCAAAGACTCTTGAACTTATAGCAGATGGCGTTCATATCCATCCTGCTGTCGTTAGATTTTCTTTTGATCTCATGGGCGACAGGATAATTTTGGTTTCGGATTCCATGCGGGCAACTGGCCTTAGCGATGGTATTTACGATTTGGGCGGACAAAATGTAGAAGTGAAGGGCAATACTGCAAGACTTGTGGACAAGGGGAATATTGCCGGCTCTGTTACAAATTTATTTGCCTGCATGCAGACTGCAATTGCCATGGGCGTTGACAGGGTAAAGGCGGTCAAGGCGGCTAGTGTAAATCCTGCAAGAGCTCTTGGCTTAAGAGATATGGGTGAGATTGAAGAGGGCTATTTTGCAAACTTTTTAATTTTGGATGAAAATTTTAATCTTGAAGCCGTATATATTAGGGGGAAGGAAAGATGGAGAAGATAAATGCAAGGGGCGTATCAGATGGAATCGCCATTGGGAAAATTCATGTTATTAATAGAAAGCAAAATATAGATTCAAATAAGACTGATGATACTGATGTCGAACACAAGCGTCTTGATGCAGGTCTTAAAAAAGCTGCCGAGGCTTTGGAACAAATAAAAGAAAATATTGGCGGCGATGAAAAAGAAATTTTTACAGCCCACCAACTTATGCTGGAAGATCCTGAGCTTATTGGAACAATCAACTCTTACATCGATCAAGGTTTTAAAGCTGAGTATTCCGTCTTTCAAGCCAAAGAAGATTTAAAAGAAATTTTTTATGCCATGGATGATGAATACTTTAGAATGAGGGCCAATGATATAGAAGACGTCATGACCAGGCTCATAAAGGCCCTGCAAGGCAAGGAAGCCAAGACCCTTGATGACGATTATATTCTGCTGGCCGATGACCTCTATCCTTCTGAAACCATGGAGATGGACTTTAAAAAAATAAAAGGCCTGGCAACTATTAATGGATCAGTCACCAGCCACACGACAATTCTGGCTAATAATTTAAAAATTCCTGCAGTGATATCTCTCGCCATAGATGATTTTGTCGTCTGCGATAACAAGTTGGCAATTATTGATGGGAGCGAGGGGATTTTTATCTTAGATCCAAGCGATGAAGTATTGGAAGAATACAAGGAAAAAATAAATAAAAATGAAATAAGAAATAAAGATTTGTCCAAGTACAGAGATATGGAGGCCAAGACTCATACTGGGCAAAGGATTTCTGTTTATGCAAATATAGGAAGCGATGAAGAAGCCAAGGACGCTTACGAAAATGGGGCAGAAGGTATTGGCCTCTTTAGGTCAGAGTTTTTGTTTTTGGGCAAAGACAATGCCCCTGATGAAGAAACCCAATTTGTAGCCTACAAAAATGCTTTGGAATACATGAAGGGCAGGCCAGTTACCATTAGAACCTTGGATATAGGTGCTGACAAGCAAGTGGATTATTTGGGTTTAGAAAAAGAAGACAATCCGCAAATGGGTTTAAGGGCAATTAGAATTTCCTTGAGCCAAACAGATTTATTTAAAACCCAGCTCAGGGCCCTCTTGCGTGCGAGTGTTTATGGCAAATTAAAAATATTACTGCCTATGATTATTTGTGCGGATGAAATTATACAGACAAAAAATCTTATAGAAGAATGTAAAAGTGAACTTGATAAGGAAAGCAAAGCCTATGGAGATATTGAACTAGGTATTATGATTGAAACTCCAGCCGCTTGTATAATAGCAGATGAGCTTGCCAAGGAATGTGACTTTTTTTCAATCGGGACCAATGATCTGACTTCCTACACTCTTGCAGTCGATAGGACAAATGCAAGGCTATCAGCCTACTTGGACAGCCACCACCAGGCGATTTTGAGACTTATAAAGATGGCGGCTCTTGCGGCCCACGAAAATAAAATTGAAGTTGGCATTTGTGGGGCAGCGGGAGCGGATCTTAGCTTACTCGATTACTTTATAGAAATCGGCATCGATGAATTGTCTGTGCCTGTGGGCAGGGTTTTGGATTTAAAAAAGGAAATAATTAATAGGCAATGAAAAAATATTCGAGTTTATTTTTTTTATTTATATTAATGGCGGCGATTTTTATTGCTGTATTTTTCGGTTCTGTTAAAGTTGACTTTAATGATATAATTGAAAATATTAAAAATATTTTCTCCGATGATTATATTGATAAAACAAGTATAATAATAAAACAAATTAGAATTCCCAGAGTTTTATTGGCCGCACTTACTGGGGCGATTCTTGCAGGTGTGGGTCTTTTGATGCAAACTATAACATCTAATTCACTTGCTGATTCATATGTGCTTGGCATCTCTTCGGGCGCAAGTGCCGGAGCTGTTTCTACTATTGTATATGGGCTCTTTAGTACGCTGGGAAGATTTAATGTTTATATTGGCGCCTTTGTGGGAGCTATTTTGTCAACAATTTTGCTTGTGTTTTTGCAAGGGCGGAATCGAAATCAAATAAGACTTGTTCTTATGGGAATGGGTATAAGTGGTTTTTTTAGTGCTATGACAGCCATTTTTATTTTCAATTCAAAAAATGAAGCCCAAGTAAGATCTGCAACATATTGGATGATGGGATCACTTACAGGTGCAAATTACAAAAGTTTAATTTATATTTTTGCTGCTTTAATTATCTTGCTTGTCTTTGTTTTTATTTATCACAAGGAACTTGATCTTTTGTTTGTTGGTCTTGATGGGGCACAAAATAGCGGATTGGAAATAAGGCCCTTTCAACTAAAGGTCGTTATAGTAAGCTCAATGGCAATTGCAGTGTTGGTATCTGAGGTAGGGGTTATTGGTTTTGTTGGCTTGATTGTCCCTCATATCATTAAAAAGATTAGTTTCTTTAATCATAGGAGACTGTTTATCGATTCGATCTTATCAGGTGCGGCTTTTGTTGTCATATGCGACATATTTGCAAGGACCCTATACGCGCCGCGAGAATTGCCTATAGGTGTCGTCACTGGTTTTGTTGGAGCGCCAATTTTTATTTATATGATCAAGAAGGGGTACAAGGATGCCTAGTTTACAGATAAAAAATTTAAATTTTGATATTGATGGAATAAAAATATTAAAAAACATAAACTTAGACCTGGAAGGGCAAAAAATTTATGGAATCATTGGTCCAAATGGTAGTGGCAAATCGACTTTATTAAAGGCGATTTATAATAGTTTTAAAAGTCGGGATATGGTCACGATTAATGGAAGCTTGGCAAAAATGTTTACAAATATTGAAATGGCAAGGCATATAGCCTTTATGAATCAAATAAATGATAGTATCGAAAATGATTTGAGTGTTAAAGAACTTGTGATAATGGGAAGATATCCTTATAAAAAAAGATTTGAATCATATAATAGTCAAGATGAAGAAATTGTTTTGAAAATTTTACAATTAATTGGTATAATAGACCTTGCTTGCAGGCCTATAAAAAATTTGTCTGGCGGTGAAAGGCAAAGGGCAATACTTGCAAAAACTCTTGCACAAGACACGGATATCATTATGCTCGATGAACCAACCAATCATATTGATGTTAGATATCAAGTCGAATTGATGAAAATTTTAAAATCGTTAAAAAAATTGGTCATTGTATCCATTCACGATATTTCTCTTGCTGCAAAGTTTTGTGATGAGCTTATTGTTTTAAATCACGGAGAAATTTTGGCCAAGGGCGAGCCAAGGAATGTTCTTACAAAAGATTTATTAAAAGAAGTTTATGATATAGACTTTAAAATTTTGTATGAACCGGAGTTTATAATCTATTTTTAGGAGGAATTATGAAAAGATTATTAGCTTTATTACTTGCAGTTTTCTTTTTAGCTGTTGGATGTACAAAGCCAGCTGAGCCAGCAAAAACTGAAGAACCAAAAGTTGCTGAAGAAACTCAAAAAGCTGAAGAAAAGCAAGAAGAAAAACAAGAAGAAAAACAAGATGAAGATGAAACCACTTATCCACTTTCGTGGAAGGAAAATTTTGATGGTTCAGAAGTTGAATTTAAAATTGACCATGCTCCTGAAAGGGCGATTTCTATGTCACAAGCAACAACAGAAATGATGCTTGCAGTTGGTCTAAAAGATCAAATGGTTGGAACTGCATTCTTGGAAGAAGAAATTTATGAAAGCTTAAAAGATGATTATGAAAAGGTAAAAGTTTTAAGCGAAAAGTGGCCATCATTAGAAGTATTTATGGCTGAAAATCCTGATTTTACATCAGGTTGGCCAGTACCATTTACCAAGAGAGCGATAGAAGCTAAAAACTTGATTGAAAAGAATGTAAATATTTTCATTCCTGAATCAATGAAGAGAACAGATGCAAATCTTGAAACAAACTTTGAAGACCTATTGATGTATGGTAAAATCTTTAACCACAACAAAGAAGCAAAAGCTTTTGTTGATGCACAAAGAGAAAAACTTACAAAAGTTCAAGAAGGTTTAAAGGACTTACCAGAAAAAAGAGTTTTCATTTATGACTCAGAAGACGGAGACCCATTTACAGTTTATGAAGGATACACCACAAATGTTCTAAAACTTATTGGTGCAAAAAACATTCTTGCTGACAAGGGCATTGATAAAACTTGGGATAAGGCAAGCTGGGAAGAAATTGTAAAAGAAGATCCAGAATATATTATTGTTGTTGACTATGGCGTAAGCATTAGAAACACAGATGACTTTGATCAAAAGGTTCAAAAAATGAAAGACAATCCTGTAACAAAAGATATCACTGCTGTTAAGAACAATAATTTCATAAGAGTTAAGCTATCAGAAATTACACCTGGTGTAAGGACTGTTGATGCTCTTGAAAGACTTGCAAAAACAATTCATGCAAAATAACACTTAAGACTCGTATTTTTACGAGTCTTTTTACATATTTCAATAAATAAATTTATTAATTGTATAATCATTAGTGGGGCTCTTTACTTGAAGACTTATATAAAAGATGATATAATTTATTTTCGAAGAGGTGTTTTATGAATCACATAATAGACAAGTATTTGGAAAAAGATTTTTTACTTTTTGCAGTAAAAAAAGACGGAAGCATAAATGCAATGTCTTGCGGATGGGCGACCGAAGGAATTCTTTTTAACAAGCACGTATTTACAGTTTATGTAAGGAGGTCAAGGTACACTTTTGAATTTTTGGAAGAGGCCGACGACTTTTATATAGGAACAGCTAGCGCTGAGATGATAGATTATTTTGGCAGCGTTTCCGGCAGGGACGAGGACAAAATTGCAAAGGCTGGATTTAAAACTCAAATCAAAGACGGCATCCTTCATGTTGAAGGAGTTTCAAATCTCAAACGCTTAAAAAAGATACTGGCTCTTGATTTCAAAGACTATATTATGATTGATGATGAAATAAACAAAAAATATCAAGAAGATAACAGGGGTCACGTGGCCTTTGTAGGTGAAGTGGAGGACTAAATGAAAAATACAAGAAAGATGGCACAGGTTTTGGCAATTTTGCTTGCAGCTATGATGATAATAGGAGTAATCATATTTGCTATGCCAAATGTTTTTGCAGAAGATGGTGGAAAGACCGAACTGACCGAAGAAGAAAAGAAAAAAAGAGAAGAGGAAGATTATTGGAGGGCTGTTGAAGCCGACAGACAATATAGGGTTGAGCAATTGCAAAATCAAATTTTAAATATGATTGATCAATTTAAGGGTAAGCCAGGATATTATGGGGCTGTTCAAAAGTTGGAAAAATTCTTGGACTCTGTAAATCCACGCGACATTTTAGACCCAAGAGATTATGAAGCTGCGATTGCTGCCTTTAAAAAAGATGACTCTGAACTCCAATCTAAACCATTATTAAAGGGCGATGAAAAAAATAATTTTAACCCGGACAACAACTTAACAAGGGCTGAATTCGCCATGGTCCTTGCAAGGATGGACAATCAAATTTTTTTGGGCACAGGCGAAAACTGGTACCAAGAAGCCATGAATCACGCTAAGACAAGAGGCTACTTAAAAGGCGATGATAGTGGTGATATGATGCCTATGAAAAATATTTCTTTGGCTGAAGTTGTAACTGTTTTTGTTAGATACAAGGGCTTTACAAAGATGGAAGGCAATATGTCAAAGGTTCCTGAAGACCACTGGGCAAAGGGCGAAATGCAAAGAGCTTACATGGATGGCTGGATTAGTGGAATTGAAAACATCAGCGATTGTGACCGCCCAATTACAAGAGGCGAATTAGCTTCTATCTTAACCAAGGTAAGACAAATTAAAATTGACAAGCAAAAGATGGATGAACAAATCGGTCTTTACAAGAGATTTTTTGATGTAAACAAGGGCAACAGATATTATTACGATATTTTAGTTAATACGAAGTAATGGGCAAGTTTATTGTTATAGAAGGCCCTGATGGAACTGGCAAGAGTACAGTTATAGAGGGCTTAAAGAGAGTTTACAAAGATAAAAATATAAAATATTTTAGAGAGCCAGGCGGGTCTGAAGTTGGTGAAAAAATTAGAACCATACTCTTGAAAAAGGACACTCAAATTTCATCGGCTACTGAAGCCTTGCTCTTTGCAGCTATGCGGAGCGAAAACTACGAGATGCTAAAAAAAGATCTGAAAGATTACGATCTGATAATTGCAGATAGGTTTTTGATGTCCAGCATCTGCTATCAGGGAGCAGGCCTTGAACTCGGCGTTAAAGTTGTTGAGATGGTAAATGATTTTGCCCTCAAGGGTTTTAGGCCAGATTTAAATATTTTGCTCATGTTAAATGCAGACCAGGGTATCGACCGCAAGATTCAGGAGCGAGAGCTGGATAGGCTTGAGCTAAGAGGTCTTGACTTTCACAAGAGGGTTGTAAGCGAATACCAAAAGTTTACTAATAGCCAAGGGGTTAAGGTGGTCGACGCATCCAGAAGCAAGGCAGAAGTTCTTTCGGATGTCGTAGAAATTATCAACGGCGAAATGGGCTGGTAATCTTGCCAAAATTAAATGACTATGTTATAATAAAGTAAGAAATAATTCGTATTTTTCAAAAACAACAATGGGAGGTAGAGATATGAAATTATTGGTAGCTATTGTTCAAGACGCAGACGTAAATGCTCTTGTAGAAGAACTTACTGAAAAGAAATACAGACTCACTAGACTTTCAAGTACTGGTGGATTTTTAAAATCAGGCAACACCACTCTTTTAATTGGTGTTGAAGATAATATGCTAGATGATGCACTTGGAATTATCGAACACAATTGTAAGCAAAGAGAAATTACCACATCACTTCTAACAGTTACTATGCCTGGAGATGCTTTCATACCATATCCTTTGGAAGTAAAGGTTGGGGGCGCAACAGTATTTGTGCTGGATGTAGATCAATTCGTTAGAATATAATGATTCTTGGTAACGAAAAGGCAAATAAAATATTAGAAGAACTTTTAAAAAGAGACACACTTTCAATATGTTTGAGTGGTCCAGAAGGTCTGGGGAAAAAATCAAAGGCCCTAGAGCTTATTGGACAAATTTTAAAGGTAAATACAGATGAGGCGGCAGTTCATGCCGACCTCTTTTTTGTAGAACCAACTAATTCTCTTATCAAACTTGAAAAAATTCGCGAGCTTATTGAGTTTTCGCTTTTAAAATCCTATTCGGGTGGGAGGAAGTTTGCTCTGATAAATGACGCTCATCTCATGAATACGGAGAGCCAAAATGCCCTCTTAAAAATTTTGGAAGATCCACCTGAAGGTCAAACCATTATTTTAATTACTGACAAGTATGATGAGCTTTTGTCCACAATTAGAAGCAGGGTCATAAAAGTTTCCTATAATAAACTTACGGACGATGAAATAAAGACCGCTCTTGGTAGGGATCTTTCTACAGAAGTTTTGACCCTTGCAGACGGTAGCGTGGCCAAGGCAAAATATTATATGGATTATGATATGAGTGGCCTCACTGATTTTGTAAGGGCTTTTTTGTATAGGGATGGAAACTATACAAGCAAAGACCCTGATGCCGAAGAATTTAAAGTTATGGCGACCTATGCGACCTGTGTTTTAAAGGAAATGAGAAAAATTTCCTGCGGAGGCAAGTCGGATTTACATGATGCAAATATTTTTCAAAACAAATTACAGATTAGGCCAGAGATTATAGATAGGCTGCTTCTTAAATTGGACCAGGCCATGAGTTTATATATGGGAAATTTTAACAAGAAAAATATTTTTGCAGATTTAATGATGGGTAGTTTTTAGATTTGTTATTATTAAAAAAATATGATAAAATAAGCTTGTAAGGAGGTATTTATGGTTAGAGTTGTAGGTGTACAATTCAACGACTCCGGTAAAATATATAGTTTTGACAGTCTTGATTTAGATATAAAAGTGGGCGATGGCGTTGTTGTTGAAACCATTCACGGCAAGGAACTTGGCTTTGCAAGAGAGGCCAGCTACGACCGTGATGAAGAGGAAATCGGCAGACAACTAAAGCCCGTTATAAGGGTTGCAACAGAATACGATCTTGAAAGATATAGGGAAAATGTTATCAAGGCCTCTGAGGCTTCTGAAGTTTTCAAAGACTTGGTAGCAAAACATAATCTAGATATGAAGCTCGTGGACTGTGCTTATACATTTGACAATCAAAAGTTATTATTTTATTTCACTTCTGACGGACGTGTGGATTTCCGTGAGCTGGTAAAAGAGCTTGCTTATATTTACAAAACCAGAATAGAACTTAGGCAAATCGGTGTAAGAGATGGGGCCAGAATGTTGGGAGGCTTGGGTCCATGTGGACAAGAGCTTTGCTGCTCGCGTTTCTTAAAAGATTTTGACAATGTCACTATTAGGATGGCAAAAGACCAGGGCCTATCGCTAACTCCATCCAAGATTAGCGGTATGTGCGGCAGGTTGATGTGCTGTTTGAGATATGAGCAAGATGTTTATGAAGAAAGACTAAAAGAATTACCAGACCTAAAGGAAATTGTTATCACACCTGAAGGAGAGGGGAAAGTCGTTGAAAGATATGCAATTAAAGACGAAGTAAAGGTTCAAATTGAAAAAAATGATTCCTTTGAATATCATATCTTTAGCGTGGATGATTTAAAAAAGAAATACAAAAGGGGCTGCGAAGAGTGCAAGTGCCCTAAGAAAAATAATAATTAATCTAAGAGGCTGGTTGAACCAGCCTTTTTTATTTATACACAATAAATAAAATAACAACTAATTACTTCAAGCAGATTAAAAAGGATCTAATAGGGTAAAATTAGAGTAGGAATATAAATAGGAGGCTAAGATGGATAATAAGGATAAAAAGAGAAAGCGAATCTTATATATTTCGATAGCAATCATTGTTTTTTTAATTATTTCAGTGATTTACTTTATGGTTGCTACCAAGAAAAAAGAAAAGAAATATAATGAAGATATGGCTGCTGCAATTACAAATATTGCAGATAACATTGTCTATGATTATATATATTCGGATGAGAATATAGATCCTACAGACATAAAACTCTTCTTTGATGTGAATGGCAAGATTTTTGTCGGAAAACTTGGCGATACTACAGACCAAGTTCAAGGGACTTTGATATTAATTTACGATGGTAAGCATGTGGCAAAAGTAATTTTACCAGAGCCTGTAATAATGGATTACAAGTTAAATGTTAAAGCTTCTTCAGATGAAGGTTTTATTGAACAAAATAGGGCCATTAGTGATAAAAAAATAGAAATTGAAGATGAGTTTTTATCAAGCGGCGCCAAAGAAGTCCTTACAGATAGGCTAAAGGCCGTTTTAACTGAGTACCTTAAAGCCAAAGGCTATAAGGATATAGAATTTAAATAGGAGGTAGCTATGTATTTATTAATTATTTTAATTTTCGCCCTTTTGATGTTTGGCGTAAATTACATGAAAAAACTAAACATCTCTTTCAACGTTAGGGTGATTAGTGCCCTAGTTGTAGGTATTATTTTTGGCGTTGTCCTCCAGTTGACCACACCAAAAGATCAAATTGGAAAGGCAATGAGCTGGGTTACCCTGGTTGGGTCTGGATATGTCAGACTTTTAAGGATGATTGTATTCCCACTAGTTTTTGTCTCAATTACAAAAGCTATAGCCAATCAAGAAAAGAATGTTGGTAGGTCAGCTGCAAAAATTATGGCTGTGCTCATGGTAACTGTTGCAATTTCTGCCCTTGTTGGAGCTTTGACATCATCAGTCTTTAATCTAACAGCAGAAGGACTCCAATCTTCAACAGCAGAAGTTGAACGTGGAGAAAAACTTTTAGAAACCATGCACAACTTTGAAGCAAAGCCAGTTCAACAACAAATTTTGGAAATTATTCCAATTAATCCATTCTATGCTCTTACAGGTCAAGGTCCAAACGCAACCCTTGCAACAGTATTTTTTGCAGCAATGCTAGGACTTGCAGCCTTATATTTAAAACGTGCAAACGTAAAGAGTGCAGACCTCTTTATTGATGTACTAAATTCATTCTCAGATGTTATTATGAGAATGGTTAAGATCGTTTTAAGATTGACTCCATACGGTGTTATGGCACTGATGGCCAATGTAATGGCAACTTCGAATTACTCAGAAGTTTTGAGACTTCTCTCATTTATCTTGGCAAGCTATGTGGCAATAATTATTATGTTTATTATCCACGGATTAATTGTTGGAGCATTTGGACTAAATCCATTTACCTTCTTTAGAAAATCAATGCCTAACTTTATGTTTGCCTTCACATCAAGGTCAAGCTCAGGTACACTTCCAATTACCATTACAAATATGGAAGAAAATTTAGGTGTGCCATCTGGTATTGCAAACTTGGCTGGTAGTTTGGGCACAAGTATAGGACAAAATGGTTGCGCCGGAATTTATCCTGCCATGCTTGCTGTTATGATCGCACCAACAGTGGGTATAGATCCAATGTCAATTGGTTTCCTAGCAAAACTTGTTATAGTTACAGCTTTAGGATCATTTGGTATAGTTGGCGTCGGTGGAGGTGCAACATTTGCTGCCATCGTTGTATTATCAAGTATGGGTCTGCCAATTGAACTCGCAGGTCTACTAATCGCTATTGAACCACTCATCGATATGGGTAGAACAGCTCTTAATGTTTCTGACTCAGTTGTAGCTGGCGTTGTAGCTGCTAAATCAGAAGGAGTTCTAGACGAAGAAATTTATAACAGAGCACAAATAATTTCTGAATAAAAAATAGGAGGAATTAACAATGAAAGTTATCTTAGAAGACAAGGTTTTTGATTACCTGAAAAAGAAAAATTCAAATGAAATAACGGTTGATATAGAGGGTTGTGCTAGCTGAGGCGTTGAGCCAAATCCAAGCGTGACCTTGGGAAAACCAAAAGAAAATATTGACGACTTTGACCTCTATGAGGTGAATGGAGTAAATGTTTATGTAACAGTTGCAGCAAACACTAAAGCCGGAGAGTTGACTGTAGCTTATAGGAAGATATTATTCAGTGAGAAACTGATCGTAGAAGGACTAGCTTTTTAATTCGTAAGTCTCAACTACGATGTAAAAGCTTTATAAAATAAGGAGGAAGAATATGATTTATGCAATTTTAATTGGAGCCCTATGTGGATGGATCGCATCTATGATTATGGGAACCAACGAAAGTATGGGAGGACTTGCTAATATAGTAGCCGGTTTAATCGGAGGCGCTATTGGAGGAGGCGTTCTAGGTTTAATCGGACTTGTACCAAAGGACAATCTAGTAGGAAACCTTGTAAGCGGTGTTGTAGGTGCTTGCATCGTAATCTTTGTAGTAAAGGTTATTAGAGGAAAGAGATAAAAAATAAATTTTGCTCGTCAGCTTAGGCTGGCGAGTTTTTTATTTGCACGCTTGATTTAGTTTTTATTAAATATAAGAGTCACATATATAGAATTTTTTGCTTGAATTATTTTAATTTAATATGTTATAATAGTTTTGTATTCTCACCTGACGATTTGATTTGGAGGATTTATGTGCATTGTATTTGATGATAAGAGCGAAGAAATTATTAAGGCTGAACAGACGATTGATTATATAGATGATTGTCCAGAAATTTTAATAGGTGCTTTCTCATATCCTTTGATTGATTATATTGCAAAAAAATATAAGGGCACTCAAATTGCGAGCACATTATCTGCAAATGGGGAGGTTCCAATTTATAAAATTAATTATAATGGAAAAGACATTGGCGTTACCATGTGGGGAGTTGGGGCACCAATGACTGTAGGGACTATTGAGGAATGTATACCCATGGGCTTTAAAAAGTTTATGCTTTTTGGTACGTGTGGGGTTTTAGATTCAAGCATAAAGGATTTGTCAATTATAGTTCCAAATTCTGCTGTTCGTGAAGAAGGCACAAGCTTTCATTATGTAAAAGCATCTAGTGAGATAGATGTAAATACAAAAACTATTGATAAGATGATAAGATACTTTGATGAGAAAGAAATATCGCACACTATAGGAAAAGTTTGGACAACTGACGCTTTTTATCGAGAGACAAAAAATAAATTTAAACTGATGAAAGAACGTGGAGTGGTGGCTGTTGATATGGAATGTTCTGCAGTTGCTGCTGTGGGTCAGTTTCGTGATCTAGAAATTGCACATTTCTTCTATAGTGCTGATAACTTAGATGCAGAAATTCATGATAGAAGAAGCTTGGCCTGTGAAGATAAGTTAGATGACAAATACTTGATTTGTGATATTGCTATTGATTTAGCTTATAATATATTTTAATTAGGAGGACTTATGGGAAAAAGAATTTTGATTTCACTTGGTGGAAATGCTTTGGGAACTTTGTATAATGAACTTTTAGAAAGTGTAAATGTTATTGCAAAGCCAATTGCAAAATTGGTTGAAGATGGCAATGAAGTTGTCATTTGTCATGGCAATGGCCCCCAAGTTGGATATATAAAGAAAAATATTGATGTGGGAGCTATGGAGAGCGAAACAGAATCGCTGCCTCTATCAGAATGCGTTGCTATGAGCCAAAGTTTTATTGGCTATCAATTGTCAAACGCCATTGAAAATGAATTAAAAAATTACGGAATTGAGAAAAAAGTTCCAACTCTGGTAACTAGGGTTATAGTTGACAAAAATGACAAGAGCTTTGACAATCCTACAAAGCCTATCGGTGCTTTTTATTCAAAGGAAAAAGCCGAAGAGCTCGAGAAAGTGGGTAAGGTAATGGTAGAGGACTCAGGCCGTGGTTACAGAGAAGTTGTGGCCAGCCCTTATCCAATTGAAATTGTAGAAGTAGAGGCTATAAACGATTGCCTTAAGAATTCTCCTGTTGTTATCGCAGGTGGCGGTGGAGGAATTCCTACCATTAATGAAGACGGTAGGCTCGTTGCAGTAAATGCGGTTATCGACAAAGACAGGACCTCAGTTATGCTTGCCCACGATACAAATTGCGATAGCCTTGTTGTCTTAACTGGCGTTGAAAAAGTTGCCATCAACTTTAATAAGCCTGATCAAAAAGATTTGGATAGGATGACAATTGACGAAGCTAAAAAATATATGGAGGAGGGCCAATTCCCAGCCGGATCTATGTTACCTAAAGTTGAATCGGCTATAGATTTTGTTGAAAGCGGAGAAGGCCGTGAAACTCTGATTACTTCCTTAGATAAATTAGTCGAAGGCATGAGGGGAGAAACCGGAACATTAATTGTAAAATAGAATTAAATATTAACTTTTGTAAGCCTTTACTTTTAAACAAGTAAAAGCTTTTTATGTAGTTAATAAAAAATTAAGAAAATTCTTCATAAAAACTACTTCAAAGTCACAATTTGTGGTATAATATATAATAAGTAAGTAGTATAATAAGCTATAAGACAAACAAAAGATAAAATTATCATAGATACATTTGGGAGGGGATGAGAAATAATGGTTAAAAATTTTAAATTTAAACAAGTGCTTACATTTACTCTAGCTGTGATGATGGCCTTTACATCACTGCCAATAAATGTATTTGCTGAGGATTACAATTACGATCGGACGGCAATAACCTCAGTTCAAGACTTGAACAAGATATCTTTGACAGTTGCTCAAACCAAGGGGAAGCCGGCAGAGGAAATCATAAAAAATCCTGCCATGCCAAAGCTCTACACCATGCGTGCAGACTATAAGCTTCCAAGAAATGATGAAGAGGTTATTGGTTATCAGCCTTATATAGCAACAGTTGGTGATGAGGACTACACATATACTGACTTAGATGGCAATGAAGATCAAAAAGTTTTAACAGACGAAGAAAAATTAAAGATAAATAAGACTATAGATTTGCCAGCTATTGATGGCTATACTTCGCCTACAAAAAGCTTTACTGTAAATTATGACTACATTAAAGAAAATGATGGAGAAGGATACTTAGATGGTAACGAATATAAGAGAGAGCACCCATATCTTTATAAGGCAAAACAAGGGACAATAAAGATAAAACACACTTTCCAAAAATTGGAAAAGCTAGAAGAGTATGGTCATAGGGATGGGGATACTGACTTTATTTATACATCTCAAACTGGTGTTACAGGAACGTCTGTCACTATAAAGGCATTAGACAGCGAAAGGATCAAAGGCTATGAGCCTGAAGTCAATGTCCTTACAACACAAGTGCCACAAAATGCAGCTAAATTTGAAATAGAAATGCGTTACAACCGCGCTATCTTTGATGTAAATTTTGATTCCAATGGTGGAACTGATTTACCAGGAATGACATTATTCTATGGCCAAACAATACCAAAATTAAACTTTGATATTAAAAAGTTGGGAGCGACATTACAAGGTTGGAAGGCAAATAAGGATATAAATTATACTGCCCAAGCTGGAAATAAAGAAACTATTACTAAGGATACTCTTATTACAAAAGCAGATTTTGAGCAAGGTGGAAAATTCGAAGACGGTATAAAAAATGCCATGCCAGCAGAAGGCCTTACTTTTACTGCGGAGTGGAAAGAAAATGATAAAGCAGAATATGTCATCCAATTTTGGACTGAAAAACCGGATTACAATGACCAAGACGATGCACTTCCTTTGCGTGACCGTTACGACTTTATCGGCGCAAGAAGAATAGACAATGCCGACACCGGCTCCACGCCGGATCTTACCCATTTGGATATACAGGGCATCACTTTCCCTGACTTAAATGACGGACGCCTGGAAAAGGCTCAAGATGATAAAAATGAATTCGAAAGATATTACTTCTTAAATGAAGACTTGACGAAAGAAAAAAATGCATCGAAAGATAATCCTGAAGTGCAAAAAACTGTTTTATCTACCGGGGAAACGGTCTACAATGTCTACTACGACCGCAGAGTCTATACCCTTTACTTTACAGCTGCGAGTGGAGAGGCATTTGATATGGTAGGTAGCTTCTGGCCTATTATAACAAGAGGTGGACAAGTCATAGGAAAAGAAGGATCTCCTTATAAAGTAGATGTTCGCTTCAACCAAAGCTTGGATGAAATATGGCCAAAGGATGCGGAAGTTTCAAATCTTCCGACTTCTGATGGCGATGAACAAGGAGACACCGGTCTAATAGGCTGGATAATTAACAATAACTTTGACTACGACATTTATCGTGACACGCCACCCTATCGTTTAAGTGCAGAAGATTTTATCGACAGTGTAGATGTAATTGAGGCAGATGGTCACGCAGATCAAATACCTATAGGAGAAAATAAAACAAAAGCTAGGGACAAATATGAGATTTCCCTTGGATCGACATCCTTGGACACCGCCTTTTTGTATCACATTGACTTCATAAAGGACGATTTTGATGGCAAGGAACAAATCGATTATGACATGTCCTATTGGAAGAGCGACACGAATGCAGTCGAGTATGAATTCATTTTGCCTCATCTTCAAGGTTTTACCCTAAAAGAAGAGACAAGGGAAGCAGAATGGATAGGAAAGATAAAACGCGGGTATGTAGAGAAAACTTTTGATGAATTAAATGATGAGAGAAATGAAAAGACGCCTTTTAGAAGCGACGCCGACAAGATCGAATACATCGATAAATTTCCTTGGGGGACAAAATCCTTTGAAGGTAGAAATGCCTACAATTATGCAAACTACTCTCGTAATAAGTACAAGTTAAAGCTAAATAACGATCCTAAAAAAGTTAAGAATGACAGCGAATATGGTGAGGGCAATATTCTAGATGTGCCTTATGAAAAGCCATTAAAGGATTTAAAACTCGATACGACACACCAACCTGAAAAACCGAAGTGGGTACCAGCAGATTGGGGCTTCTTAGGCTGGGCACTGGATCCCGCCGGTGAAAACTTGGTAAAAGACGGAAATGAAACAAAACTTCATTACGACCAAGTTCTCTACGCCAAATGGGGCGAGCCGGAAACTATTTGGAAGGTAAAATTTGATCCAAATGGTGGAAGTTTAGCTGATTTAAGCACAAAAAATATTTCTGATGAATCCAAAAAGCTTGAAATAGATGGCAAAACGCACACTTATCCAGAAAAAGTTGCTGGAGAAAAATATAATACATTTAATTTTGTCCACAAGATGATTCTAAAAGAGCCAAAAGATGGAGTTAATAATGTCATTGAACCTAAAAGAGATGGCTACAACTTTGCCGGCTGGGAATTTGTAAGATATACAAAAGACGCAGAAGGCAATGACACAAAAACTGTGGACACAAGTTATAAGGACTTGTATGGCGTTCCTGAAATGTACCACTTTGGCAATGAAGTTGTAGGTAATGTTCACCTTAGAGCAATCTGGAACAAACAAGACCTAATAACAGTTGAGGCAATTCACCATTTCTTGAATGCAGATTATAGCGAAAAATCTAAGGAAGTACAAAAACTTTATAACAGAAGAGTTGGGTCCTATACAACAGGCCTTGGCAGTAGACAAGGAGACGAGTACCTCTTAGTTCCACAAGCTGAGTGGGATGCTCTTTATAATGCGAATACTGATTATAAAAAATATAAGGAAGAAACAAAAAGAACAAACAGTTATAATCAAATCTTAAAAGTTGAGCCAGAAAAAATTCACAATGAGCAAGGGGATCTTGTAGATAACCCTAATTTTGGCAAGAATCGCTTTGAATTTTTCTATAAGCCATTTAAAGAAAGAGTTTACCAAGTAAATTATCTTGATGAGAGAGGCAAAGAAAAAGTTGATACTTTTATGGAAAAAGCAAAAACTGCTTATCAAGAAATAAAAAAAGATACTTCCAAAACTCCAGAAGAAAAGAGTAAGGCTTATAAAAAACTTCTTGCAAATAATAAAGAAGAATTTGCAAAGATAAAAGAAAAATACGCTGTTGTCCCTAGTGAAACAGTGGTAAATGGCAAGCGTCATTACGATGCTAGAAATTACAGAAGAATTCCTGGTTGGGTTCTAAATGACAAGCCTCAACAACAATTATTCTTTGACATTCATGAAGACACAGATACTTTTGCCGGCATCAACGAAACAGGTATGGATGAAATAAACTTCTTCTACAAGGACGTAAGAGTTATTGAAGTAAAAGATCCTAATGATCCAGTTCCAAAGGGCTATGTAAGAGTAAAATTTGTCGCAGAAGAGGGCGGAAAGTTTACAGATGATAAAGACAATCCTGTTAAGGAACTTTATTATGATGTAATAGTTGGACTAAAATCAGACAATCTTCCAGTTCCAAAAGAAGTAAAGGAAGGGGAAGCAAAAGTTGAAGGCAAGTATTACATTACTCCAGATGCTGGTAAGAAATTTATCAAGTGGGACAAGGAAAAACTTTTAAATAGCAATACTGTCATAGATAAGTACTACACTTTCACAGCTTATTTTGATTGGTCAGGAGTGAAGGTAAATGAACTTGTAAAAACAGAATCCTATAAAGACCCTGATGGAAATTGGATAAATAACTTTGGTCCTATTATAGAAGAATTAAAGGCTTTAGTTAAATGGGTAGACAAAGATGGAAATGAAAGTGCTTTGCCAGCAGATGCAATAGTTACAATAGTTGATGAAACTGGAAATCCACTTAGTAAATATGCTATCTATGAAAAAGTAAAGGAAATGAATAAACTTGATAAGGACGAACTTGTCAGAACAGAAATCTTCAAGGCTAAAGTTAAATTTGCAGACAATTCTGTACAAGATATAGAAATTCCTGTGAAGATTTACAAAAATGTTTACGAAGGACTTACAAGTGAAGCTGAACAAAAATTATTAAATGATGCTTTAAGGGATCCAGATGGAGAATTATTCAAAATAACAGGACCATATGTAAAGGTAACAGTAAATCCAACTGGAGAACCACAAAACAAGGATTCTAAGGTTTATTATGTAAATCCTAAAGCTTGGGTAAATATTCCTGAAATTAAATTTACTGATGCTGACAAAGAAATACTTGGAAGCACTTATTGGAGCGCAAATGACAATAGTCAAAATGAAGATGGAGTCTTTGACTTTAATAAACGCCATAAATTTACTAAAGACACTGTTATCACACTAGGTAAAAATGATGATGTCATTGAACAAAAAGGCAAGGATAAACCTAATGTTCCTGAAAATTATGTAAAAGTTACTGTTGATACAACTGAACTATCAAGTGACAACACTTATTTTGTAAGGACTTTCTGGGTAAACCCTGAAAAAGAAGTTTGGTTAGCAGTTAACACACCTACAGGCACAAGTAAGATTAAAGATGGCATCTTTAGAGAATTTAAATTTAATGGATGGGAAACAACTATACCAGCAGATGGCAAAACTTATTCAAATACTATAGTTAATAGATTCACTAAAGAAACATATATAAAAGCAAAATATAAATATGATGAAAATGTAGAAGCTGTTGGTAAGAATGATGAGTGGATACCACAAGGATCAAATCCATCACCAAAAGATTTTATAGAAAATCCTTACGATGATAACGATCCAAACAATCCAGACAATCTACCACCAGGAACTAGATTTGAATTTGTTCCAGGAGCAGAAGCAGACACTCAAACACCAGGAACAGACAAAGAAACAAAAATCAAAGTTATCTATCCTAATGGAGAGGAAGAAGAAGTTACAGTAAGATATAATGTAACTGGAGATGTGGTTGAACAAAGAGATCCAGATAAAAAACCAGACGTACCAGACAATTTTGTAAAAGTCATTGTTGATAAGACTGAAAATGCAGAACTTCAACAAGATGAAAAACAAATTCAAACTTTCTGGGTTAATCCGACTAAAGAAGTAACTATACCAGTTACAAATCCTGTTGGAAAAGAAGTAACAAAAGAAGATGGAACAAAAGATTTCACATGGTTATTTACAGGTTGGGATAAGGAATTAACTCAACAATTTACAGACATAGAAACAACTATTACAGCACAGTACACTAAAGATTTTGGGAACTTACCAGAAGTGAAACCTATTCCTGAAGCCAAGGGTGGATTTATATACACTGAATTAGGAAGACCTATTAGTGATAATGATTACAAGAGAGAAATCACATTGCCTGATGGATATAGTTTTGAAACAGGAACTACACTTGAGATGGTGGAAAAAACTGCTCCAAACATTAATAGGAATGGCCATTATAATGTAGATTTCTGGGTAACTTATCCAGATGGATCTGCACAACTAGTAGAAGTTTTAGTTTATGTTGGAGAAGCTCGTCCGGAACCAAAGCCATCTGAACCTGAAATTAGATATGAGGTTGTATACAGAGACAGGATTGTAGAAAGAGAAAAAATTGTTGAAAAGATTGTCGAAGTTAAGGACAACGAACGCAGAAAAGAAATCAGATATATGCAAGGCTTCGATGGTTACTTTAGGCCCTATGATGGCCTGACAAGGGCTGAGGCTGCACAAATTTTAGCTAATGCTTTGAGAGAGGACGGATATGCTTATGATCCTAATTTCGTTTTACCTTATGCAGATGTTGGCGATATGTGGTATACAGATGCAGTTAAAGTAGTTACTGAGGCTGGAGTTTTCTATGGCGATGGCAATGGATATTTCAAACCTGAAGATAAAATTACCCGGGCTGAATGGATTGCAACTTTAAGAAGATTCCAATGTCTAAGGGAAGTTAGCGGCAACTCTATGAATTTGAAGGAAGGCCACTGGGCAATAGGAGAAGTTGAAGCTGCTTATGAAGCTGGTTGGTTAGAAATTTATCAAAATGGAATTGCAAACTTTGATTCAGACGAACCTATTACTAGACAAGAGGTTGCTGCTGTTTCTAACAAGGCATTTAGAAGGGTGCTCGACAAGATTTATATCGATAGAAACTACAAGGGATTGATTAACTACAAGGATATTAATCCTAGCATGGATCTGTATGAAGACATTCTCTGCGCAAGCAATACTTTCTTGCATGATGGCAGACGCTATGGGGCTCATGGTGTTTTGAGCAAGGAAATTCAGTTTGATAACAAGACAATATTTAATATTGATATTGACGATTTGATTATAACTCAAGATAAATTCCAATATATTTTGCGTTAAGATTTACTGAGTTTGCTTTTCAGAAAAAATATTTCACAAAAGGCAGTACATTAAGTGCTGTCTTTTTAATTGCTTAAAACTAATAAGTTGTTGAAATGTGCCTATAATAATTTTATATTTACAGTGGTTTTGTGATCTACAAATTTTAAATGGAAACTATTAAATAATTTTTTTTATAAATTTAAGAATTTACCCTTGACAAAATATTTTATTTGTCCTATAATACAAATGAACAGATATTTATTTGTTTAAAGGAGGTCTTATGAAAAAGTTTATTTTAAAGGGCAATGTATGTCCACATTGTGCAAGTAAAATTGAAAATGAATTAAAAAACAATGATCAAGTTAAGAATATGATCTTTGATAAGGTTAACTTTACCATTCAGGCTGAAGGCGACAATATAAAAGATATTATTGTGGAAGCTGTTAATAAGTACGAGCCTGGTGTTGAAGTTATAGAAGAAGGCGGAGAAGAGGAGCCTAGAGAGGTAAACCGAAGAGAAAAGCTACTTAAGTACTCGCTTATAATTGGCTGTGTTTTTGTAATTTTTTCTTTATTTTTAAAGAATGATAGGCTGGCAATAATTGGAGCAGTTTTTGCAGGCGCACCCATAGTTATAGATGGTCTTAAGATTGTTTTTAATGGCGGAGGCTTGGACGAGAAATTTTTGATGTCCATCTCTATGATTGGGGCCATTATTATTGGACAGCCCTTAGAAGGCGCCATGATTATGATTCTATATAGATTAGGTGAAGCCCTAAGTGATTACGCTCTTAAGAAGGCTAGCGAAAAATATAAGAGGCTGGCTGTTTCACAAAAGTTAGATGTCAGAGTTATTGGCGAAGATGGGGTGAGCAAGCTTGTGGATGTTGAAAGTGTTGAGATCGGCACAAAAATTCTTGCCCATCCCCATGAAATGGTTCCCCTTGACTCGGAGGTTTTGGATGAGTATATAGTGGTTGACAATTCATCATTTACAGGTGAATCCGATCCTATTATCATTAAAAAAGGTGAAACTGTTATGGCTGGTGCTATAGTTGTCAATAATCCTGCAAACTTAAAGACACTTGTAGACCACAAGAACTCATCTCTTTCAAGGATGAACAATCTTTTGGAAAGAGCAGAGGCTTCAAAGAGCAAGCAAGAAAAATTCATGACAACATTCTCCAAAGTTTACACGCCAATTGTTGTTGGACTTGCTATAATCGTGGCACTAATTCCTATGGTTAATGGGGGAGACTTTAAAGAGTATATTTATAAGTCTTTGGCTTTTCTAGTTGTATCTTGTCCATGCGCACTGGTCCTTGGCGTTCCACTTTCTTATGCAGTGGGCATTGCCTCTCTAAGCACCAAGGGCGTGCTAATGAAGGGATCAGAATACATCGACACTTTGAGTCATGTTGAATACCTGGCCATGGATAAAACAGGAACTGTAACTGAAAATTATATGGAAATTGAAAGCGTTGAATGCCCAGCCGACATAGATGAAGCAGAACTCAGACGACTAATGGCCATTGGAGAAAAATTTTCCACCCACCCAATCGCCCAAGCTTTTAAGATGAGAAATGCACCAGACCCTGACGACTACAAGGAAATTGTGGGCCAGGGTATAGACTTTGCCTTTGAAGGAAAATCTTATAAGATAAGAGGCGGAGCTGGAGGCGGTCAAATTAATTTGATTCGCGGCGAGGAAATAGTTGGAGAATTTTTCATGATTGAAAAATTAAAGGATAAGATCAACGAGACAATCGACAAGCTTCATGACTTAAACGTAAAGGCAATTTTAGTTTCAGGCGATAGCCAAGAAAAGGTTAGCCAAGTTGCTGACTATATAAATATTGATAAGTATTACGCAGGCCAAAGTCCTGAGGATAAATTAAATGTTGTTCACGGTTTAAAAGCCGATGGCAAGGTTGGTTTTGTAGGTGACGGCATCAACGACTCTCCGGTCTTAAAGGCAGCTGACGTAGGCATAAGTATGGGTAACATGGGTAGCGATGCAGCTGTTGAGGCGAGCGATGTGGTTATAACGGACGACTCAATTTACAAAGTCGCAACGACCATAGGCGACGCCAGAAAGATTATTTCAAATGTAAAATTTATAATTGGATTTGTCCTTGCAGTTAAAGTCATAACCATGATTTTAATTTATCTGGGCTACGGCGGCATGTATTTGGCGGTATTTGCAGACGTAGGTGTAAGCTTAATCTCAATTGGCATTGCTCTTATGAATCTAAGAATAAGATATAAGAAGGGGTCTAAATAGACTCCTTTTTGCTTGTAAAAAGCTTTTTAATATAGTAAAATAGTTGCTGGAGGTTTATTATGATTTCAATTAAAACAGAATCGATGATTAAGGGGATGAAAAAGTCAGGCAGACTTTTAAAATCCACTCATTATGAACTTGAAAAGCATATCAAGCCAGGTATTACTACCATGGAATTGGATAAAATTGCAGAGGATTTTATTAGGAGCCATGGGGGCATTCCTGCGCAAATAGGCTACCAAGGCTACAAGTATGCAACATGCATTAGCGTTAATGATGAAATTTGCCATGGTTTTCCTAACTCATATAAATTAAAAGAAGGAGATATCTTAACCATAGATATGGTTGTGGACTTAGATGGTTATTTATCAGACTCGGCTTGGTCATACGCAGTTGGTGAAATTTCTGATGAGGCCAAAAAACTCATGGAGGTAACCCATGATTCGCTGATGAAGGCGATTGAAATTTGCAAACCAGGTGTCCACTTTGGCGAGATTGGAATTTGCATTGAAGACTATGTAAGTCAATTTGGATTTTCGCCTGTTCGTGATTTTATTGGCCACGGAATTGGCAGAAAAATGCACGAAGATCCACAAGTTTTTCATTACAACAGTGGAATCAAGGGCGCCAGGATGCGTGAAGACATGGTCTTTACAATTGAACCAATGATAAATGTTGGCGATTGGAGAATGAAAATGGACAAAAACGGTTGGACAGCTAGGACCAAGGATGGATCACTATCTTGCCAATACGAACACACCATGGCCGTTACCAAGGATGGAGTTTTTATTTTGACAGACGAGGGTCTAGATGACTAATAGGAGGTCCTTAACCGAAGGCAATATATCAGACCAGCTGATGAAGCTTGCTTTACCTTTAATGGGGACAAGTTTTTTAACCATGGCTTACAACTTAACCGACCTTTATTGGGTTGGCAAGATTGGTACAGAGGCTGTGGCAGCTGTTGGTATAAGCGGATTTTTTTGGTGGATGGTCTCCAGTCTAGTTTTGATTTGCAATGTTGGCCTTGCTGTTACCGTCAGCCAAAATCTGGGCAGAGAAGATGTCGCGACTGCAAAAAAATATATAAATTCAGGGATCAAATTAAATATATTAATTGCCCTGACCTATACGCTTATAGTTTATTTTTTTCACAAGTCTTTGATTAATTTCTTCCAAGTCCAAGACCAGCTCACTTATGACTCAACAGTTATATATTTAAAAACTGTTAGCATTGGCTTTCCGTTTTTATTTATGAATCCAATACTCGCGGTAATTATTAATTCTGCAGGCGATTCTAAGGAAACATTTAAGGTTAGCTGCATAGGTGTTGCATGCAATATGATTTTGGATCCCTTGTTAATTATTGTTCTTGATATGGGGGTCTTTGGTGCTGCCTTGGCAACAGCCATTAGCCAAATCCTGGTAACCCTTATTTATATATTTTTCGGTATCAAACATAGGCATTTATATGCCTTGGTTGATTATAGGGAACCTTGGGAACTTAAAAAAGTAAGAGAAATTTTAAAGTTGGGCATTCCACCTGCAATGCAATCGGCCGTTCACTGTTTTATAAGCATGTATATGGGCAGGATGATTGCTGGCTTTGGTTCAGCAGCTGTAGCCGCCCAATCGATTGGCAGTACAATTGAGGGCATATCCTGGTTATCGGCTGAAGGCTATGCAACCGCAAATGCAAGTTTCATTGGGCAAAATTACGGGGCTCAAAAATATGACAGGGTCAATCGAGCTTTTTATTCAAGCTGCAAGATTATGTTTTTAATAGGACTGGCCGCAAATTTAATTTTATATTTTGGTCGATATCCTATTATTAGATTATTCTTGCACGAGGCTGAGGCCATACAAATCGGGGCAATGTACCTTATGGTCCTAAGTTTCTCACAAGTCTTTATGGCTATTGAGATTGCAAACGGCGGGGCCTTTAACGGGATTTCAATGACTCATATTCCAAGTGTTATAGGTATAACAGGTAATATACTTCGCATACCTCTTGCATATTTATTGATAGATTATTTTGGACTGACGGGGATTTGGATGGCGATTTCCATTTCTTCTATCCTAAAAGGGATTACTTCTTTTCTAATATTTGTTTCTATTAAAGGGAGGAAATTAAAACTTGAAGGTAATATGTAAAAACTGTCCGATTGGATGCGAACTCACAATAGAAGATGGTAAGGTATTTGGCAACAGGTGCTCGCGTGGACTTGAATACAGAACTATGGGTGAAAAATCGATTTTTTACACCAGGGTTAAGATCAAGGAGGCTGCCCTAGGCCATTTGGCTATTAGGAGCGACGTGCCCGTTACTGAAGAAGAGAAAGAAAAATTGCAGAAGCTGATTTCCAAGATTGAAATTTATCCGCCAATTGAAAAAGGGCAACTAGTTATATTTAATCTGGGGGGAACAGGTGTTAGCTTTTTAGCTCAAAGGAGAATTTTATGAGAAATAAATTATTAATTTTATTTTTGGCATTAGCTTTAACTTTTACAGCTTGTCAAAAGAAAGATGAAGATAAGGAAAAGGTAAATGAAAATACAAATGAAGCACAAAATAGTGCTGACGAGGAAATTAAAGAGGAGGTAAAGGAATTGAAGGCAGAAACAATTGCAGCTCTACCACAATTACAAGAGGTAAAGGCAGGAGACAAGATTGCAGTTTTAAAAACAAATATGGGGACCATCAAAATTAAATTGTTCCCAGAATACGCACCAAAGACAGTAGAAAATTTTGAAACACATATTAAAAACGGCTACTACAATGGAATTATTTTCCACAGGGTAATTGACGGCTTTATGATCCAAGGTGGAGACCCAACTGGTACTGGCAGAGGTGGCGAAAGCATTTGGGGCGAAGCTTTTGAAGATGAATTTTCAAATAGCATGCTAAATATTCGCGGAGCTCTATCAATGGCAAATGCTGGACCAAATACAAATGGCAGCCAATTCTTTATCGTTCAAGCCAAGGAAGTTTCTCCTGATTTGATTAAGATGATGAAAGAAGCTGTTAGCCAAGGTTACAGTGAAGATTTTATAGACGCTTATTCACACTTGGGCGGAACTCCACATCTAGACGGCAGGCACACAGTCTTTGGCCAAGTCATTGAAGGCATGGATGTAGTTGATAAGATTGCAGCAGTTGAAAGAGACGAAATGGACAAACCAAAAACAGATGTTGTAATCGAAGAAGCTACAATCGAAACAAAGTAGAAAATAAAATAAAATTTAATTTAATAAATACTCCCAGACGCTTAAAATATTTCAGGACTGTCTTGGGAGTATTTTTTTGTTTGTAGATTTAAAATGTTTTGCTTGGCATATAGCAATTTGTAAGCTTTTATGTTAAAATAGACCTTGGTGATATATTGATTAAAGATAAAAATGTAATGTTAATAGCTATTGATTTTTCTGATGAGACTTTTGAGCAAAAAGAAAATCGAGAGCTAATAAAATCTGCTGGCGGCAAAGTGCTGGCTACTGGTATCCAAAAAAATAGAGAAATTAAACCGGCCATGTACTTTGGTTCGGGCAAGCTGGAATATTTTAAAAATATTTGCCAGGAATTAAATATAGATACAGTGGTAGTAGGCCATGAGATTTCACCGTCTCAACTATCGAATTTGGTAGATTTTTTTGATTTGCAGGTCTTGGATAGAAATATGCTTATCCTAGAACTCTTTAGTCAAAGGGCCAAGACTTCTTTTGGTAAGCTCCAAGTTGAACTTGCCAACAAAGAATATATGCTGCCCAGGCTTATTGGGGCTGGCAAAAATATGGACAGACAGGCAGGCGTTGCAGGTATGAGGGGGGCCGGTGAACAAAAGCTGGAACTCGACAGGAGACGCTTGCGTGCATCAATCGACTCTTTGAGAAGAGAACTTGCCAACCAAGTCAAGGTCGAAGAGACCAAGGCCAAACGCCGAAAACGATCGGCCATACCAATCGTATCACTAGTTGGCTATTCCAACACGGGCAAGTCTACAATTTTAAATAGGATTTTAGAGCTTTCTGGTAAAGAAAATTCTGCCCAAGTTTATGCAGACGATAGGCTCTTTGCAACCCTGGATACATCGGCCAGGGAAGTGGAACTTCCACACGGGGCCAAGATTATTTTAACCGATACCGTAGGCCTCATTTCTCATTTGCCCCACCAATTGGTGGACGCTTTTTCATCGACATTAGATGAAATTAAATATGCGGACCTTTTGGTAAATGTTTTGGATATTTCAAATGAAAACCTCCACATAGAGGAGGAGACCATGGCTAAGCTTTTAAAAGATCTGAATTTAGGCAATAAAAAGATTTTAAAGGTCTATAATAAAATAGATAAGACCGACCATGGAGACTTCAAAGAAGACGGAGATCTGAATATTTCTGCCTTTGATGACGGGGATATAAATAAGCTCTTATTAAAGATTGAAGAGAGGTTATTTGGCAAAATAGAGAAGGTCAATAGAAAATTTTCTTTCGATTCCCAGGCTGACATGGATGAATATATTAAATCAAACAAGGTTTTAGATATAAATTACGACGAAAATGGAGCGGAGGTGGTTGCCCTTGAATATACAGGGACAAGTAAAACCCTTTAAGTCATCCCAGTCAACTTATGAATACAAGTATGAGATTAAAAAATCCATTTTTTTGGCCGAAAGCAAAATGGTTTTGACAGTAGAAGAGGCGGAGGACTTTGTTCAGTCAATTAGAGACAAGCACCTAAAGGCCACCCACCACGTATATGCTTACAGCATAATCCACGGTGGATTAAAGCAAAAGGCGGATGATGATGGAGAGCCAAGCGGTACTTCTGCCATGCCAATACTTAAGGCCATAGAGTTAAATGGTCTTCAGAATATTGTAATTGTAGTTACCAGATATTTTGGAGGCATAAAGCTTGGGGCAGGAGGCTTATCAAGAGCCTACATGGCTGCGACAACTGGAGTAATAGAAGAGTTTGGTATCAGGGAATTTAAAGAATACCAAGACTTGGATATTTATATGGATTATGAATCCTATGACATCTTTCTAAATTTTGTAAAAAATGCTAAAATAGACCTTATCGACAGTGAATTTTTGGAAAACGTTAAAGCTACTATTAGTATTAAGCTTGAAGATGTCGAAAAAATCGAGGGCGAGATTTTAAATTTAACTGCTGGAAAAGCTCTTATAGAAAAGAAGGGAATTAAACTCAAGTGAAGAGAGAAATAGAAAAGATTAGAGAGTTTTTAATAGATTATGCAAGAAAGTCGGGCACGGATGGATATGTGCTTGGAATTTCTGGCGGAGTTGATTCCTCGGTTTTATACAAGATTATAGAGCCGGTTAAGGAATTAAAATTTTTATCCGTCATGCTCCCCATCCACTCCTTGGAGACCGATGAGGACCACGCGAGAATTTTAACCCGAGGCAACGAAGCAAATGTTTTAAAAGTTGATCTCTCAGATGTATACGACGATCTTGTAAGGGTCTTACCCAAGACCGACCACAAGCTGGCCTATGCAAATATAAAACCGCGTCTTAGGATGACGGCACTTTATAACATAGCCCAGGCCAATAATTTGTTGGTGGCAGGCGCTTCTAACAAGACCGAGTATATGATAGGATATTTTACCAAACACGGAGACAGCGGCGTTGATATTTTGCCGCTTGCTGATTTTACCAAGCATGAGATTTACGAGATGGCAAGAGAACTGGGAGTGCCAGATGAAATTATTTTAAAGCCTCCATCTGCTGGACTTTATACTGGCCAGTCGGATGAAGAGGAAATAGGACTTTCCTATGACGACCTGGATGCCGGTGTCGAAGGTAGGCTAGAGGACGAAGAGAAAAATAAAAAGATTCAAAGGATGATAAAAATTTCCGACCACAAGAGGGCGGGAATTCCAATTTATAGAAAAGGAAGGGATTAATATGTCAGGACATTCAAAATGGAATAATATTAAAAACAAAAAAGGTAAGGAAGACGCAAGGAAGGCAAAAGAATTTACAAAAATTGCTAAGTACATTATGGTTGCAACAAAAGAAGGTGGATCAAATCCAGAATTTAATCCATCATTAAAATCAGCTATTGACAAGGCAAAATCTGTTAATATGCCTAACGATAACATTGAGCGTGCAATTAAAAAAGGTGCCGGAGAACTTGAAGGCGTAAACTTTGAAGAAATTATGTACGAAGGCTATGGGGTAGGCGGAGCTGCAATTATTGCCCACTGTTTGACAGACAATAGAAATAGAACAGCAGCTGACGTTAGACACTTGTTTGATAAAAATGGTGGCAACCTAGGCACATCAGGTTCTGTTATGTATATGTTTGAAATGCTTGGTTATTTAGCAATTGAGCTAAATGACAAGATTGATTTAGATGAACTAATGATGACAGCCTTAGAAGCAGGCGCCCAAGATGTTATTAATGACGAAGAAGTAGTAGAAGTGTTTACCGCTCCTAATGATTTGGACACTGTTGCCCAAGGACTTGAAGATGCAGGCTATAAAGTTGCAGCCAAGGACATTGGCTACTTCCCAGATAACACAATTACTTTGTCTGAAGACGACAAGGTTAAGATGCAAAAATTAGTTGACGCCCTTGAAGATCATGACGACGTTCAAGAGGTCTACCACAATGTCGAAGATCTATAGGACCAAGACTTTAAAAATTATTTTAATAATTGCAAGCAGCTTTATGCTACTGATTGCAGCTATATTTTACCAGGGCTTTAACAAGAAAACTTACAAAAAAGTTTACGGGCAAACAAATATTAGTGAAAATACAGGTTATTCAGAAGAAGATTATTTAAAAGAAGTTGATAATTACAAGGATTATTTGATGGACTCAAATGATCTGGCGTTGACGAGTGACAATAGGTACACGGAAAATGAAATCCTCCATATGGAAGATGTTAGAGATATTTTTAAGGGGGCAAAAACATTTGCTTTAGTCACTCTTATTATTGCGATCATTTTCTTATTAATAATGGACAAGAAAAATTTAAGAGAATTTTTGAAATTTTCTCTTATTATTCCCCTTGTACCGGCTGTATTAATTTTGCCGGCAATCTTTAAATTTGATAAATTTTGGACCTTTTTCCACAAGATCCTTTTTAGGAATGACTTGTGGCTCATGGATCCAAATGAATCTTTGATGATAAATCTTTTGCCAGGGGAAATTTTTAACGCTATTGTTATTAAAGTTATTATTAGCTTTTTGATAGCCTGGCTTATATTTATGGGACTGATTTACATTTTGTATTTGACGAGGAGAGAAAAAAATGAAAATAAATAAATATTTTGATCACACACTTTTAAAGGCGGATGCTACACAAGATAAAATCGATAAGTTGATTGATGAAGCAAAAAAATATGATTTCTTTAGCGTTTGCATCAACCCATCTTGGATTTCATACGCCAAGGAAAAACTTGCGGGCACAGATGTCAAGGTCTGTACTGTAATAGGTTTTCCGCTGGGAGCTATGACCACAGAGGCAAAGGTTTTTGAAACTGAAGATGCCATAAAAAAAGGAGCCGATGAAATCGATATGGTTTTAAATATCGGCAGATTAAAAATGGGTGACAGGGAATATGTGGTCGACGAAATTAAAAAGATTAAGGCTGTCTGCAAGGACCATGTTTTGAAGGTTATAATTGAAACTGCACTTTTAAGTGAAGATGAAATTAGACTTGCAAGTAAATGCGTGGTCGAAGGTGGGGCAGATTTTGTAAAAACTTCCACAGGATTCTCCACTCGTGGGGCAAATTTTGAAGATGTCAAGATTATGAAGGAAGTAGTGGGGGACAAAATAAAAATTAAAGCTGCTGGTGGAGTTTCCACTTATGAAGATGCTTTAAAGATGATAGAATGCGGGGCTAATCGTATTGGAGCAAGCAAATCTGCAATCATTATGGAAGAGTCAGAAAAAAATAAATAACGAAGTTTAAAATTTTGTCAAGAGGTACGCTTGAAAGAAGTCGGGATTAATAGCCCGACTTCTTTTTTTATTTATCAAATTTAATCTGATTGTCATAAATGTATGGAAATCAACATAAAAATGGTATAAAATATAAGCAAGTGGAGGAGAGTGGCAAGAAGTGTCACTAAGTGGTAAAAATGTTAATTGGTGAATTTAATCACAACCTTGATGAAAAGGGAAGGTTGACAATTCCATCTAAGTTTCGTGACGATCTCGGCGAGACCTTTATGATTACAAAAGGACTCGACGGTTGTTTGATTGGTTACAATATGGAAGAGTGGACAAAATTCAGCGAAAAAATTAACGCCCTTCCTTCAGGAAAACCTGAAGCTCGTGCTATGTCAAGATTTTTCTTTAGCGGTGCTTCAGACGTGCAACTTGATAAGCAAGGTAGAATTTTAATTCCACCAAGCTTGAGAGAGCACGCAAATTTATCAAAAGAAGTTTATATTACTGGTGCAAGTTCAAGGATTGAAATTTGGGATGCAGACGCTTGGAAGAAATACTCCAACCCAACAGACAAATCTATTGAAGACATTGCAGCTGAATTTGGAGAGCTGGGGTTATTCTAATGGAATTCAATCACATTTCGGTTTTAAAAGATGAAGTTATTAATGAAATGAGAATTAAACCGGATGGTTTGTATCTAGATGGAACCATAGGTGGTGGAGGCCATTCTTATGAGATCGCCAAGCGCTTAACTACAGGTAAGCTTGTGGGGATTGACAGAGACCAGGATGCACTTGATTTTGCAGGAAATAGACTTTCAGAATTTAAAGATAATATTATTTTAATCAAAGGCAATTTTAAAAATATGAGAGAACTCCTAATGCCATACGGTTTGTTTGGCTTTGATGGAATCCTCTTGGATATAGGGGTTAGCTCATATCAAATTGACAATAAAGACAGAGGCTTCACCTTTAGCGGTGAATCCAAACTTGACATGAGGATGGATGAAAGTCAAGACCTAAGTGCATACGAGGTTGTAAATGAATACGACCTTGACAGGCTGACGGAAATTTTCTTTAAATACGGCGAAGAAAGGTATTCGAGGCGAATTGCAAGAAAAATTGTAGAGGAAAGAGAAAAAGCGCCTATTGTTTTGAATTCAGACTTAGTTGAGCTGATAAAAATTTCGATACCTTATGAGGCAAAAAAATCTGAGATAAAAATCATCGCACGGATTTTCCAAGCCATCAGGATTGAAGTTAATGATGAGCTTGAAAGTTTAAAGAAGGTTATACCAGATGCTTTAAGTTTACTTAAAAAAGGTGGGAGATTAGAAATTATTAGCTTCCACTCACTGGAGGATAGGATTGTGAAAGAGGCCTTTAACTATGCGGCCAAAGACTGCATTTGCGATCCTAAGGCACCAATTTGTACTTGCGATAAAGTTAAAGAGGGAAGGGTTATTACTAAAAAACCTATTATTCCATCAAAAGAAGAAATTAGGTATAACTCTAGGTCTAGAAGTGCAAAGTTAAGAGTAATTGAGAGAGTATAGGAGGAATTATGACAAATCTAGCATACGATTATAGTTTAGAAGAAACTACCGTTGTTCAAGAAAAAGAAAGGCCTGTCAAAAAAGAAAGGCCGGTTGCAAAGACTAATCTTGGTAAAAGAATTATGTCAAAAGCATTTTTCCTTGTTCTTGTGGTTTGCATAAGCTCAGTTAATATACTTATCAATTATTCAACTCTCGCTAATGTAAAAAATTCAGTTGAATTAAAGAAAAAAGAAAATGTAAAACTGGAAAAAGAAATTAAATTAATGGAAGCTAAGCTAGAGGAAATTATTAGCGCCAAGGCTGTTGAAGAAATTGCAACAGAACAATTAGGCATGTTTTACCCTTCAGAAGAAGATAAGATTTATATAAACTCAAGGGAACAAGAATATGTTAAAGAAAAACCGAAAAAAGAAATTGGATTTATGGGGTTATTTACTAAGTAATTATGGCAAATAAAAAAAGAAAGAATAGGCTTAATCAAAAAAACCTGCGTATATCATTGGTATTTTTTGCATTTACTCTTTTTGTTTTGTACGTTATCATTAAATATGCAAATATTTCAATTGTCAAAGGGGAAGAATATCGAAAGATGGCCCTGGAGCAACTTACCAAATCCTTCAGAGGAAATGACAATCGCGGCGAGATTTTAGATGATGAAGGCGTTAGGATTGCAGTTAATATCCCTGCCTTTACCATTTGGGCCAACCCAAAAGAATACGAAGAAAATACCGCTAAGACAGAATTGGCTGCGAAATTAGCCGAGATCTTGGAAATGGATTCTGAGGATATAAAAAAATACTTAAACGGCGAAAAGAGAAGCAAGATTGTCCAATGGGCAAGCGAAGATCAAGTAAAGAAAATTAGTGAAATTGAAGATTTAAGAGGAATATCTTTAGAGGAAGTGCAAAAGCGTTTTTATAACGATGGTGTGCTTTTTAATCATATATTGGGTTTTACTGATATTGACCAAAATGGGCTTTCAGGAGTTGAGATGACCTTTAATGAAGAGTTAAAAGGCGAACCTGAACGCATTGTTAAAAAGACGGATGCCTCAAACCAAGAGCTTCCCTTTCAAGACACAATTCACTATGGTGGACAAAATCATGGTGATGTAGTGCTTACAATAAATAGTAAAATTCAAAGGATTGTTCAAGACGAAGCTATCAGAACAAAAGAAGAAAATTTAGCAAAATCAGTAAGCATAACTCTTATAGATCCAATGACTGGAGATATACTGGCTATGTCTGATACAAATTTGTTTGATCCAAATGACCACAGGGCACCAGTAGATGAAGAGCAAGCAGAGGAATGGAAGGATAAAACTCCAGAAGAGATGCCAGAACTCTGGCAGCAAAACTGGAATAATCTAAACGTCAATGTCCTCTTTGAACCTGGTTCTACTTTTAAAACTGTAACTTTGGCGGCTGCTATTGAAGAGGGAGTTGTAGATGATTCAACTGACCTTTATTGTGGCGGAGCTATAACCGATATACCTGGAGTTACTCTTAGATGTGTAAGATGGCAACATCCTCATGGTCATCTAAATATAACTGAGGCTTATTCAGAAAGCTGCAACGTTGCATTTATAGAAATAGCTAGAAAATTAGGCAGAGAAAAGTTTTTGAAATACATTAGGGGCTTTGGCTTTGGAGAAAAATCCGGCGTGCGTTTAAACGCAGAGCAAGTTGGACTTATTCCAAATGATTTAAGGGAGATGACTCCTGTTAGGTTGGCTACAGCTTCCTATGGGCAGGGGATTGCGACCACAAACTTACAAATGGCTATGGCAACTGCTGCAGCTGTTAATGGTGGAAACCTTTTGACACCAAGAATTGTAAAAGAAGTTAGATCTGGCGATACAGTTATAGAAAAATTTCCTGTAGAAATTAGAAGAAAAGTTATTAGCAAATACACTTCTGATAAGATGAGAGAAATTATGGAATACTCTGTTATTCATATGAATAAAAAGGGTGCAGTTCCAGGATACAGAGTTGGTGGCAAGAGTGGCACTGCTCAGGTTGCTAAAAACGGCAAGTACGTAGACGGACTTTATATGTCAAGTTTTATTGGAGTTGCTCCAATTGACGATCCCAAAATTTTGGTTCTGGTAAATGTAGAAGAGCCAGGTAATGGACAAAGTTTTGGTGGTTCAGTTGCAGGACCTGTTAGCGCTCGCATTATGGAAAAAGTGCTTCCTATGCTGGGTGTCAAACCATCCGACGAAAATGTAGAATTGAAGACTGGTGTAGTAGCAGTTCCAGATATAATTGGCCTGCCATTTTCTCAAGCGACAAAGGCTTTGAGAGAGGTTGGACTTAAATATTATATAGATGAAGAAGAGTTAAGTGAATACTCTATTATAAAGGAAATTTCCATCCCTGCATTTACAAATGTTGACAGGGGTACAATTATAGATATAAAATTAGAAAAAGTTGATAAAAACAAATTTACGCCAGACTTTATTGGCCTAAGTATTGTTGATGCCATCAAGCTTTCTGAAGAATATGATTTAGATGTAAGTGTCAGTGGCGAAGGTAAATGTGTAGAGCAATCGATTGAAGCGGGAAGCTTCCTAAAAGAAAAGAAGATTAAACTCACATTTAAGGAATAGTTTTTATAAGGGGAAATATGGAATATTTATATTTTGGTTTGCCAATGGTAATTACCTTGCTAATTGGCAAACCCTTTATAGCTTATTTGAAGAAGTTAAAATACGGACAAGAAATTAGAAAAGAAGGGCCGCAAAGTCATTTAAAAAAAGCAGGCACACCAACGATGGGAGGTATATTATTTACCTTCTCTTTTGTGATTATGCTGACAATTTGCTTGCTAACTACAAAGGAAGCCGATTTGGTAAAGGTTTTATTTATTGGTTTTTCAAGCCTCTATTATGGATACTTGGGCTATACTGATGACATACAAAAAGTAATTAAGAAAGACAATTTGGGACTAACTGCCAAGCAAAAGTTTTTGGCTCAGCTGGTATTTTCAGTCTTGATGATTTTATTTTCTAGATTTGTTTTAAAAATCGACACTAACGTTCATTTGCCTTTCTCAGATAAAATGATTGACCTTGGATATTTTTATTATCCAATTATGATCATTATGATCACTGGTGCATCAAACGGAGTTAATCTTACAGATGGACTTGATGGTTTGTGTGCAGGCGTCAGTGCAATCGTAATTTTGGGGCTCTCATTTTTGGCTAAGAGATATGGCCAAAGCGAAGTTCAAATTTTATCCCTGGCCTTATCAGGCGCTTTAATTGGATTTTTATTTTATAACTTCAATCCAGCCAAGGTTTTTATGGGAGACACAGGGTCCCTATTTATCGGAGGCTTTTTAGCTTCAAGCTTTATGGTAATGAAGATGCCCCTACACTTGATAGTGCTTGGAATTTACTATGTGGTTGAAACACTTTCAGTTATTATTCAAGTTGCTTCATTTAAATTGACGGGTAAGAGGGTGTTTTTGATGAGTCCTATTCACCATCACTTTGAGATGAAAGGGCACAAGGAAAAAAACATTGTCCTTGTATCATATGTATTAGTCGCAATTGTAGCAGTTTTAACAGCAATCTACGGGTAGGTGAAAGATGATTTTGGTAATGGGTCTTAGCAAGACCGGCAATTCTATTTGTGAATATCTGATAAAAAAACAAGTTCCCTTTGCAGTTTATGATGGCGACTCTGAAAAAGTCAAAGACTATCAAAACCGCGGTATTAAATCCTTTGCAGGCGATGAAATTATAGATTTAAAAAATATTGACCTTGCTGTTAAAAGCCCTGGCTTTCCGCCATACGAGGCCCATGTGAAGGCCTTAAGAGACGAAGGTGTGAAAATAATTACCGATATAGAATTTTTTTACCATGAATTTAAGCCGCAAAATATTGTTGCAGTTACAGGGACCAATGGCAAGACCACTGTTACCAGAATGATTGGCATGCTTCTTGAAGATAAAAATGCAAGAGTTGCGGGCAATATTGGCACGCCTATTATGGAAATTGAAGTTAAAGATGAAGATATTTATGTTTTTGAACTTTCCAGTTTTCAATTAAATGATATAGATGAATTTAGGGCTCACGTCAGCCTACTTTTAAATATCGAAGAAGATCACTTGGATTGGCACGAGAATTTTGAAAATTACAAAAATGCCAAGTACAATGTCTTCAAAAATCAAAGAGAAGATGACTATTTAATTATAGATAAGGATAGGATTGATAAGTCTTCATTAAAGACAAAATCTAAAATTTTGACCGTGTCATTAGAAGATAAAGATGCAAATGCTTATTTTGATGGGGAAAAGATAAATTTCAATTTTGAAGGCAATAAATTTGAGATTTCTTTAGACCAAATAAAATACAAGCAAAAACACAATCTATCAAATCTGGCGGCTTCGGTTATGGCGGCTGTTTTAATGGGAGCTGACCAAGGGGATATAGATAGGTTTTTAAAGGATTTTAAACTCGACCCGCACAGGATGGACAGCTTTTTAATCCATAAGGGAGTTGAATTTGTTGACGATTCAAAGGCCACAAACCCTTCCGCTGTCGTAATGGCCATGAGAAATTACGATAAAAATGCAATTTTAATTTTGGGTGGCTATGACAAGGGAACAGATTTTTCTGAAATCTTTGAGGAATGCAGGGACATTAAAATGTTTTTGCTTGAAGGTGGCATCAAGGATAAATTAAAGGAAAATGCTGACAGACTCGGCATTAAAAATTATAAAGTTTTTGATAATTTGAAAGAGGCCAGCAAGTTTGGCTTTGAAATTGCTGAAGCAAACGATAAGTTGATTTTAAGCCCTGGGGCCAGCAGTTTTGATGAATTTAAAGGCTATGCTGAACGCGGGGAAAAATTTCAAGAATATATTAAGGAGTTAATTAATGGCAAATAGAAGACCAGTAATAGTTTTTTTAATATTGGTTTTAATTCTCTTAACTTTGGGAGTTATGATGGTTTATTCATCCAGTTATCCTTTTGCAATCAAGTATGCAGAAAGGTTTAATAACGACCCCAACTATTTTGGTAAGAGACAATTTATATTTGTTATAATTGGATTAATTGGCATGCTTGTTGCATACAAACTACCGATTAACTTCTTTAGGTACGCAAGTCCAGCCATTCTTTTTGGATCTGTATTTATGTGTGCTTTAACCTTTACGCTATTTAAAGATCAAACGGTAAATGATGTTTATAGGTGGTTAAGGATTGGTCCTATAAGCTTTCAACCGAGTGACTTTTTGAAGCTTGGTGTGGGTTTATTTTTCCCAGCTGTTATGTCTAGGAGAAAAATTTCAGGACAAACTAGGGCTATAATTTTATTTATAATAGCTCTTTCTGCTGGCGTAGTATATTTGCAAAAGGACTTGGGGACAGTTATTGTAATATTAGGCGTAATATTTATTTTATATTTTATAACTCATATGACAATGGCAGAATTTCTCCTATACACAAGTGGAGGAGTTATATTTATTGTATATGCTATATTTGGTACTCAGTATAGAAGAAACAGGTGGAATGCATTTTTAGACCCATTTTCAGACAGACTAGATACGGGCTGGCACGCAATTCAAAGTATGTATGCAGTTGCAAACGGAGGTTTTGGTGGCGTAGGAATTGGAAATTCAATACAAAAACACGGCTATGTTTATGCGGCATATTCGGACTACATTTTTTCTATTATTTCCGAAGAGCTGGGAATGTTTGGCGGCATGCTGGTAATATTTGCAATACTTGGAATTGTTTTGATACCAGTGTTTTTCTCCAGAAAACTTGAAGATAAGTATGAAAGATTAGTTTTGCTTGCCTTTTCATTATTTGTCTTCATTCAAAGTTTTATTCATATAGCTGTTGTTTTAAATGCTATTCCAGCCAAGGGGATTACTCTGCCATTTATAAGTTATGGTGGGTCATCTATTATTACTTATTGCGGATTTGCAGGTGTGGCTTTAAATATAATGAGCAAAGGAAAGTTGAAGGTGCAAAGAAAATGAGGGTATTTTTAACAGGTGGTGGAACAGCAGGTCACATTTATCCTGCTATTGCCATCGGCGAAGAACTTAAAAAACAAGCAGATGTGGAAATATTTTATGTAGGTGTGCCTGGACTTTTGGAAGAAAAAATTGCTGAGAGGGAAGGCTATAAGTTTTTGGGCATACATTCTAAGCCCCTTTACTTGAAGCCAAGTTTAAAGGCTATAAAATCTGCTAATGCGTTTTTTAAAGGGCTAAGGGAGTCCAAAAAATATATCAAAGATTACAAACCAGATGCTGTAGTGGCAACTGGGGGATATGTATCAGGGCCAATTGGCTATGCGGCTCATTTAAAAAAAGTTCCACTCTTTATTCATGAGTCAAATGCTCACTATGGGGTTACGACTAGGTTTTTAGACAGGTATTCAGACATTACCTTTTATCCATTTAAAGATGACATAAAAAAATTTAAAAAATCATCAAATAAGATTTATGGCGGAATTCCTATTAGGTCAAACTTCGATCACTATGATGGACAAACTGAAGACTTGGTTTTGTCCTTTGGTGGCAGCGGCGGACAAAAATCCATTAATGAAGCCGTGGCTGAAATTTTTAATAGTCACGCGGATTTGCCCTTTAGATGGGTCCATATATGCGGATTGAATTGGGAAAAAGAATTTCAAGAAGCAGTAAAAAATCTTCCTGCATACGCCGAAGTTTACACATACAACCACGAGCTTTTTGATATTATGGCTAAGGCCAAAGTTGTTATATCAGGCTGCGGAGCTCAAGGCCTTACAGAAATTGCGGCTATGAAAAAGCCGTCGATATTGATTCCTAAGTCTTATGTAAAGGAAAATCATCAATATTACAACGCTCTTAAATATTATGAAAAAAATGCTGCCCAAATGATAACTGAAGACCAGCTAAATGGTGAAAAGCTTTTGGCCATGGTTGAAGATATTATTGAGACCAAAGAAAAGATGAACCAAATGTCTGAAAATGTTGGTCAGTTTTATGAGCCTGACTCAGCAAAGATAATTGCTAGAAATATCTTGGAGGCTCTAAAATAAAATGAAAAAGATGACAAGAAAAGAAAAAAGACGGCTCGAAAAGATTAGGCGGGCTGGAATATTTGCAGCTATTATCAGTGTTCTTGGAGTCTTGTATTTGCTTTTTAATACTAGTTTTTTCAAACTGGATGTAATTGGAGTCAGCGGTTGTAAAAAAACGACTGAAAAAGAAGTTGTGGATGCGAGTGCTTTAGAATATGGAGAAAATATTTTAAAAGCCAACGTCAAGGCGGCTGAGGAAAATATTAGGAAACTTCCTTATATAAAGGATGTGCAAATATCTAGGGAGTCGAAAAATAAAATTTCAATAGAAATCACAGAAAGAGACGAAGACTTTAGCTATTATTCAGGTGGAAAGATTTATATTTGTGACAGTGAGGGCAGGGTCCTTAAAAGAGTTGAGGCTACTGATGTTTTACCTCTAGTAAAAGGTCACGAAATAAAGGCAATTCAACCAGGGGATAATATATTTGAAATAGACGAAAGTCTAGAGTCGCTCAAGGTGATTTTGGATACAGCCAGAGAGGTTGGAGAACTCAAGAAATACAAGGAAATCCGTTTTCAAAAGAACAATGAATTTGGTATGCTTAGGCAAGGCAATGTAAAAATTGACTTTGGAAGGGCTGAAAATATAAAGTATAAGTTAAACTTTATTGTAAACGCCTTAGAAAACTTAAGCGATCAGGGTAAATCAGCGGAGATTATAAAGCTCAATATGGACCCGGCTGTAATAGTTCCAAAAAAGGAGGACAAGGATGAAGAATAAATATTCTTTAGCTTTATTGATTGTATCAATCCTTTTGGGAATAGTAATAGGCCTCCAGGTTAGGACTGTTAGCAAAAACAATTCAATTAAAACCAAGGATGGAGAGCTAAGGTCCAGAGAACTGGCAACAGAGCTTAAAAAATCAATAGAAGAAAGAGATAGGCAAAGGAAGGAAATAGAAGATTTAAACAATTTAATTCTGGCCTATGAAAACAAATACAAAGAAAATGACGACAAGACAAGTATCTTGTACGATGAAATTGAAAAATATAAAAAGCTAGCCTGCATGACTGATGTAAGTGGCAAGGGAATTATAATTACAATAAATAATCCTAAAGGCGTAGAAGATACAGGTTCTTCTATAGACAATAATCCGGAGATAATTTTAAGATTGATTTCAGTTTTAAACTCTGCAGGAGCAGAGGCGATTTCAATTAATGGCCAAAGGATTACTGCCTATACTGAAGTTGAACTTGCTCAAAGGCTTTTGGAGATAAATGGCGTTAGCGTTAGTTCTCCTATTATTATAAAGGCTATTGGAGACAAGGACACGATTATTCCTGCCATTAACATTAAAACCGGTGTTATGGATTCCTTAAGAAATTATGGCTTTGAAGCTATTGTTAAAGAAGATGATAATGTCAGCATAGAAAAAATTAATATGCTAAAAGATTTTAAATTTGCTAAGACGGTTTCAAATGAAGATAAATAAATCCATAATCATAGTTACAGTTTTTATGAGCATCTTGTTTGGACTGAGCCTTAAAATGAATGTTGAAACTGAGGATATGGACAAGGAGTTTGTAAGCGAAAATAAAAACAAGGAGCTTGCAATTGTCAATGAACAAATAAGGGTAAACAAGGAAATCATTACTAATTTAAATGAAAAGGTCTTGCAGATAAAAAGCCTTCAGTCTCCTGAGGTCATGGAAGACCATTTAAAGCATGAGAGAGATAAGTATCAAGAGCTGGCCTGTGAGACGGATTTGATTGGCCAGGGAGTTGAAATTGTTTTAGAAGATAGCAAGGATAGTGTATTTCAAAATACAAATTTTGGAATCGTGCACGATATTGATATCATAAATATAATAAATGACTTAAAATCTAATGGCGCTGAGGCGATTTCTATTAATGATATAAGGGTAATAGAAACTACAGATGTAAAGTGTGGAGGCCCAATTGTTAGGATTGATGGTGTACCAAAGGCGGTTCCATTTGTAATAAGGGCAATAGGTGATGCAGAAAAGTTATATGCGGGTTTATATGATACAAACGGCTATTTAAAGTTGCTAGAAGAAGTTTACAGCATAAGGGTTGAGATAAATAGATCAGATGAAATATTTATTCCAAAGAAGGTGAGATAGTGTTAATAGTTATTTTGGGTTTAATAGTTGGTGTAATGATAGGTGTGATTTTACCATACACTTATAATACTGCCTACACGATTTACGTGTCGGTTATTATACTAGCATCAATGGATTCAGTTTTTGGAGGAATTAATGCTAGCTTGCAAGACAAGTTTGAAAACAAAATATTTTTGTCGGGTTTTATAGGCAATACAATAATTGCAGTTGTGCTTACTTATTTTGGACAAAAAGTAGGAGTGCCAATGTACTATGCAACAATTGTAGTTTTTGGTAGCAGAATTTTTAATAATTTTGCTGAGATAAGAAGAATTTTAATTAAAAATAGCATTAATTAGAATTTTGTGGTATAATATATACAAGAAATTTTTAGGGGGAAAGTTATGATCGATTTTGAAATGGACGTTGACAAATTTGCCAAGATCAAAGTTATAGGTGTTGGCGGAGGCGGAAACAACGCAGTAAACAGAATGATTGAATGTGGAGTTAAGGGCGTTGAATTTATTGCATTAAATACAGACCGTCAAGCCCTTCAATCAAGCAAGGCTGAAACAAGAGTTCAAATTGGAGACAAGATTACAAAGGGACTTGGTGCAGGAGCTAACCCAAGCATCGGCGCTCAAGCAGCAATGGAAAACAAAGATGAAATCATTGCTGAATTAAGTGGTGCTGATATGGTATTTATTGCCAGTGGTATGGGCGGCGGTACTGGTACAGGAGCTGCTCCAGTTGTAGCTGAACTCGCAAAAGATATGGGCATACTTACAGTTGGTGTTGTCACAAAACCATTTACATTTGAAGGCAGACAACGCATGAGAAATGCTGAAACAGGTATTGCTGAATTAAAAATGAAAGTTGATACTCTAGTTATCATCCCTAACGACAAACTTCTTCAAATTTCTGAAAAGAAAACGACAATGAGAGATGCGTTTATGATGGCTGATGATGTTTTAAGACAAGGTATTCAAGGCATTTCAGATTTGATTTCAGTACCTAATTTAATCAATCTTGACTTTGCAGACGTTAAAACAATTATGCAAGATCAAGGTATTGCTCACATGGGTATCGGATTTGCTCAAGGAGATAATCGTGCTACCGAAGCTGCAAAGCTTGCAATTGAATCTCCTCTACTAGAAACATCTATAGAAGGTGCAAAATCTGTTCTTATTAATATTACAGGTTCAGAAGATTTGGGTATGCTTGAATTAAACGAAGCATCAGACTTCATTAGACAAGCGGTTGACCCAGATGCAAATATTATTTTCGGTGCTGGTATTGATGAATCACTTGGTGACTCAATCAAGATTACAGTTATTGCAACTGAATTCGAAGGCAAGGCTGCTGGCAAACAAGCAGATGCAGTTGAAGGTTCAGAAGAAACAGAAGATAAAGAAGAAAAGAAAGCAGATCCTTGGCAGCTTGATATTCCGCCATTCTTAAGAGGATAGTATTAGATTAGGCGCTTGGTAAACAAGCGTCTTTTTGTTATGTAATAGGAGGTAATTATGTATTGTCCAAGATGTGGCTACCATGATTCAAAAGTAGTTGATAGTAGACAAAGCGAAGACCATAAAACAATTAGAAGAAGACGTGAATGTCTCAAGTGTCAATTTAGGTTTACGACCTATGAAAGATATGAGATGGCTCCGCTTTTAGTTTCAAAGAAAGATGGATCTACCCAAGAATTTGATAGAGAAAAGATCTTAAGAGGTATCATTAGAGCCTGTGAAAAAAGACCAGTTACTTCTGAAACTATGAATAAGATTGTCGATAATGTCGAAAGAGAATGCAGAAACCAAATGGTAAAGCAAATTCCAACATCAGAAATTGGAGAGATGGTTATGGAAGCTCTGAAAAAAGTTGACGAGATAAGCTATGTTAGGTTCGCAAGTGTATACAGGTCTTTTAAAGACTCAAAAACTTTTATGGAAGAGCTCAAAAAGATAATTGAGGAAACAGATGGCAATTAAACTAATGGCTTTTGATATGGATGGCACCTTATTAAATAGCAACTATGAAATTTCGAATAACACTTTAAAAGCCCTGCATTACGCCCAGGACAATGGTATAAAACTCGCTCTTATAACGGGTAGGGTCTATATTAGTCCAAAGAAATACAAGGAAGTCTACGGGTTAAATGCATCAATTGCAAGCACAAATGGAGCTTGCATTTTTGATGAGAATGGCAATAAAATTTATAATGCTCCAATTGATAGAGATAAGTTAAATCTGGCAATTGATCTTTTAAGGAAAACAGATATGTATTTTCATCTATATCCAATTGATGGACTAATAACTCCTTATGGTGACAATCCAAGCGCCACCAATAGGAGAAGGATGCCAAAGGGCTATGACGATCTCTTGAAAGTTAGGATTATGGATTTTGACGCAATGAAAAACTTGGACGAAGAGATTTATAAAATAATAATAATTGATGACGACAATGAAAAAAGGCTTGCCTTTAGGAGACTTTTGGATGAAAATAATATTCACAACAGCTCATCATGGATTAATAATATAGAAATAACATCGCCACTTGCTACAAAAGAAATTGCCATTAAAACAATTGCTCAAAGTCACAATATAGATTTGAAAGATGTGGCCGCTTTTGGAGACAATGAAAATGATTTGCCCATGCTAAATATAGTTGGCCATGGATTTTTGATGGGGAATGCTCCTGATCATATAAAAGCTATTTCAAAATCAGAAATCATTGGTCATTATAATGAAGAGGGTGTATACAAAAAAATTAAGGAGCTACTAGGATGTTAAATATTGTTTTGCATGAACCAGAAATTCCCCATAACACAGGAGCCATTGCCAGGACTTGCGCCCTGACATCGACCAGGCTTCATTTAATAGAGCCCTTTGGCTTTGAAATTTCAGACAAGTATTTAAAAAGATCTGGACTAGATTACTGGCCACTTGTTGATCTTAGCATTTATAAAAATTTTGAAGAATTTATAGAAAAAAACAAGGGGGCTAATATTTATTTTGCAACTACCAAGGCCACAAAGTATTATCATGAAGTAGAATACAAGGACAATGATTTTATTGTTTTTGGTAAAGAAACCAAGGGGCTGCCAAATGAAATTCTAGATGCCTATAGGCAATCATTAATAAAAATTCCTATGATAACGGAGATAAAAAGAAGTTTAAATTTGGCCAACTCTGCGAATATTGTCCTATATGAGGCTCTCCGCCAATTGGATTTTCCCTTCCTAAAAAGGTGATCTAAAACACTTTACAATTTAATAAATAAGATATACAATAGAATTAGAATATTTTTCAAAGGAGTAGCATATGGAAATTGCGATGCAAGTCATAGGAGGATTAGGACTCTTTTTATATGGCATGACACTAATGGGCGATGGTCTACAAAAGGCTGCGGGTAGAAAACTTAAAGCGATTGTAGGCGCCCTTACCAAATCTACAATTAGAGGCATAATAGTTGGTGCTTTTGTAACGGCCATGATTCAATCAAGTGCTGCTACAACTATTATGGTTGTGGGTTTTGTTAATGCTGATATAATGACCCTTACTCAAGCTCTCGGAGTCATTATGGGTGCCAATATTGGTACAACCATGACAGGTATATTGATTGCTTTAAATTTAAATCAATATGCCCCACTTTTGATAGGCATCGGAACGCTTCTAGTGCTCGCTGGAAAAAACAAAACTGTCAAGGCAACGGGGGAAGCTATCCTAGGCTTTGGTATTTTGTTTTTCGGTATGATGACAATGGAAGGCGGGCTCGCACCATTAGGCGATACTCCTTTTTTTGTTAACGCAATTGCAACCTTGCAATCACCAATTATTGGTATGCTAGTTGGTTTTGTTGCCACAGCTATGGTTCAAAGCTCATCTGTTATAGTTGGTATTGTCCAAGCCCTTGGCATGCAAAATTTAATTACAATCGGAGCTGCTTTTCCTATCCTATTAGGATCCAATATCGGTAGTACTATAACAGCTGCCATTAGCTCCATGGGCGCTCATAGGACTGCAAAGAGGGCGGCATTTTTACACTTTATTTTTAACGTAATCGGGTCAATGATATTTTTGATTTTATTTGTTATTTTTAAAGAACCATTCGTCAATTTTATGGAAAGCAATTTTTCATCGCTCCCATCTCAAATAGCTATCAGCCACTTGGGCTTTAACCTTATAAATACCATGTTATTATATCCATTTACTAAACAACTTGTAGCCTTAGCTGAAAAAGTTATACCAGGCAGCGACAACGGGGATGAGTTTACAGTTTACCTTGACGAAAGAATGTTAAAGACTCCGTCAATTGCTTTGGGTCAAGCCATGCAGGAAACTCTTAGAATGGGTGACTTTGTAAAAGAAAGTCAGCAAGAGGTTAAAGATTTAATAATAAATAGCAAGGCTAAAAACTACGAATCTATTATGGAACGAGAAAAAGTTATAAATTCCATGCAGAGGTCAATTACCAATTATTTAGTTGCCTTAAGCCGTGAATCTCTATTGAATGACACAGAGCACAAGGAAATTGACGATCTTTTGTATATGATAAACGACATCGAAAGAGTTGGAGATCATATTAAAAATATTTGCGAACTCTACGAAGACATTGAAAGAGATGAAATAATTTTTTCTCAAGATGGTTTAGAGGAACTTGGTCATATGTTTGATGCCTGTGAAAATGTTTTCAAAACAGCTATAGAAGCTTTTGTAGAAAGAGATGAAGATTTAGCTCAAAAGGCTTTTGAAATAGAAGATAGTGTTGACCAAATGGAAGAAACTTATAGGCAAAACCACATACGTAGACTTGCCAATAAATATGTAGATGCTGCACCTGGCATTGTATTCTTGGATTGTATCTCAAATCTAGAAAGAATTAGTGACCACTCCAACAACATTGCTTCTTATGTAGTGAACAAGGAGAGTTAATAAGAAAAGTCAGCAAAGTTACAATAATAAAAACAATTAACTTTTTCCTTGAAAAAATGTTTTGAACTGTAATATACTTGGGTAGAGAATAGTTGATAATTAATCAATATAAAATATTGATGTTGATTTTATTTCAAAATATGATATAATTAATTTACAAACTTAATATACTGGATGATAGCACATAAGAGAGACCAGTTTGGCACCGAAGGTATAATAAGCTTTGCTTAGAAAACTCAGGTAAAAGAATTATGTGAAGGACAGAACTCTGAAGTTTTAAGCTATTTGCTACAGAATTGTAAGGAGTTCTTGTTTTTATGTCCGTTATTATTGTTTGTAGATTGGGTATATATAAAATAAGTTAAGGAGGGTTTTTATGTACGATATAGCAATTATCGGAGGCGGTCCAGCAGGACTAGCTGCTGGCTTATACGCAGCAAGAGCTAAGCTCAAAACAATCATTATTGAAAAAGAAAAAGCAGGTGGACAAATCGTTACTACTGATGAAGTAGCTAACTATCCAGGAAGCGTTGAAAACGCAGGCGGACCATCACTTATCAAAAGAATGAAAGAACAAGCTGAAGGATTTGGATCAGAATTTGTACTAGATACAATCCAAGAAGTTGAACTTGAAGGAAAAGTTAAAAAGCTTATCGGAAGAGAAAAAACTTATGAAGCCAAAGCAGTTATCGTTGCTACAGGTGCATCACCAAGATACATCGGATGCCCAGGTGAAAAAGAATTCACAGGTCGTGGCGTAAGCTACTGTGCTACATGTGACGCAGCATTCTTTGAAGATTTTGAAGTATATGTAGTTGGTGGTGGAGATTCAGCACTTGAAGAAGCTATGTACTTAACAAAGTTTGCTAGAAAAGTTACAATTATTTACAGAAAAGAAAAAGAAGACCTAAGGGCTGCTAAGAGCATCCAAGAAAAGGCTTTCAATAATCCAAAACTTGACTTTATATTCAACACAAATGTTGTAGAATTTAAGGGCGATGGTTTGTTAAGCACAATGGTTCTTGAAGATTCTAAAACAAAAGAAACTAGAGAAATCCATGCTGATGAAGAAGACGGAACATTTGGTTGCTTCGTATTTATCGGATTCCTACCACAAAATGACATTGTTAAAGACATCGTAGATATGGAAAACGGTTACATCGTAACAGATGAAAACATGCACACAAATATTCCAGGAGTATTTGCAGCAGGAGACAATAGAAAGAAACTATTAAGACAGGTGGTTACAGCTACCAGTGACGGCGCAATTGCTGCCACACAAGCTGAAAAATATATAGAAGAAAACTTTGCAGAATAGTCTGCAGCATTCTAAAAGGAGGAAATCAATGTTAGAATTAACAAAAGAAAATTTCGACCAAGAAGTTAAAGAAGCTGAAGGATACGTATTAGTAGATTTTTGGAGCCAATCATGCGAACCATGCAAAGCTTTAATGCCACATGTTCATGATATGGAAAAAGATTTCGAAAATATCAAATTCACATCATTTGATATCGGTTTAGGTAGAAGACTAGCTATTAGAGAAAAAGTTATGGGTCTACCAGTAATCGCTATCTACAAAGATGGTGAAAGAGTTGATGCAGTAACCACAGATGACGCAACAAAAGAAAATGTTCGCGCCATGCTTGAAAAGTACGCTTAAGTACTGGGTATAAATAATATACCAATAATTTAGTTTTAATCTGTACACCTCCCCGGTGCACAGATTAGATAAATAAATATTTTAAGGAGGTGAATTTATGCGTCTCGAAATAGGTAATATTCTTATTAAGGATATCCAATTCGGAAATGAAACTAAAATCGAAAACGGCACTCTCTTTGTTAACAAACAAGAAATTATCGATTTAGTTTTAGAGGACGAACACATCGCAACTGCAGATGTTGAACTTGCTAGACCAGGTGAAAGCATCAGAATTACACCAGTTAAAGATGTTGTTGAACCACGCGTAAAAGTTGAAGGCCCAGGGGGAATTTTCCCAGGGGTTATGTCAAAAGTTGATGTTGTAGGAAGTGGTAAAACCCACGTACTCAAAGGTTGTGCAGTTGTAACAACTGGTAAAGTTGTCGGCTTCCAAGAAGGAATCGTAGACATGACTGGACCAGGTGCAGACTACACACCATTTTCAAAAACTTTAAACATCGTATTGAAAGCTGATCCAATCGAAGGATTAAAGCAACACAATCACGAAAAGGCTCTAAGATTAGCTGGATTTAAAACAGCTATGTATCTTGCAGAAGCAGGAAGAAATGTAGAACCTGATGAAGTTGAAGTTTATGAAACATTACCTTTGATGGAAGGTGCTGAAAAATTCAAAGGACTACCAAGAGTAGCTTATGTACAAATGCTACAATCTCAAGGCCTACTCCATGACACATATGTATATGGTGTAGACGCAAAACAAATTGTACCAACACTGTTATATCCAACAGAAGTTATGGATGGAGCTATCATCAGCGGAAACTGTGTTTCAAGCTGTGATAAAAACCCAAGCTATGTTCACATGAACAACGACGTTATCAAGAATCTATACAAGATTCACGGCAAGGAAATCAACTTCGTAGGTATGATTATTACTAACGAAAACGTTTACCTAGCTGATAAGGAACGTTCTTCAAACTGGACAGCTAAACTTTGCAGATATTTAGATCTTGATGGTATCATTCTTTCACAAGAAGGATTTGGTAACCCAGATACAGACCTAATCATGAACTGCAAGAAGATTGAAAAACAAGGTGTTAAGACTGTTATCATTACAGACGAATATGCAGGCCGTGACGGTGCCAGCCAATCATTAGCTGACGCTGACCCACTAGCAGATGCTGTAGTAACAGGTGGTAACGCAAACGAAGTTGTTGTATTACCAAAACTTGACCATGTAATCGGCGATGAAAAATATGTTGCAATTATCGCTGGTGGATCCGACAAAGCAATTAGAGAAGACGGATCATTAGAAGTTGAAATCCAAGCAATTACAGGTGCAACAAACGAAACTGGATTTGGATATTTAACTGCTAGAGGAAAATAGTAATATTTTTCACAAACAATAACAAAAATTAAAATTTTAAGGGAGGAACCAAGAATGTTATTTAATGACAATACAAAAGTCATCATCATTGGTGACAGAGATGGTATTCCTGGTCCTGCAATGGAAGAGTGCATTAAGACGACACCAGCTGAAGTCGTATTTTCAGCTACTGAATGCTTCGTCTGAACCGCCGCAGGAGCAATGGACTTGGAAAACCAAAACAGAGTTAAAGAAGCCGCAGATAAGTACGGCGCAGAAAATGTTGTAGTTTTACTAGGTGGAGCTGAAGCAGAAACAGCAGGATTAGCTGCTGAAACAGTTACTGCAGGAGATCCAACCTGGGCAGGTCCGCTCGCCGGAGTCTCGTTGGGACTTAAGGTATACCATGTACTAGAAGAAGAAGTTAAGGCCGAAATCGATCCAGCTGTTTATGATGAACAAATTGGAATGATGGAAATGGTCCTTGATGGCGAAGCAATTAACGCTGAAATCAAAGAAATGAGAGATCAGCACTGTCAATTTTTATAAATTCACATCCGAATAGAAGAAAGGGGGAACACAATGGAGAAAATCAAAGTTGTTCACTATATTAACCAATTCTTCGCCGGTATCGGTGGGGAAGAAAAGGCTGACATTAAGCCTGAGGTTAGAGATGGTGCAGTTGGCCCTGGTAATGCTCTTAAAGGTGCATTTAAAGGCGAAGCTGATATAGTAAAAACCATCATTTGTGGTGACTCATACTTCGGTGAAAACATCGATGATGCTAAAGCTGAAATTCTCAAAATTGTTGAAGAAATTAAACCCGATTTATTTATCGCCGGTCCAGCATTTAACGCAGGACGTTACGGGGTAGCATGTGCTACTATTGCAGATGCAGTTCAAAATGAACTTGGAATTCCATCTGTAACCGGTATGTATATCGAAAACCCTGGCGCTGATATGTTTAAGAAATCTGTTTACATTGTATCAACAGGTAACTCAGCAGCAGCTATGGGTAAGGCTGTTCCAGCTATCGCAAACTTAGCATTAAAGCTAGTTAAAGGTGAAGAAATCGGAACACCAGAAGAAGAAGGCTATATTGAAAGAGGAATCAGATACAACTTCTTCCACGAAGAAACTGGTTCAAAGAGAGCTGTAGATATGCTCTTAAAGAAACTCAAAGGCGAAGAATTCGTAACAGAATATCCAATGCCAGAGTTCGACAGAGTAGATCCACAACCAGCTATTAAAGACCTTTCAAAGGCTAAGATTGCATTATGTACTTCAGGTGGTGTTGTTCCAAAGGGCAACCCAGACCACATTGAATCATCATCAGCAAGTAAATACGGTGAATATGACATTACAGGAGTAAATGATCTTACTGCTGACACATATGAAACAGCTCATGGTGGATATGACCCAGTTTACTGTAACGAAGATTCAGACAGAGTTTTACCTGTTGACGTAATGAGAGAATTTGAAAAAGAGGGAGTCATCGGATCACTTCACAACAAATTCTATACAACAGTTGGTAACGGAACAGCTGTAGCAAGTGCTAAGAAATTTGCTGCAGAATACGCACAAAAATTAATTGCAGATGGTGTTGACGCTGTAATTATGACCTCAACCTGAGGCACCTGTACACGTTGCGGTGCAACGATGGTTAAGGAAATTGAACGCGCAGGTCTTCCTGTAGTTCATATGTGTACTGTTGTTCCTATTTCACAAACAGTTGGAGCTAATAGAATTGTTCCTACAATTGCTATTCCTCACCCACTTGGAGACCCAAGCTTATCAAAGGAAGAAGAATATGAATTGAGGAAAAAATTAGTTAGAAAAGCACTTGACGCATTAACAACAGAAGTTGATGGTCAAACAGTTTTTGATAACTAGTACACTAACAACCGGGGACAGTTTTGTTCCCGGTTTTATTTTTTAATTGTTGGAGCATAAATTTAATAATTTTTGGTGATTATGTAAATTTATGTGAACTTGTTTTAAAATAGCCAGTGATAACTTTTTAAAAATAATCATTAGTAAACTCTATAGGGTAAAACGAAAAAAATTAAAAGGGTATTGTTATTATTGGCCTAATATTGTATAATTGATATGGATATATACATATAATTTTGGGTATATGTGTATGGCAAGGCTATTTATAAAAATAGCAAATTTATGGAGGTGTATATATTGAGTTACTCAGTAAACAAAGGAAGCAGTTATGTATTGATGCATTGTCCAGATATGGTTATTCATAATGGTACAACACAAACAAGCGCAAAGTTCATTATTGAACATGAAAAAGATCAAGCTAAGATTGATGCTGAACAAAAGTATTTGGACGCAGTTCCAAAACACTTAAGAAGTTTTGATGATGTTGTAAGCTATTATCCAAACCAAATCTATATTGGTAATGAAAGGCCAGAAGTTCTTGCAGACCTAGAAATGCCATGGACAAATCACAAGATGCCAAATGCTGATAGACATGGTAAATACGGCGAAATTATGCCACAAGATGAATTCATTGGCTTAATTAAAATCGTTGATGTTTTTGACTTAGTTCTTCTTGAACATGAATTTAGCAGTGCTGTAAAACAAAAAATGGCAGATCACCCACTCATTAATGATGATTTAGTCAATAGACTAAAAGATGGTGCTGATCAATCAGCTATTGATGATGCTATCAATAAATATGGTGCAGAGCCACTTGTAAATGATGGTAAGGTGGTAGGATGCGTTAAGAGAGCTCATGAAATAGATCAAAACTTATCAGCTCATGTAATGTTTGAAAACCTAGTTGCTAAAGCTTCAGGTGTTTTGTCTGCCCTACACTGCATTGATAAAAATGGAATTAACCCAGAAGATATCGAATATGTAATCGAATGTTCAGAAGAAGCATGCGGAGATATGAACCAACGTGGAGGTGGTAACTTTGCTAAGGCTGTTGCCGAATTTGCTGGCCTAGTAAACGCAAGTGGATCAGATACAAGAGGTTTCTGTGCTGCTCCATCACACGCTGTTATTGAAGCTTCATCGCTAGTTGCTGCTGGAACATTTAAAAACGTTCTAGTTGTTGCAGGTGGATGTACAGCTAAATTAGGTATGAACGGTAAGGACCACGTCAAGAAAGATCTTCCAATCATCGAAGACTGTGTTGCAGGTTTTGCAACTGTTATCGGTGAAAACGATGGCAAGAACCCAATCATGAGAAACGACATCGTTGGTCGTCACACAGTAGGAACTGGATCAGCACCACAAGCTGTTATTTCTTCACTTGTAACTATGCCACTTGAAAAAGCTGGATTAAAGATTACAGACGTTGATAAATATTCAGTTGAAATGCAAAACCCAGACATCACAAAACCAGCTGGCGCAGGAGACGTTCCTGAAGCTAACTATAAGATGATTGGTGCTCTAGCTGTTAGAGGCGGAGAAATCGAAAGACAAGGCCTACTAACATTTGCTAAGGATTATGGTATGAATGGATGGGCTCCAACACAAGGTCATATTCCATCAGGTGTTCCATTCCTTGGATTTATTAGAGAAGACATGCTCGAAGGCAAAATGAACAGAGCTATGATAATTGGTAAAGGAAGCTTGTTCCTAGGACGTATGACAAACCTATTTGATGGTGCTTCTATTGTTATCGAAGCAAATGACGGTAAGAAGGGAGAAGATTCTAAGGGAGTATCTGAAGACACAATTAAGAAATATGTTGCAGATGCTATGAGAGAATTTGCAGCTTCATTCGTTCAAGAATAGGGGTGATTTGATGTCAGAACAAAATATTAAAAAGATGATTGGTGACGTCTTTATGGACATTGCTGATGGAATCGAATCAGGTAGCTTTGGGAAAAAAGTTAGAGTCGGTTTAACAGCATTTGGCAGTGAACATGGAGTCGAAAACCTAGTTAAGGGAGCAGAAAAAGCTCAAGCAGCTGACCCATCATCAGAAGTTGTAATTATCACTGTTGGTGATAAGGCAGAAACTGATCTTGTTCAATACAATGTTGCAAGTGAAGATGAAGGTTACAAAAAGATGGAAGAACTGCTTGATAGCGGAGAAGTTTCAGCTTTTGTTACCATGCACTACAATTTCCCAATCGGTGTAAGTACTGTAGGTAGAGTTATCACTCCAGCTTTTGGAGAAGAAATGACTATTGCTACAACTACAGGAACTTCTTCACCACACAGGGTTGAAGCTATGGTTTTAAATGCTATTGCTGGTGTTATTACTGCAAAGGCAATGGGCAAGGATGAACCAACAATTGGTATTCTAAATGTTGACGGTGCTAGACAAGTTGAAAGAGCTTTAAAAGAACTTTCATCTAATGGCTACACACTTCATTTTGCAGAATCAAACCGTGCAGATGGTGGCTGTGTAATGAGAGGTAATGACCTCTTACAAGGCGTACCTGATGTTATGGTTACAGATACACTTACAGGAAATATCTTGATGAAGATGTTCTCAAGTTTCCAAACAGGTGGCGGATTTGAAGCCATGGGTTATGGATATGGTCCTGGTATTGGCAGAGGATACGATAGACATATCTTTATCGTTAGCCGTGCTAGTGGATATCCAGTAGTTGCAAACGCACTTGAATATGCAATTAGAACAGCTCGCGGTGGAATTGATCAAATCAAAAAATCAGAATATGCTAAGGCTGAAAAAGCTGGCTTAGATAAGATCTTAGATGGCTTGAAAGCTGAATCCACAAAGGCAGCTGGACCAAAAGAAGAAGTAAAAATGCCTGAAAAAGAAATCGTAGATGGTTCAATCGCAGGTATTGATATCCTAGAACTTGAAGATGCTGTTCAAGCATTATGGGCAGTAGGTATTTACGCTGAAAGCGGAATGGGTTGCACAGGACCAATTGTTATGGTCAATGAAGCAAAGCTAGAAGCTGCACACAAGGAACTAGAAAAAGCAGGTTATGTCACAGGAGACGCTAACTGCTAGAATATTAAATAAAGGTAAACTGGGTCGTCTTGCACGACTCAGCTACCTTTTTATTATTTAAACTTTAAAAATTTAAAAACGAGGAGATTTTATGAAAAAGTTATTTGCTATTTTATTAGCTGTTGCAATGTTATTTACATTTGGCTGCGGAAACAAATCCGAAAAGCCAGCTGATGCAAACGCTGAAAATAAAGAAAACACAGAATCAGTAGATTATAGTAATGTAAAAGTTGGTATGGTTACAGACGAAGGTGGTGTAAATGACCAAAGCTTTAACCAAGGTGGATGGGAAGGTCTTCAAAAGCTTAACAAAGATACAAAAGTTAATGTATCATATGTAGAAAGTCACATTCCATCAGACTATGCTCCAAACTTCCAAGCTATGTTAGAAGCTGGAAATGGTTTAATCTGGGGCGTAGGATTTAAACTAGAAAAAGACTTAACAGCTGCTGCAGCTGCTAATCCAGATACAAAGTACGCACTTATTGACTCTGTTTCTTCAAATCCAGATTTAAAGAATGTTGTTAACTGTGTATTTAAAGACAATGAACCTTCATTCTTGGTTGGATACATTGCAGGTAAGATGACAGAAACAAATAAAGTAGGTTTTGTTGGCGGTATTGAAGGAGATATTATTTGGGCTTTTGAATATGGATACAGAGCCGGTGTTCAATACGCTGCAAAAGAATTAGGTAAGGAAATTGAAGTTGAAGTACAATATGCTGACAGCTTTACAGATGCTACAAAGGGTAAGGCTATTGCAAAGAAAATGTACGAAGGCGGAGCTGACATTGTATTCCACGCTGCTGGCGGTGTAGGCGATGGTGTTATTGAAGCTGCTAGAGAAGCAGACAAGAAGGTTATCGGTGTTGACCGTGACCAAAACTATATTGCTCCTGACCACGTAATTACTTCAACAATTAAAAACGTTGGCGTTGCCATGTATGATATTTCTAAAGAATTTGCTGAAGGTAAATTCGAAGCCAAAACAGTTGAATTCTCACTAGCTAATAACGGTGTTGATATTGCTCCAACAAGTGATAAACACGTTCCAGCTGATGTTTTAGAAGAAATTGAAAAACTTAAAGAAAGCATCGTTAATGGAGATATTAAGGTTCCAAATAACGAAGAATCATACGAAGAATATATAAAGTCATTATAAAAAGAGGCGACCTATCTTTAGGTCGCTTTTTTTTAAAGATAAGGAGGGCACATGGCCGAAGATAATTTGATTAAAATGTCTAATATCACCAAGATTTTTGGTGAGAACATTGCAAATAATAAAATTAACTTAGAAATAAGAAAAGGCGAAGTTCACTCTCTGCTTGGAGAAAATGGTGCGGGCAAATCGACTCTTATGAATATATTGTATGGCCTTTATACAGCTGATGAGGGCGAGATATTTTTAGATGGTAAAAAGGTTGTTATTAACTCACCACTGGATGCTATCAATCATAAGATTGCTATGGTTCACCAACACTTTATGTTAGTTGATGTATTTACTGTTACTGAAAATATTATTCTAGGCAACGAACCTACTAAGGGAATGTTCTTGGATAAGAATGCTGCCAAAGATACTATTAAAGATTTGATTGATAGATATGGTTTAAATGTTGATCCTGATGCCAAGATTATGAATATAAGTGTTGGTATGCAGCAAAGGGTTGAAATACTCAAAGCTCTTTATAGGGGAGCTGACATTATTATTTTTGATGAGCCAACGGCTGTTTTAACTCCGCAAGAGATAGAAGATTTCATTGGTATTGTAAATAACTTAAAGGCTGAAGGAAAGACTATAATAATAATTACTCACAAGCTTAGAGAAATTAAATCCATGGCCGACAGGTGTACAATTATTAGGCGGGGGAAAAAGATTGACACGGTAAATGTATGCGATGTTACTGAGCAAGATCTTGCTAACATGATGGTTGGAAGAGAAGTTATATTTGCTGTTGATAAACCTGAAGTTGAAGTAGGGGAAGTTTGCTTGAAAGTTGAAAACCTCAAGGTTGATGACTTAGATAAAAGGGAAAGAGTCCGCGGCTTAAATCTTGAGCTCAGGAAAGGTCAAATCCTTGGTCTAGCTGGTGTTGATGGAAATGGCCAGATTGAACTTGTAGATGCTATTACTGGCATGACTACAGTTAAAGAAGGCAAGATTTTTATAAATGGCAAGGAAGTTCAAAATAAAACTCCAAAGGAAATTATCGATAGCAAATTGTTATCCATACCTGAAGACAGACAAAAGCACGGTTTGGTACTTGAATATCCTGTTGACTACAACCTTTCTATTTTAAGAATTAAGAATGAGCCTCTTTCAAAGAAAGGCATCTTGCAAGAAGATAAACTTAGAGAACGCGGAGAAGAACTTATTGAAGACTTTGATATTAGGCCCACAGATGGAGCGGTATCTGCTGGTAGCTTGTCTGGAGGTAACCAACAGAAGGTTATCATTGCTAGACAAATTACAGAAGACCCAGATATTTTAATCGCGGTCACACCAACAAGGGGCTTAGACGTTGGGGCAATCGAATATGTTCACAGGGCAATTGTAAATGAACGCAACAAGGGCAAAGCGATACTTTTAGTAAGTTTTGAACTTGATGAAATATTAAATTTATCAGATGAAATTGCTGTTATTTTCGATGGTAAGATTGTAGATCACAAAAAAGCTTCTGAAACAAATGAAAATGAGCTAGGACTTTTGATGGCAGGAGGTAAAAATGAATAATAAGAAAAGAATAAGTACGGCCTTGCTATCAATTTTAGTCGGTATATTGTTTGGATCTGTTGTACTTTTACTGGCAGGGCATAATCCGATAAAGGTTATGTATAACTTGTTTTATGGAATATTTAATACGCCAACCTCAATGAGCTATACACTTGTAAATATGGCGCCGCTTCTATTAACGGGAATTGCTGCTGCCTTTGCATTTAAGACAGGGCTTTTTAATATTGGTATTGAAGGTCAATTTATCATTGGATCTGTTGCAGCTACTTGTGCAGGAATACTTGTGGACTTACCGCCTGTTATTCACCCAATATTCTGCTTGTTATGTGCATTTTTAGCTGGTGGATTATATGCGGCTTTTGTAGGATTTTTAAAAGCTAAGTTTAATGTAAACGAAGTTATTTCTTCTATTATGTTAAACTGGATTGCTCTTTACTTTAACAACTATGTTTTGACACTTACTGCTATTAGGCAGCCAAACAGTGATTTTTCTTACAATATTTCTCCAAATGCAAGCATTAGAATACTTGATTCATGGAAGTCCACAGAAGCTGGCATGGAATATTTAGCAGGAAATTCTTTTTGGGGCAATTTCTTAAAGGCTCCTGTTAACCTGGGGCTCTTGGTTGGTATCTTAGTCGCAATAGTTATATGGTTTATATTAAAAAAGACCACACTTGGTTTTGAACTTAAAGCTGTTGGTCTAAATAAAGATGCGGCAAAATTCTCAGGGATTTCAGTAAATAATAAGATAGTACAAGCTATGTTTATTTCAGGCGCTATCGGCGGACTCGCAGGAGCTGTTGATGTACTTGGCGTAACTCAAAGAATTGGAGTTCTTGCTCTAATGCAAGGTGTTGGTTTTGACGGAATTGCAATCGCACTAATAGCACTTAACAATCCACTTGCAGTTATTCCGGTATCCTTACTTTTCTCAGCTCTCAAATACGGCGGAGGAAAATTAACCCTAAGTGTTGGGGTTCCTGGAGAAATTGTTTCGATTATTATCGGATTTATCGTGTTCTTTATCTCAATACCTTTTGTCTTTAAAAACAAGAAGAAAGCAGAGTCATCTATAGAAGTTAAGGAGGAAATATAATGAGTTTACAAGAAATTGGAATTATTATTGGTATAACATTTATGTATGCAACTCCTCTTATTTATGCTGCTATAGGTGGGGTAATGAGTGAAAACACAGGCGTTGTAAATATCGGTCTGGAAGGGATAATGTCCATTGGTGCTTTGATAGCAGCTACAGTTGCTCACTTCTCTGGCAGCCCTTGGCTAGCGTTTTTATGCGGGGGTTTGGCAGGTCTTGTAATTGCAATCCCACATGCTCTTGCTACAATTAAATTTGGGGCAGACCATGTTGTAAGTGGTACTGCAATTAACTTTTTAGGGCCTGGACTTGCACTCTTTTTGTGCAGGATATTCTTTGATGGTGGTGCTACTTCAAAGCCACTGACAATGGATCAAAAATTACCACAACTTTTTCAACACACCTTCCCTGAAGGTTCATTTTTAAAGTCAGTCTTCAACCAATATGCAACATTTTATATTGCTTTAATTTTGGTTGCTCTTGTGTATATAATTTTGTATAACACAAAGCTTGGCCTTAGGATGCGTGCAGTTGGTGAACACCCTCTAGCCGCAGATACCTTGGGTATTAATGTTAGAAAAATTAAATATTTCGGAGTCTTGTCAAGTGGTTTCTTAGCTGGACTTGGTGGAGCAAGTTTGTCAATAGCAGTTGTTGCAAACTTTAGAACGACTTTGGTAAGTGGGCAAGGCTTTATCGCCCTTGCAGCTATGATATTTGGAAATTGGAAACCGCAAGGAGCATTAATGGCTTCATTATTGTTTGGCCTTGCACAAGGACTTGCAATTCATTTTGGTGGTGGAAATACACAAATCCCAAGCTCTGTGCTTTCTATGCTACCTTATGTTCTTACTTTAATAATATTGGTAATAACATCAGGTAAGAGCAGGTCACCAAAAGCAAATGGATTGCAATATGTAAAGAAAAATTAGTAGGAGGTTAAAATGAAAGTAGGAATTAACGGTTTTGGAAGAATTGGTAGGGACGTAGCTAGGATTTTATTAGAAGAAGACCACGGTCTTGAACTAGTTCACATCAATGCTAGTGGGGACTTGGATGATCTAAGACACTTATTTAAATATGATAGCCTTTATGGTAAATTTACCAAGGATATAAAAGTTGACGGTGATGGCTTTGATATTGAAGGCCACAAGGTCCACTTTACACAATTTAGAGATCCAGCTGAAATCGACTGGTCAGAACACGGAGTTGAAATCGTAATTGACTCAACAGGTGCTTTTAAGGATATGGAAGGCCTTGGCAAACACTTAAAAGGAAGCGTAAAAAAAGTTATTTTAACTGCTCCTGGTAAGGGCCTTGACAACACAATTGTTATGGGTGTTAACTGTGACACATATAAGCCAGAACAAAATATTATTTCAAACGCAAGCTGTACAACAAACTGCTTAGCACCAGTAGCCAAGGTTATTGAAGATACTTTCGGTATTGAAAAAGGTATGATGACAACTTGCCATGCATACACAGGTGACCAAATGCTCTTAGATAAGAGACACAAAAAGGACAGACGCCGTGCAAGAGCTGCTGCTTTGAGCATGGTTCCTACAACAACAGGAGCTGCTAAAGCTGTTGCAGAAGTTATTCCTGAGTTAAAAGGAAAATTAAATGGCTATGCTCTTAGGGTTCCAACTCCTACAGTATCAGTTGTTGATGTTGTCTTAGAACTTAAAAAACCAGCTACAGTTGAAGAAGTTAACGCTGCTTTGAAAAAAGCAAGTGAAAATGAAATGAAGGGGATCCTAGGTTTTTCAGATGAAGAACTCGTAAGCATTGACTACCAAGGCGATTCACGCAGCTCAATTGTAGATAGCAAACTCACAATGATGATGGGCGACAACATGGTAAAGATCGTTTCATGGTATGATAACGAATGGGGATATTCCTGCAGAGTTGTAGATTTAGCTAAAATGGTAGCAAAGAGTTTATAATGAAAAAAACTGTTAGAGATATTGATTTTAAAAATAAAAGAGCCCTAGTTAGAGTTGATTTTAATGTTCCTATGAAAGACGGAAAGATAACCGATGATTTTAGGATTAAATCAGCCTTAAAGACCATTGATTATTTAATGGATAAGGGAGCCAAGGTGGTTTTGATGAGCCATCTTGGTCGCCCAAAGGGCACATATAAGCCTGAATTTTCACTTAAACCTGTGGCTGAAAAGTTAGAGGAATTAACAGGCAAAAAAGTTGTCTTTTTTGACATCGAAAGCCCAGTTAATGATGATACTATAAAGGCTTCAAAGGACTTTGATGGAAGCATTTTACTCTTACAAAACACCAGATATGATGCAGGTGAAGAAAAAAATGATCCAGAGCTTGCGAAGAAACTAGCAGCCCACGGAGATATTTATGTAAATGATGCCTTTGGCACAGCCCACAGGGCCCACGCTTCTAATGTTGGCGTCTCAGAAATTTTGCCAGCTGTAGCAGGATTTTTGGTTGAAAATGAAATCAAATATATCAAAGAAAATCTTGATAATCCAAAGCATCCTTTCGTGGCAATCTTAGGTGGAGCAAAAGTTTCAGATAAGATTGGTGTAATTGAAAATCTTATGAATAAAGTCGACAAGATTATCATAGGCGGGGCTATGGCTAACACCTTTTTAAAGGCTCAGGGTTATGATATGGGCAAATCTTTGGTTGAAGATGAAAAAATTGACTTAGCCAAAGACTTGTTAAAAGAATCCAAGGATAAAAATGTCGAAATCTTATTACCTGTTGATTTAGTTATGACCGATAGCTTGGATGATTCAAATCTTATAAAGACTGTTAAGCTAGGCGACGACAAGGCAAATCTAATGGCTGTAGATATTGGGGAAGAATCAATTAAAAATTTCTCCAAAGCTATAAAAGATGCCAAACTTGTAATTTGGAATGGACCTATGGGCGTATTTGAAAATAAAGATTTTGCCAAAGGTACTTTTGAAATTGCAAAGGCAGTTGCAGAAAGCGATGCCGTTTCAATTATTGGTGGCGGCGACTCAAGTCTTGCTGTTAAGCTTTCTGGTTACGAAGACAAGGTTACCCACGTTTCTACAGGCGGTGGAGCAAGTCTTGAAATGATGGAAGGTAAAGAACTGCCAGGTATTAAATGTTTGGAGGAAGCCTAATGAGGAAGAAGATTTTAGCAGCAAATTGGAAGATGAATCTGTCTAAAAAAGAATCTGAAGACTTATTAAAAAATCTTTCACAAATTGAGGAAAAAAATAATCGCGAGATGATTATCTGCCTGCCAGATATATATTTATATCAGGCTGAAGAGTATTTGAAGGGCAAGAGCTACGGCCTACAAAATTTTTACTATGAGGCAAGTGGAGCTTTTACAGGAGAAATTTCTCTTGAACAAGCCAAGGACTTTGGCATTAAATACGCCATTGTTGGCCACTCAGAACGCAGGACAATTTTTAACGAATCAAATGAGCTTTTAAATAAAAAAGTTAAGGCTGCCTTAAAAAATGGAATCACACCAATTTTTTGTATTGGCGAACCCATTAGTGAAAGGGAAAATTCAACTTACGAAGCCTATTTGTACAAGGAATTAAAAGAAGGTCTAGCAGGTGTCGATATAGAAGATGCTAGAAAAATTATCTATGCCTACGAACCTATTTGGGCAATTGGCACAGGAAAGACAGCTCATACATCGGATATAAAATCAGCCCTTGAATATATAAGAAATACACTTGACTATATGTACAAGGGTATCAAGGATGATGTCCACCTCTTATACGGTGGTAGCGTTAAAGATAGCAATATCGATGAGATAATGGCAACTGAACACGTTGACGGCGTCTTGGTTGGTGGAGCTAGTTTAAAATTCGATTCATGGAAGAGAATAGTGGAATTTAAGGAGTAAATGATGAGTGAAATTATTGATGTTCATGCACGCGAAGTGCTAGATTCAAGGGGAAATCCAACCGTTGAGGTGGAAGTTGTTACAGATAGCGGTGTTGTTGGAAGGGCAATTGTTCCTTCTGGTGCATCAACAGGTGCTCACGAAGCCCTCGAGTTAAGGGACGGAGACAAGAAAAGATATCTTGGCAAGGGCGTTTTAAAGGCTGTAGAAAATGTAAATGAAATAATTGCAGATGAATTAATTGGCCTACCTGTAGATGCTCAAACTGAAATCGACAACATTATGATCAATCTTGATGGTACAGAAAACAAAGACAAGCTTGGCGCCAATGCTATTTTAGGAGTTAGCCTTGCTGTAGCAAGAGCAGCTGCAGGAGAGATAGGCTTGCCACTTTATAAATATATTGGTGGAGTAAACGCAAAAGTACTTCCAGTTCCTATGATGAATATTTTAAACGGTGGAGAACATGCCGACAATAACGTCGACATCCAAGAATTTATGATTTTACCAGTAAGTGCAGAGTCATTCCACCAAGCACTTCGTATGGGATCAGAAGTTTATCATAGTCTAAAGAATGTTTTGAAGGATAAAAATCTTTCAACAGGGGTTGGCGACGAAGGTGGCTTTGCTCCAAACCTAAATTCAAATGAAGAAGCCTTAAAGGTTATTATTGAAGCAATTGAAGCTGCAGGTTACAAGCCAGGCGAAGACATTTATCTGGGTATTGACGCAGCAAGCACTGAATTTTACGATGCTGACAAGAAAGCCTATATTTTAAAGGGCGAAGGTAAGGAATTTACCGCTGAAGAATTGGTAGATTATTATCAAGATCTTTGCAATAAATACCCTCTAATCTCAATCGAAGACGGTCTTGCAGAAGATGATTGGGATGGATGGAAGTATATGACCGAAAAAATGGGCGGAAAAATCCAATTGGTTGGCGACGACCTCTTTGTTACAAATACCAAGAGACTCGAAAAAGGTATTGAAGAAGGAATTTCCAATTCAATTTTGATTAAGCTTAACCAAATTGGAACCCTAACTGAAACTATTGACGCTGTTTCTATGGCTAAAGAAGCTGGATACACAGCTGTTATATCACATAGATCAGGCGAAAGCGAAGATGCCTTTATAGCTGACCTTGCAGTTGCACTTAACACTGGACAAATCAAAACTGGTGCACCTGCCAGAACAGACAGAGTTGCTAAATACAATGAGCTTTTAAGAATTGAAGAATTTTTAGATTTCACTGCAGAATACAAGGGACTAAAGGGTTTTTACAATCTTAAAAAATGATCAAACTCCTTAAAATTTGCAAATAATAGCAAATTTTGATATAATTATCCTGTTAACTAAAGGAGGATTTATGAACAAGTTTTTAAAAGGGACATTAAAGCTTGTAGGAGCAATTTCTATCTTAGCTTTATCCACTTTCGATACTGGCACTATCATAAATAAAATTGATGTAAAAACAAAAGATAATTTAGTTATTAACTTTGCAGAGGGAGAAGAGGTTGAAATCCTCAAGGAAACTCCCACTGGATATGTCGTTCAAAAAGACAGTCAAACTGCAGAAATCAATGTCGAAAATATTATTCAATTCAATAAGAAAAATAATGAATTTACCGTTAGAAGGCTCACAGCTTTAAAAGAAGATAAGGCTAGTGACCAGGTAAAAAGACAATTGCTTGAAGGAGAATCCATTACTGTGCAAAAAAACGAAGGAGAATACTCATTTGTTTTAACCACAGACAATTTAACTGGATACGTTTTGTCAAGCGACTTGGACAAGGAAGTTGTTTCAAATGTTGTAACAGGTGAATTAATTGGCTTGATACAACTTATCGATGGAACAAATCTAGCAGCAGGCACTCCAATTATTATTACTGGATTTAAGGACGGACAATTTATTGCAAGCACAAAAGATGAAAAGGAATTCATGATTGCAAAAGAGTTTGTAAAAATCGTGAAATACAGATTATCTAGAGCTGCTAGCAGAAATCCTGGTTTGGAAAATGATATAGTTGCAATAGCACAAACTAAATTAAACACACCTTATGTCTATGCAACTGCAGGTCCAAATTCCTTCGACTGCTCAGGTTTTTCAACATGGGTTTACAAGCAACTTGGCATTAAATTACCAAGATCAAGTGCTTCTCAATCTACTTTTGGCCAATTGGTTAATAGAGACGAGCTGGTACCTGGAGATTTAGTTTTCTTTAACACTTCAGGTAGTGGGGTAAGCCACGTTGGAATTTATATTGGAAACGATAAATTTATCCATGCTGCAAGCCAACCGTATATGAAGGTTATGATTAACTCTTTAAGTGAGAAATATTATAACGCTCGTTACGTTTGCGCTAGACGCGTTCTATAATTTAAGGAGATTATATGAAAGAATTAAGAGGCAAGGTTGTTGCTGATCAAATTAAAGAAGGTCTAACAAAAGATATAGAAGAATTAAAAGCCAAGGGAATTAATCCTACCATTGCTGTTGTAAGGGTTGGCGAAAACGATTCAGATATTTCCTATGAAAGGGCTATAGTTAAAGCTTCAGAAGCTATTGGCTTGATGGCAAGACTCGTTACTTTGAAAGAAGCAACTACAACAGAAGAATTGGAAGCTGAACTTGTTAAGTTAAACAATGACAAAGAAGTTCACGGAATTTTAATGTTTAGACCACTTCCAAAGCACATCGATCAAGACAGGATGCAAAATGTTATAGCGGCTGAAAAAGACGTTGACGCTATGAATCCTATTAATCTAGAAAAGATTTTTGAAGGCGACCCAACAGGACTTGAACCTGCAACTCCAAGGGCAGCTGTTGAAATGATCAAAGGTCACGGCTATGAATTTGAAGGCAAGGACGTTGTTGTAATCAACAGATCAATGGTTGTTGGTAAACCACTTTCAATGATGCTTTTACAAGAAAATGCTACAGTCACCATTTGTCACTCAAGGACTAAGGACTTGAAGGCTCACACAAAGAGGGCTGACATAGTTGTAACTGCTTTGGGTAGACCAGCTATGCTTGATAAGTCTTACTTCACAGAAGACTCAATTGTAATTGACGTTGGAGTAGGCACAACAGCAGATGGCAAGCTATCAGGCGACGTAAACTTTGATGATGTTAAAGATTTTGTTGCAGCGATTACTCCAGTTCCACGCGGAGTTGGATCAATCACCACAACAATTCTTTTAAGCCAAGTTGTAAAGGCTTGCAAGAATCAAAATAAATAAGCAATTTAAAACGGCTGTATAATATTTGTTGGGGAGTAAAACCAATAAATATTGTACAGCCTCTTTTTATGTAAAAAAATTGCACTTATACGCAAAACATCCTATACTTAA
>QWCK01000372.1_pt1 | contig 79764 bp, 103 predicted proteins | sample 1972571 | NCBI WGS metagenome assembly QWCK01 (sample SAMN09866710, study PRJNA288562) | Human gut metagenome isolate term2_stool, whole genome shotgun sequencing... | isolation source: gut | host: Homo sapiens | place: USA: California | reverse complement strand
TTTATCATCGCCTTGGAAGAAAAAGACTTAAGAGAACTTGGAGGAAAGAAGGGCGAATTTATTCTCTACAATACAATTCAAGAAGATTCTTCTATTCCAATAGCTAAGGCAAAGAGAATTCCATATTTTGAAAATCCACAGACTTTAGATATTAACTTAAATGATTATAAGAAGACGATTGAAATTTCAAAGACAATAACAGATTTGGGAAAATATAAGTCGAGAACAAGACCATTTGATGTAAAAGTTTATACAGATTTTGACACTTATTTTAAACTTATGGAAGAAGCAGGTGATGAGAAATACAAAAATTATGCCTATAATTTAAATATGAAGATAAAAGATTCGGATACCAAAGATGTAAAAGAATATGTAGAGGTCATGATTAGAAGTAAAATCTCACCAGAAGATCGCTTTAATATCACAACAGGTGAGGAAACCGCAAAAAATGAATATAATGATTTGAAAAGTCTAATAAAAATTGTAATAGGAATTGCATCAATCATCTTTGTACTAAATATCACTAACGGTTACTCATCCATTAATTTAAGTCTTATGAGCAGAAAAAAAGAAATCGGAAGTCTTTACTCTTGTGGGATGGACGTGGATGAGTTAAAGAGTATTTATCAAAGAGAATTTATTGGGGAGCAGGTGAAGTCCTTTATAATTTCTATTATAACAAGTTTAGGACTTATGTTAGTGATATCATTAATCGCTCCTGATTTAAGAATGAGTACTTTAATAAAATATTATGACTACAAAAGCTTCCTAGGATTTTCATTAGTTGTCTATGGTATTAACCTAATCATCTATCATTCCTCCTTAAAGAGAATTTTAGATAGACCGACTATAGATTTAATTCGAACAATATAACTTTCAATTTATATTTCAAAAATAGTATAAAAAAAGACGAGGATTTTTATTTTTCCTCGTCTATTTTATTTAGGATTTTGAATATTCATTTTTGTTTATTTTGTATTTGTAGAATTATTACTGTTATTGTTGTTTTTATTATTGTTATTTGGATTATTTGTTGCATCTTCGTTATCTTTATTTTCTTCTACAGGATCTTCGTTTGTATTTTCTGCATTATTGTCAAATGAAGCACCTGTTGAATCAACAATATAGATTTCCTTGGATTCGCCTAGGTAGATAACTTCCATGCCAACTGTTTCAGATATAAATCTTATAGGGACGAATGTCCTATTTTTAGTGATTATAGCTGCTTGATCTATAGTTTTTTCTACTCCATCGACCATGACTTTCTTAGAATTAATCGGAATATCTATGTTTTGATTTCTAATTTTAATTGAAACGGTCTTAGTTTCTTCGTTCCAATTAACTTCGCCGTTTAGCGCTTCCACTACGAATCTTAGAGGAACCAAGGTTCTATTATTTTTAATAAATGGACTTACATCCATCTTATTCTTAATCCCATTCATTTCCCAATCTTTGGATCCTACAACCATTTTTAAAAATTCAGCGTCTTTATTTAAAAGTATGATGCTTCCAGTTTTGCCTGGTGCAGAAAATTCAACTTTTGAAATATTCTTAGTCATTGAATCTAATGAGAATTTGCCACCGCCTAGATTATTTATAACGGCTGAATCAGATTTAGCGATAAACATACTAGGGTTTATATTAAATTTAGAACCGTCAGGTTTTACTCCTTCGAACTTCACGTTTATTTCTTCCCCTGGAGCAACTTTAACTTTATCTCTTACAATATTTAAAGACTTTAATTTGTCTAAGCCGAGAACATCTACAGATAAGACTCCTGCTGCGCCTTCAGAAGTGGTAACACCTATATCAACCTTTCCAGGATTCATAGGAGAGAAGACGTCGTTGTTCCAAAATTGTTCCTGACCACTTAAATCGTAAACGGAGTACTGTATTTTAGATATATCCACTGGTTGGTATGCAGTGTCCCACGCAGATTTTAAACCATACTGCGCATTTTCTCCAACGAATACGGTGGAAGGACCAGAGATTTTAACTCCAGCGACAATTCCAGTTGGTTCAGCCTTGTTAAATAGACCGATTCCATTTACAACCCTTCTTTCAGGGCCGTTTCTTTCTGGATTTACAAATCTAGTTCTCTCAGAGCTTCCAAGTTCCTTAGCAACCATTGCAGTTGAACCACCGCCGTCAAGGTTTACAGCTTTAAATGCTTGGAGCTCAACGAATATTTTAGACATATCGTTTAAGCTAAGTCCATAAGATCTTTTGGTTCTACCTTCAGCAGAAAGAATGTATAGGGTCTTGCCATCTTTTGAAATACCAGCGGCAGTTCTTGCTCTAAATCCTCCTAGCACATTGACATCCTTTGTATATTTCTTAGCTTGACCATTTTCAACAAGTAGTCCGTGACCGCCTATAAGCATCTTGTAGTCATTTCTAGGATAAATTGTGTAGTCAATCTTAAGTTTGTCTCCGATCTTTATATTATCATCGAAGAACTGTTTAGCTAGACCATCTAGTTGAAGAATATACTTTCCATCTGGAACTGCAAATGGGAAGTTCTTGTCTGATATTTGTTCAACTACATAGTTTGAATCCAGAAGAACTTCAGCATTTTTCTTATCGCCTCTCGATTTAGACGCCCACATGCTGTCGTAGAGATTTATCTTATTTTCATGAGAATACTCGTTGGTCGTATCGTACCAATAGTAACTTCTATTTAGACCACTGATTGGATATTTTTTACCGTTTGGTGCGGTAACACCACCTTGGGACCAAACCCTTAGAATGTCTGCAGTCATGTCTTTTGTAATACCGATTGAGTATACGTCCTTGATAACGGATGGACTAGAAAGTAGCACGCCATCCCTCATAGATGGACCTTCAGGAGTACCTTGAAGAGCCATATTGAAGAAGTCGCCGTTTACAGTAGCAAGAGCATTCCTTACGTTCGCCATTTCAGAAACGGTAGCCCTTTGAGTATATTTTCCTTTGCCAGTTATGACATCGATATCTAAATTAGGATCGGAAAGATTACATTCTAGAATATAGACCCTAGTTTTACCCTTCGCACCTTGATAAGTGTAGCGGGTTTTAACCACACCACCAGATATATTTTCCCTGTCAACTAAATTTAAGTTTGCATAAGTAGAATAGGGAATTAACATTATAAATAATAATAAAATAGTTAATCGTTTTTTCATTTCAACCTCCACAGATATTATAGCACAGTAGGTTCTAATCAATAATAGATTAGAAAATCTTTAATATAGATGTAATTTAAATGAAACAATCATATTTAAATTGTATTTATATAAGATTATTTACAAATGCGTCTAAAATAATATAATAATGTTAAGGAGATGATAGTATGGCAAATGTAAATTTAAATATAAGATTGGATGAAGATTTGAAGAATGAATTTTCAAAAGTTTGTGAATCAATGGGTATGAGTATGTCTACCGCTTTCAATGTATTTGCCAAAGCTGTAGTAAATGACAATGGAATCCCATTTAGGGTGAAGGGAAGTAATCCCGTTGTAACTGAATTTGATAATATGGATGATTTCAAAGAATTTGTAAATGAAATATGAAAAGAAAAATTCAAATCAGATTTTCTTTTTAAAGGGATTTAAAGAGAATAAAAAAAGCTGGTTTAGATATGAACAAACTTTTTACTGTGGTGGAAAAACTAGCAAACGATGAAATATTAGAAGAGAATTATAGAGAACATAAATTAACGGGTAACTACACAGGATGCAGAGAATGTCATATAGAACTAGACTGGTTGCTAATTTATGAAAAGGTAGACGATAATTTGATATTAATTTTAAATAGAACAGGATCACATAGTGATTTGTTTTGAAAAAAATAAGAGCCTAAAAGGCTCTTTTTTGGTATATCATAAATAAAACGAAAAGACATATGAAATATAAATATTTAAGACGTAATTTTTAAAAATCCCACGTAAGATCCCGCTAGTTAAATAAAAAAAACCTTGCAACACTTAATATTGCAAGGTTATTGTTGGGGTGGATAGTGGGATAATATTTCGCTGTAATTCAATAAAATTGTATAATTTATCATAACCTTGTATATCTTGCAAATACTAACAAGTAGCACTTTTCTTTTTATTCATAACTTAGCATAAATTGTCTTAATTTTGCTCCAATAGCCAACTTTATAGCCAACTTTTTGGTAAGAATTATTTCTTATCTTAAAAAAGATCATTCAACTTGTCAACTTCTTTACTAGCCTTTTGATCCACAACGTGTGTATAAATATCAAGGGTTGTTTTAATTGACTTGTGGCCAAGTAGCGTCTGCACTACTTTTGGAGGAACTCCGTTTTCAAATAATCTAGTAGCATAGGTGTGGCGTATTGCGTGGATTGATAGTCCTTCTATTCCGTTGTCCTTGCAAATATTATTAATTCTACTCTGAACAACCTTTCTATCCATATAGCCACCGACTTGATTAGGAAACATAACTCCAGTATTCTTATAGTCAGTGCATGTTTCAATATATGCTTTTTGAAGCTTTCTATATCTGTCTAACTTCTTTTGAACGTTCTCAGGAAGAGGAACGAAGCGGTAAGAAGCTGTAGTCTTAAGTTCATTGATACCTTGAACGACCTTTCTATTGCCGTCTGTGTCAATTTCAGTGTACTTTGAATATTGCTTGCTAATTTCAAGGCCGCCATTTCTGTAGTCAGTCCAGGAAAGACCAAGTCCCTCAGACATTCTTATCCCTGATGCAAAGTAAATGTAAATTAGCATGTCTTTCGGTGTATACTCTTCAAGATTCAAGTCACTGATGACTATTTCTTGTTGCTCCAAAGAATAGTGCTTATACTTTTCTTTTTTTAACTTAGTTTTTTTAAGTTCAATTCCCAAGGTAGGATCAGTAGTTATATATCTTTGATGTATAGCCGCCTTTATGCAAGTTTTAACTCTTCCATAAGCTTGACCAGCCAATGCCTCTGATGTAGTGTCAGTCCAGTAATTTAGAGTATTTCTAATCGTTAGAGGACTAATTTTTGACAAAGCCACATTCTCTAAAGGACTTCCTAGTATTCTTAACCTGTAGTCGGCCTCATACTTTTGAAACGTGGCCTTACCTACAGCAGGCTTAATGAAGATGTATAGCCAGTCTCTATAATAATCACTGAATAAGACTTCACCTTTTGTAGATAGTAGACCTTGATCTACCAGCAAAGTTCTTTCTTTAATAACTCTCTGTACCTCAGCCTTATTATAATTTGAATAAGACTTTCTAATTTGCTTTCCATCTTGATCATAACCTATAGTATAACGTCCTGTATAGTATTTCCTCCCGTTTCTCATCTGGTAGGTTATTGAACCTTCACCATGTTCTTTTTTAGTTCTTTTCATGTAATCACCCCTTTAATAAGGCGAATTAAAATACCCTCCATTTTTATCCATAGACTCTATTTTTCGGTATTTGTTGACGTCAACAAGTTGAAATAAACATATGTTCTTTAATATTTAAAAAAATAAGATCCATACTGCTCTGATCTATCTGCTACACTTAAAACTTCTTTTGTCTTTAACCTTCTGAAATTTAACTCATCTTCTCTTAACTTCTGGAGTCTAACCATTGCCATAGTCCTGGAGACTTTGAAATGTTTAGCTAACTCATCTATGGTCATCTTATCTTTTAACTCTCTAGTTTTATTGGTAGGCATAAGCAAGTTTTGAGCAAAGATATCAGCTTGTTTCTCCCAAATCGGTTTATAAGGTGAGTTATAGCATCTCAAAATGTTATTATCTATATATTTATGGTGATTGAGGACTATATGACCTATCTCGTGAGCTATAGTGAACCTCTGTCTGTAGTTTCCTTGTAAACTTGATATCAGTGCATACATGATATAGTACTTGTCGTTCTGGTAGGCGGTAAAACCGTCAGGTGATATCTCATATAGTTTATCCATGTACCTATAGTCATATGGAATTAGAGCCCAGCCATATTTCTTACATATATTTTTTAGATCCACAGTATCATTAATTTTGTTATTTATTAGAAAGTTATCAATAGAGGTGTAGAGGTATTCATTGCTAGTCCACTTCATCGTTCTTCTTATTCCTTTCATAGCTGTCAATGATTGCCTGTACAGCTTTTAGTTGATCTGGAGTTAGAGATTTAGCACTTCTAGCTAGTATCTTAATTTTTGGATCCTCAAACTCTTCTTCAATAGGAGTTAGTGTTTTATGGGGGTTAGAAGTACGACCAAGAAGATAGTCCAACGAAACATTAAAGTAGTCAGCTATTTTAATTTTAATATCATCACTAGGAACCCTGTCTCCACTTTCGTATTGAGATAGAGTAGAGTTAGCAATGTTTAAAATGTTAGCTAATTCTTTTTGAGATAAATTATTTTTTTCTCTTAAATATTTAATATTATTTCCTAAAATTGAAATCATTCTTATCCCCTCATTCACTGTTTGTGAATATTATATATCAAAATTTGCGGTTAGAAAATATAAATTCACAAAAAGTGAAATAAAGTATTGACATTTGCTAACCGTGAATATATAATTAAATCATACTTCACGTATAGCAAATAATTGGAGGTGATTCTGTGAAAAAAACTTTAGTTGAAATCAGAGAAGAAAATAGAAAAACTCAAAAGGATATGGCGGATCTTCTTGGTATTGCAGTATCAACATATTGTCAGTATGAAACTGGTAAAAGAAATCTACCTGCTAAGACTGTAAATAAAATATCTAAGATATTAAACATCAACAAAAATGATATTTTTTTACCTACTAAGTTCACAGTTGGCAAACTATAACTCAAATAGGGTGATAACTATGAAAGACAATAAAAGAAAAGTCTTTACCCTTAGATGTAGTAAAGACTTCAAAGAAAGTTTAAAAATGTAATTGAAAATCAACGTCAATAGGGAAAACTTCCAAGGAATCTAGATAATCTTCGCCATAGCTTTTATTTACTATTTCTTCAGCTATATCAAAAAGCTTTGCACGAATAAGATCGTCAATATCTTGTTTGAAACCCTGTGGCATTTCATCATAAAACTTTTGAATACTTTCAGTTGGATTTATATCTAGATCGTCATTATATGGTTGTTCGAAATAGATATCTAAAAAAAGATACTTATCATCAGAAAATGTTAAGTGAGTCAATATTTCATAGTCATATTTACGAAATCTTGTCTCCATTAATAATGAAGAAGTTGTCTTAGAGTTTATTTCTAAGTTCAAACATAAATCAAACTGTCCAGGATAAAACTCAAATAATTCAGAGGGTGAAATATTCAGATAAGTACAGACACTGTCAATTGTTTTAAATTGTATACCTGTCGAATAATTTTTATCCAAAGAGTTTAGCGTGGTCCTAGAAATTCCAGTTTCTTGAGATAACTTAGTTATACTTACATTTTTTTGAGCGAGTATTACACCTAGCTTACATCTTAACATAGTAAAACCTCCTACACATATTGTACAGCACAAGGGAGTGTTAGTCCAATATATTTTACAAAACAATGCTGACACTATACTGAACTAAGTGTACAATATAGTTAACATATAAAAGGTTATGTTTAACGAACGGGGGTGAAAGGAGTACAAAATTGATTAAAAATAACTTATCAAGACTAATGGGAGAAAAAAGAATAAGCATAACCCAATTAAGTAAAATTACAGTTAATTTAAATGTAAATGAAAGTATTCCTTTTGAAAAGAAAAAAGAAAAAATTAAAGATTGCATAGTTTTTATTGAAGAAATACAAAGAGAGCACTACCTAAGTAATGCTCTGGTTGAATTAAATATCAATATTTAGAATTTGAAAATTCTACATGGTGAATGTCTTTGCCCCATACACAAAGAGACGTATTTTTACCGATAAAATTATAGAAATAGCTAGCGTAGAAAACAAAATTAGGGAAAGAGTCTTCTACATTATTTCTAGCATCTTTATGGGTTATGGTTTCTAAATCATTAATAAAGATAGAGTCGCCATTTATAAGTTTGATATGTGCGTTTATAGTAATCACCTCCTTGAGTTGATTATAACAAATTTGAAAAAATAAATGAGGTGGGAGATGAAAAAGAAAGATATTATTGATTTTTTAAACTTTAGAAAGAAGTTTACATCTTTAGAATGGTTTGAACTGAACAAGGCTATTTCAGATAGAGAAAGAGAAAAAGCCGCCAAATTAAAACTTGACGACTTTGATGTTAGTTTAATAGCTAATAAACTAGAGTCTTTTCCATTTATTGATGTGGAAAACTAGGCGATTAAAAAAGCGAGGTGGAAGATGGAGAAGATTAATTATATTTTGGCAGTGCTAATTTCAAAATTAATAAAACTCCCAGATAGGGAAATATCTGAGAGTGATCTGATTACTTTTTTATACTTGGTTAACCTTTTAAATTTAATCAACAGAAAAAAGTATTTATGAGGTGATTTAGATTGCTAGATATTTTAAAACTTAAGGGAAAAGTTGCTGAACAAAATCTAAACATGACGAGTCTTTCTAAGAAAATAGGAATGAATAAAAACACACTGTACAGAAAGATAGCTAATAATGGGAAAACACTAAACCTTGGAGATATTAATAGTATTTGCAAAGTTTTAGATTTGAGTTTTGAGGATGCTTGCACAATATTTATGAATATGTAAAAGAGCAAGACTTAATCTTGCTCAGTTGGTAGATTATTTAGTTTTTCTGGATGCCCTTTGAGATAGGGCACTTGCTGCAGCTGTTTTAGATGCCTTTGAAGTGCGCCCGTCACGTAGCACTTTTGAAGCAGCAGAAGCAGCTCTTTTGGAAGTCTGTTTAGAGTTTCTCAATAACAATCACCTCCTTCTGCGTATATTTTACTAAATTATACAACATATAGTGGCACATATCAATAAAATATATAAAACACACTATATAAGGCGATTGAAATTTGAGAGTTAAAAAGGAAGGTGGTAAGTAGTGGAAACAAATGACAAAAAAACTAATTTAGTTTTATCAGTTGATCTTTCTCTTGGAAAGGATTTTAAAGAGTCAGTTAAAAATTGTATGGATTTTATGGAAGTTATAAAAAAAGAGTACAGCTGCAACTGTACCCTCGATGTAAAAGTTGATCAAGATAGTGGATCTTATAGCCAACGGCTAGGGATTGATGAATGTGAAAAGATCGGCGAAAGAATTTTAAAAGGCTAAGATTCAGAGTTTATATCTCTATACTCTTTAAAACCAGGATATTGAGATTCTATGTCAATCAGTATTTTTTCATAAGTTTTGTACCAATTATCATTGACTGATTTTAATTTATCCCGATGTTGTAGTAACAAGTCATACACTAAAACGGCTTGTACAGGTTTTAGCTTAATATTAAATTCTTTAACCATATAATCACCTCCTTAGAGTGATTATAACAAATAAGAATCAAAGGCGGATAGAAGATGGAAAATGTAATTAAATTAGATCAAGGCACTATAGAGATCCTTACTAGTGCTTTGTCAGAAAAAATGATATCTAAGATAAAAGACATGGAGCAGTATACAGAAATTAGTTATAAAGCAGGTTTAACTCTCGATGAAGCTAGTTTATATACTGGCATTGGTAGAAAAAGCTTAGAAAAAATTATCTATCAAAACTCTGTTCCTTTTAGCAAGATAGGGAGTAAAACAATAGTCTTTAAGAAACATTTAGATGATCTATTAGCGGTAGGGATAGACCTGTGAGCTAATGGACTTCATAAGGATGATAACCTGCGTAAAGTATAAAAGCTTTAAAGAGAGAGTGAGGATCGTCAGGATCCTCGTGGATGAAGGTTGGAAAATTGTTGAGTACTCTGATGGCTTTGTCATTGGAGAAAAGTTTAGGAAAAAGGGGGATAAAAATGAAATTAGTTAATAGTAAAGGAAGAGTGATCCTTAATTTTAATGCTCCTCTGTGGAAGTTTTTAAGAAACTTAATTAGATTTATCTGGGGAGTTGCAGTTATTTTAGCTCTCTTCTACGTGTGCTGTGAGCCGATTTGATATGACTAATAAGAAAAGAAAGGAAAGACATGAAAGAATTGAGAGCATATTGGTACACGGTTTTAGGCACTGCAAAAGTAATTGGAATCGTTAAGGTAGACACTGGCTATGAAGACAAGTACTATATCGGCATAGCTGATGGAGATGACGAAGATACCGATATTTACCAAATTTTAAGATGTGGATCTAGGTTTTATCCTGGAATATTTGAGGAGAAAAGATGAACAATTGCAAAATCTGCAATAGTTGAGGAGGAAAAATGAAAGTAAAAGATTTAATTATGAAACTAATTTATTGCGACCCAGACGCAGAAATTACATGTCTAACTTATAAAAGTGAAAATGACCAAGCTCAAGGATACCAATTAAATATAAATAATTTAGACGATCGTGTAAAGAATATTTATCTGCTTTTAGATGGTTTAGACCATATTGATTTTAGTGAAAATACTATCTTTGAGGAATTAGGAGAAAAAGTCCTTAATTGGGCAAAAGACAAAGACTTGTTACGACAAGAAAATGCGGAAAGACAATTCATGAAGTTTATGGAAGAGGTCTTTGAATTTAGAGATGAGTGGCTTTTATGTGTACACGAATATAATAAATGTGCATATGGAGAAGCTGAAGACGACCCAGACGTTGTAGAACACGGAAGAAACATGCAACTCGAAATGGGCGACATATTTGTTACTTTAATTATTTTATGTAACCAACTAAGTTTAGATCCTGTTGAGAGTCTCTATATGGCTTATGAAAAAATTAAAGGCAGAAAAGGAAAAACAATAAATGGAACTTTTGTTAAAGAGGAAGATTTGCAATGAGTGAAATAGCAGATGTTGTACAGGTATATCAAAGAAGAAAGTCCTGCAGCGACTAAACAACAGGACTAAAAGTAATAAAAATATTTTTTATCACCTATATTATATCACAGATTAGGTGATGTGGAGGAAATCATGACACAAGCAGAAAGAATAATTAAAAGGTGGAATAACATTCCAGAAGAGAGCAGGAAGCTTTCTCAACATTTAAGTGAGTTAAAAATGAAATATTTGAGCTGTCCTTATCCTGAAGAAAAAGAATGGATAGCTATAGATATTAATGCAACTAAAGAAGATTTAAGAAAATTAGAGGCAGAGTATAAGTATCTGTCAGAAATAGTAGAGGCTATAGGATATAGAGAGGTGGCAATATGATTAAAGAGGTAGAATTAAAAACTTATGATGACGAGTATAAGGCTTTTGGAGAAGTTTACAGAGACGAAGACGAAAATGAAGAATTAGTACAAAAACAATTTGTAGTTGATAGTCTTTCATCTGCAGATTGGGTTATGCGTAAGATCAAAGAAAATAAAGACAGATCTGGTGAAATAATCGACTATGCAAAAGAAGAAATTCAAAGGCTTCAGCTTTTTATAAAGAAAGAAGAGGCAAGACGTGACAACAATGTGGCTTATTTAGAGCATTTACTTGAAAATTACCTACTTCAAAGGAGAGAGGAAGATCCAAACTTCAAGTTGAAGACTGTTACAGGTACAGCTAGCATCAGGAAATCAACCAAATGGAAATATGATGATGGGAAGCTACTAGAGTTCCTTAACAAGAACGACATGACAGAATTTATAAGAATTAAGGAAGAAGTAAATAAGGTGGACTTTAAAAAAGCGGTAGTCGTAACTGATTCAGTTGTAGTAGTTCCTGAGACTGGAGAAGTTGTAGACGGAGTTGAAGTAACACAAGAAGAAAAATTGTCAATTAGATTTAGTTAGGAGAAAATTATGGCAAATATTGTAAAGTATGAAACACCTAATGGTGAAGTTCAATTAGACAAACAAACGATTAAAAATTACCTTGTCAGTGGAGATGCTGACAAGGTAACTGATCAAGAGTTAGAGCTTTTTATTAACTTATGTAAGTATCAAAAGTTAAATCCATTTTTAAGAGATGCTTATTTAGTGAAATTTGGCTCTCAACCTGCGAATATGATTGTAGGCAAAGACTTCTTTATAAAGCGTGCTTATGCGAATGAAAACTTTAAAGGTTATACTGCAGGGGTTATCGTCCTCGGCAAGAATGGAAACATTGAAGAAAGGCCTGGATCCTTTTATGCGAAAGAGGTTGAGAAGCTTGTAGGAGCTTGGTGCAAGATTGAAAAAGCCGATGGATCAGAATTTTATCACACAGTGGCTTTTGATGAGTATAACACTGGCAAATCTACTTGGATAAAGTTACCTGCAACGATGATTAGAAAAGTTGCACTAGTTCAAGCCTTGAGAGAGGCATTTCCTGAAGATTATCAAGGATTATATGATAGTTCTGAAATGGGAGTTAATGAAGAGGTTTTACCTACTGATGGAATTAAGGTCAAGGCTCGTACAATATCAAAAGAGCAGTTTGACCTGCTTATGAAAACACTGGGAGAAGATGCGATTGTAGATTTCTGTAAGTCTAAAGGCTACAATGATGCGGCCAGAATCAAAGTAGATGAGTATGAGAAGCTCATAGCTGAAGCTACTAAAGCAAAGTTAGAAGAAGACGAAGAAGTTATTGAGTATGAAGATGTGGATCCTGATTTTAAAGATCTACAAGATGAAGATACAAATTTTGAAATTAACGAAGAAGAAATTCCTTTTTAAATAATATTTATTAAGAATAACTAAATAAGAAATGGGAGAAATTAAGTATGGCAAGGAAAATTGCAGTGGGTATCAGTTACTTTCCCCTTGATACAGCGTTTTTAAGAGACATCAAGGTGCGTAGGGTGCTGATGGCTTGCGGAGCAAATTCTATAGCCGTGATATTAGCCCTCTTATCTTCTATATATGAAGATGAGGGCTACTATATCAAGCTTAGCGAAGATTTACCTTTTGTAATTGCTGATACGGTTGGGATTACCGAGGGTGCCACCAAAGAAATTATAAGTAAATTAGTTCAGGTTGGTTTCTTTGAAAAAAAACTCTGTAGTAAATTTAAAGTCTTAACTTCTAAAGGGATCCAGGAAAGATATTTGAAAGCCTGTGAAAGAAGAAAGGAAGTTAAGATTATAAAAGATTATTCTTTAATAAAAGTTGATGAGTATACTAATGTAGTTTATGTAGACATTAATGGAATTTATGTATACATTAATCAAGAAAATGTATACAAAGGTACACAAAGTATAGTAAAGGATAGTAAAGTAAATAAAAGTAAAGTATATAATACACCACCTAGTATTAATAATATATATAATACTGCTTCTTTTGATGCAGAAATTGACCAAGAAAAATTTAAAAAGGTGGTGGAGTTATACAACTACTCTGGATTTCAGAACATCAGTCCGTCAGTTAAAGACACACTGATTGAATTTACGAACAGTTATCCTATGACTTGGCTTGAAGAAGCATTTAAAATTGCTACTGATGGCGGAAAATTAAGTCTTAACTATATCCGAGGTATACTCATGAGATGGACTTCTAATGGCAAAGATAGTCAATTCAAGAAAAAGGATAGTCAGACAGACACTGAAAGATACTATGATCAAGTGGATCAGTGGACTGAAAGCATTAAAAGAAAGTTGGAGAAGAAGTGAATATAGACAAATTTGGCAGCATTGTAAAAGCTGTTAGAGCAGCCTATCCACAATTTAAATTCATAGAAAGTAAAGAGGGCATGGAGATATGGTTAAAAGCATTAGCTGATGTATCTGATGAAGTAGTTTCTCTTGCATTTGAAAAGCACATCATGACGGCTAAATTTCCGCCTACAATTGCAGAAATTAGGGAAAATATATTTAATTTATCCAATGAAAAGATCAGTGATTGGTCAGATGCCTTCGGACTTGCTTTACTTGCTATAAGAAAATTTGGATCTTACAGAGAAGATGAGGCTTTAGAGTGGATAAATGAGCAGGATAAGACCGCCGCTGAAGTCACCAGACGTCTTGGATTTAAAGAAATATGTTTGAGTGAGAATATGGAAGTGATCAGGGGGCAATTTAGGATGGCTTACACTAACTATGCAGAACAAAAGAAGTATTATGGCATGCTTCCTGATGCGACGAAAAAGAGACAGCTTGCAATTGAGATTGAGGGTAAGAGGCGGATGGATGAATTAATTAATAAATATTTAGATCGAGGCAGAGATGGTTTACAGGAAATATAGATCCAAGAAAACTGAAGTAGACGGAATCACCTTCGACAGTAGAAAAGAAGCTGCAAGATACCAAGAATTAAAACTCCTAGAAAGAGCAGGGGCAATTAAAGATCTATGCTTGCAGCCTAATTTTCTGTTACAGGATAAATTTGAGTATAAAGGCAAGGCTCAAAGAAAGATTGAATATATAGCTGATTTTATGTACTGGGACTGTGAGAAGAAAACTTGCATAGTCGAGGACGTGAAAGGGGTCAGGACTGAAGTCTACAAGATCAAGAAGAAAATATTTTTAAAAAAGTATGGAGAAAAATATGATTTTATAGAGACTTGAGAATCAAAATGTTAAGTTTTGTTAAGTGTTTGAGGAAATATGAGAAATTTAGACGACGTATGCAGAGATTGCGACTACAGAGAGGTTGGTTGCCATAGCAAGTGCCTAAGATATAAAAACTATAAAATGATGATTGAAGCTATCCGAAAGAAGCGAAAAAAAGAAAAAGAGTACTTTGATTATTTGAGAGATAGGAAATTATACAGGGAGTAGAGCGTGAATAGGGAAAAACTTATGCAATATTTAGTATTAAGAAAAGAGATTGACGACCTCAGCGAAAAAATTAAAAAGGCAAAAGACACCACTGTTACCGATATAGTAAAAGCCTCAAATCCCGAATTTCCTTATCAGGAGATTCACAAAGAGATCCAAGGCCTCTCTTACTCAAGACACAAGAAAAAGCTATATAAAGTGCTAAAAATTAGGCTTATCCAAGCTAAAAAAGCAAAAGTGGAGATAGAAGAGTATATCAGCAGCATAGATGATAGCTATGTGAGATATATCTTTGAGAAGAGGTACATAGACGGTTGGAGCTGGCAGAAGATAAGTAGAGAGCTTGGAAGTTCAAATGAATCTTATGCAAGGATGATCCATAATAGATATTTAGAGTTGTAGACACTACATATAGCGTATAACACTATATCTAGTGTCTGGTCAGAAAAACATATATTTGATATAATTTATTTTAAAGAAGGAGGTTTTTTATGGATTATGATGTAATGGATGTAGCTAAATTTATTGTTAATTATGCAGCTGAAAATAATAAGAATGTTACAAACATGAAATTACAAAAAATATTGTATTATTTACAAGGATTTAGTTATATTGTTTTTGGGGAGCCTCTTTTCAATGACGAGATTGAGGCATGGCCATACGGCCCAGTGGTTAGAAAAGCCTATGTTAATTTTAGTGTGTTTGGATCTAGAGAGATACCTTGCTATAATAATATCATGGAATTTCTTTTTTTTAAAAGAACAGCACTTGATGAACTAGAGAATTATAAAGATATATTTAATGAAAAAGTTAAGAATTTTCTTGAAATAAATTTAAACAACCTGTTAGAGTATTCTGCTAATGAGTTAGTTAATTCTACTCATAAAGACGGAACACCGTGGTCAAATAATTATGTAGAAGGACTAAAAAATACAATTCCTAAATGCGATATAGAAAAATTCTTTAAAGAGGCAGTAAAATGAAGAAATTTGAAGATGGGGTTCCCTCAAATGTATTTATTGATAGAGAACATGACATCAGTAAAAAATCTATATCTGAAATGAATGAAAAATTAGAAATTATTTTGAGGGAACTAAATAAGAAATTAATTGATGATAATGAAATAAATAAATATATTTTAAATTTAAAAGATTATAAGAAAAGTTGTGGAAGATTTCTTTATTCCAAAATTTCTGATTTTTGTTATGAATCTGAAGATATAGATACTCTAACTGGGAATGTAGAAAAAATATATTTAAATTACACGGAAAATGATACAGAATTCAAAGCTGTGTTATTAAAATTATACGATCATATACAACTTGTAAATGTTCAAAAAGGAATAAATGACTTTATGGAACAAAATCTTTTAGGAAATTTTAATGAGAATATTGAATTGCAAAAAAAAGAACTAATAAAAAGAAGAAATGAAATTATTGAGTTAAAAGTCGAAATCAATGACATAAAGAAAGATTTTTTAAATCAATTGATTTCTTTAATAGGTATTTTTATAGCTGTTGCATTTGTTTTGTTCGGCGGAATTAATTCTCTAGGAAGTTTAACAAATTCCATAAATGCTGCCTTATCTAATGGTATGGAGATATCCATTATAAATAGACCTATAATCTTATGGGGAATTACTATGTTTAATTTATTATACCTATTTATGTATTTTATATTTATATTAACTGGTAACTCTAAAGATTTTAGTAGTTCTGATTATGAAATTAATAAATGGAGTTTTATTAGGTATAAGCATGGTCTGCTGATTATTGTAAACTTAATACTATTTATTTTATACTTTGTTTTTTAATAAATTTTGTGCGATTTGTGCGAAATTTCTATGCTAATATATAAAGTGAAGTAGTAAAAACTTTTTTCCTAATCTTATACATCTTATGAGAGAGCAGCTGATAGCTGCTTTTTTTAATGGTTACTCAATTTGAGGGGGCAGTGCTACAAGTCATGATATTGCACACAGGGGCGAGATAATAGACTTGTTTATTTTAAAAGAGGTGATGGTATGGCTTTGACAATTAAAAAGAAACAGGTTGCCGATGACTATATTATCACAGGCAACAAAACAGAGAGTTATTTAAAATTTTATAAAAACGTAAAAAATAGAGAGACGGCAGCTGCAGCAGCGAGCCGTCTTTTTAATACTCCAGAAATGAAAGAATACATCGAAGAGAGAATGAAAGAGCTTGACGAAGAATTAATAGCTGATCAAAGAGAAGTATTAAGAGGCCTTACAAGACAATTTAGAAGAGAAGAAATTGACTATCAAGTTGTTATGGTAAAGAAACCTAGCTTTGACAAAAACGGCAAATTCTTAGGGATTGAAGAAAAGCCAGAGGTTATTAAGTTACCAACACAAAATAAGGATTCCATAAAAGCAGGAGAGCTTATAGGTAAAAGGTTTGGTATGTGGACCGACAGGATAGACATGGACATTGATGTGCCAACTATTATTTCAGGAGCTGATGATCTTGAAGACTAATGAGGTTTATTTACCTGAAATAATTGGCAAGGGTTATGGAACTTATTGGAACTATAAAGGCAGATATAGGGTGGTAAAAGGATCTAGAGCAAGCAAGAAGTCAACAACTACTGCACTTAATATGATTTATAGGATAATGACCTACCCCAATTCCAATGGTCTAGTAATTAGAAAGGTATTTAGGACAATTAAGGATTCCTGCTTCTCTCAACTTAAATGGGCAATACATAGGTTAAAAGTAGACAAGTACTGGAAGGCTACCAATAGTCCTTTAGAGCTAACTTATTTACCAACAGGACAAAAGATTTTATTTAGGGGTCTAGATGATCCTTTAAAGGTTACATCTGTAGCAGTAGATAAAGGTTCTTTATGTTTTTTATGGATTGAAGAAGCTTATGAAATCATGAATGAAGATGACTTTAATATGCTTGATGAATCTATAAGAGGTCAAGTTCCAGATGGACTTTTTAAGCAAATAACATTAACTCTAAATCCTTGGAATGATAGACATTGGATAAAGAAAAGATTCTTTGATACTGAGGATAAAGACATACTGGCAATTACAACTAACTACAAGTGCAACGAATGGCTTGATGAATCAGACTTAAAGGTCTTTGAGACAATGAAAATCCATAACCCTAAGAGATACCGAGTGGCAGGTTTAGGAGAATGGGGAGTTGTTGATGGCCTAGTATATGAAAATGTAAGAGAAGACAGGTTCAATAAAGAAGATGTGATAAAAAACAATCCTGATATTAAGACTGTATTTGGTCTAGACTTTGGCTACACTAATGATCCAACTGCTTTATTTTGCGGATTGCTAGACTTAGAAAATTATAAGATCTATGTCTTTGATGAACTCTATGAAAAAGGTCTATCCAATAAAAATATTTATAAAGAGATAGAGAAAATGGGATATAGGAAAGAGAGAATTATTGCTGATTCTGCTGAACCTAAGTCCATCGATGAATTAAAAGATCTAGGCATTTATAGGATTAGTGCTGCAAAAAAAGGAAAAGACTCTATATTAAATGGTATTCAGTTTATACAAAATTTTGAAATAATAGTGCATCCAAGTTGTGTAAACTTCATGACTGAGATTACAAATTATCAGTGGGCAAAGGATAAGTTTAATAAAGCTATTAATGAACCTATTGATGATTTTAATCACTTACAAGATGCTATGAGGTATGCAATTGAACCTTATATAAGAAATAAGAGTTTGAGAACTATTTCAAAGAGAAAATTAAGAATTTAGGAGGTGCAATTTGGAAAGTTATATTACAGAATATTTGGAATTACCTAAAACTATAAATTTGCCTTTAGAAACTGAAATAAATCCAGAATTAATTAAAAAATTAATAAAGATAAGTGAAAAGAACACTGAAAGATACAATATTCTTCAAGAATACTATGAAGGCAAGGCAAAAATAAATGAAAGATCTAAAGATGAGTACAAGGCAAACAATAAGTTATCCTTAGATTATCCAAGTTATATTGTTGATCTATTATTAGGAATGTTTGTAGGTAAGCCAATCAGTTATACTGTTGCTGAGGAAAATAAAGATATTATGGCAGCTATCCAAGAAGTCTTTGATATGAATGATGAACAGGATGAAAACACAGAGATTGCGAAGATGGCAGGGATTAAGGGTAGAGGTTATGAAATTGTTTATCTTGATGAAGAAGGACAAGTTAAATTTAATGAGGTTGAGCCTGAAAATATTGTGATGGTATATGACAACAAAATAAAGCCAGAGCCTCTATACAGCTTATATGTGAGAGATGATGTTAATGTAGATAATTTAGAATCCGATAAAAAGGATAAGTTAATTACTGTTTACTCTAAGGATTTTATAAAGGAATATATTTCTAAAGGTGGTGAGATAAGTCTTGTAGATGAAAATCCAAACTTATTTGGAGAGATTCCTGTTATTGAGTTTTTAAATAATGATGAGAGCATTGGAGACTTTGAAAGAGTCTTGTCTCTTATAGATGCAATTAATCTTTCACAGTCAGACACTTCAAATGATTTTCAAGAATTCACAGATGCATTACTAGTACTTTCAGGTATGCCTCAGACTGATGCAGAAGATGTGGATAACATGATGAAGGATAGGGTTATTTTACTTGATAAGGCTGATGGCCAAGCTGCACAGTGGTTAATAAAAACCATTAATGATACTGCTCTAGAAAATTATAAAAACAGGCTTGATTCTGACATTCATAAGTTTGCTAAGGTGCCTAATTTGAGCGATGAGCATTTTGCAGGCAACGTCAGTGGTGAAGCAATGAAATACAAGCTATTTGCGACTGATCAGATTATTGCTCAAAAACAACGTAAATTTAAGAGTGCCTTGCAACAAAGGATAAAACTTATACTAAAAATAGCAAACATAAAAACAGCTAAGGATTTTGACTACAGAGATATATCCATTGTATTTAATGATAATAAACCATACAACGAATTGGATAATATAAATACGGTAAAAGCGGCACTTGATGCTGGACTATCAAAGACGTATGCTTATGGAAAGCTAAGAGACATTGATGATGTGGCAGAAGAGATTGATAGACAAGAACAAGAAAAAGATGCTTACATGGACGAATTTATAAAAAAAGCAGACAAGGATCTAGAAGAAGATGAAAAATAATCCCTTTGAAGATTTGTCTAATAGCGTTGAAAAGTTAATAAAAAAGCGTGAGAATGGAACTAAGCAAAACTACAAGGAATCATACAGACGGCTAAGAAATAAATTACAAAAGATATACGCTGATAATGAATCAGATGAAGCAACTACTCTCAATAGAAATGAATTGGCAAAATTTGATAATGAGACAGCAAAGATAATAATCTCTATGTATAAAAATAATAAAAAAGCTATTGAGAATACATTAAAAGATGTTATAGATACATCCTACAAGACAGTAAATTCAACAGTAGCAAAATATAATATTGAGGCTGTCTCAAGGGTAATAGACTCAAACAAGATAATAGAGAAACAAGTTGCAGGGCATATATGGACTGACAGGATAAATAAGTATGGCAATGACTTTGTATATGATGTACATGGAATTATTCATAAAGGAATAAACGATGGCGATACTTTTACAAGCATGGCAAGGAATTTAAAAAAACGCTTTGGAAAAGACATAGGCAATACAGTTAGAATAGCAAGGACGGAAGGTGCAAGGGTGCTTGAAGACAGCAAGTACCAAGCGTTTGAAGATATTGCAGATAATGAATCAGTACAAGTTTTTAAAGTATGGCATACTATGGGAGATGAGGCGGTAAGAGATACACATCAACTTATGGAAGGCATCAAAGTACCATATGATGATGAGTTTACTTTACCAAGTGGAGCTACCTGCTTATATCCAAAGAGCACTGGTATAGCTGCAGAAGACATAAACTGTAGATGTTATGTTGAGTACGTTACTGAGGTTGTTTACAATAAGAGTGTTGAAGAAATTGCAAGAATAAATGGATATGATCCATTAGAATCATCTAAGGTTGTAAACGCATTAAGGAATGATTCAAAGGAATGGGTTGATAAGCTAAACGATTATGAGAAAAGAGCAATTAAAAAATACACTTATAATGGAGTTGATAAGGATGGCAAAAGATTATTTGAAAAGATAAATGGGTATTTAGAAAATAAATATATACCTAAGAACGCTCAAGAAGAAGAGAGGATAATCAGAAATATATACAACATAAAAAATGGTTTATTGAAAAGCACATTGGAACATGATATTATTGTATATAGATACGATAAACATCCAGAAAAAATAGCAAGTGGCATTAAAAAGTTTTTAAGTACATCAGTAACCAAGAAAGGAGTGCTTGGTGGAAAACCTAATATGGCTATTATTGTTCCTAAAGGCTCTAGCGGAGCTTATGTTGAAACAATAGCTCATAGTGAGTTCAGGAGTCAAAGAGAGTATTTATTTAATAGTGATATAAAACTAAAAAAACTATGCAATAATGGATTAGAAATTTATATAGTTAAGGAGTGATACAATGGCTAAATTAACATATAAAGAAAAATATTATGCATATAGAGCTAGGATAGACTCTGAATCAGCTCCTATATATGCAACTGATGAAGAGAGAATAGCTGCTGAAAAAGCTAATGCAGAAAAATGGAAGAAAATAGAAGAGTATGGAAGAAAGATGTACGGAAAAACTATATAGAAAGAAAGTATTCTAATATGGCTTAGATGTGTATATAGTTAAGGAGAAATAAAATGTCAAAACTTTCAAAAAAAGAAATAGAAGAAAATTATAGAGCTAGAATTGAATCAGAACGACCAAATATATATGCTAATGAAAAAGAGAAAATTGCTGCAGAAAAAATTATAGCAGCAAGGCAAAAGGAGATACAAGAATACAAGAGAAAACATAGTAAGCTAAAAGCACGCTAATAATTTACAGGGTAGGTTGTTAGATGTGCTTTTTTGTTGTTTATTATTATGTGATAATAGTGGATTAATCTTGTGAAAATCAAATAAGTTTTATTAAGCAGCTGTAAAAGGCTGCTTTTTAAATATAAAAATATAAAGGAGGGCTAAATATGCCAGATATTGAAACTGTAAGGACAGAGGACTTAGAGGGTCAAGAATTAGAGACAAAAGAAATTCAGAGAAATGAATCTGATAAACAAGCAGAAAGTAAAACTTATACTGAGGAAGAAGTGATTGCGAAAATTCAATCTGAATCTGATAAAAGGGTTACTGAAGCTATTAAGACAGCTAGAGAGAAGTGGGAGAAGGAAGCGGCTGAGGAGAAGAAAGAAGCTGCTAGACTTGCTAAGCTTACTCAGGAAGAGAGAGAGAAAGAACTTCAAGCTAAGCAATTGAAAGAACTTGAAGAGACTAAGGCTGAACTTAATCGTGTGTACTTAGAAAGGGATACGATTGATAGGCTTAGCGAAGAGAATGTGCCTATAGCTTTTAAGGATTTCTTAATGGGTGCTGATGCAGAGACAACCAATGAAAACATTAAGGCTTTTAAAGAGGTTTACGAGGCTGAGGTGCAAAAGTGTGTAGAGGAAAGGCTTAAGGGCAAGACTCCTAGTGTGGCCAATCAAAATGCAAAAGCTGATGCTTGGAGTCTACTGAGAGAAAAATATAAATGAGAAAAGAGGTTATAAATTATGGCAATTAAAATGTACACTGCACAATATGCAGGTTTATTACAAGATGTATTTGTTAAGAAACAACATTTTTTAAATACTTTTGGGGGAAAGCTACAAGTTAAGGACGGAATTACCAATTCAGATGAGTTCATGAAACTAAAAATATCTGATACAGATGTAGTTATTCAAAAGTACGATATGGGAGCAAATGTGGCTTTCGGCACTGGTACTGGTAATAGCAATAGATTTGGTAATAGAAAAGAAATTAAATCTGTAGATGCTACCGTTAAGTACGAAGCACCTCTTGCAATTCATGAGGGTGTTGATAACTTTACTGTAAATGACAATGCAGATCAAGTTATAGCTGAAAGATCTGGGTTACATGCTGAAGCTTGGGTTGAAGAAATAAACAAGCTATTATCAAAGGCAATATCTGATAATGCAGGTGAAACTCTTACTGGTGCATTAAAAGAAGACGATATAATTAAAATTTTTAATGATGCACATAAGAAATTTATAAATAACAAAGTAACAAGCGATATAGCTTGGACTGCTTATGTAAATGCTGATGTTTATTCTATCATAGTGGATTCTAAGTTAGCTACTACAGCTAAGCATTCAGGAGCAGATGTAGACAGACAAGAGATCCTTAAATTTAAAGGATTTAATATTGTTGAGCTTGCTGATGAGTACTTCCAAAAGGGAGAACAAATTTACTTTGCTGCCGATAATATTGGTGTTGTTGGTGTAGGAATTGAGGTTTATAGAGTCCTTGACTCAGAAGACTTTGCAGGAGTTGCTATTCAAGCTGCTGCAAAGTACGGAAAATATGTTCCTGAAAAGAATAAAAAAGCTATTTTAAAAGCCAAATTGACACCTGCGGCATAAGGATTTAATTATGAAAGTTAAGGTATTAGTTGAATTTTATGACTTAAAGGAAGACGTGCTTAGAAGCGAGGGGGAGACCTTTGAGGTCTCCGAGTCTCGTTATTATGAAATAATTAAACGTGGTGGATCCTTTATTGAAAAAATAAAGACTACAAAGGCTACAACGAAAAAAGGAAGGTGCTAAAAATGACGGAGGAAGAAAAGAGACTTCAAGAGCTATACCTAAGGCAGATTGAGGACTACTGTAATATACTTTTCAAAGAACCTTATCCTAGTGGTGTAGCCTTAGCTTTAGAGAATTTAGTAAAACTTGATCCTATGAAATTTAATGTTGCAAGTGAAAAATTATCTGATATGAGTATAACTTATGTTAATGGCAACGGATCAGGTGGAGGGTCATCAGGGTTGCCAGGCTTCATATTGGAATGGATAAACCCTTACCGAAGACCTTATATAATGTCTGACAAAATAAAGAAGTACTATAATGACGGTAGAAGATAGAAGTAACATAGATAAGATTTTAAAAACTCTTGAAAAGCTTTCGAGCACTGCTGTGAAAATTGGTATTTTATCTAAATCTGGTGGTGAGATTTTACTAATAGCTAATGTGAATGAGTATGGTTGTAGCATACCTGTTACAAATAAAATGAGAGGTTTTTTTAGATATGAGTTTGGTATTAACATAAGTAAAGACACTAAAGTGATCAAAATACCCGAAAGAAGTTTTGTGCGTTCGAGTTTTGATGAAAATCAAAATAAAATAGAAAGTTATGGGGATCTATTGGAAGCTGTAATAGACAGTAAAATAAGTGTTGATAACTTTTACCAAATAATAGGAAATGCCTGTGTTAATATGATTAAAGACTATATAAAGGGTGGTAGTTTTGAACCGAATTCACCTGTAACATTGAATCATAAAAGACCAAAGACGAAACCTTTAATTGATACAGGGAGATTAATTAATTCTATTGATTTTGAGGTGATTTATGTTTGATTTTAAAAATTTAGTGGCCAATTATTCAAAAGGAACAACTAAAGCCCTGATTAAATCAGAAGGGTATTACGATCAAGAAAAGGGCGGAGTTTATGTTCCAGGAGAAGAAATCAATCTTGTCTTAATACCTGCTGCAATAGTACCTATGAATAAAGATGATTTAAAATTTGATGAGGGTGGTCACTATTCATATGACAATAGAAAATTATATTGTTATCAACCTTTAGAAAAAGGAACAATTATAAAAAATCTGCAGACAAAGAGGATTGAAAAAATCTATAAGGTATTAGCTGAAAAAGATTATTCTGATTTTGACGATAATTTACACATTTATATTTTAGAAAGGGGTAATCGTAATGATAAAGAAATTACGTGAGACCCTTATAAGAGAGTTAAATAAAGAAACTAATCTTTTAATAGTACAAACTGACAATAATTTTAAAAAACCTAAATATCCGTATTACTCATATAAATTTACAACTATGAGACAAAATGTTGGCGAGGGCGGAGTTTATAAAGAAAATTTTGATGAGTCTTTAGATTTAAGATTTAAGCATGACGTGGTAACGACATTAGAGTTCCAGCCTAAGATTATAATGTCTTTTAATTGCTATTCCAATGATGACTTTGAGGTTGAGGATAAAATTCTTAAAGCTTGGGAGTGGTTCAAGCTAAAAGGCAGACGTATTTTATCTGAAGAGAATATTGTTGTAGTTGATGTTGGTGATATAACCGATAGGACAGTATTTTTAGTGGATAATTACGAATACAGAAAAGGCTTTGATGTTGAATTTAGAGTATTACACAAATTTAGCGATAGAAGTGAAACGATTGAAACTTATAAAATAGATGGAAAAATAGAAGGAGGAAGAAAATGATATTAGACTTTCCTGTAAATATTCAGAGAAAAACAGTTGGAGTATCTGAGCGTGGATTTGGAACAATCTTAATCTTAGATACAGAAAACGACTATGAATTAAAATACATTGAAGCCAAAGATGTCAAAGATTTAAATGCAGAATCTAAGGCTTATAAATTGACAAGTCGATTATTTATGCAAAAGCCACAGCCTCAAGAGGTGGCAATTGTTGGAAAAAAAGGTGATGCAGTAGCAGGATTTAAAGCGGTACTTGAAGAAAATAGTGATTTCTTTTTTGTAACTTGTACCGATAACACGGTAGCAACAATTAAGGGGATCTCAGAGCTTTGTCAAGTTGAAAATAAAGTTTATGCCGTTACAGTTAATAACTATGAAGATGTTGAAAAATTATTTGGAGAAGTATTTGACAATACATTTGTAATGTATCATTCAGATCCTAACTCGTATGCAGCCGAAGCTTTAGCCATTATCATGTCCTTTAAAATTGGTGGAAAGACTGCAAAGTTTAAAACTTTACAGGGTGTAAAGGCTAGTGATGTTACAAGAACTCAATTATCAACATTAGAGAAAAATAATATATTTACTTACATTGAAAAACTTGGAGTTTTACAAACTACTGAGGGAACAATGTTATCTGGAGAATATATTGATGTTGTACTTGGAGAATATTGGATTAGATTTAGACTTGAGGAAGCGTTACAAAGATTAGCACTTGTAAATGACAAGATACCATATACTGATAAGGGTATTGGAATGTTAGTTGGAGAAACTGAAAAAGTCTTAACCAGAGCAGTAGAACAAGGAATTGTTGAAGAAGGTCAATTTAGAATTGATTATAAGTTGAGAAGAGATGTTCCTTCAAATGAGGTTGCACTTAGAAAATATAACTATATTTTATGGACAGCAATGCTACAAGGGGCAATTCACAAAGGACAAATTTCAGGTATCTTAACTTACGATATTGTAAATGAGGAGGAAAATAGATAATGGCTGAAAAATTAACCTATACTTATGATCCTGAGAAAGTCATAGTACAAATTGACGGTGTTTATCTTACAGGATTTTCTGATGATGCCAAAATTACAGTAGAAAAAAATGAAGATAATATTATTCCAAAAGTAGGGGTAGATGGCAGTGTCCATTATACAATTAATCACGACGAAACAGCCAAAGCAAAACTGCCTTTAATGTCAACTAGTCCTCATATTAATTTTATTATGGATTTAGCTGCAAGCAAGAAAGACTTTACTTTTACAATGGTAGATATGAATGACAATGGAAGAAATATTTCTTGTGATGAATGCCGAATTATAAAAAACCCTGATTACTCTAGAAAGAAAGAGGCTGAGGGTGTTGAATTTGAAGTGTTTATACCATTTGCATACAATAAGAGCCTTTAATTTGGCTCTTATTTTTTTTATTTAAAGGAGTTTAAAGATGGATTTTGAACAAAAGACTGTTGAGGTTATGGGAAAAAAGTATGTCCTTCAAAAGTTGCCAATTAGAAAGGCATTAGAGATTAGGCAAAAATGGACTTTGCCTTCTGGAATGACTGATGATGTAACTATGTATGATGAATGCTTAGAACATATTGTTGTTAGTCCTAAGGTTAAGTTGGAGGATTTTGAAGATATAAATGAATTAGAATTATTGATTGCTGAGTGCATTTTTTTTCAATATATGGCAAAAAAAGCCGAGACCTTAAAAGACAAGTAGAAGATAATTTCAAAGAATTCTGGCGGCCTGCATTGCAATTAATAAAATTAGGTTATTTAACCTACACGGAAGCGATGGAAATAACAGAAGATGAGCTGTATCTTTTATGTTATGCGGTAAATAAAATTGAAGAAGATTAAGGGGGTGAGTAAATGTCAGTAAGAGAATTAGTTTGGAAATTAACTGCAGAAGGTGCAGGGGATTTTGCTGATGATGTTAAAAAAGCTGATGATAAAATTAGCGGATTAAAAAACAATATGGAGGAGACATATAAAGTCTCCAAGTTTAGTTGGTCTAAAATGCAGGCAAACCTAACAAGTACTGGTGCAAAATTTAAGTCGGTTGGTGGAAATATGGCAAAGGTGGGTGCAGGAATGACAGCTGCAACTATGCCATTAGCTATTAAGTTAAAGGAAGGAGTTTCAGATGCTAAGAATCTAGATACTGCTATAAGGCAAGTAACTACCCTAACAGATGAAAATATTTTGCCAACTAAAGAACTTAAAAAAACAGTTAAGAGAATATCAAACGAAAGTGGAATCATGCAACAGGAAGTGGCTAATGCCATGTATGAAGCTTTGTCATCTGGAGTTAAAACAGAAGATGTAACTAAATTTACAGAACAAGGTTTAAAACTAACCAAGGCTGGCTTTACCGACCTACCTACAGTTATTGATGCTACTACTACTGCTCTTAATGCTTATGGAGATGCTGCACCAAAGGTTGAGAAAATTCAAGATATAATGGTTAAAACCCAAGACTTAGGTAAGATTACTGTTGATGAACTAGGTAAGTCAATGGGACGTGTAATTCCAACAGCAGCAGCTGCAGGTGTAGGGTTTGATCAGTTAGGTGCAAGTTATGCAGTTTTAACATCAAGAGGTATTAATGCATCTGAGGCAACTACTACAATGAACAGTTTACTTAATGAATTGTCTTCAAATGGTTCAAAATCAGATAAGGCTTTAAAAGAAATGACTGGAAAATCTTTTAAACAACTGACTTCTGAAGGTAAGAACATAGGAGATGTTTTGAGTATAATTCAAGAAAATGCAAAAAGTGCAGGTGTTGAGCTTGGGGATATGTTTGGAAATATCAATGCAGGAAAAGCTGCAAACTCTTTAATGCAGGGTGGATCAGATGCATATAACAAAGCTTTAGATGCTATGAAAAACTCTGATGGATCTGTTGATAAAAACTACGAAAAAATGATGGGTGATGAATTAGAGCATGCAAAGGCTGTTGAACAATTAAGAAATGCTTTTATTGATATGGGAACTCAAGTTATACCGATTATTTCAAATATCATGGGCAAAATTGGAGAGCTCGCAATGAAATTTCAAAATCTTACACCACATCAACAAAAAGTTATATCTTTAATAGCCTTGGGAGCAGTTGCTCTCGGTCCTGTTCTTGTTGTTCTTGGAGGTCTTGTTATGGCCATTGGAGGACTAGCAACAGGAATTGGAATGTTAACTGCACCCGTTGCTATTGCAGTTGGAGCTTTTGCACTATTAACGGCTGCAGGGGTTGCACTTGCTTATCATTGGGAAACAGTCAAGGCTAAGGCGGGAGAATTTGGAAATCAAATTAAGTCAAAACTAGAAGGGGCAGCAAAGGCTGTTGCTAATGGTTTTAATTCTATGAAAACAACTGTCAGAGAAGTACTGCAATCCATAAAAGATAAATGGGAAGAAGTAAAATCATTCTTTTCTAAACCTATAAAGGGCGTTATTAGTGTTGCTGGTGGAGCTTATAAAAAAATTAAAGGTTGGCTACCTTCTCATGCTACAGGTCTTGATTCAGTACCTTATGATAATTACACAGCCAATCTTCACAAAGATGAAATGATTTTAACTGCTGCAGCTAGTAGACAGTACAGGAAATTAGGCGGAACTAAGGATGGATTGCCAAGCCTATTTCGTGGTAGAGAAAGTTCAAGTGTAACTAATAATAATATTGAGGGAGCAAGTACTTTTAATCCAACAATAGTTATTAATTATACAGGCGAGGAAAAAGAAGCACCAAGAAATATTTCAGATGAGGTTAGAAAGCAGTTAGAAATATTTTTTAAGGAAATGCAGTTACAAAGGGCGTGATTAAATGAAAGCTAATACAACTAGGATAAAATTACAAGATATTACTATGGATGCTGTAGTTGATGAGAGCCCATCAAACACTGCTGAAGTGACAGATAAGCCAGTAGAAAAAGGTGAGGATATTTCTGACCATATGAAAATAAAACCTTATACTGTTAGGTTACAAGGATCAATAGTTAATGATGCACCTTCTAAGTTAGAACTTTTGAGAACTTATCAAAAAGAAGCTACACTTCTAACATATGTAGGGAGAAATATCTTTAAGGATTTAGTTTTAACTAATTTAGAAACTAATCACTCTGTAACTAATGCCCAAGGATTTGATTATTCAATTACCTTGCAACACGTTAAGATTGCCAAACCGGAGACCTTTGAGGTAAATGTTAAAAATCCAGACACTAAAAAACAGGACGCAAAGACTGCTACAAAGGTTAAGGCGAAAACAAATGCAGGAAGAAAGCAGGTGCAAACACGTTGAAATTTATTAACATTGATAAAAATCAAATACCTTATGCATTTGAAATTGTGCTTGGTAACTCCACCTTTCAATTCGAGTTGAATTATAATTCTGTTGGAGATTTTTTTACCGTCTCTTTAAAAAAAGACCATGTAAAGATAGTTGATAATTATAAGGTGGTCTATAACGTGGAACTTTTTGAAAACTTAAAACATTTAGGAGTGCCAAAAGTTGTTATAAAGCCTTTTGATACCACTGGAAATGCAAATAAGGCTGATTATGAAAATATGAATGAGGACGTGTTTTTATATGTTTTGGATCCATGATATTGAGGTTTTAGCAGGTCAGAAAAAATTTACAAATCTAGGTGAAAATGCTCTTGAAATTGATTTTGATGTATCTTTTAACGATGAGAAAGAACCTGACTTATCCACAGTTACAATTTACAACTTATCTGATGACACTATAAACGATATAAAACGAGATGGATATTTGTATCTTAATGTAGGCTATAAGATGATGAATAATAAAGCCAATATTTTAACGGGAGAAATTGAGGATATAGAAACAACATGGCAAGGCTTAGATAAAGCTACTAAAATTACAGTTGGTGATGGAACAAAGGCTTGGCGAAAAGCGGAGCTTAATAAAACATATGCCAATGGAACAAAGGCAAGTGTTATTATGAGAGATCTTGCTAATGCGATGGAATATGAAATTGTAGAAATAAAACCTAAAAAAGATTTGGTTTATAAACTTGGTAAAACTATTAAAGGTTCTGCAAGTAAATCATTAACTCAACTTGTAAAAGATACAGAGTCCAAAATGTTTATAAATAAAAATAGAATTGTTATAAGAGACCAAAAGAAAGGTTATACAACAGGATTTGTCCTTAATAAAGATACTGGACTTGTAGGTTTGCCAACACTTAACAAAGACGAGTCAGGAGATAAGACTTCAGATGTTGCAAAAGAAAAGGACAAGAAGAAAAATAAAGAAACCAAAAAGACTTGGAAAGTAACTTGTCTTTTAAATCCTAAGATTGAAACTGATAGCATAATTAAGATTGAATCTAAAGTTTTAAATGGTACTTTTAGAGTTATTTCAGGGAAACATTCAAAAGATTTTAATACTGAATTAGAGGTTGAGGAACTATGAGAGAACAAGCAAATAGAAATGCTAATAAGTTTTTTGAAGATCTTAAAAAAAATATTTCTGGTGAAACTAATGTTTGTAAGATGGCAAAGGTGGTTAAATTCTATCCTGAGACAATGAAGGTAGACGTTATGCCTCTACCAAGCGAGGATAATTCGATGGTAATTAACGTTCCTGTTGCAACTGTTAGAACTAAAGACTTTTTAATCTACTACCCTCTAAAGGCTGGTGACACAGTTATTCTAATCTTTGCAGATAATGATATTGACAACATTTTATTAGGGGAAGATAGCATTGAGACCGAGCGAGGACATGACATTTCAGACTGCATTTGTATCGGTGGGATTACCTTGCTAAATGAAACTTTAGATGTGGACGATAAAGACGCTTTAGTCATTCAAAATATATCAAATACAGCTAGTATATCTATAAAGAAAGATGGAGATATAAAAATTAAAGCAAAAAACTTCAAGGTTGAGGCTGAAAGGATTGATTTAAATTGAAAATAGCAACTATAGGGAGTATGTCAAAAGGACACGCTGACTTTCCTGCAAGAAATACAGTTCAAGGCTCAGCTAATGTTTTTGCTGAGGGGCAAGGTATCCATAGGGTAGGAGATTCTTGGGTGACCCATTGTAACGCTGAAGGAACTTGCCACGAAGGTAGTACATCATCAGGAAGCACAACAGTCTTTTGTAATGGGAAACAAGTTGCAAGAATAGGAGATTTAATCTCATGCGGAGATGCAATTGCAACGGGAAAAGCAACTGTAAATGTGGGTGGTTAAATGTATAAAAATACTTTTAAAATGATAGGCGGCGATACCGTCGTTAATGATGACCTTGAACTTGTAGGGGGTCAAGAAGAACTTAGGCAAAATATTGAAAACCGTTTATCTGTAAATAAAAATGAATGGTTTTTAAACATTAATCTTGGGCTTGATTATCAGGCAATAAGTGGGAAAGGTAAAAGTGATAGGGAAATAGAATTTGCTGTTCGTGAATGTTGCCTACAGGATGAGAGAGTAAAAGAAGTTAGAAATATAACTATAGAAAGAGACGCTAAAAACAGGACTGCTGCTATTGATATTTTGATTATCGATAGAGGTGAACAAGAGTTATGGCTCAAGGAGGTGGTGGATCTTGGATAATTGCAAAGATGGATTATGTATGATTGACGATGTAAAGAAAATCAATAACTCAGAATTTGGACTTACTAAGTTTGGATTTAGAAGAAAGCTATATCCTGAATGTGTAGCAGATAGAATTAAAAGAGCAAAAAAAGTCTTTGGAGTAAATATAGATACTACAGAGACTTCTTTTTTGGGTAAATTGATTAGAAATTTATCTTGGGACGAGGCTTATTTATGGGAGTTGGCAGAGGATGTCTACAATGCTCCTTTTGTTAACTCTGCAGAAGGAACAGCACTTGATAATGTTGGAATGTATTTAACGATTACAAGACGACCTGCAACTAAAAGTAAAACTATAATTACGATTTATGGAGATGATGGAGTTGTAATTCCAAAAGGCTTCATGATTGGCACTAAGAAGGGAATTGTTTTTCTAACGCTTGAAGAAGCAATTATAAGTGGTGGAAGTGCTGATGTCTATGCGGAATCAATTGGAGCAGGAAGAAACAACAATGTTGACAAAGAAACTATAACTGAAATCTTAAATCCTTCATTAGGAATTAATAAAGTTATTAATAAAGAAGCTTCTGTTGGTGGATTAAATATAGAAACTGACAATGAATTTAGGGAGAGATACAAAAAATCTTATTCTAGAGTTGGAGGATCAACTGTACCTGCAATTACTGCTGCTCTCTTAGATATTGACAAGGTAGTTGATTGTGAAGTTAGAGAGAATGTAACTATGGAAACTATTGATGGAATACCTCCAAAGTCGGTAGCTTGCTTTGTATATGGTGGAGAAGACCGAGATATAGCAAAGACAATCTATGACAACAAAGCAGCAGGAATACAAGCTTTTGGAGATATAGTAATTGACATTAAGGATGAAAAAGAATCAATACATCATATAGGATTTACAAGAGCAAAAGTCGAAAATATATTTGTAAAGTTAAGAATAAAAAAGGATAAGGACTATAAGGGTGACGATTCTGTAAAAAGAGCAGTTATAAATTACATTGGAGGCAAAGACGAGGACGGAATTGAATATTCTGGGTTAAAACTTGGAGAAGATGTAATTCAATCTAAAGTACTTGGACGGATAATGTGCCTTGGTGGAGTTGCAGATATTGATGCTTTTATTTCTAAAAATGGTAAAGATTGGCAGCAAACAAACATAGAAATAGCTAGAGCATCTATTGCAAAGACAAGTCCTGAAAAGGTTGTGATTGAATATGTATCATAATCAAGATGAGTTATATTATAAAGCTTGGCGAAGACTTCCTGAAAGATTTAGAAAACCTAATAATCTTGATCTCTATTATGTGTTATATGGTGGATATGGAGAAATAGAAAAAGGCTTTGAAAGCATAAATGACAGCAGAAACATAGATAAAGCACAGGGTGAAACCTTAGATAAATTAGGCTCAAATGTAGGTCAGTTTAGAAACGGAGAAGATGATGATCTTTACAGGCAACTTATTAAAGTTAGAATACTTGCGAATATGTCCATTGGAAATATTCCAACTATTAATAAAGTTATGTCTATTTTAGTTAAAGATATTTATTTAGGAATATCTGAAGCATGGCCATATGAAAGATATTTGAATGAACCAGCTACAATCTTTTTAAAATTAAAGCCTAAGTTTAAAAACTTTCCTGAAGATATAATTGAAAAGATAAAAGCAGCAGGAGTTAGAGTATATTTTGATTTTATTTATTCAAGCGATATAAATTTATTTTCAAGATATGGCACTTATAACTATCCCGCCTATCTTTGTGGTGAACATCCTTGCGGAGATATACCTTATGTATTTGCTGAGGCTCAAAGGTTAGTAAGTGACTTAAATATAGAAGTAGGTAGCAATTATGGCAAAAACTATTATCCAACAGTTGGGAAAATTAAATCTGGAGATCTTGAGAATGGAGAAGTCACAGAGATAATATATGCAACCGACTTTGCAAGCGATAATATTTACAGTTTTGAAAGAGGTGAGTAGATGCTTAGTGAGAAGCTAATAAGTGATATATGCGGCTTTATTGAAAGCAAAGTTGCAAGTGCCGAGATGATTATAGACGGCAATAAAAGAAATATGGAGATCTTAAAGACTGAGATATCGGGAAATATTTTAAAGATCTTTACAAATGCCTCTGAGGGAAAAGGAAGAGTGAGCGATATAGTGATCAAAGACAGTGAGGGAAATGTGATAATTTCAAAACCTGACAGTCTTTTAAAGTCTACAGGATATAGCCTTGTAGCTTCTTTTTATATAAGGGTGAAAGAAGTAGAAATCGATAATCCTATAAATATCTTTGACCTAGCAAAGGGGGTAAGAAATGAGTAAATTTACTTTAAGGGATTATTACAATTTAAAGAAAGACGAAGACAACAATAAATTTATAGAGAAATATAAGGACAAGCTCTTAAATGACGAATTAGGGCTTGTTTTTTGGTATGACAACATTGCTGAATTTGGTGACGTAAAGAAAGAAACCATTGTAAAGAATAATTCTGATGGTACTCAGTTGGTTAGACACGAAAGATTTGATGGAAATATCTTCCAAGAAGGTACTTTTGTAAATGCTGAAAATTTAGGGAGGATGGAGTGGAATGACCTTATAAACTTCGTCAACATTAAAGCGTTAAGAGAAATTGTATCAAGGCTTCAAATTCAAGTGGCTACACTTCTTGGTCAAGCTTCAAATAACATGAGCTATAATGGATTTGTGGCAAGTGCTATGAAGATTAACGAAGACCTCGTTATTCTTGAAGGTTGTTACGATGAGGTAAATGGAAGGGGTATAGTTTAATGGCTTTACCTAAGATATGCGGCGGATTTTTAAATGTCACTCAAAGGTGCAATTTAATGTGCAAGTACTGCTTTGTAGTCCAACAGCCAAAAGAGATGACCTATGAGGTCGCGAAGGACTGCGCTGACTTCTATGCTAGAAATGCGATAGACGAGAAGGTAGTGCCAAATATCACCTTTTTTGGCGGTGAGCCTATGCTTCGATATGACGATATAGTCAAGCCTCTAGTGGAGTATATAAGAAAGACTTACGGAGATTATCAACTAGATATCACCACTAATGGGACTTTACTAGACGAAGAGAAACTCAAGTTTTTTAAGAAAAACGACGTAGGAATCCTTTTATCAATTGATGGGAATAAAAAGACTCAAGATCTTTTAAGAGTTAAGCACGATGGAAGTGGATCCTTTGATGATATCGACGTGAAGATGTATCTAAAATATAATCCTTATGGTACTTTTAGGAGTACTCTGGATCCACGAAATGTGGAGTACATGTATGAAAATTATCTGTGGGCTAAAAAGATGGGATACAAGAGCTGCACGATGATTATAAATGTTTTTGCGAAATGGACCGAAGAAGATTACAGAGAACTTGCTAGAAATTTAAATAAAATCATGGCTTATATCGAAAATAACGATGACTCAATCGAATTTACTGAAGTATCTAAGTATAAAAAGGATCTTGAGCTTTTGGAATCTGGAGAAGCAGGAAATTTAAGAGTCCAACTTTGCAACACGGAGGGCTGTGGTAATTGCGGACTTGGTGCAGGAAGGTACGCTTCATGTGGTCCTAGTGGAAATCTTTATAGCTGTCAAGAAATGACAGAAAATGCGGATTGCGACGACTTTATTATCGGTAATATTTACACAGGTGTAGACGACGAAAAGAGATATAAAGTTATTTCAAGATATCATATTTCAAAGGTAGAAAGCTCTAAGGCTGGTAGATGTGAAGGCTGCAGCTTGAAACAAGTTTGCAACGGCGGCTGCGTGATTAATAATTACTTTAAAAATGGAGATCTCAATATTATGAGTGAGCCTCTATGCGTATATAGCGAAATGTGCTTTGAAAGCTATAAGAAATTAAAGAAAGGTAAGGTGAAATAATGGGTGAATGTTATGGATGTTTAGCTGCTTGTCAGAACTGTCAAGCTGGGTGCATGGTTAGCTGTGAAGCAACATGTGAAAAAAGCTGCCAAGGCTGTCAAAGTTATTGCGAAAAAAGATGTCAAAGTTCATGTCAGAGATCGTGTGAATCTTCATGTGAAAAAGGCTGCCAATCTGGTGCAGAAAAGAACTCTGCTCCGACTAGCCCTGGAGGAGTAAATCTTCCTAATCCAATAAGAAGTGAGAAATCCTTTAGTATATCTTGGGGGTATGCTAGTGACTCAGATGGAAATTTAAGTGGATATACTTTAGAAAGGTCTATCGACAATGGTAGCTATAGCCAAGTATATAGCGGGAGTTCAACATCTTATACGGACACAGTGCCTAAAGGTACTAAGAGCGTAAGATACAGAGTAAGAGCCTATGACTCATACAATTCTACTTCAGGATATACTTACTCTCAAATAGTAACTGTAGTAAATAACTCCGCTCCAATAATATCTGGATCCAATTATGATTACGGAGCTACGACGGAAAACTTCTCTATAAATTATATCGTTACTGACTCAGATGACGGAGATAGAGTAGAAGTTAAGATTACGGTTGATAATCAGATTATCCAAGATTTTACAGAAACATCACTAGGCATTAGAAAAACAATTGATGTAGATCTTACTAAGTACGAGCTTGGAAAACATAAGATTGAGATTATAGCTAAAGATAAAGAGAATACGACCTATACTAGAACCTATACTTTTGAGAAGATAAACACCGCTCCTATAATCAGCGGTCAAGATACCGATCTAGGAAATAAAAACTCTGCTTTTACCATTGTCTATACAGTTAAAGATCCTAACAATGACAAAGTAAATGTTATTGAAAAGTTAAACGGCAAAATTTTAAAGAATATAACTAACATTGGTACAGGTGAGCAGTCTATAACTGTTACTGCTGAAATGCTCTCTGAGTTTGCGATAAATGCAAACAATGTAATAGAAATTGAAGCTAGAGATGCAAATAATGCTGTATCTTATAGAAGATTTACCTTTGTGAGAAGTAACTTTGCTCCTATTATAAGTGGCACTGACACCGATCTAGGAGAAAAAGACAAAGAGTTTACTTATATTTACTCAGTTACCGACGAAGAAAAAGACAAGATAAAGATTAAAGTATTCTTAGATAATAGGATTGTAGTGCCTGAGTTTGATGGAGTCGATAATAGAGAGTATAAGTATGAGCTTAAAGGATTTGACTTCTTAAAATTGACACTAGGTAAGCACACTCTGAAGATCGTGGCTACCGACAGTAATGGCCTGAAATCTACTAGACTAGTATCTTTCACTAGAACTGCTACGAGACTCGTAATGCAGCTTAAGGATCCAAGAGAAACTGACGTAATGGCAAAGAAAGTCTTAGTTATTCCTGGTTGGTTCGTGGCTCCTGGTGCGACAGGCAAAGTAGAAGTTTGTAATAATGCTTATGACAGCAATCCTACATGGGAAGATGCGACAGTTGTAACTAATGAGGGTAGAGCCTTCAACTTCTTAAATACTTCAAAAACTGCGACAAAGTGGGGAGTGAATATACGGTTGACTATTGAAAAAGGTAAATCCACAGTTACAAGTTATATAACTTCGATAGGGGGATCAGTAGAATGATAGAATTTGTACAAAAGCCTGTAAGTGAAATACAAGCTATTAGAAAACTTGAAGCTTCAGGTGATTTAAAACAGCAAGCTGAGCACTTAGCTAAGGTTATAGAAAGTAAGGCGGCAGACAGTGACGAACTAGCGGTTGAGATGACCATGATGGTACAGCAGATGGCAATGGATCAAGCAAAAGCTATAACTGAGCTAACTACGATGATGGTAAGTATGGGAGGTATGAAATAATGGCAACTGGATTTTTTAAAGAAGACAGCATAATAGTAAATGCGTGGGTAACCATGATTATTAGTGGTGAAAGGACACTAGACGATGTACCTGATATCTGGGATTTAAGGGTAGTCGTTAAAAAAGTGTTAGATCAAAGAAAGGGGGATAAATAATGCTTAAATTTGATAGAAATTCGATGGTAGTAAAAGCTTGGGTCACGATGATTATGACTGGAGTTTATAAGATTGACCAAGTACCTACTTTATTTGGAATAAGAGAAGCAGTTGAAGAAGTGATCAAAGAACTTCAAGGGGTATAAAAGTGAAAATCTTAAAAGAAGGTAGATTCATATTTAATTATGGCACTAAGGCTGAACTTGAAAAGGAAAATTTAATCCTGCTTAAGGGTGAGATTGCAATTGAATCAGATACACAGTTTATGAAAGTCGGAGATGGGAAAAGCCTATACTCCGACCTTCCTTATTTAAACCGAGGTCCTATAGGACTTACTGGAGATAAAGGTGAAAAAGGTGATACTGGTACTAGCCTTAGTATCAATGGCACTGTGGCAGATGAAGCCTCACTTCCTAAAAATCCTAAAGATGGTGTAGGTTACATGGTGCAAGGGGACTTGTATATTGCTAAAGATGGCAATTTTACCAATGTAGGTAGAATCAAAGGTCCTAAGGGTGATCAGGGAGAAATTGGACCACCAGGACCACTAGGACCTCCAGGTAAGACTGGCGAAAGAGGGAAAATTGGTCCTCAAGGTTTTCCTGGTGAAAAAGGAGATCCTTTAAAATACTCAGATTTGACAGCAGAACAAAAAAAAGAAATTGCAAATCATGTAATTATCGAAGAAATCGCAAAGGCTTATGTTAAAGACGACAGGGTGACTGATAACATAGACGATACAGATCTTACAAAACTGGTAACTCTAACTGGGATACAGGCGCTGGCTAAGCGATTAAAAGACGATATTGGCGCGAAAGTAACTGCTGTGAATGGCAAAGGGCTTTCTACCAATGATTACACCGCCGCGGCTAAGAAGAAAGTAGACGCAATACCGACCGATCCGAAGTATACCGACACAGTAACTACGATTAATGGCAATACAGGCGCTATATCTAAGAGTGACATCACAGCGCTTGGAATACCAGGAACAGACACCACCTACAACACCGCTACACAGTCAAATAGCGGTCTTTTGAGCTCAAGTGACAAGAAGAAGTTAGACGCAATAAAAGAACAGATAATTCTAACAGAAGCAGAATATAATGCACTAACGACCACACAGAAAAACGATACAAGTAAAATTTACTTTATAAAGGCATAAATATGGATAGTAGAGAAATAAAAAGAATAATCTGGCAAGGTGCGAAAATGAAAAAAGCAAACAACAATACAGAGATATGGAACTGTAGGCAGGGTGGCTGTGACAGTTGTCAAAGTGCTTGTCAAACATCATGCGAATCTTCCTGTCAAAACTCATGTGAAAGAAGTTGTCAAACAGGATGCCAAAAGTCATGTCAATCAACTTGTGAAATAAGCTATCAAAGACCTTGCAGTGGAAGTCAGTCACCAGCACCTTGTGGACAATCATGTGGAAGAATTCAAGGTGGAGGTGGACAATATTGAAAAATAATAGATGGAGATATTTAAATGATAATTGATAAAATCATAACCCGTGTACCAGTTGGAAATACTAGCATACAGCGAATAATGCACGGGGGGGGTATTTTGTGGAAGAAGAAATCACTAGGACCTGGGTCAACTAAATTAGTTGCTGGCGATATGAACGCTGGTTTCTTTGGAGAGGTGCCAGCAGAGGACTTTATAAGTGGTCAAGAACTTGCTGATTATATATCGCCAAAGATGGGGAAGGTTCAATTTTCAGAAGAACCTTGGCTCAAATTTGCTTACAAAGGAAAAGTGCAGTTTATAGCAAAGAAAATTCTTATTAATAGTACTACGTATTATCAACTTGCTGACAATAGATTAGTTGATGGGTCTAAAACTATAAATATTCAAGGAATTAATTACAAAATAAGGTTAATTAAAGGAGTGGCAGATGAAGTAGATTCAAAAGACAATTCTTTGGGTGCAAAAGCGGCTCACTATTCTGAATGGAATCAATTGATGCTTCCAATCCACGAAAACGCACCAGATAAGTGGGAAAATCCAGAGTATGTAGAATCAGATTTAAAGAGCTGGAATATCAACTATACAAGCAAGGATCTTGGGCTGGCTCTTGCTAAGACGGAAGGTGGAATTGGTTTTGGTGCAATATGCCAAGACCGAGTGATTAGAGGTACAACAAAACCTGAAATCTTCATTGGCAGTTGGATTAACCAAGAAGAAATAGGGATAGCTGTGAGGAAAATGACTGGTTGGAGACCTGTTTTGGAACTAGTAGGATAAAAACTTAGAATCGTAAAAGAAATGATTGACACTACGTAATAATACGTGGTAAAATATACTTGTCAGGAGGTAGGTATACATGCCGATGACACAACAAGACATGGTCAAACTACTAAGAAGCTATGGTTACGAAGTAGTAAAGGGAGGAAAGGGAAGTCATATAAAAATGACAAAACCTGGACTCAAAAGACCAATAATTATTCCACATGGAGAACTTCAAAAGGGTACCGAGCGTGGAATACTGAAAGAGGCAGGGCTGAAATAGCCCTACTTCTTGTATAAAGAGAGGTGATAACTATGTTAGTTTCTTATCCAGCTATATTTTATTATAGTCCAGAAGAAAAAGGTTATTATGTTTATATTCCAGATATCGAAGGATCAGGGACTCAAGGTGATACAATCGATGAAGCCTTATTAATGGCAAGTGATTATCTAGGAATAATGGCAAGCTCAATTATAGAAAATGGAGATTCATTGCCAAAAAAGTCAGCTATAAGTGAACTGTCTATTGAAGGTAACTTCCCATTTAGAGATGATCCTGAATTTGATGGATATTATGATTATTCAAAGTCCTTTATTTCTCTAGTTTATGTAGACTTAAAGGATTATCTAGGAAGTCAGGAGCTTGTTAAAAAGACCTTATCTATACCTAAGTGGAGCAATGATCTAGGAAATAAACTAAATTTAAACTTTTCTAAGCTATTGACAGAAGCTATTGTAAATATTGCCAAAAATTAAAATTACAAAAAATAATTTCTAAACACTCTTTTTAAGGGTGTTTTTTTAATACAAGAAGAAGGTGAAATATGGATCAAGACATAAAAGAAAAATTTACTGCCCTTGAATACAAAATTAATAGTGTAGATGCAAAGGCTGACAAAACAAATGAAAAAGTAGATAAAGTTGAGGCTAGGCTTTATGATACTGAAGCGAACATTAAAATTGTACAAACTACAATGAACCTTATACTAGCTGATACTAAAGAGATTAAAGAAGACATAAAAGACTTAAAGAATAAAAGGGAAGAAGATCACTTCGTTAAACCTATACAAAATATTGACAAAATAAAATTCCAAGTAATAGGAGTTTTAGTAGGTATATTCTTGAGTGCTTTTATCGGCTATATTTTGCCGAATTTAAAATAAGAGGTGATAGATTGCTCGAATACAAATACATGCCTATAAAATATAACTTTTCTAGTAGAAAAGGGCAAAAGATAAAATACCTTGTCATTCACGACACAGGAAATTCAGGTGTAGGAGCTAATGCCCTCAACCACTTCAAATTCTTTAGTGGTGGAAATCGAAATGCAAGTGCTCACTACTTTGTAGATGACCATCAAATAGTGCAAATCATTGGAGATAGCTTCTCTGCTTGGCATTGTGGTAAAAATTGCCTCAATTAAAAAACTCCTCTAATTGCTGGAAACTCCTTAACTCTACTATCAAAAAGGTGTATAATATAAGTAGATAATCAGAGATAAGGACAATCAGCAGCTAAGACTAGGAGGCATATTAATGGAAAAAAGGATTAGTAGAGATAAAGATTATATTATAGATGATATGGGAAATGTTTATTCTGTTAAAGGCGGCGTAAAAAGAAGACTGAAACAAACATATAAAAAAACTAGAGGAAATATTGTATATCTAGGAAAGGCAGGTGTTTCAGTTCAACTATTAATGGCAGAAACATTCTTAGAAAAACCTAAAGAATGTGATATGGTAAAACATAAAAACGGGATAAACACAGACAACCGATTAGAAAATATTTACTGGACTTCTCAAATAAAAGAATATGAGAAGAGGATACAAGCAGTGTTAAATGTACTTCCTAAATCTAATGAATATGAAAAGAGAATAAATGAAATAGACGGATACAGCGATATCATAGGATATACAGTAACTAAAGATGGTAAAGTTTATTCTTTTTTAAATGGAGAAAGGAAGCTACAGAAAGTATCATTAAATAATGGGTATCCACAAGTAGCAATAGGATCTAGGCAAGCTAGAAGGGTTACTAGAAAAGTACACAGGCTTGTAGCAGAAGCTTTTATTAATAAAATAGATGGTAAAGATCAAATAAACCACATAGATGGTAATAAAAGCAATAATTCTGTTGAAAACTTAGAGTGGGTAAATAATTCAGAAAACCAAAGACATGCGTTAATAAACAATCTAAAGCCATGCAATAAAATATCAGTCTATGACATGAATGATAACTTTATAAAATCTTTTCCTTCATTAATTTTTGCTATGGAATATTTTAACATAAAGCATCATTCACTAGTACAGTTAGCACTGGATGGTGAATATAAACAAGCTTATGGATACAAATGGAAATATTCAAACTAGTAAAGTTCAACGACTATCGAAAGCACACAGCACCTTTAATAGGTGCTTTTTTAGTGGAAGCAAGTAGAGTACATCCAAGTGGATGGAAACGGGGAGCATACTTTAAGTATGAAGATATAGTCTAATCTATGTAGTAATACATAGCAGCTCATAAGAGCGGTTATGAAGTAACGACTCATAATGAATATAAATGGATACTCAAGGCTATGGAAGAGCTTTAAATGGAGTGCGTAATTGTAGTTCAATTGGGATTGAGCTATGTATAAATTCTGATGGAGATTATCAAAAGGCTTATGAAAATCTAGTAGAATTGGTGAAGAATTTAATGGTAAAATTTAACATCAATGTACACTTCATATGCAGACACTATGATGTATCTAGGAAGAGATGCCCTGGATCCTTTTTTACCAAGAATCTTTGGGATAAATTTCTACAAGATGTACAAAAACCGATAAAGATTAAACTTGACCTATCTAAGTCAAGCGTAGGAGTGCCAGTGCAGCAGAAAGCACTAGATGAAAGGATTAAATTTGTTATGGATGAGATTTTAAAAGCAGATAAAGTAAAAGTAAATTATAACGGAAAAGAAATAGAGCTTCGAGGCAAAAACATACAAGGCACAAATTACGTGTCTATCCGAGATCTTGCAGAGGCTTTAAATTTAAAAGTTGGCTGGAATCAAGACAAGAAGATTGTAGAGTTGAGAGGCTAACATGCAAGATATAGTCTTCAGCTTAAAAGAATATCTTAGCCCTGAATTAGTCTTCATGATACCTGTGCTAGTAGTTATAGGAAGCGGCTTGAAGAAGTCTACTAGAATTAGTGATAGCTTAATACCTACTATACTATCAATAGTAGGTATACCTATAGCTTTAATCACTAGCCTTGCAAATCGTATAGATCCCATGAATAAAATCCAAATAATTGTATGGATCCTTATGAGTGTTGGGCAGGGAGTTTTTCTTGGTGCCACGGCAGTAGGAGTCCATCAGTTTTTCAAGCAGCACTCCGAATTTAAAAATTTAAAAAAATGGGAAGATAAAGAAGAATTAATTAAAGAAATCAAAGAATCTATGGAGGTAGAAAATGAGAGTAAGTGAAATATTTTATGTAATTTTGTCAATTGCATCAGTGCTAATCACTGGTGTACTTGTGCCGCTTTTAAAGCAAAAGTATGGCAGAGAGAAAATTCTTACAGCTATGGAAGCTGTAGATATTGCAGTCAAGGCTGCAGAGGAAATCTATAAAGAAGCTGGTCAAGGAAACCTGAAAAAACAATATGTTTTAACAAGACTCAACGAACAAGGGATCAAGGTGACAGAAAAGGATCTTGACGACATGAGAAAAGCTAGCGTGCTTGAATTAAACAAGTGGAAAGATGAAATCAAAAAGCCTGGGGAATGATCCTCAGGCTTATTTTTTAAAATATACAAATAAACTTTTAAATATTTTAACAAGCATATAGTGGAGAGTTATAAATTGTGATAATATAATTTAAGGAGAAAGTACAGTGAAAATAAAAAAAGAAATAAAAGAAATTTTACATATAGATACTAATATCAATGAAATAATATTTTCAAAATCTGGTTTAAGAATACATATGATTAAGAGAAATCATTATAGTTCTTTAAAATATTTTGAAAAAATTGAAGAGGTAATAAATAATCCAGATTATGTAGGAAGTAGTCCAAGAGAAAAAAATATAAGTTTAGAGTATGTAAAATGTTATGACGATAACATTCTTGTAGCAGTAAAATTAAATAGAAAAAAATCAGTATTTTACGTTGCTAGTATGTATATTATTTCAGATTATAAATTGCAAAACAGAATTAATAGCGGAAGACTTATAAAGCTTGACGAAACAACAGAATGATGATAAACTACAGTTAAGAAATAATTGAGGGTAGAAAGGTTCCTACCGCACCTAACAAGGTATCTGAGATGCTGGATACACCGACCAGCCAATTATTCACTGTACTAAAAGAAAGCGAGATTGATTTCTTGCTTTCTTTTTTTATTGTGAATTTATGTAATAAAAAAGTCTTAAAGAAAAAATATCAGCATTTAGAGCAGTCGAAATTAGTGTTCTAATAGCCAACTTATAGCCAACTTTTTGATAAAAAAACCGTTGAAACATTGGAATTTCAACGGTTTAAGAGTCTATGGGGTGGATAGTGGGATTCGAACCCACGACCTCAAGAGCCACAATCTTGCGCCCTAACCAACTAGGCCATACCCACCATATGACAACATATAAAATTTTAACATCGTTTTAATATATTGTCAACTAGTTTTACTAAGTTAATTAATAAAAAATTTATACATTAAATCTAAATAGAATTACGTCTCCATCTTGAACGACATAGTCCTTGCCTTCACTGCGAACGAGGCCGTGTTCACGAGCAGCTGTCATTGATCCTGATTTAACTAAATCGTCATAGCTAACAGTTTCTGCTCGTATAAATCCTCTTTCAAAGTCGGTATGGATTTTACCTGCAGCTTGTGGAGCTTTGGTACCTTTTTTGATTGTCCAAGCTCTAGTTTCCATTGGGCCAGAAGTTAGATAAGAAATAAGACCGAGTAGACTGTAGGAAGCTCTTATAAGTTTGTCAAGACCAGATGATTTAAGTCCTAGCTCTTCTAAGAAAAGTTCCTTTTCATCATCGTCTAAGGATTGAATTTGCGATTCAATTTCACAAGATATAACAACCACATCAGATCCTTCTTTTGCAGCATATTCTCTAACGTCAGACACCATTTTATTACTTGATCCGTCATCTGCAATGTCATCTTCTGAAACATTGGCAACGTAGATGATTGGTTTAGATGATAGAAGCTGATAAGATCTTAGAATTTTGTTTTCTTCTTCAGATAAATCTAAAGATCTAGCAGCTTTTCCTTGTTCTAATACTTCTTTGACCTTTTTTAGAACTTCAACTTCTAGAGCCAAAGATTTGTCAGCCTTAGCTTGCTTTTTAACTCTAGAAAGTCTCTTTTCAACTAGGTCTAAATCGGAAAAGATAAGTTCAAGATTTATATTTTCGATATCACGAAGAGGATCGATTGAGCCGTCTACGTGGATGATATTGCTATCTTCGAAACATCTTACGACTTGAACTATTGAATCAACTTCACGAATGTTTGCTAAAAATTGGTTGCCTAGACCTTCTCCTTTGCTTGCGCCTTTTACTAAACCTGCTATATCAAAAAATTCTATGGTTGCCGGTAGAATTCTCTCTGAATTATTAATTTTAGATAAAACTTCTAATCTTTCATCTGGCACTGCTACCACGCCGATATTTGGTTCGATAGTTGCAAAGGGATAGTTTGCAGCCTCTGCACCAGCCTTGGTAAGTGCATTAAAAAGTGTAGACTTGCCTACGTTTGGAAGTCCAACTATTCCTAATTTCATAAATATCTCCTCACTTTACCAATTAATTATATCATAAGAATATATTATTTTAAATTTATTATAAATATGAATAAAATAATTAAAGATGTTATAATATTATCAAATACAGAACTAAACTATTAAAATAAAAACACGAGGTGTAAAATGAAAGTAGCAGTATTCGCAGGAACGATGACAGACACGAAAATGGGCTCAGATTTGCTCATAAAAAATAATTATGAAACAATTCTATATCCAATTTCGAAAAACCCTAAGGAACAATCTAAGCTTCAATTTTATTCAGTAGAAGAGCTTACAAATATGGTGAAGGAAAAGATAGAGGACGCAAAAGAAAAAGAAGCAGAAAAGATATTTATCTACTGTAACTCACTATCTGCCTCTTTGAATTTAGAATATCTAAGAGAAACTACCAAGATTTCGATCATAACTCCTCTTGACGTGTATAAAAATCTAGATAAAAAGTACAATAATGTGGCAATCCTGGCGGCTAATTCCAAGTCTGCATTTATAATCGATAGAACAATTTGCGAAAATGAATTTAGAAATACGATTGCAATTGGAAATTTAACCTTGGTTGAAGCTATAGAAGATGGACTGGATCCAAAGGAAATAATAAAACTTCTTGCACTTGATAAACTCGTAGATTATTTCAACGACATAAAAAGAGAAGAGCTAGATCTTATAATTTTAGGCTGCACCCACTTTCCATACATACAAGAAGAACTAGAAAAGATTTCAAAGATCGAAATTCTAGATCCAGCAGCAAAAATGCTTGAGATGCTTTCCAATTAAATAATTTTTCTATTCATTGAAAATAGACTAAGAAGGCTCTGGGATTCTGGAGCCTTATTTTTTTGAAATAAATATTATTATGACTAAAAAATTTAAAAACACTTATACTTCATCGTATTGTGAGCTTTGCGGTATTGTAAAATAATTTTATGTTATAATGTTAATATTAAGATAGATATAATAGAAGGAATAAATATAAATTAAAAAATCAAACATAAATTTTAGAAAAAAGGTGAATAGATGATTAAATTAATTGCAATAGATCTTGATGGGACTCTTTTGACTTCGGATAAAAAAATTCATGATGAAGATAAAGAATATCTTTCAAGACTGATAGATAATGGAATAAAAGTAGTAGTTTCAACTGGCAGGGATTTTTTCTCCGCTAGAGAATTTTTCGATAAAGAAGATAGAATCCTATATAACACTCTAAGTGGCAATGCAATTTTTGACAGCTTTGGCAATGAAATATATTCAAACCATTTGAGTTATGAAACTGTTAAGAAGCTTTCAACTTATGGCATAGACAATTTTATCGCCCATGTAAATGGATACAAAGATGGATATAACACGATCATGCTTAGAAGACCTGAGTGTGAAACTCTAAAGAAATATATTTCGAGATACCATTTCCCAGTAAATTTCAAAGAAGAGCTCTCAAAAGATGAAGAGTATTTTAGCGTTATTTTCGTCGGAAGTTTGGAATATGTAACTGAAATTATGAATAAAATAAAAAATGATATCTCAGATCTTAAATTCTACATCATGCCAGCAACTACTGTCGATGTCTACATGCTAGAGATTGTGCATGCAAATATTTCTAAGTTCTCAGCCCTTGAAAGAATCTTTAAGAAGTATAATATTTCGCCTGAAGAGGTGATGGCTTTTGGAGATGAAGAAAACGACATTGAAATGCTAAGAAGTGTGGGCCATGGATATATTATGAAAAATGCGAGAGACTCTTTAAAGAGAGGGTTTAATGTTACTGAGTTCGATAATGACCATAGTGGCGTAGTTAGAACTATTGAAAAGTGGGAGTTAATATGAATATAAACTGGTTTCCTGGACATATGAAAAAAACTATCGAAGAGATAGAAAATAAACAGAAGCTTGTGGATTTTGTAATAGAAGTTGTAGATGCAAGAATTCCTCGTTCAAGCAGAAATCCACTTTTCGATGAAATAATAAAAAAGCCTAGGCTCATTATTTTGAATAAGGAAGACTTGGCTTCTCCAACAGATAATAAAGCTTGGGTAGAATCTATTGATAAGACTGAAAATAGAGCAATTCTATACAATTCAAACAACGGAAATCCTAATGTAATTGTAAAAGAATCTAAGATCTTAATGAAGGATTTTATTGAAAAACAAAAGGATAAAGGAATCTCTACAGGAGCTTTAAGAGCTATGATAGTCGGCATACCAAATTCTGGTAAGAGTACCTTTATAAATAATGTTAGCAGGAGACGAGCAACCAAGGTTGGAAATCGTCCTGGAGTTACAAAGACCAATCAATGGATCAGAATAAACGACGACATTCATCTTCTTGATACACCAGGAGTTTTGTGGCACAAACTCGACAAAGAGGCTCAGATTCATCTTGCGTGGACTGGTGCAATAAAAGATGAAATCATGGACATTGAAACATTGGCGTTTGAATTTATAAAATACATTCTAAAGATTGATAAAACAATTTTAGAAAATAGATACAAGATAGAGGCTACTGATGATCCACTAGAAGTGATGGAAGATATAGCAAGAAAGAGAGGCGCCATACTAAGAGGAGCTGAAGTCGACTATAACAAAGTGTCTTCTATAATACTTGATGAATTTAGAAAGGGAATTCTCGGCAGAATTACATTGGAAAAAAATGATTGAAATAGAAAAAAATTATTATGACAAAGGTCTTGATCTAGTTTGCGGAATAGATGAAGTGGGAAGAGGATGCCTATTTGGAGATGTGGTTGCTGCTGCTGTCATAATGCCAAAGACGAGGATCCAAGGCGTAAACGATTCAAAAAAATTAACTGAGTTAAGAAGAGCTGAGCTCTATGATAAGATTTTAAAATCCTGTGTAGCTTATGGAATCGGAGTTATGGATTCTGTAACTATTGATAAGATAAATATTAAGATGGCGACACATCTTGCCATGCTACTAGCGGTCCAAAACCTAAGAACACATGATGGGAAAAAGGTAGATCCAGATATATTATTAATAGATGCTGAACGTTTAGAGACGGATATACCACAGGAATCTATCGTTAAAGGAGATGAAAAAGTCTACTCAATTGCCTGCGCTTCAATAGTTGCAAAAGTGTATAGAGATAGACTTTGTGAGAAGTGGGGCAGGGAATATCCTGGTTATAACATAGAAAAACACAAGGGATACGGCACGAAAGAACATAGAAAACTATTGGTAGAGAAAGGTCCAACGCCACATCACAGAAAATCTTTTCTAAAAAATATGGAGAACTGGAAATGAACACAAAGATATTTGGAGATATTGGAGAAGATATAGCTGCAAAATATCTAATAGAGAACGGATATAAAATACTTGAAAGAAATTATAGAGGCATTGGTTTTGAAATAGATATAATTTGTAGGACTAGTACTGAAATCGTTTTTGTAGAAGTTAAGACGAGAAAAAATGCAAGCTACGGAAGACCATCAGAAGCGGTAAATAAGAATAAACAGGATAGAATAATAAGAGGAGCGATGAAGTATGTCTACGACAAGAAGCTCCACAATGCAAAAGTTAGATTCGATGTAGTAGAAGTATATTTAGATGAGAAGAAGATAGTACAAAACAAAGATGCATTTATTTTAAGTTGAGGTAGAATATGTATGCAAAAGTAAAGACTGTAACACTTTTAGGTCTAGAGGGAACTCTTGTAAATGTAGAGGCGGATATAGTAAGAAATATTCCAAAGCTTACCATAGTTGGTCTTGCAGACACGGCGGTAAAAGAATCTGGAGAAAGGGTAAGATCTGCTATTACAAACTCAGGTTACTCATTTCCAAACGAAAGAGTAACTGTTAACCTAGCACCAGCAGCTATTAAAAAAGACGGGTCGGCACTCGACCTGGCAATAGCAATGTCACTTCTATGTGCAAACGATGAAGTAGATGAAGATCCAAAAGATATTATATTTATAGGAGAGCTTGCACTAGACGGAAGTATAAATTCTGTAAAGGGAGTGCTGCCTATGGTAATTTCCATGAGGGAAGAAGGATTTACAAAATTTGTAGTTCCATATGCAAATAGAAATGAGTGTTCAGTGGTTTCAGATATAGAAATATATCCAGCGAAAACTTTAACCGAAGTGGTTGAGTTTGTAAAGGGAACTGGAACATTAAAGAGAATGATAGGAAACAAATCTGAAGAAGAAGTGACCTATGAGCTTGATTTCAAGGATTTAAAAGGTCAAGAAAAGGTTAAAAGACTCTTCGAAATATCCGCAGCATCAAGAACCAACGTGCTTATGGTAGGCACGCCAGGCTCAGGTAAAACAATGGCTGCAAAAAGATTTCCAACCATACTACCTAAACTTTCATTTGAAGAATCGATAGAAGTATCTAAAATTTACTCAGTATCAGGACTATTAAAAGAAGGTGCACTAATAACTACACCACCATTTAGATCCCCTCATCATACAGCATCAGCAGTGAGCTTAATCGGAGGAGGATCCATACCAAAACCAGGAGAGATATCACTAGCCCATAGAGGTGTACTATTTTTAGATGAACTGCCAGAATTTCAAAAAAATGTGCTGGAAGTGCTAAGGGAACCATTGGAATCAAAGACCATACACATTAGTCGTGCAACTGCGACCCTTACTTATCCTGCAGATTTTATTTTAATTGCTGCACTTAATCCATGTCCTTGTGGCTATCATGGTTCAAAGCTTCATGAATGCAATTGTACTAGACCACAGATAGATAGGTACCTTTCAAAGGTTTCACATCCTCTCCTAGATAGAATCGATATGCACATCGAGGTATCAGAAGTTAAATATGAAGATATATCCGATGAAGCATCAGGACTTGACTCTGAAACTTTGAGAAATTCTGTACTTCGTGCAAGACAGATACAAGAGAAAAGATATGCAAAGGAAAAGTTCAAATTAAATGGCGACATGCCTGATAATAAAATTAGAAAATACTGTAAACTCGACTCAACCTGCGAAAAATTAATGGCTCTTAGCTTTAAAAAATATGGATTCTCAGCGAGAACTTATAATAAGATTTTGAAAATAGCGAGGACTATCGCAGACCTTGATTCATCAGAAAATATTAAAGAGATACATCTACTAGAAGCTATTAGATATAGAACCATTGACGGAAAATATTGGAGTAAGTAATGAATTATAATGAAATGCTCATATATTTAAATGCAAAAGGAATTTCCAACAGTGAAATTTTAATAATTGATGAATTTTTTACTGACAATGATTTGACAGCTGATGATCTAAAAGATATAACTAATAATATAGAGCTTAAAAATTTAGTTCAAAAAGGTACATTTCAAAAGTTAAAAGCTTACGATGAAGATCTCTTAGAAAAATTATTTGAATATAATGACAAACATGGGATAAAAGTAATTACATTTAATGATGAAATATATCCTGTGAGTTTAAAATTAATTGAAAACTCCCCGGCAGTTTTATACTATATGGGAAGCTTCGACGAAGAAAGCATAAAGATTGCAATAGTTGGAGCACGAAATCACACTGAGTATGGCGCTTATGTAACAGAAAAATTTGCATCAGAACTTAGTCAGCTTGGAGTTGAAATAGTTAGTGGAATGGCATACGGAATTGATGGAATTGCTCATAAGTCAGCTCTTAAATTTGGTGCAAGAACGACTTGTGTTCTGGGAACTGGAGTTGACATATGTTATCCTGCAAAGAATAGAAAAATCTATGATGAAGTAAGAGAAAAAGGACTTATATTAAGTGAATTTCCACCTACTTCCGGACCGCTACCATATAGATTTCCGCTTAGAAATAGAATTATTTCTGGTCTGTCCGATGGAGTAATTGTCGTTGAAGCAAAGGATAGAAGTGGTTCTTTAATCACAGCAAGAGTTGGAGCTGAACAAGGCAAGGAAGTTTTCGCAGTTCCTGGAAATATAAATTCAATATATTCGGAAGGAACTAATAAATTAATAAGAGATGGAGCTATTATAGCTCTGGAAGTAGAAGACATAATAGATAATGTATATAAATTAAAAGAACTCTGTATAGAAAGAAATAATAAACATATGAAAAGAGAACTTGGGGAAGATGAAATAGTAGTATATGACCTAATAGTTGCAGGCAAAAGTGATGTAGATAGCATCGTAGCGAATACTAATTTCAGTGTTTCTCAAATAAATGGAATATTAACAGTACTGGAAATAAAAGGTGTAATTAGAGAAGAATCTATGGGAAGATTCATGATTATTTAAGGAGAATTATGGCAAAAAATTTAGTAATAGTAGAATCGCCTACAAAGGCAAAGACAATTAAAAAAATGTTGGGTTCTAATTATAAAGTTGTAGCCTCAGTGGGTCATATTAGAGATCTACCAAAATCTAAAATGGGGATTGATATTGAAGATGACTTCGAACCACAATATATAAATATAAGGGGAAAAGGACCTTTAATAAAAGAATTAAAAAAAGATGCAAAGGACGCTTCTAAAATATATTTGGCAACTGACCCTGATAGAGAGGGAGAAGCAATCTCCTGGCATTTAACTAATATATTGGATCTTGATCCAAATGATAAAGTAAGGGTAACATTTAACGAAATTACCAAGGATAAGGTTAAAGGAGCTATAAAAGACCCAAAGCCTATTGATATGAACCTTGTCGATGCACAACAAGCACGAAGAGTTTTGGATAGACTTGCAGGTTATAATATCTCTCCATTTCTTTGGAAAAAGATCAAGAGTGGACTTTCAGCAGGACGTGTTCAATCAGTAGTTTTAAAACTTATCTGTGATAGAGAAGATGAGATAAGAGAGTTCGTTCCAGAACTTTACTTCACAATAGAAGCTTCTCATTTAAAGAATAGGAAGACTTTTAATTCAGAATACTACGGAAAAATTGTAAACGGGAAAGCTAAAAAAGATAAAATAACATCGGAAAAACAGGCCAAAGAAATTCTAAAATCCGTAGATTTAAATAATTTCAAAGTTATGGATATTGCTACATCAGATAGAACTAGAGCATCTCAACCTCCATTTACAACTTCTACTATGCAGCAACAAGCATCAACGAGACTTAATTTTTCAACTAAGAAGACTATGAGTTTAGCTCAAAAACTATACGAAGGTATATCCATTCCAAAAGTTGGAGAAGTGGGACTCATAACCTATATGAGAACTGACTCCACAAGAGTTTCAAAAGAAGCGGAGGACAGTGCTTTTCTATTTATAAATTCAGAATACGGAAGCAAGTATCTAAAGGGACATAGAAATGTAAAAGCAAAAGAAAATGTACAAGATGCCCATGAATGTATAAGACCTACAGATGTTACAAGAACTCCAGAAAGTATCAAGGAGTCCCTATCTCGTGATGAATATAGACTTTACAGTTTAATTTGGAAGAGATTTGTTGCATCATTTATGAGCCCAGCAGTCTATGAAAATCAAAATATAGACATAGCTTCAAATGACAATCTATTTAAAGCAAAAGGTTCAAGGATAATATTCGATGGATTTTTAAAAGTATATACCTATGGAATTGAAAAAGATACGATACTTCCACAGTTAGATATAAATGAAATTATAAAGACAACATCTTGCAAAGAAGAAAAACACTACACTCAACCGCCAGCTAGATATTCAGAAGCAACTCTTATAAAGCTTCTTGAAGATTTAGGAATTGGAAGACCATCTACCTATGCGCCTACAATATCAACGATTCTATCCAGGTACTATGTAGTTATTGAAGATAAGAAATTTGTACCTACAGAGCTTGGAGAGACTGTAAACAATGTAATGAAAAAATACTTCAAGGACTTGGTAGATGAAAATTTCACTGCAAAACTAGAAACAGACCTAGACAAAATTGCAGAAGGAGATATTTTCTGGAAAGAAATAGTTAGAGAATTCTACAGTGATATAGAAGATGATTTAAAAGTCGCAGACAAAGATCTTGAAAAGATAGATATAAGAGATCAAGAGACCGATGAAGTTTGCGAAAAATGTGGAAGAAACATGGTCATCAAAATGGGAAGATATGGAAAATTTTTAGCATGTCCAGGATGGCCAGAATGTAAAAACACAAAGCCACTTTTAGAAAAGATAGGAGTTAAATGTCCAAAATGTAATAAGGGCGACATAGTGGTTAAAAGATCCAAGAAAGGTCATAAATTCTATGGATGTTCAAGATATCCTGATTGCGACTTCGTATCTTGGGACGAACCTACAAAGGAAAACTGTCCTAAATGTGGAGGCCATTTGACAAAGGTTAGAACAAGAAATGGTGAAATATTAAAATGTCCTAACAAGGACTGCAACTATCAAAAAGAGATTTAATATGGACCTAGATAGATTAAAAAAGATAATAAATAGAGATTATTCAGAAAAATATAGCCTTGTTCCCAAAGATATTATTGGGGACGAGGCGACATTCTATATTTTAGAAAATTCAAACTTCAATGAAAAGATTTTGGAATCCAGTTTCGGATTAAAATCCAAATTTATAAAGGTAAATGAAGCAGAACTTACAGAGCTTAGAAATAAGTTTTATGATGAGGCATTAGAGATAGAAGACTTTGTAAAAAGTATTGAAATCAAATCTGAAGAAAATAAATATTACTTTGAAAATATAGAAAGTCCTGTTTCTCAGCTTTTAGATAAAATAATTACATATGCAATTACTAAAAAAGCTTCGGATATTCATTTCGACCCTAGAGAAAATACTGCGATCATAAGAGTTAGAATGGATTCTATTCTATCTGATATAGCAAGTATCCAAAAGGATTTATATAGTCAAGTAATAATGAGAATAAAAGTGCTATCTAACCTAGATATTGCTAAGAAATCTCTGCCACAAGACGGAAGATTTACCTATAAAAACAATAAATTTTCAACAGACATAAGAGTATCTACAATACCAACAGTCTATGGTGAAAAAATAGTTTTAAGAATACTTGATAAGCTTAAGGTTGATTTTACATTTGATGGCATAGGAATAGAGGGAAGCGACAGGGGAAAATTGATCAAATTAATCGGCCAACCTTCAGGCTTAATACTTTTAGTTGGACCAACAGGATCTGGAAAGACCTCAACTCTTTATACAATATTAGAACATATTAAAAATCCTCAGCTAAATATAATTACAGTTGAAGACCCAGTAGAGTATAAAGTAGAAGGGATAAACCAAGTCCAAGTAAATGAAGTGTCTGGACTTAATTTTGAAACTGGCCTTAAAGCAATCTTAAGACAGGACCCAGACAAAATAATGGTTGGAGAGATAAGATCATTAGAAACGGCAAAAGTTGCACTTAGATCTGCAATAACAGGTCACTTAGTTCTATCAACCCTACATACAAGAGATGCGATAGGCGCAGTCACAAGGTTGGTTGAGATGGGAGTTCCTATTTATGAAGTAAATGCTGGACTAATAGGAGTAGTTTCACAAAGATTAGTAAGAGTCTTATGTCCTCATTGTAAAAAAATAATCCACGAATATGTGGATATATTTGAAAGAGAAATGGACCACGCTATTCCAGTAGGATGTCCAATGTGCAAAGATGGATATTTAAATAGAACATCAGCCTTTGAAATACTCGATTATGATGATGAATTAAAAGCTATGTTCTACAGAGACGATGACATAAATAAAATCAAAGAAGCAGCAAGGAAAAAAGGCTTAGTAACTTTAAAAGACAGCCTATTTAAGTTAGTAGAAGATTATACAACTTCGGTTGAAGAAGTAAAGAAAAATATATTCCATTAACAATGAAAATAAAATACAAAGTTCTAGATCCATCGGGCAAGATAATAAATGGAGTTTTAAATGATTCAAATGAAGAAACTGCCATCCAAAAGTTAAAATCCCGAGGATATAAAATTATAAAAATTGAAGAAGTTTCAGAAGAACAAAACTTTAAGGAAGCTTTTAAAGATGGAGAGATACCTCTTATCTTTAAAGAAATCTCCATAATGCTTAGGTCAGGAATTGATTTATACGGAGCATTTGTTTTACTTAAGAATAGTAGTGATGGCAAAAAACATGAATTTTTTTCTAATGTAGAAAGAAGATTGAAGTTTGGAGAGAGCTTGGGACAAATCTTCGAAGATTCAAAGATATTTTCAAAATTTATAGTTTCAAGTATAAGGATAGCTGAAGAATCAGAGAATCTTGAAGAAGCATTAACTAATATGGCGGAGTATCTACAAGAACTTGAAAATACAAAACAAGAAGTTAAAAAATCCCTTATCTATCCAATTATTTTGATCGTTACAACCATATTGGTTATAAATTTCTTGACACTTTTTGTAGTTCCTACATTTGTAGGACTTTATGCAAGTAGAGATATGGAATTGCCAGCAATCACGAGATTTGTAGTGAATACCTCAAACTTCTTTAGAGATAACTTCTTTTATATAATGACTTTATTTATATTAATTTGTATTTTTTTATATTATTATTTTGGCATTAAAAAAAGAATTAAATATGATAGATTTATCGCGAGAACCAAAATAGGAAGGTCTTACTATACAGAAAGATTCGTTTCTTCACTAGATGCACTTTTATCTTCAGGTGTGAAACCTCAAAGGGCCTTAGTAATGGTAAAGGATTCCTTTTCAAACGAGTATCTCATTTTAGTTTTTGAAAATGTGCTTATAAACTTAAGTTCAGGAATGAGTATTTCCACTTCTTTAAAAATGGAAAAATACTTCGATAAATTATTTTTAGAAATAATTGAAGTATCTGAAATGTCATCATCGTTAGATTTAGCAGTTGGTGAACTTTCAATATATTATAGAGAAAATTTGAGATTTAAACTAAAGAAGATGGTTACATATTTTGAACCAATAGTAATACTAATTCTTGCAGCTATAGTAGGTGTAGTAGTAGTTTCAGTGGCGTTGCCAATGTTTGATATTGTTAATTTCATTTAGGAGGATATAATGAAAAAGAAAAAAGGTTTTACATTAATTGAACTGATAGTAGTAATTGCAATACTTGCACTTCTTGCATCAATAGCAATCCCCAAATATATGCACACCCAAGAAAAGGCAAAAGCTGCAGCTCATAATACAAACGTGGAAGTTATAAGACAAGCAGCTGCGACATATTTAATAGAACATCCTGAAGCAACTACAGTAACTATAGATGACTTAGAATTAGATTCTAAAATTCCAAAAGCTTATGACGGATCAGACTTCTCAGTTACTGTCGATGCGAACAAAAATATAGTAGTAACACCTGGACCAGTTAAATTTGAAGACGGAAAAATAATTCCAGAATGATATATTTTCTTTTATTTGCTATAGGAGCGTCGATAGGATCATTTTTAACATTACTATCCATAAGACGAAATAGAAACGAAAATTTTATAAAAGGTAGAAGCTACTGCGACCATTGTAAAAAAAGACTTAGAGCAGTAGATAATATTCCAATCATTTCTTATGTTTTGTTAAGTGGGAGATCTTCTTGTTGTAATAAAAGAATAAATCCAATCTATCCAATTTTTGAATTTATATCTGGAATTGGATTTGTCATTGGATTTATAAAATTGGGAATTTCTATGAAGTTTTTACTTTTTTTATTGATTTTTATGGTTCTAATACTAATAACTATAACTGATATTATCTTTATGGATATTTATGATATAGACTCAATACTTTTAGCTATTCTACTTGTATTATTTAGATTTGTAGACCAAAGTTTTTCTATTGAAACCATAAAATCAATTTTGTTTGTCGCAATAGTCTTTTATTTAATTTATAAAATAAGTGGGGCAATGGGATCGGGAGATGTACTCTTGTCTTTATCCCTTGGAGCAGCTTCAAGAGGTATAATCGACTCAATTTACAACATCACATATACATTTACCATTGGAGCAGCAGTTTCTATAATGCTTTTAGCATTTAAAATTAAAAATAAAAAAGACTACATACCATTTGGACCATTTATAACGATAACCATATTAGGAGTTTTAATTTGGAAATATTAAATATTTTTTTAGATGACAATTTAATATATTTAAATTACGATGGAGAAACATCTAGGATAATAGTAGATGAATCTGTGCTTTTTAACGGAAGAATAACAGATGAAAACTATTTGCTCTATGTTCTAAAAAAAGAAATAGAAAATAGGGATATTAAAAGTGGAACAGATACATATGTCTACTTTATGAAAGCATACATTCATAAAGTTTTAAGCCTTCCAAATTTAAATGAATCTGATATGGAGTCGATGCTTCAAATTGAAAGCAAAGAATACTTTGAAATAGATGACAAAATCATTCCTATAGTTGAAAAAAATAGAGAGGGAAAATATTCCGTCTCTGCAATTTACTTAGATGAATTCGAGAAACTGCGAAAAATATTTGAAAAACTAAATTTAAACTTAAAAAATGTATATCCAATTACAAGTTATGTGGAGTCTAATGCTGACGGGACCTATGTGTTTGTCGGTAGAAGAAGTGCTGACGTCTTTATAAAAAAAGGTTTCATTGAAAAAATAATAAATATAGATTTAAAAAGTTTAGACATTTTGAAGAAAGATTACTCTATTGATGAAAAGTACTTTCATGAGATTAAAGGTCCTTCATTTTATAGAGAGTCTGTAGATCTGCAGGATTTTTTCATGGGCTATGACTTCATCGCAAATGAACTTCTAAACGATATAAAAACAATTGCAACTAAAAATTCTATAGAAAATATATTTATTAATGATTATTTGGATTTAGATAAAGAAATTTTAGCTGGACAATTTGGAAATTTAAATTTTGAAAGCATAGATCTATCCAAAGTAAAGACAAGCTCCAAAAAAGATTTTGGAAGAGACTTTAATTTTAAAAAATTGGCAATTATACTTTTATGTGTATGTATAATTATTGCAAATTCTATACTTTATAAATCAAAATCTGAAAAACTAAAAGGAAATGAAAAAAAGATAGTAAATTTAGAAAAAGAATTAGATTCTATGAATATAGAAGATCTTGATAATGATGAAGATACTAAAGATGTCGAAATAGAAAATGAAAAAGTAGATTTCTCAGAGAAATTTGAAAACATACTAGAAAAGATAAAAAATTTAAGTGACGAAGATGTATTAGTCACGTCTATAAAAGCTGATGAACTTAAAATAGTTATTTCAGGCTTAGCAAAAGATGAACCTACAATAAAAATTATTGAAGATTATCTAAAAGATTATAATCCTAAAATAGATTATGAAAAAAAAGACGCTTATTACTTTACAATCACCTTGGAGGAAAAATGAAAATAGGAAAAATCTCAAATAACGACTTAAAAAAATTAATTTTTAATAATCTTACCTTAGATAGAAAAGAAGTATTAGAAGCTTCAGAAATTGGAAGTGACTGTGCTGTGGTGGACCTAGACGGTGAACTTCTTGTCACTTCTGTAGACCCAATAACTGGAGCTAGCAAAAATATAGGTTCACTTGCAGTAAACGTTTCATGTAACGATGCTTACTGTAACTTGGCAGAGCCGGTAGGACTTTTGATGTCAGTTCTATTACCAGAGAAGACTACAAAGGCTGAGATTGAAGAAATCATGAAAGATGCTCAAGCTGCCTGCGACAAGATAGGTGTAAATATAATTGGTGGGCACACAGAAGTTACAGATGTTGTGAATACAGTAGTTATAACAACTACAGTGCTAGCTAAGACCAACGATAGACTTCTCCCAAATAGAAAACTTGTAAAGGTAGGAGATAGAATTTTAGTTTCTAAACATGTAGGGCTAGAAGGTACTTCGATTGTTGCAAGTGACTTTGAAGCTGAAACTTCAAAATTTTTAAATGATGAAGAAATAAAAGAAGCTAAGTCCTATTCTAAACTTTTATCCGTGAAGGAAGAATCACTTATATCTAGAAAATTTAGAGTGAGAGCTCTTCATGATATAACTGAAGGTGGAGTCTTGGGAGCAGTTTGGGAAATGGCAACAAACCTAGGACTTGGGGCAAAAATAAAATATGAAGATATACCAGTAACAGATGTTACTAAAAAACTTACAAAAGGTTTTAACTTAGATCCTTTGAGATTTATCTCTTCAGGTTCAATGATGATAATTGTAGACAAAAACGACAGTGAAAAATTAATCGAAGAAGCAAAATTATCAGGGCTTTTATTTACAGACATAGGTGAGCTTGTAGATAAAGGAATAACGATGGAAAAAAACGGCGAGATGATAGATATAAGAGAACCTTCCCCAGATGAACTTTATAAAGTGGTATAATGAATTGGGAGGAAATATGAAAAAAATATTTTGTTTGGTTTTATTAATGATTTTAATAGTGCCGACTTACGCGTTAAATAGTGTAAAGATAGATAAAAAAGATGTAAAAGTTTTGGATGCAAATGTACTAGTAAATGGAAGTCCGATACAGTCTGATTTTACTCCTTATGTTACTAAAGGAAGGACATTTGTGCCAGTTAGAGAACTAACTGAAGGTCTAGGTGCTGAAGTTAATTGGGACGGAGAAAATATGACCGTTGAAATTAAATTTGGTGAAAAGACCATCTTATTAAAAATAAATTCTGATGTTACTTATGTCGATGGCAAGAAAAAGATAGTAGAGGAAGACCAAGTACCTAAGCTAGCTTTATACAGCTCACCAAGAGTTGAAACTAAAACCATGATACCACTTAGATTTGTATCTGAAACTTTAGGATACAATGTATCTTGGGATGAAAAGACTTCTACTGTTTTAATTGCAACAGGTGAGAATATTAGCTCAGAAGTTGTTAAAACAGCAACTATAATAAGCGACGATGATTTAAAAGAAGAAGATAAGAAAAATAAAAACTCATCTGTTGAGTTTCAATCATCAACAGAGAAAAAAGAAACTAAAAATGCTCAAAAGAATAATAAAAACAAAATTTATGAAAAAGCTGGCCTTACTGAAGATGAATACAAGGTAGATCCAAAGACAAGAAAAGTGTCTAAAGGATTTGTACAAAAAGGTGAAAGAATAAAGATTGTACTCGATGCAGGTCATGGAGGTACAGATTCTGGAGCTGTAAGTACCATCGATAAAATGGTGACAGAGAAAGCACTTAACCTAGATATGATAGAAAGACTAAACGAAAGATTTTTGATGCTTGGCTATGATGTAATTCTAACTAGATCAGAAGATGAATATATAAAATTATTAGATAGAGCAAGGATTTCAAATACAAGTGAGGCAGATATATTCTTATCCATTCACTTCAACTCAACCGACAATAGCTCATCTAAAGGTATCGAAGTTCTATATGCTTCAGAGAAAAATGTAATAATAAAAAGTGTAGAACAGGTTCATCTTGCAAAGGCAATTCAAAAAGAGCTTATTGAAAGCACTGGATCAACAAACAGAGGAGTTAAAAACAGGGCAGATCTAATAGTTTTAAACAAGACTAAAAATGTTGCTGCTCTATGTGAACTTGGATTTTTGACTAATAGGGAAGATATGGAAAATATAACTAACAGTTCATACCTAGATACTATGGCGGATGCAATAGTAAGAGGTGTAGAAAATTATGTGATGAACTATAGGATGGACATCGATGAGAGATAGAGATTTTAATAAGATTAGAGATTTAAAAATAACTCCTAACTACCTAAGCGGTCCAGATGGATCATGTCTTGTAGAAATGGGTAACACAAAGATTATTGTAACTGCAATGATTGAAGACAAAGTTCCTTTTTTCTTAAAAGGACAGGGAGTAGGATGGCTTAGTGCAGAATATTCCATGATACCAGGCTCAACTCAGAGAAGAAAGCCAAGGGATATATCAAGAGGCAAAATCGACGGAAGAAGTCAAGAAATACAAAGACTTATTGGAAGATCACTTAGATCAGCTATAGATTTATCATTAATCGGAGAGAGAACAATATGGATAGACTGTGATGTAATCTCCGCTGATGGAGGTACTAGAACTCTTTCAGTAACAGGTGGATTTGTAGCTTTAAAGCTTGCAATAAATAAATATTTAAAAGAAAAATTATTGTATGCAAACCCAATAAAAAGAAAAGTCGCAGCAATATCTCTAGGAAAAGTTTATGGAAGACTACTTGTAGATCTTGATTTTAACGATGATTCAAAAGCTGATGTAGATATGAACATAGTCATGGATGAAGATCATAATATAATTGAGATACAAGGAACTTCTGAGAAAACTCCTTTAAAGATAAAAGAGCTAGATGAACTTATAAAGCTTGCTGAAGAAACTATTGATGAAATCATGAAAATAGTCGAAGAAACAGTTCCTTCTGAAAACTACTTAGTTCTTTCAACAGACAATGTCCATAAAATAAAAGAGATGGAATCCATCTTATCAGATGTAGATTTAATCATCGAATCTAAGTCAGACGTTGGCCTAGAAAATTTAGAAGTGGATGAAGATCAAGAAACCCTCGAAGGAAACGCAAGAAAAAAGGCAGAGGAAATTGCTAAATTAGTTGGATATAAAAATGTTATTTCCGACGATACAGGACTCTTCGTAAATGCATTGGATGGCGAACCAGGAGTTCACTCAGCAAGATACTGTGGAGATCACGATGACAAAAAAAATATCGAAAAGATTTTAGAAAAGTTACAGGATAAAGAAGATAGAAGCGCGTACTTCCAAACCTCAATAGCACTTGTGGAACCAAACAAAGAAGTTAAACTCTTCAGCGGAAGAATTGACGGCACCATCGCCTTTGAAGAAAGAGGAGAACAAGGATTTGGTTACGACAGTGTATTTATTCCAAAAGGTTATGACAAGACATTTGCTGAGCTTGGTGATGAAGAAAAAAATAAAATATCTCACAGAGCAATAGCTACAGAAAACTTAAAATCTTATTTAAAGTATAAATACAGAAAAAATTAAAATTTTATTTTAACCCTGAAATTCGGTTAGCGGATGGAGGGTTTTTTTATGTCAAAAATATTTAATTAAAAAATATTTACTGAGATAATAAATTTTAATTGATCTAAAAAAATTATTTTACAAGAAATATAAATTAAAACTAAGTCGAATCTTGCTAATTACGAACAGTTATCGAAAAATATACTAAAATATGATAAAATAACTAATTATAGGTGAATTATGGAACGTTGGATATTAAAAGGAAATAAAGAAAATTCTTTAGACATTGAAAAATTAAATATAACTAAGACTACTGCTAATTTACTTTCCAAGAGAGGAATAGTGACAAACGAAGAAGCAGAGCATTTTTTAAATATAAATTATGATGATTTAGAAACTCCTCTTAAGATGAGGGACATGATTATTGCAGGAAATATTGTCTTATCCGCAAGAAATAACGATCAAAAGGTCGCGATTGTAGGTGACTATGATGTGGATGGAGTGATGAGCACTACAATTCTTTTAAAGGGACTTCAAAATCTTGGAATAGATCCTATCTATAGAATCCCTTCCAGAGAAGAAGGTTATGGAATAAATGAAAACATTGTCGATGAACTAAAAGAAAAAGATATTTCTTTAATCATTACATGTGATAATGGAATAGCTGCCACAGATGCAATTAGTTATGCAAAATCTCTTGGAATGGATGTAATCGTAACAGATCACCACGAAGTTCCAAAAGTAGATGGCAAGGATAGAATTCCACCAGCTGATGCAGTCTTAAATCCAAAGAGATCGGACTGTGACTATCCATTTAAAGAATTATGTGGAGCAGGAGTTGCGTTTAAACTCATTTCCTATCTCTACAAAATTCAAGGGATAGAAGAAGAAAAAGAAAAAGCACTACTACCATATGTTGCAGTAGCGACAATCTGCGATATGATGGACTTAGTAGGGGAAAATAGAATATTTGTAAAATATGGACTAGATATTTTAAACGAGGAATCAATCCCTGGCTTTGAAGATATCATTAGACTTTCTGGATATCAAAAAGAGATGGACGTATCTTCAATAGGATTTTTAATTGGACCTATGATCAATTCTGCTGGAAGAATAAAGACAGCAGATATTGGAGTAGAACTATTTATGTCCGATTCAATTACAAAGAGAACAGAGATCGTAGAATATTTAAAAGAACTAAACGCCACCAGACAAAGCTACACCGAAGAGGGTTTTAAAAAAGCAATAGACTTTATAGAAACTCATAAGATGCAGAAAAAATTTCCAGTACTTGTTGTGCTAGACGAAGATTTACATCCAGCAGTTGCAGGTATTGTAGCAGGAAGAATAAAAGAGAAATACTATAGACCTACAATTGTACTAAGTGGCAAGGATGAATTAAAAGGGTCTGGAAGAAGCATCGAGGCCTATGATATGTTTACAAAAGTTTCAGAGATAAAATCTTATTTAAATGCTTTTGGCGGCCATCAAATGGCTTGTGGACTTTCTATTTCAAGAGAAAATCTAAGGGATTTTGTAAAAGACTTAAATAATAATTCAAATCTTACTAGAGAAGATTTGGTTAAAACAATATATTTGGATGACAGCTTAACTCTAAGAGAAATAAGTTTCGATCTATACAATGAAATAAAGAGGCTTGAACCCTATGGAAAGGGAAATGAAGATCCGCTTTTCGGTTTGAAAAATCTTAAAGTAGTGAAGCTTGACGTACTAGGGAAAAATAAAAATGTTTTGAAATTTACCTTTACCGATGGAGAAAATTACATTGAAGGTATCTATTTTAAAACTTTTGAAAATTTTAAGAAACTTATGAGTTCTAAATATAGCGATGAAGAGTTAAGCTATATTCTTCAAAATAGAAATGATTTATATATGGATGTTGTTGCATCTGTAGATGTCAATAGATATATGGGCAATACAACTCTGCAACTTAGCATCAAGAGTGTAAGACCTTAGGAGTAATTATGATAGAAGTATTATTGGATAAAGTAAAATCATATAATGAAAATGCTGATCTAGATTTAATCAAAGAAGCTTATGATCTTGCTGAAGAACATCACAGGGGACAAAAGCGTAATTCTGGAGAAGATTATATAATACATCCATTCAACGTGGCATTAATTTTGGCGGATATGAATATGGATACACCTACTATAGTTGCAGGTCTTTTACACGATGTTGTTGAGGACACAGATGTAACATATGAGGATATCAAGGAAGAATTTGGTCAAGAAATTGCTGATTTAGTGGATGGAGTTACAAAACTTAAAAAATTAAATTATAAAACAAAAAAAGAAAACCAAGCAGAGAATATTAGAAAAATGGTCCTTGCAATGGCAAAAGACATAAGAGTAATCATAGTTAAGCTTGCAGATAGAACTCACAATATGAGAACTCTCGAGTACATGACGCCACAAAAGAAGATAGAAAAGGCAAATGAAACCATCGAAATCTATGCGCCTATTGCGGATAGACTTGGGATGAGTAAAGTTAAATGGGAATTAGAAGACCTATCTCTTAGATACTTAGATCCAGACAACTACTATAAGTTGGTAGATATGGTGAACAAAAGAAGAAATGAGAGAGAAGACCTGATAAAAAAACTAATAGAAGAAATTAGGGCAGAAGTTGAAAAAGCTGGCATAAAAGCAGATATTCATGGTAGACCAAAAAACTTCTATTCCATTTACAAAAAGATGGTAATTAAGAAAAAGGCATTTGATGAAATCTATGACCTTCAAGCGGTGAGGGTGCTGGTTGATACGGTTAAGGATTGTTATGGAGTGCTTGGAGCAGTTCATAATCTCTATAAACCAATTCCTGGTAGATTTAAAGACTATATAGCGATGCCTAAATCAAATAATTATCAGTCTTTACACACAACTGTAATCGATGATAATGGAGAAACATTTGAAGTACAAATAAGAACCTATGAGATGCACCAAACTGCTGAATATGGTATCGCAGCCCATTGGAAATATAAATCTGGAGCAACTAAGTCGACTTCATTTGATGAGAACTTAACATGGCTAAGACAGCTTCTCGAATGGCAAAAGGATGTAAATGATGCAGATGACTTCATGGAGACATTAAAGATAGATTTCTTTGCAGATGAGGTGTTTGTATTCACACCAAACGGTGATGTTATTAATTTGCCAGAAGGATCTACTCCTATAGACTTTGCTTATAGGATTCACTCTCAGGTAGGTAATACCTGTGTAGGTGCAAAAATAAATGGTAGGATAGTTCCTTTAACATATAAACTTAATAGTGGAGATATAGTAAGTGTAATTACAAACCCTAACTCAGGTCCATCTCTTGATTGGCTAAATATAGTTAAAAGTCCTCAAGCCAAGAAGAAGATTCAACAATATTTCAAAGTCAAGGACAGGGATAAAAATATTGAGCGTGGAAGGGATATGTTGGTTAGCGAAGCTAAAAAACTTGGATACAAGACTCATGAGTACTTAAAAGACGAATGGCTAGAAGAAGTTAGATCCAAATTAAATATCTCAACCATTGAAGATATGTATGCTGCGGTAGGATTTGGAACAGTTTCACTAAATCAAGTAACTGCAAAATTAACGGACATTTACAAAAGAACTTACAAGGAAGAAATAGACCATACAGAGCCGATTGAAAATACTAGAGCTAGTAGACAGAAACGCGGTGGAATTGTAATAGATGGCATCGATGATGTGAAGGTAAGATTTGCAAAATGTTGCAACCCTGTACCTGGAGATGAAATCATAGGCTATGTAACCATAGGTCGTGGAGTATCTGTCCATAGAGCAGACTGTCCAAACTTAAAAGACATAGATGAAAATAGAATGGTTGACGTATCTTGGAACCAAACTGAATCAGGATACTATTCTGCACAGATAGAAGTCTTGGCTTTTGAAAGAGCTACAGTTATCTCAGATATAGCAAATAAAATATCCGACTCAAAGCTTGAGTTTTCTTCTCTTAGTGCGAGAAAAGGAAAGGATCACGAACTAATAGTAGACTTAACAGTTGAGATAAAATCTATAAAAGAGTTAGAAAAATTAATTGAAAAAATAAAGAAGATAAAGCATGTTTATGATGTATATAGAGTGGAGGCATAATGAGAGCAGTTGTACAGAGAAGTTATGAAGCCAGTGTAAAGGTAGACGACAAAACCATTGGAGCAATCGACTGGGGAATGGTTGTGCTCCTTGGAGTAAAAGATAATGACACAGAAGAAGATCTAAAATATATACTTAGAAAAGTATTAAACTTAAGAATCTTCGACGATGAAAATGGAGTAATGAACAAATCTATCTTAGATGTAGGTGGAAGCATACTCTTGATAAGTCAGTTTACCTTGTATGGCGATGTAAGAAAAGGCAATAGACCTTCATATTCGAATGCAGCAGGATTTGAAGAAGGAAGAGCTCTATATGAAAAAATGATAAAAGAAATAGAAAAATCAGATATAAAAGTGGAAACTGGATCCTATGGAGCAGATATGAAAGTCTCTCTGATTAACAATGGGCCGGTGACAATACTACTAGATTCAGAGAAGGTGTTTTAGATGATAAATATAGAAAAAATGGCACTTGGACCATTTCAAACCAATTGCTATATAGTTTATGATGATGAAAAAAATGCAGTGATAATAGATCCAGCATACAATGCAAATGTAATAAATAAAAAACTAGAAGACTTAAATTTAAACTTAAAAAAAATACTTTTAACTCATGCTCATCCTGATCACGTAGGCGCACTTTATGACATAGTAGAAAAAGACCATGTGCCAGTGTATTTAATCTCTGAAGATGAAGAAATGCTAAAGACAAATTCAACTCATTTTGGACCGATGCTTGGCATGGATATGAAAGATGTTACGCCAGATATACTTTTGAAAGATGGAGATGAAATTACCGTTGGAGAGATGAATTTCAAAACTATTCACACTCCAGGTCACACTGAAGGAAGTTGTTGTTTTCTCTTAAATGACAAGGATCTATTCTCAGGAGATACGCTTTTCTACGCATCAATGGGAAGAGTTGATCTCCCAGGTGGAAATGAAGAACATATGATGCAGTCACTTTTAAGACTTGCAAACATGGACAAAGACATCAGAGTGCATCCAGGTCACGGACCAAGCACAGAGATAGGAAAAGAATTAAGACTTAATCCATATATTCAAAAAGCAAAGGGTCTTTGGTAATGATATATATAACTGGGCACAAAAAACCTGATACGGACTCAATAGTTTCAAGCATTGCCTATTCATATTTAAAAAATATGGAAGGAAATAAAGCTGAACCCATTAGATTAGGCGAATTAAATTTAGAAACCAAATTTATTTTAGACTACTTCGACATAGAAGTTCCGGAACTCAAAGAAGATATATATCCAAGGGCAAGGGATATAAAGATGGATGAAGCGATAGAAATTAACGAAGATTCATCTATCTTTGATACTATAGAAGTATTGCAAAAGAAAAATTATAAAAGTGCATATGTGGTAGATAAAGACAAGAAAATGATAGGACTTGTAACCATGTATGATATTATGGATCGATACCTTAAGTTTGCTAACGAACACAACTTAGAAGGCACAATCAACTTAGAAAGCCTGGCAAAAGTTCTAAGGGGCAAGGTTATTAAAAATAATTTTAAAGGTATAACTAAAGAGACAAAACTAACAGCCTACGCAATGGATACAGACCTTGCAAAGAAATATATCAGTCCTGGGGATGTAGTAATCGTAGGAGATAGATACAAAGCTAGAAAATCTGCAATAGATATGGAAGTTTCTCTTATGATCCTCGTAGGCGGAGTAGATTTAGAAGAAGATTTAAAAAAACTGGCAGAAGAAAAGAATGTTTCATATATTCTTACAGATTTAGATACTGTAGGAGCAGCTAAGCTAATCCCACTTGCAACAAGCATAGATAAGATAATGAAAAAAGATAGTATAATCGCTTTCTATGAGGATCAAGAAGTATCTGAGATAAGCGAAATTATGAAGTCAACGAGATTTCGTCAGTATCCAGTTTTAAATAGAAAGAACGAAGTCTTAGGAAGCATCTCAAGATTTAATCTTTTAAATTTAAGTGGACATAGTTTAATCTTAGTAGATCACAACGAAAAGACTCAGTCCATAGATGGAATAGAAACTGCAAATGTACTAGAAATAATCGACCATCATAGAGTGCAATCAGTACCTACCAATGAACCGATATATTTTAGAAATGAACCAGTAGGAAGCACCGCGACCATAGTTTCTAAGATTTACTTAGAAAGACTTGTAGATATGCCTAAGGAAATAGCTGGAATACTTATGGCAGGTATAATTTCCGATACATTATACTTCAAGAGTCCAACCACTACAGAAACAGACAAGAAGATACTTAGAATTTTAGAAGAGATAAGTGGAATAGATAGCAAAGAATTTGCAAAAGAAATGTTTAAAGCAGGAACTTCTCTAAAGGGGAAAACAGTAGAAGAAATATTAAATATAGATCAAAAGAAATTTAATATCTCAGGCTATGATTTTTTAATATCCCAAGTATTTACAATGGACGATGAATTCCTAGACGAATTAAAAGAAGACATTTCAAAGGTAATGAAATCGACAGTTGATGATAAAAATATATCCGGCTTCGTAACCATGGTTACAAATATATTGGACGAGTCATCGAAAGTATTTATAGAATCATCTTTTTATAAAGGAATAAAGAATGAATTAAATCCAGAAGATGATAGAAAAGTATTCGAAGTTAAAGGACTTCTATCTAGGAAGAAACAACTATTACCAGCAGTGACTAGAGGAGTAGAAAAAGAAATTAAAAGATAATCTTGAGGAAATAATGGAAAAATTACAGAAACAAATAGACTTTATATTAGAAATAGACAAAATGAAATCAGTCTTTAGACAGACTAAGGTAATAGAAACAGGAAAATTTGAATCCGACGCAGCTCATTCTTTTCATGTGGCACTTATGGCGGACGTACTAGCAGATTATGCTGATAGACCAATAGATAAGTCCAAGGTAGTAAAGATGCTTCTCATTCATGACATAGTAGAAATAGATGCAGGGGACACCTACGCCTATGACTATGAAGGCTATAAGACGAAAGAAGAAAGAGAGAGAAAGGCTGCCGATAGAATCTTCGGACTACTTAACGAAGAAAAGAAAAAAGAATATAAGGATCTATTTTTCGAGTTCGACAATTTAGAAACCGACGACTCACTCTTTGCAAACACCATCGACAGACTCCAACCAATTATGCTCAACTACTATAGAGGCGGTGGCTCATGGGAAGAACATGGAATAAAGATAGAGCAAGTATATAAGAGAATCGAACCAATGAAAAAAATCTCTACAAAACTCTATGAATATACAAAAGGTATTATAGACAATTACTTCTTGGGTAAAGAAAATTAAATAATAAAATATTTTATTTATTTTTTCAACGTTAGATAATTTGTAAATTAAAAATTGATTGAAAGATTTCTTTTTAAAAGAATTACAAAATGATATAATAAAAAAAGAATTGTATTCCTGCAGAGCAGGTGTGATCCAGTATTGATATGGATTGTAATTTAAACAATTCTTATGTGCCCGCATAAGCGGGTTTTTTTATGCTCAAAAATTATTTAATAATTTTTAAAAATACAGTTGCAAATTAATTTTAAATGTTGTATATTTAATTTAGAAACGTATTAATATGTATAATTTTTTAAGGAGACAATATGTTTGCAAAATATTTCTGGGCAAAAAAATCTGATAGAGATGGAACTTTAAAATGGCTGTCAGTAATTGATCATCTTCAAGACACGGCAGGAATTATAGGAAGACTTTGGGAGCTGTGGCTCGATGAAAGTCAAAAGAAGATGATCGTAGAAAATTTAATAAGTGAAGAAGAAGGTAAGAAGCTTGCACTCTTCTTGGCATATGTTCACGATATCGGAAAGATAACTGCCAATTTCACAACTAAAAAAGCTTCACTAACTCTGATGACTTAGACAATGAGGTTTTAAATAAATTAGAACGCTGTGGGTTTGCAGGGATTCATAATCTTGAGCTTGCAAATGCAAATAAGAGCCACCATTCCATAGCAGGACAGGTGATACTAGAAAATTTTGGAGTGAAAAGAGACGTTTCCTCCATAGTTGGAAGTCACCATGGAAAATCTGTAGACTCTTTTGAAGATATAGATTCACAACTCAGTGCATACTCTTCAAACTATTTTGGAGAGGAGAGTTGTAGTAGTAACAATTTATTTAAAAAGGCTCAGAGTGAAATATTTATATGGGCACTAGAAAAATCTGGTTATAATTCTGTTGAAGATATTCCTAAAGTTTCAGTTCCAGTACAGATGATACTGACGGGACTTTTAATTATGGCAGACTGGATTGCCAGTAATGAATATTATTTTCCTCTTATTCCAATAGATGATGATTATGTAATTAATCCTGAAGAGAGAATAATGTATGGATTTAATAAATGGAGGATGTCTGATACATGGATTGCTGAAGATGTTTATGTAGCTTCAGAAATTTATGAAAAAAGATTTGGTTTTAATACTCCTAGACATGAACAACAAGTTTTATTTGATGTAATTGAAGAAATTGATGAGCCTGGAATTGTAATTTTCGAAGCACCTATGGGAATGGGCAAGACTGAAGCATCATTAATCGCTGTCGAGCAGCTTGCTTATAAGTTGGGCAAAAGTGGTTTATTTTTTGGATTACCTACCCAAGCTACAAGCGACGGAATCTTTCCTAGAATCAATGATAAATGGTTGAAGTCTATTTCTGAAGATATGGGAGAGAAATTGCCGATTAGGCTAAAACACGGTAAATCTTCACTTAACGATGTTTACAGGAATCTTTCAAGAAATATTTATGAGGATGATTTTACCCCAGGTACATTTGTAAATGAATGGTTTTCTGGTAATAAAACTTCGGCTCTCGATGATTTTGTAGTTGGAACTGTTGATAATTTCCTTATGATGTCACTAAAACAGAAGCATCTTTTCTTAAGACATCTAGGTTTTAGTAAAAAAGTTGTAATAATAGATGAAGTCCATTCTTATGATTCATTTATGGCTTCATACCTATATCAGTCCATAAAATGGGCAGCAACATATGGTATTCCTATAATAATACTTTCAGCGACACTTCCTTCGGAGAGAAGAAAAGAGCTCATAAAAAATTATTTAATTGGAAAAGGTTTAAAAAACATTCAAATAAAAAGAAATCTTGAAAGTTTAGATACAGACTCATATCCTCTAATAACATATACAGATGGTAAGGAAGTAAAAGTCTTCGATAATTTCGAAACAAAACATGAAAAGACTATAAAAATTATAAGAGAAAATTCAAATAATCTTTTAAACTTAGTTGAAGGTTTTTCAAAAACTGGTGGAATAATTGGAGTCGTCGTAAACACAGTTAAGAAATCTCAAGAAATAGCCAAGAATTTTATTTCTAAATTTGGTGAAGAAAATGTAGAACTTCTACATTCATCCTTTATCGCTACAGATAGAATAAAAAAAGAGAAAAATCTTATGAAAATGATAGGAGGAAAGAAAGAGGATCGACCTAAATTTAAAGTAATAATAGGAACTCAGGTAATAGAACAGTCCCTTGATATCGATTTTGACGTTATGATTTCTGACCTTGCACCAATGGACCTACTCATTCAAAGGATGGGAAGATTACACAGACATAAAAATATAAGACCAGAAATATTTAAAGAGCCTAAGTTTTATGTGCTAGGTATTTCAGACACCCTAGATTTTGATAAGGGATCTATAGCTGTTTACGATGGATACAATTTAACGAGAACGCAGTATTACTTACCAAATGAAATTAAAATTCCTGAGGATATTTCTCCATTAGTTCAAGAAGTTTATAGCAACATAGAAATTGAACTTAATGAAAATTTAATGCCACTTTATGAAGATTATAAAAATAAGTTTGAAGCCTATAATAAGAATAAAAAGAAAAGGGCGGAAACATTTAAACTAAGAGAGCCATATGAAAAAAGCAAATTTACAGATGTAAATAATCTTATAGGCATGTTTTCTACATCCAAAGACTTTACAGGAAAAACAGAAGAGCAAATATACGCTCAAGTTCGTGACATAAAAGAAACGGTTGAAGTCATTGCGCTTAAGAAAGTTGGAGAAGGATATGGTGTCTTTTGTGGAGATGTAGATTTATCAAAAGATTTAGAAAATGTAGAAACACTAAGAGAAATTGCAAAAAATACTCTTAGAATTCCTTCTAGTATTACATTTTCTTCAGCTCAAGTGGATAGATTAATTTTAAGTTTAGAAAATTATAATAATAAATATTTACGAAATTGGCAGGACAAAACTTTTTTAAAAGGTTCTTTAGGAATAATTTTTGACGAAGAAGGTGAGTTTTTATTGGATGGTTATAGGTTAAAGTATGATGAGAATTTAGGACTTATGTATGAAAGGATGTGAAAAATGGCAAAGTACAACTTACTTGATGAAAAGTGGATACCTGTAGTACTGGATGAAAGAGGAAGGGTAGAAAAAGTATCGATTGTAGAGCTCTTTGAAAATGCTAGTAACTACTTAGCATTAGGAGGAGATACTGTGACTCAGAAGTTTGCAATATTAAGATTTCTACTCTCTATTCCACAGACAGTGTATTCGCGATTTAGAATGAATGGTGATCCATATGAATTTTTCGAATTAAATGAGAAATTCGTGCAACTTGAGGATGTAGAAGAGGAGGATAGTGAAGATTATAAGTATGAACTAGGAAATACTTGGTCAGAACTTTGGAATGAAAAGAAATATTCAAAAATACTTTTTGATTATTTAGAAATGTGGAAGGATAGATTTTATTTATTCGATGATAAATATCCTTTCTATCAAGTTACAGCTGATGTAGTAGCTGAAGACAAGATAAATAAAGCAAGTCCAACAACTATTTCTGGAAAGACAATGAATAGAATCATATCTGAAAGTGGAAATAAAATTGCTTTATTCTCACCAAAAAATGAATTTAAAAACAACAAAGAAATCTTAACAGAAGATGAAATCGCAAGATGGCTTATAACATTTCAAGGCTATGTTGGCACGTCTGATAAAGTCATGTTTGGCAAAGAAAAGTACACTGCTTCTAAAGGATGGATATATGACATTGGTGGAATATACTTGGAAGGGGATAACCTCTTCGAAACACTTATGTTAAATACCATCCTTGGAAATAGAGATAATTTCTATTATAAGAAACAAAAACCTTGTTGGGAATATTCAGGTCAAGAAATTATAGATAGATATCTTATAAAGAACGATCCTGATAATATTTCAGAACTGTATACCACATGGAGTAGGGCAATCTACATCGATCCTGAAACAGATGTAGAGAAACCATTTGAAATGAAGGTTGTTAAAGTTCCTGATATAGATCATAGAGATATGTTTCTTGAACCTATGACAGTTTATAGGGAAAACAAACAAGGTCCTAATAAAGATAGCATCACTCCTAAAAAACATATTGCAAACCAATCTATGTGGCGATCTTTTGGAAATATATTCTTAGTTGGCGGCGGTGAAGATAAAGTTCAGATTCCAGGGATAATTAAATGGTTTTCAGAAATTTCAGAAATCATTGGTAAAGATAAAATAATCACTATCAATGCAATTTCTATGGAGGATGATGGGAATGCAACTTCATGGATGCCGGTAGGAGAAATCCATGACAGGCTGGATATTCACGACATAATTATTACAGATGGCAGAAATGATGGTTGGAATAATATAGTAAATGATGTAGTTGAAGAAACAAAGTTTGCAGTGAGCGTAATTTATCGAAATTTTCTCGCTGATATCAGTGAAATTAGAAGATACAAAGGAACTGCATATATAGATGAAAACATAAGTGAGATGTACTACATCATAGATCAGCCTTTTAGAAACTGGCTATCTTCAATAGATGAAAATTCATCAAAGGAAGAAAAAGTATTCGAATGGAGAAAAACTGCTAAAGGTTTAATTTTAAAATCAGCTGAAGAGAAAGCCTTAAAATCAGGATCACGAGAGTATAAAGGCATAATCATAAGAAAAAAGAATGAACCTATAACAGATAAAAGCATAAGGAATCTAGCAAGATCATACTCCAAATTTAAATACTTTTTAGATAAAAAAATAAAGACAAAGGAGGAAGATTATGCAGAATCCAAGTAAAAAACAACTCGTCTATTCCACAACGAACAATATTATTATGAGCTTGGAAAATAGCAAAGAACTATCAAAGACGAAGGCAACACTTTCAAATCTTAGAAACTCTGTCGGAAGACCTTCTGTAGAGAATTTGGAAGGGATTAAGCTATTATATGAGTTTATTCCAGAAGAATTCTACACAAAGTACAGCAAGCTAACTTTCGAAGAAAATGCAATTCTAACTACATTGCAGCTTTATGCAATACATCAACAATCTGAAGATGAATCAGTAAATGACACAGAAAAGAAGGATGGATGGGACAATGTAGGCGAATCAATATCAGAAATGAGAAATGAAGATAACTTTCTATCATTGGACAGAAGATTTAATGCTATGATAACTTCGCAATCATTTGAAGAGTTATCAAACCATCTAAGACAACTTATCAAGATTTTAAAAGGAACAAAAGAACTAATTAAGGTTAACTATCCAAAACTTGCCCAAGATCTATATGATTTTGCAAGAGGATACGATGAAAGAGTAAGACTAAATTGGTCAAGAGCATACTATAGTAAAAATATTTCAAAAGGAGAAGAAAATGAAAAATAGACTATTTTTAGATATACACGCTTTACAAACATTGCCACCATCAAATATTAATAGAGACGACACAGGAAGTCCCAAGACTGCACAATACGGTGGAGTTAGGAGAGCAAGAGTAAGCTCTCAATCATGGAAGAAAGCAATTAGAGAATATTTCAACAAGAACACAGCACAAGAGAATGTAGGAATAAGATCACTAAACCTTGTTGAGTACGTTGCAGAAAAGGTAAACAAAATGGATAGCTCAATTGATATGGAAGAAGCAATAAAGATGGCTAATGATATATTTAACCTTGTAGGAATAAAAACTAAGGAAAATAACAAATTAAGAGCACTATTTTTCCTTGGAGAAACACAAGCTACAAAACTTGCGAAAGCAGCTATTGAAGGAGTAAAAGATAAAAAGACTGTACAAGAAATATTTAAGTCAAACCCAGCAATAGACATAGCACTTTTCGGAAGAATGGTTGCTGACGATCCATATTTAAATGAAGATGCATCTTGTCAAGTTGCTCATTCAATCTCAACCCATGGAATCCAAACAGAGTTTGATTTCTACACAGCAGTAGATGATTTGTCTCCACAAGATAACGCTGGAGCAGGTATGCTTGGAACAATAGAATTCAATTCATCAACAATGTATAGATATGGAAATGTGGCAGTGCATGATTTTCTAAACCAAGTTGGAGATAAAGAAGCTACTATAAACGCACTTAAGGCATTTGTGGAAGCTTTTTCAAACTCATTACCAACAGGAATGTTAAATTCATTTGCTAACCAAACTCTACCTCAGTTTATAATGGTAAGTTTAAGAAAAGATAGACCAGTCAGCTTAGTAAGTGCATTTGAAGAACCAGTTAAATCTAAAGAAGGATATGTGGACGACTCAATAAAAAAACTTACAAGAGAATACAAAGAAGTTGAAAAGTTTGTAGATGAACCTATATTTACAATTGTATTAAACACAAGAGATATAGAATTATCTGATGAATTTGTAAAAGCAGAAAATATGAAAAATATACTACTACAATTAGGAGAAAAATTAGAAGAAGTCATAGACGAAAGTCAAGGTGAATAGATTGAAAACCCTATTATTAAAATTTGCAGGACCACTTCAGTCCTGGGGAACTGACTCTAAATTTGAAACTAGATATACAGACTTCTATCCTTCTAAAAGTGCGGTAATAGGTATGATAGCAGCGAGCTTCGGATACAGAAGAGACGAAGATGAAAAAATAAAAAAGCTCAATGATTTAGATTTTGCAGTAAGAGTTGATCAAAGAGGCAATTTGCTAAGAGATTATCAAATAGCCACAGCCTATAAACCAGACGGAAGATTCGAAAGAAACTATGTAACAAATAGATATTATTTGGAAGATGCAATCTTTGTAGTTGCCATAGGTGGAGAAGATGACTTTATAGATAAAATCGAGCAAAGCCTTAAAAACCCATACTTCCAAACATTCTTTGGAAAGAGATCAAACCCTATAAATCCAGATTTTATACTAGATAAGACAAATCAAGGAGTAGTAGAAAGCTTAGAAAATATAAGTTGGCAGGCAGGAAATTGGTATAAGAAAGAATATAAAAATAAAAGTATGGTGGAACTAGAAGTCTATATTGACGGAGATTTAATTAAAGAATCAGTAAGTAAATTTAGAAAAGATAGAGTGGAATCTTTTTCTCAAAAACATAGACAATTTGGATATAGAGGAGAAAAAAGATACCTCGTGACATTGAGTGAAGAGCATGACGCTTTTAATTTCTAGGAGGAGAGATGTATTTATCAAGAGTTGAAATAGACTATGAAAATAGATTGGCATTAAAAGAATTAAATCACTTAGGTGCTTTTCATAACTGGGTAGAGCAAAGCTTCCCAGAAGAATTTAAAAATAACGAGCGCAAAAGAAAACTTTGGAGAATAGATAGACTAAAAAATAAAAACTATCTTCTAATAGTCAGTGAAGATAAACCAATCCCTGAAAAATTAGAAAAATACGGAGTAAAAGGCTCAGCAGAAACTAAGGATTACGACGAATTTTTGAATAAATTAGAAAAAGAAGATAGGATGGTATTTAGAGTAGTATTAAATCCTAACAAATCAATATCTGATAGAAGTCTAAAAAGAGGCAGAGTAGTTCCGCTTTTGAAAGAAGATGAACAGTTTAAATATTTGATCGACAGAAGTGAAAAAAATGGATTTTCATTAGATAGCAAAGATTTTTATATTCTAAAAAGCAATTTCGAGACACTATATAAACCAAATGGATTTAAATTGGATTTAATAAAGGCAGAATACCAAGGCGAACTAACAATAACTGATATCGAAAAATTTAAAATAGCTCTTACCACAGGCATAGGAAAGAAAAAAGCCTATGGATTTGGTATGATGACAGTGCTACCTTTATCAAAATGAAAAAACAAATAGGCGCAAAGAAGACAGAATTAAAGGAATTGCCAAGAATAGGAGACCGGGTCAGCTTTATATACATTGAACATGCAAAAATAAATAAGATTGACAGTTCCATAACAGTAACGGACTATAAAGGAACGATAAAGATTCCAGTGGCAATGATAGGAGTACTATTACTAGGACCAGGAACAGACATCAGTCACAGAGCAGTAGAAATAATCGGCGATACAGGAACGAGTATAGTTTGGGTTGGAGAAAGAGGGGTCAGAAACTATGCCTATGGCAGACCCCTAGCCCACTCAACCAGACTTCTTGAGAAACAAGCTGTATTAGTTACAAACACCAGATCGAGATTAGCAGTAGCAAGAAAGATGTATCAGATGAGATTTCCAGGAGAAGACGTAAGTAAACTTACCATGCATCAACTAAGGGGAAGAGAAGGAGCAAGAGTAAGAGGCGTGTATAGGAAGTACTCAAGAGAAACAGGAGTTAAGTGGGATGGAAGAGAGTATGACCCAGAAGATTTCGAAAACTCAAACTTGGTAAATCAAGCACTATCTGCAGCAAACGTGTCATTGTACGGAGTTGTCATGAGTGTAATAGTAGCGCTAGGAATGTCTCCAGGACTTGGATTTGTGCATACAGGCCATGACAAAAGTTTTGTATATGATATAGCTGACCTGTATAAAGCAGAACTAACAATACCAATAGCATTTGAAATGGCAGCAAATATAAAAGAAGACGAAGATATAGGCTCGGAAACTAGGAAAAGAGTAAGAGATGAAATGGTAGATGGCAAGATAATGTCTCAAATAGTAAAAGACATCCAATATTTATTAGAAATAGATGAAGAAGATCCAAACTATATAAATACAGATTCATTAAATCTCTGGGACGACAAAGAAGAATTAGTAAAATATGGAATAAGTTACAGAGAGATATAAAATGCCATTTACAGTAATAACATTAAAAAACACACCGAAGTCACTAAGAGGAGATTTAACTAAGTGGATGCAAGAAATAGCCACAGGAGTATATGTAGGTAATTTCAATAGCAAAGTAAGAGAAGAAATATGGAATAGAGTACTCGAAAGTTCAGGAGTAGGCGAGGCGACACTATCATATTATTATAGAAATGAAATTGGATATAACTTTGAGACACATAATGCAGATAGAAATGTCATAGATTATGAAGGAATCCCACTCATCATAGTAAAATCAGAAGAAACCCATGAAGAAGAAAATGATAAATACGGGTATAGCAAAGCATCTAAATTTCATAAAGCTAGAAAATATACAAGCACAACAAAAAAAGAACAAGAAAAAACATACGTAATTCTAGATATAGAAACAGACGGATTAGATGAAAGAACAAATAAAATAATAGAAATAGGAGCGATAAAAGCCAGTACAAAAGAAGAATTCCATAAAATAATAAAAATTGATACAAAACTTCCAAAAGAAATAACTAAACTTACAGGAATAACAGATAAAGAGTTAGATGAAGGAGAGGAATTATTAGAAAGTTTAAAAGAATTAAAAGAGTTTATAGGATATAACGATTTAGTAGGATACGGGATAAAATTTGATATAAAATTTATAAATAGAAATTTACAATTAAATGGATTAGATAGGCTAACAAATAAAACATGGGATCTAATGGATTTTGCAAAAAGAGAAAAAAGCTTTTTAGAAAATTATAAACTAGAGACGGTATTAAAATCATATGGGATCGATAAAAAAGTTCCACACCGAGCACTGGAAGATTCAAGATTAATATATGAACTTTCAGACAAAGTGCAAAAATTTCAAGAGTTTTTAAAAAAGAAACCTTAGAAATTAGAGGAATTTTAAGTAATGTTCCTGCACACGCAGGGGTGATCCTACAATAAATGTGCTTATGGAGAAGGTGACGATAATGTTCCTGCACACGCAGGGGTGGTCATATTGGGAGGACAAAAGTTAAAATATATCTTAACGCTCTCTTTATCTACAACCACCTTGTCTACTAGAAGTTGAATTAACTCTTTTTTATTGATAATTTATCATAACAAGTGCAACATAAAATAAACTCATAGCTAATAAGCTGTGTTAATATGTAAGTGACCAAACAAAACATATTAAAAGGAGCG